>Ga0306872_100589_pt1 | contig 13571 bp, 10 predicted proteins | sample AntRauMeHopE1498_FD_190455 | JGI IMG/M metagenome (GOLD analysis project Ga0306872, IMG submission 190455) | Saline lake microbial communities from Rauer Islands, Antarctica - Metagenome Hop E1 #498 (v2) (version 2) | ecosystem: Environmental > Aquatic > Non-marine Saline and Alkaline > Saline ...
GCCAGCGGGCGCCTGCAAGTGCTGCCGGGCGCGTTTACGCCCCTGAGCATCCGTCTCATCGAAGACAAAGGATTCGACGGCGCCTACATTTCGGGCGCCGTCATGGCCGCCGAGCTGGGCCTGCCCGACATCGGCCTCACAACGCTCACCGAGGTCGCCCAGCGCGCCCACCAGATCAGCCGCATGAGCGACCTGCCGACCCTCGTCGACGCTGACACCGGATTCGGCGAACCCATGAACGTTGCCCGCACCGTGCACGAGCTCGAAGACGCCGGCGTCGCCGGCCTGCACCTCGAAGATCAGGTCAACCCCAAGCGATGCGGGCACCTCGACGGTAAGGCGGTCGTCGACACGCAAACTGCCACGCAGCGCATCACAGCGGCCGTGAATGCGCGGCGCGATCCCGACCTCGTCATCATGGCGCGCACCGACATTCGTGGTGTCGGCGAAGCAGAAGGGGGCGGGATGCCCGCCGCACTCGACCGTGCCAAAGCACTCGAAGCGGCCGGAGCCGACGCGATCTTTCCCGAAGCGATGGCGAGCCTCGACGAGTTTGCGGCCATGCGGGCGGCAGTCGCCGTGCCGATCTTGGCCAACGTGACCGAGTTCGGCAAAAGCGCGCTGTTTAACCACCAGCAGCTCGCAGACGTCGGCGTGAACCTCGTTATCCACCCCGTATCGTTACTGCGCGTTGCCTTTGGTGCGATCGAGCGCGCACTCGATACGCTTCACAGCACCGGCACCCTCGACGGCGAGGTGGCGGGCATGCAGACTCGAGGCAGGCTCTACGAACTCCTCGACTACGAGGCGTACAACGCCTTTGACTCGACCATCTATACCTATACCGGCCGCTGAACGCGGCCGGGCCCGATACCGGCCGCTGACCGCGGCCCGGCACCACGACAGACCAGGAGTGCTCCCATGACTGACATCGAGATTAATAAGGGCTTGGCCGGAGTGGTCGTTGATGTCACCGCTATCTCAAAGGTCAACCCCGACACCAACTCGCTGCTCTACCGCGGCTACCCGGTGCAAGACCTTGCCGCGCGATGCACCGCTGAAGAAGTTGCGTACCTGCTGTGGCATGGTGAGCTCGCAACCCCTCAGCAGTTGGCCGAGTTCGAGACCCTCGAGCGTTCGCTACGACACCTCGACCCGGCGGTGAAACGCGCAATTGATGCGCTGCCGTTGAGTGCGCATCCGATGGATGTGGTGCGAACTGCCGTCAGCGTGCTTGGCGCCCTCGATGAGACCCTCACCACTGACCCCACGTGGATCGATGCCGACCTGACGCTTCAGCGCAGCATCCGGCTGTGGGCGCAGTTGCCCGCAATCGTGGCCTACGCCCAGCGCCGGCTGCGCGAGGAGGACCTCATCGAGCCCCGCGACGACCTGGGCTATTCAGCCAACTTCTTACACATGACCTTCGGGCAGCTTCCTGAACTGGTCGTTGTCGAAGCCTTCGACGTGTCGATGATTCTGTACGCAGAGCACTCTTTTAACGCTTCGACCTTCACGGCTCGCGTCATTGCGTCGACGCTGAGTGACGTGTATTCGGCCGTCACGGGCGCGATCGGCGCACTTAAAGGCCCCCTGCACGGCGGCGCCAACGAAGCCGTCATGCACACCTTCCGTGAGGTCGGGTCAGCGGGTGCTGCAGCCGACTGGATCACTGACGCCCTCGCCGCGAAGCGCAAGATCATGGGTTTCGGCCACCGCGTGTACAAGAACGGCGACTCGCGCGTGCCCACCATGAAAGCCGCGCTCGAAAGCCTCGTCGCACACTACGACCGACCCGAAGTGCTCGAGCTCTACACCGCACTCGAAACGGCCATGAATGATGCCAAAAGCATCAAACCAAACCTTGACTACCCTTCAGGCCCGGCCTACGACCTGATGGGCTTCGACACGTCGCTGTTCACCCCCCTGTTTATTGCCGCGCGCATCACCGGCTGGACGGCACACGTGCGCGAACAGCTCGCCGCCAACGCGTTGATTCGCCCGCTGAGCCTGTACGCGGGGCCCGACGAGCGTGCGGTGCCCAGCGCGATCTGACCAGTGAGGGGCTGAACGCACTGATGGGGCAGACTGGGCGCATGACTGACGCTATTGCCACCCCGCACCTGAGCTTCCACGACGGCCACAGCATCCCGCAACTGGGGCTCGGTGTTTGGCAGATCGACGACGATGAAGCTCAACGGGTTGTCAGTGACGCGATCGAGGTCGGTTACCGGCACATTGACACTGCGCGCATCTACAAGAACGAGGCCGGCGTGGGTCGGGCTATCGCGGCCTCGGGCGTGCCCCGCGATGAACTGTTCATCACCACGAAGCTGTGGAACAGCGACCAGGGCCGCGAGAGTGCTCGCCCCGTACTAGAAGAAAGTCTTGAGCGGCTCGGCCTTGAGCAGGTCGACCTGTATCTCATCCACTGGCCGTCGCCGAAATATGGCAAGCACCTCGAATCGTGGCAGGCCCTCATTGAGCTTCGGGATGCTGGACTCGCGCGCTCCATCGGAGTCTCAAACTTCATGCAGACCCACCTCGACGACTTGCTCGCCGAAACCGACGTCGTGCCGGTGGTCAATCAGATCGAATTGCACCCCGCGTTTCAGCAGCGCGAGCAGCGAGCTTTTCAGCAGCAACACGGCATACTCACCGAGTCGTGGAGCCCGCTCGGTAGCGGAAAGTACGACCTGGCCGAACTTCCCGGATTCGCCGCCATCGCTGAGCGCCACAACAAAAGCGTGCAGCAGATCGCCATCCGCTGGCACCTGCAAGAGGGGCTCATCGTCTTTCCGAAGACAACGCGCCGCGAGCGCATGATCGAAAACGCCGACGTGTTCGACTTCGAACTGTCGGCTGACGAGATGGCGACCATTGCCGCGTGTGAACGCGATCAGCGCGTCGGCGCGCATCCGCTCAACACCGACTTCTAAGCCGGGCCGCCCGGCGGCGCGCTCGCCCGCCCGGCCCCGCCCGCCCGGCCCGCCCGGCCCGGCCCGCCCGGCTCGGCGCCGGGTCAAACGGCGCGGCCGCCTCGACTGGCGCGCCGGCGACTCGCGCGTCACACGACTTCAGACATGTCACACCGCGAAGGGCGTGTCAGGTGTCGGTTTTGGTGTGATGCACTGGGAGCGGCGTGCGCAGGCGGCGCGCGGCCTGCGCGCAAGGGGCGCGCGGCTGGCGCAGGGCGCGCGGTTGGCGAGGGGCGCGCGGCTGCTAGCGCTGCTGCTTCTTGGCTGAGATCACTCCGGTGTCGAAGCCCATGAGGTGCAGTCCGCCGTGAAAGCGGGCGTGCTCAACTTTGAGGCAGCGGTCCATGATGACGGTGAGTCCGCGGGCTTCGGCGTCGTACGCGGCGGCCTCGTTCCAGATACCCAGTTGCACCCAGATGGTCGTAGCGCCGACCGCGATCACGTCATCCACCACTGAGGGAATATCGCTCGCCTTACGGAACACGTCGACGATGTCGGGCACTTCAGGCAGCGAGGCGAGGTCGGGATACGCCGGCTGGCCCAAAATTTCGCTGGCGTTGGGATTCACGAAGTACACCCGGTAGTCGCTCGACTGCTGCAGGTAGGTGCCGACAAAGTACGAACTGCGGGCCGGGTTGGGCGAGGCGCCGACAATTGCGATCGAACGCGCGCGGCGCAGGATGCCCTGCCGCTCTCTTGCGCTCGGCCCCACCCAGGTGCGCTGCGACTTCAGCAGTTTTGCCAACGGGGAGCCGGCGGGCAGGCTGCAGGTGAGCCCGTTCGCGAGAGTGACGGTGGCCGTGTCGGTGAGAGTCGCATCCGACAGCGGCGAGATTGTTGCCCCAGGCAGGAGATCGCTCATGGTCAGGCGCCTTTCAGGGCCGCATTGAGCGCCTGGTCGAGGTCATAAATGATGTCGTCGGCGTCTTCGATGCCGACCGAGATGCGTACGAGCCCGGGGTGAACACCGCCGTCGGTGAGTTGCTGCTCGGTGAGTTGGGCGTGTGTGGTCGACGCCGGGTGAATGATGAGCGTTTTGGCGTCACCAATGTTGGCGAGGTGGCTGGCGAGTTGCACGTTCTCGATCAGGCCTTGCCCGATCGTCCGGCCGCCCGCCACAACAAAGCCGAATACCGAGCTCGGCCCGATCGGCAGGTACTTTGCCGCCCGCTCGTAGTGGCGATGCGAGGGCAACCCCGCCCAGTTGACCGTTTCGATGCGGGCGTCAGCCTCAAGCCATTCAGCGACCCGGCGCGCGTTATCGACGTGTGCTTGCATGCGGTACGGCAGCGTCTCGACTCCCTGTGCGAGCAAGAATGCGGAGTGCGGGGCCAGTGCTGGGCCAATGTCGCGCAACTGTTCGGCGCGCAGCCGGGTGAGAAATGCGTATTCGCCGAAGTTACCCGACCAGGTGAGACCCCCGTAGTGCTTGACGGTTTCTTCGAACAGCGGAAAGTTGTGGTTCGACCAGTCGAAGCGCCCTGACTCGACGACGACTCCACCCAGAGTGGTGCCGTGCCCGCCAAGAAACTTGGTCGCCGAGTGCACGACGATGTCGGCCCCCCACTCGATCGGGCGGCACAGGTAGGGCGTCGCGATTGTCGAGTCGATGATGAGGGGGATGTTCGCCGCATGCGCCACGTCGGCTAACCCTGTGATGTCGGCGATGTCGCCGCTCGGGTTGGCAATCGTTTCGGCGTAGACCAGCTTGGTGCGGCCCGGGATGATCGCTGCGGCATAGTCGGCCGGATCATCGCTCGCCACAAAAGTCGTCTCGACTCCGAAGCGGCGCAGCGTGACATCGAGCTGGGTGACAGAGCCGCCGTACAGGTTCGACGACGCGACGATGTGATCGCCGGTTCCGGCCAGGGAGGCGAAGGTGACGAACTGCGCGCTGAGTCCGCTTGCCGTGGCCACAGCGCCGAGTCCGCCCTCGAGGCTGGCCACGCGTTCCTCGAAACTGGCGACTGTGGGGTTCGACAGCCGGCTGTAAATGTTGCCGTACTTTTGCAGCGCAAACCGGGCCGCGGCATCCTCAGTGGAATCGAACACGAAGGCGCTCGACTGGTAAATCGGTATCGCTCGTGCGCCCGTCGCCGAGTCGGGAACATTGCCGGCGTGCACGGCGCGCGTACGAAATCCGTAGTCGTGGTCAGTCATTCTCTGAGGCTAACCCGGGCCGTGCGGCGGGCGTGCGCCGGGCGTTACGCGGCGTAACCTTCGCGCGGCGGATGCGCGGGCGATGCGCGGCTGATGCGCGATGGGTGCTTGGCGGATGCGCGATGCGTGCCCCATCGCCTACGGTCATCACATGACCACTGCCGACCCTGCGGGCCAGCCTGCTTCAGCGCACCCGTCAGCGGCCGGGCACCCTGCAGCGCTTGCCCCGACGGCCCGAGGCCAGCGCTCTCTCGCCCCCGACGTCGCCCGCGGGCTTGTGCTGCTCGGTATCGCTCTGGCGAACGTGCCGTTTTTTCTGTACGGGCGTGAGCTGGGCATCCTGTTCAAGCCGATCACAGATGCCGCAGCCGACCCCTGGGTCAACGCCGTCGTGGCGATACTCGCCGATAACCGCAGCTATCCGCTGTTCGCGCTGCTTTTCGGCTACGGAATGACGCAGATTCTGACGCGCGAGTTTGCCCGCGGCACCGAATGGCCCGACGCGCGCCGACTGTTGCTGCGGCGCAATCTGTGGCTGATTGCGTTCGGCGCTGCGCACGGCGTGCTGCTGTTCTTCGGCGACATTTTGGGAACCTACGGCCTGCTGGGTCTGGCTCTGGTGTTGCTCATTCGGGCATCGGGCCGAACGTTGGCAATCGTCGGTTGGTTGTCGTTCGTATTTCTCGCGTTTACTGGCATCGCTGAGGGACTCAGTGGTCTGTTCGCAGAAACAGCGGGAGGCGAAGTGGCGGGAGCGGCCCTGTTCAACTCGCCCGGCGCTGAAACGTATGTGCTCGCCGTGCTGGCGCGCGCGGGGGAGTGGACGCTCGGCATGCTTGTGGTGCCGATCGCGGGCTTGGGGCTGCTGGCTCCGATGATTCTCGGAGTGTGGGCAGCCCGACTGCACATTCTTGAGCAGCCTGCCCTGCACCGCCGGGCACTCGGCTTCACGGCCGGCATTGGCATTCCAGTGTCGATTCTCGGAGCGCTGCCGATCGCTCTCGCGCTGGCGGGTGTCATTGAGTTGCCGGTCGTGATTGAACCGTTTGCCGCGATGCTGCACGCGGCCTCCGGGGCCATCGGTGGGGCCGGATACGTGGCGCTCATCGCTCTACTGGTCAGCGGTGCCCGGCGCGGCGGCCCGCGCGGCGGCCCGACTGGCGGCCCAATTTCACGCCTGCTCGCTGCCCTCGGGCAGCGGTCGCTCAGTGGTTATCTTGCCCAGTCACTCGTGTTCGTGATCGTTTTTGCGCCGTACGGGCTCGGACTCGGCGCGACCGCGAGCGTCGCTGAGGCCACCCAGATTGCTGTCATCACCTGGATCGGCACGCTCGTTGCGGCCAATTTGCTGGCGGCTGGCAACCAGCCGGGCCCGGCCGAATGGTTGCTGCGCCGGGCCGTGTATGGGCGGCGGCGGTAGCCGGCGTCCGCGCCCGTGTACTCCGCGGCTTAGACAGCCCCCGCACTTAGACTCACGCGGCTCACACCCACGTCGGTAGCCAATAGCGTAGGCGTAGTTGGTCGAGGGGAATCGGTGTGCCCGTCCACAGCGGCAGAAAGAACGCGCTGATGACGATGGCTAGTGCGAGCATCCCGATCACTATGGCGACCCCTGACGCGCCCCGTCGCCGAGACGCCTGAGGCCCGCCCAAAACAAACCCCATCACCATTGTCAGCGCGACCACCAAAAACGGCGTGATGACGATGGTGTAAAAAAAGAACATGGTGCGCTCGGGGTAGAACAGCCATGGAAGCCAGCCCGCGCCGACCCCGGTCAGCACGACGGCAACCGCCCACGGCGAACCGACAAATGGGAGTGGGGCGCGACCCGATGCGGAGTCGCTGACGGGCGGGGGCGCCTGCGCTGACATTTGCGCAGCTTCTTGCGCCTGCGCCGACACCTGCGTTCCGTCTCGCGCCGGCCCCTGCGCCGCTGCGCCGGCCAGCGCACGGCGGCGTACTCGCAGGGCGCGTGCGGCGGCGAGGCAGCATCCGGCCACGATCGTCAGGACGGCGGCCACGCTCGCCCACCAGATCAGCGGATTCGGCACGCCCGTGATCGCCATCGCCGTGCCATCGCCGAGGTCGCGGTAAAACATGTAGGTGGGGCGCAGCAGCAGAGGCCAACCCAGCGCCGGCGCCTCATAATTGTGGTCGCTCGACAGGCCGACGTGGTAGCCGTAGACGGCAGTTTGGTAGGCCCACCAGTTCTGCAGGGCAGCGGGCAGACTGCCGAGAATGCCCGGCAGCCGATTTTCGTCGGTCAGAACCCGCTCGCGTCCGTAGCTGCTGTTGCTCGCAAACCAGCCCCACCAGGTGAGCAGGTGCGTCGCAATCGCCGCGGGTATCACGAGCGCGACCGAGACTGGAGCTTGCCGCAACAGCGTGCCACTCGCCCACAGGGCGACGCCCCCGCGTTTTCGGTCAAGTGCGTCGGCGGCCACTGTGAGTAGGGCGAAGGCGGCGAGAAAGTAGAGGGCGCTCCACTTGACTCCGACGGCAAGGCCGAACGTCGCGCCCGCGGCCAGCAGCCACGGCCGACGCCACAGCACCGGACCCCAGTCTGTGGGGCGTCCGGCTGCGCGCCGCCGATTCAGCCAGGCGGAGAGCTGCGCACTCGCCCGTTGACGATCCAGCACCACAAAGATCACGGCCAGCACGATAAACACCGCGAGTATTCCGTCGAGTAGTGCGATTCGGCTCATGACGATCGCGTTGCCGTCAATGGCGATGAGCAGGCCAGCGATGCTCGTGAGCACGATGCGGCCAAGCAGTAAGTGGGTGAGGAGCATGACGAGCCCGACGAGGGCAACACCGGCAACAGCCGTGCCCACGCGCCAGCTGGCCGCGCTGTCGGGGCCGAGAACGCCGAGGCCGAGAGCGATGATCCACTTACCGAGGGGACCGTGCACGACGAACGACGCCAGTTCGCTCGGGCTGCCGGGAGTGCCCGCGGCCCACAGCTCGTTGGCTCCGTTGGCTCCGACAGCCCTGTCAGTCCCGTTGTTCCCACTGGTCCCGTTGGCTCCGTCAGCTCCGTCAGTCCCCTTGGACCAGGTGCCCTCGTAGCCGAGTTGCCTCAGCGATTCGGCGTCTTTGACGTAGTAGGTCTCGTCGAACACGAGTTCGCCAGGCTGCTCCAGGCCGATGAGCCGGGTCGCGGCGGCCACGGCGAGCACTGCCACCGGAAGGGCGACCTGCACCACGCGCCGCCGCACTTCGTTCACGCGTTCATCGTAGGCCGGGCATCCCGCCCCCGCCCCTCGACCAAATGAAGGAACTTTTGCGCAGGATTGACACTCACTCGCGCGCGAGGGGGCGATCCCGGCGCGTCTTCCTTCATTTGGAGACGAGGGCGGGGGCGGGGAGACCGCACGACGGTGGCAGGATGGCCGCATGATCGTTCTCGCCGCCACGCCCATCGGCAACCTGGGTGACGCGAGTCGGCGCCTGGTTGAAGCACTGGAGAATGCCGACGTGGTGGTCGCCGAAGACACGCGCACGGCCATTCACCTCATGCGCGCCCTCGGCATCGAGAATCGCCCTCGCTTGCTGGCCCTGCACGAGCACAACGAGCGGCAGAAGTCAGCCGAGCTGGTCGAGCTGGCGCGCGACACTGACGTACTGGTGCTGACAGATGCTGGTATGCCCGCGATCAGCGATCCCGGCTTCGTGCTGGTTGAGGCTGCGATTGCGGCTGATGTCGTCGTGACTGCTCTGCCGGGCCCGAGCGCGGTGCTCACAGCGCTGGTGCTCAGCGGTTTACCCACTGACCGTTTCGCGTTCGAAGGGTTTTTACCCCGCAAAGGTCGGGCGGGAGCGCTGCGTGCCCTCGCAGGTGAAGCGCGCACACTCGTGTTCTTTGAAGCGCCGCACCGGCTGCCCGCGGCGCTCGCCGACGCTCGAGACGCGTTCGGGCCCGACCGACGGGCGGCCGTCTGCCGTGAACTGACGAAAAAGTTTGAGGAGATTGCCCGCGGAACCCTGGCCGAGTTGGCCGAACGCTTTGCTGGGGGAGCCCGTGGTGAGATCGTGCTCGTTGTCGAAGGAGCGCCGGCGCGCGGAGGCGACTTGCCATCAGCGATTACCGAAGTGTCGGAGCGAGTCGCCGCAGGCGAGCGTCTCAAGGATGCCGCCGCGGCTGTCGCCGCCGCGACCGGGCTCGGGACGCGCGAGCTCTACGAGGCTGCGTTGGCCGCGCGCCGCGCGTAGTCGGCGCCCGATCCGCCGGTGCTGCTTAGTCGCAGGCGTCGCGCAGGTCGAGCGTGACGGGCACAGTGCGTTCGCTGCCGTCGACGGTGAGCACCAGGCCGCCCACACGACCATCGGCAGCGCCGTTGCGCTCTACTTCGAGGCCAATGTAGGCCGCAGCATCCGGTTCGATGGCCGCCTGGTTAAGGTCGACGCCGCCCAACCCATCGCGCCCTGTTGACTCGAAGAGCACCGCGGTTGATCGCGCTTCGTCGTCAAAGGCAACAAACCGGTCGATGACAGTGACCCCGCTGGCGTCGCTGAGCTCGACCGCTTCGATGACGACCGCCTCGCCGGAGGTGTTCGCTACGCCGACAGCAATGGTGCCGGTGGTGGTTTCGAGGCAGCCTGCGAATCCGAGTGGGTCGGAGGGTGAGCCGCTGCACGCGGCGAGAGCACTCAAGGCGAACGCGAGCACGCCTATGGTGGCTGAGCTACGGACGGTGCTTGCGTGAGCGCCGCCGTCTGCGCGACGGACACGGTCACGGGCGGGGGTGAGCGTAAACACGGTGCCACGCTACGCGACGCGGCGAAGTTCTTCGGGCGGCGGGCGGGCAGTGGCGGCCGGGCAGTGGCGGCCGGGCAGCGACGGAGCACGCCGCATGCCGGGCAGCGACGGAGCGCGCCATGTGCGGCCCGGAGCGCGCCGGTAGGCTGGCACGACTATGGGCCTCGATCGTTTTTACATTGCTACTCCGATTTTTTACGTCAATGACGTGCCGCACATTGGCCACGCGTACACCGAGGTGGCTGCTGACGTATTGGCGCGCTGGCACCGGCAGTCGGGCGTTGACACTTGGTCGTTGACGGGCACTGACGAGCACGGCCAAAAGATTTTGCGCACTGCTGTGGCGAACGGTGTGACTCCGAAAGAGTGGGCTGACAGGCTTGTCGAGTCAGCGTGGAAGCCGCTTCTCGACACGATCGACATTGCTAATGACGACTTCATTCGTACGACTGAGCCGCGTCACGAAAAAGTCGTGCAACAGTTTTTGCAAAAGCTCTACGACGACGGTTTCATCACCGAGGGTGAGTACGAGGGGTATTACTGCGTCGGGTGTGAAGAGTACAAACAGAACGATGACCTCGTTGATGGCGCGGGTGAGTTCACCGGCCAGCGGGTGTGCGCTATTCACGGCCGCCCCATTGAGGTGCTGAAGGAGAAAAACTATTTCTTCGCGCTCAGCAGCTTTCAGCAGCGACTACTCGACCTGTATGAGTCGCAGCCGAGCTTCATTCAGCCGCCGAGTTTGCGCAACGAGATCATGTCGTTTGTGCGCCGAGGCCTCGACGACCTGTCGATCTCGCGGCAGAGCTTCGACTGGGGCGTGCGCATTCCGTGGGATGACAGCCATGTCACCTACGTCTGGTTTGACGCCCTACTGAACTACATCAGCGCGATCGGCTGGAGCAGTGATGCCAGCAGCGACGCCGGCACCAATAGCGCCGACAACAACGAGCAGTTCGACCGCCGCTGGCCCGCCGTGCAACTCGTCGGCAAAGACATCGCACGCTTTCATGCCGTCATCTGGCCAGCCATGCTGATGGCTGCTGGGCTGCAACCGCCCGCACGCGTATTCGGCCACGGCTGGCTGCTGGTCGGCGGCGAGAAGATGTCGAAGTCGAAGCTCACCGGTATCGCCCCGGCTCAGATCACTGACGTGTTCGGCAGTGACGCGTTTCGCTACTACTTCATGAGCGCTATCAACTTTGGTCAAGATGGTTCGTTTTCGTGGGAGGACCTCGCTGCCCGCTACCAGGCTGAGCTCGCCAACGGTTTCGGCAACCTCGCCTCACGCGTCGTTGCGATGCTCGGCCGCTACTGCGACGGGGCCGTGCCCGCCGCCACTGACGTGACCGACGCTGAATCGCGAATCCATCAGGTCGTTGCGGATGCGGTTGTCACCGCCCAGCGCGCCATCGACACCTTCGCCATCCACGATGCCATCGCGGCAGTCTGGACGATCGTCGACGAGCTCAACGGCTACCTGACGGTGCAGGAGCCCTGGAAGGTCGCGAAGGACGAGACGCAGGTCGCGCGGCTACACACGATCTTGTACACCGCGGCCGAAGGGCTCCGCGCGCTCGCCGTGCTGCTGTCACCCGTCACCCCCAAGGCTGCCCACAAGCTGTGGACGGCGCTGGGTGCCGAAGGGCCGTTGGGTGGGTTGCTTGAGCAGAGCATCCCGAACGCGGGGCATTGGGGTCAGCTGCCAGCCGGAACGCAGACACAGTCACTTGAGGCGCTCTTTCCGCGCATCGAGCAGGAGATTGACGCCTAGGGGGCACGAAAATGACCGAATCCGGCCAGAGCGAGAACGCGGCGGCACCGATCGAAGCGACCGCGCTTGATCCCCACGTGCGCGCCCGCGCCATTATGGAGGGCACGGAGCGCGACCTCAGCTACCCACCGAGCCCCGAAGCGCTCGTCGTAGCCGTCTACGACAATCACACGCATTTGGAAATTGCCGATGGTGAAAACCCGATGCATTACCGCGAGCACCTCGACCGGGCGTCGGCCGTGGGGGTGCGCGGCGTCGTGCAGGTCGGAACGGACGTGCTCACCAGTCGCTGGTCGGCGGCAGTTGCAGCGCGCGAGCCTCGGGTGCTGGCCGCGGTCGCCATCCACCCCAATGAGGCCCCGGCGCTCGCCGAATCTGGCGAACTGGATGCCGCTCTCGCCGTCATCGATGACCTCGCCGCTCAGCCTCGGGTGGTCGCCATCGGTGAGACGGGCCTCGACTATTACCGCACAGCGCCGGGCAGCGGACGCGTCGCTCAACTGGCCTCGTTCGAAGCCCACATTGAGATTGCCAAAAAGCACGGACTAGCGCTGCAAATTCACGATCGCGAGGCACACGACGACATTGTGGCCACGCTGCTGCGGGTGGGCGCGCCCGAAAAAGTCGTGTTCCACTGCTTCAGCGGTGACGTCACCCTGGCCAGCATCTGCGCTGAAAACGGGTGGTACGCAAGTTTTGCCGGCACGGTGACGTTCAAAAATGCGCACAATCTGCGCGACGCTCTTGATGTGCTGCCGCGCTCACTGCTGCTGGTGGAAACCGATGCGCCTTTTCTCACCCCGCAACCTTTTCGCGGTCGGCCCAACGGACCCTACCTACTGCCGTATACGGTGCGTGCGATCGCGGACCACCTCGGTACCGACGTGTCGATGTTGGCCGCGCAACTCAGCTCCAACACCGAGCTTGTCTATGGCTCGTGGGATGCGAATCCGGTCACAGCGCCCGGCGACCCCTGGGCGGCGCACGAGCTTCCGGGTGATCCGGACAATCTCGGCGGAGCGCTGCCCGAGCATTACCCCGGTGAGCGGTAACGCCGTGCCGGCTCGGCCCGCTGTGCTCGCCGAGCCCGCTCGTCCGGCTGAGCCCGCGTGCCCCGCTGAGATGCGGGCGGCGGCCCGGTGAGTGCGCTGCTCGGCCCGGCAGAAGTGCGCCAGCTCGCCGCGCAATTGGGAGTGTCGCCCACGAAAAAGCTGGGGCAAAACTTTGTTCACGACGCCAACACGGTGCGCCGCATTGTGGCGACGGCGGCACTCACCCCTGGCGAGCACGTGCTCGAAATCGGTCCCGGGCTTGGATCCCTCACCCTCGGGCTGCTGGAGGCGGGGCATCCGGTGACGGCCGTCGAAATCGACCAGCGACTCGCCGCCCAACTGCCACTCACGGTGGAGCGATTACAGCCCTCGGCGCCACTCACAGTGATCACCGCCGATGCCCTCCGAATTACCGAACTGCCAGCGGGGGATGCGGGGCTGCCGACGGCGCTGGTCGCTAACCTTCCGTACAACATTTCTGTGCCCGTGCTGCTGCACCTGCTGGCAAACTTTTCGTCTCTGCAGCGTGCGCTCGTCATGGTGCAGGCTGAGGTTGGTCATCGCCTCGCCGCCCTGCCCGGGTCGAAAGTGTTCGGCGGTCCATCAATCAAAGCAGCGTGGTACGGCCAGTGGCGGGTCGAAGGTCAGGTGAGCCGCCACGTGTTCTGGCCGGTGCCCAACGTTGACAGTGTGCTGGTCGGCATGGCTCGTCGTGACGCCGTGGGGGGGCAGGCGCCCGGCACCGAGGCCGAGAAGCGTCGCATGGGCGAACTCGTCGATGCGGCATTTGGGCAGCGCCGCAAAATGCTGCGGCAAGCGCTGGCCGAAGTGTACGGCTCAGCAGCTCT
>Ga0306872_100593_pt1 | contig 13494 bp, 13 predicted proteins | sample AntRauMeHopE1498_FD_190455 | JGI IMG/M metagenome (GOLD analysis project Ga0306872, IMG submission 190455) | Saline lake microbial communities from Rauer Islands, Antarctica - Metagenome Hop E1 #498 (v2) (version 2) | ecosystem: Environmental > Aquatic > Non-marine Saline and Alkaline > Saline ...
CTTGAGGACCTCTCACTCGTTCGCCTTAGTCTTCTCGACTCTACCACCTGTGTCGGTTTGCGGTACGGAACCGTTATGTTTAACCCAAACGAAGTTTTTCTCGGAAGCGTGCTCCTTACAATCGGCTTGCCCGAAGGCTCACCTCTAGACTCACCTCGCGCTATTGCTACCCGGATTTACCTAAGTAACACGCTCAGTGCTCCAACCCCAATCCAATAAGGGGCCATAAGTACAACGCTCCGTCCCTCCATAGGAACATAACAGTGTGCAGGAATATTAACCTACTATCCATCGGGTCCCCCATTCGGGATTCCCTTAGGACCGACTAACCCTTCGCTGATCAACATAGCGAAGGAAACCTTGGTATTTCGGCGGGCAGGGTTCTCACCTGCCTTGCGGTTACTTGTGCCGGCATTCTCACTCCACCTCGCTCCACCGCGGCTCTCGCCTTGGATTCATCGCAGAGATGGACGCTCTCCTACCACTCGCACCTTCCGAAGAAGATACGAATCCGCAGTTTCGGTAATATACTTGAGCCCCGATCATTTTCGGCGCAAAGACTCTCGACCAGTGAGCTATTACGCTATCTTTAAAGGATGGCTGCTTCTAAGCCAACCTCCTGGCTGTTGAGGAATCTTCACCTCCTCAAGTTGCACTGAGTATATATTTAGGGACCTTAACTGGCGATCTGGGCTGTTTCCCTTTCGACCAATGGAGCTTCTCCCCCATAGTCTAACTGCCGCGCTATAACCTGCTGGTATTCGGAGTTTGATAAGAGTAACGAGATTTCTCCCTGTTTACTCTTTCCAGTGCTCTACCCCCAGAGGGACCACGCGACGCCAACCCAAAAGCTGTTTCGGAGAGAACCAGCTATTACGGAATTCGATAAGCTTTTCACTCCTTACCACAAGTCATCCGATGGTTTTGTACGGCCAACCGGTTCGGGCCTCCACGACCTATTACAGTCGCTTCACCCTGCTCATGGCAAGCTCATCCCGCTTCGGGTCGTACCCCTACCCTATATTCGCGCTATTCACGCTCGCTTTCACTACGCCTCCGTGGGGTTGCCACTTAGACAAAGGATAAAGGTACACTCGCCGGCTCATTCTTCAATAGGCACGCCGTCGCCCCGCAGGGCTCCGACTCCTTGTAGATGTATGGTTTCAGATCTATTTCACTCCCCTCTCCGGGGTTCTTTTCACCTTTCCCTCACGGTACTTGTTCACTATCGGTCTCCAAGAATATTTAGCCTTACCAGTTAGTTCTGGCAGATTCACACGGGCTATTCATGTCCCGCGCTACTCAGGAACAAAACCAAAAAAGTTTGATACATTTCGAATACAGGACTATTACCTACTGGGGTCGAGCTTCCCAACTCGTTTTTCTATATATCAATTTTGTAACTTTTCGCAACTAAATGCTGATTTTGCCCTACAACCCCGAACATATAAATACGTTCGGTTTGGGCTGTCCCCGTTTCGCTCGCCGCTACTAAGGGGATCGCAAGAACCTCCTTCCTGAACATAATGGCGCAAGCACCAGATGTTCAGAAATAAATTCCTGAACATGATGCATTGCATCTGTCCAGAAAGGAAGTTCCGTATTTTGCTTTCTATTCCTCTAGGTACTGAGATGTTTCACTTCCCTAGGTACGCTCCCTCATACAAGGGTTCCTGCCGTTGACAGGAGGGTTTCCCCATTGGGACATATCCGGGTCAAAGGTTATTTGGCACCTCACCGAATCTTATCGCAGCCATATCACGTCCTTCATCGCTTCTTGAAGCCAAGGCATCCACCATACACCCTTCGTTCCCATAGGGAACGCTGTACACCGCTGTACAATTTTCAAACGTGAACCGAAGTTCACGATTATTTGAGTGTCGTCCGGAGATACATACTCCGGACTGGTAGCTCATATGAATTTCTACAAATCCATATGAGCTTTGTGTTCTGTACTAAACGCTTTTGAGAATCTAGTACAGAACGTGTGTTGATTGTGTGTCGGGGACGAAAAGACCTCTCCGAAGAGAAACTAATTTCCCGACACACTACCTACTCTCAACCCTAGCCGCTTGCACCACAGAGAGTACTTCCATTTTAATAGTCGTAAACTCCTTAAAAATTGGTCGCTGTGACTAAGATTGAGAATTTGCCTACCGGGCGTCGATTCCACGGTAGGACTTTAGTTGGAGCACGCTCTTATAAACGTGCTCCTGAATATGCGATTGTATGACCCTGCCATACAACTCATCGTGGTGATGTCAGGCAAGAAAATCTTGTCTGATACTCACTGCGGATGATCTGTTAAATATCGCGTACTCTCTGTGAATCTTGGAAAGAAAAAACCGCGTAACTCGCGGCAAGCAAAAACCCAAAGGCTTGTTACTTGCTGCGACGCTGATTTTTCTCAAAACTCATAAATACGTACGGGCCATAATATAGAAAACTAAATAAAAGTCAAGCATTTAATCTGGATAATTATCCAGTGTTTTATCAACAGGCTATACACAGGGTTATCAAAGCCATCAGATAAGAAAAAACCCCGGAAAATCCGAGGTTTTTAAACCGAACATAACCCTTACTTGTTGGTCATCTTGTCTACCAGCCGACCAGCGGCGTCTCTTCCTCCAAGACCAAACGCCAGTCCAGCTGCCAGTGAAAGTGCAAAGACGATTCCCATGAATAGTGTTTGCATCAATTCTTCAGCAATCTTAAGTTGATTCAATATGGCGATGATTCCAAAACCAATCACCAGAAAGTACGTCACTTTTCCAAATAGTTGTGTCTTGATGGTGCCGCTGGCTTGCAATACTCCTACAATGGTCTCCCGTGCCAAATTGGCTATCAGGACAGCTGCAAACAAAATAAGTACCGCAGCAAATACATTTGGTAGATACCCAAGTACTACGTTAGACATAAAGTCTGTCACTGCTTGTAAGTTCAAGATGTCGAACGCGACGATAGCAAAAGCAATAATGATAAACCACTTGGCAATGCTTCCTACAAACTTGCCCGGCTTGAATTCGAAACCGGCTCTTTCTGATAATTCATCTACTCCGGCTTTATCAAGTGCTGTGTCAAGGTGTAGCATCCGGAAACCTTTGCGGACCAAGCCGCCCACAATCTCACCAATAATCCAACCCGCAACTAGGACGAGTAATGCTAGTGCCAACTGTGGTACAAAGCCAATAATGTCCGTCCATACACTTGCTGTTGATAGCTGCAAAGAATCGTATAAGTCATTCATAAAAAATACTATTAGACCGTTAATAGTCTAATAGTATCCCATTCCTCAGCTTTGTCACGAGGCTGACGGTCATCTGTGCTTGATTTTTACTAAGGCTAGCCGCGATACGAGTTAGATGTCACTTCGTCTTTGACACCAATTTTATCCACCAAAACCTGGTGCGAATAGTCGAAAAAGTCGCGTGTCAATTTGTCATACATGCCCACTCGATACATCAGGTCTTCAGACGACATGGCAGCAAACCGGATCTCAATTCCTATCTCAGATTCAAGCGCTCGAATAACTTTTTCAAGTTTTGATTGTGAGAATGTTTTCATGCCAATCAGTACATCGATACGTTGCTCGAAGTCACGCACGAACACTCCTGAGATACCCACGAAGTCCAGTGGTCCAGCCTGGCGCAAATGCTTGAGTAAGTTCTTGCCGTCGATTGGTGCCGTTTCAAATAAGAACGTTTGTAGCGCCTGTAGTTCAGGAAAATCTTTGTTGACCACGTAGGCAATGGCTTTCATTTTTTTAGTCTTCCCTTCTACTTCAATGTAGACGGTTTTTTGTTTGATGACTGTCGCTTTTTCTAGCGCTGAAATCTCGGTGCGGGCCGTCCGGCGCACCAGCTTGGCTCGGCGACTAATGTCGTCAAAGAGAAATTCTTTTGAAGGATTAAATAGGAAAAATCGCAGGAGCTTTACTCGGGCCGCGCTACCAAACAGAATTGAAAGTGGGTCTGACATATTGAAGAAATTATGCTGCGATTATATCACAAGGTATCTGTAGACAGATTGAGAGGAAAATGTCGTAAATTAAAACAGTATATGATTGACAAAACTACAAATTGTGCTATTGTGTAGGTCGTTAGTTTTTTAATATAACCAAAAAGGAAAAAAAATGAACAGAACAGCGACAGTTTTTTTAACCATCATCGCAACCCTAACTGGTGTTCTTGGGTTAGGTCAAAGCATTGCACTGGGTACAGATTTTGAACTTCTCCCAATAGCAGGAATAATAGGTGGATTGATACCGTTTGTTTGCGGAGTCGCATTCACACTAATGCTTTGCGTCGCCTTCAAAAAATCAAATCATGAGGAGTTAGATGGGCCTGAAGACCTTATTGAACAAAGTACTAATTAGTTGTCCATCCCCGTAAGTCCTGAGATTTTTAAATCTTGGGGCTTTTTTATTACTTAGGCAAAGAAAAAGCCCTGGATAAATCCAGGGCTTTTTCTAAACAGTTTCCAGAGAAATATATACTTACGTAATTCTTGGAGTACCTGTTCTAGGAATCGACGGCGGGCTAAAGCCGCCGATTCAGAACAAAATTCACAATATGCCCTTTGGGCATTTGTTCATTTTTACTTAAGAGTAACCTTTGCACCAGCTGCTTCTAGTTCAGCCTTTAGTGCTTCAGCGTCCTCCTTCTTCATTCCTTCCTTTACCATTGCTGGTGCTCCGTCTACCATTTCTTTAGCTTCCTTAAGACCGAGTCCAAGGGCTGACTTAACCGCCTTGATAACAGCAATCTTTTGCGCTCCGACTTCGGTAAGCTCTACACCAAATTCTGATTGTTCTTCGGCTGCGTCTCCGCCGGCGGCTGGTCCAGCTACTGCTACTGCAGATGCTGATACACCAAATCGCTTTTCTAGTAGTTTTACTAGTGCGTGTAGCTCGAGTACTGACATTTTTTCAACTTGCTCTACTAGCGCCTTGAATTCTGCTGGTACTTCTACTGTTTCATCAACATCAGTTGCTGCTTCTTCTTTCTTTTCTTCAGCTGCGGGAGCTGCTGGAGCTGCTTCTTCCTTTGTTTCTTCAACTGCTACTTCAGGAGTTGCAGTCTCTTCTACTGCTACGTCTTTAGTTTCTTCTGACATAAGAATTTAAATTAAACTATGCTGACTTCTTGTCTGCGATAGCGTTGAGTCCCAATACCAAACCTTGGATTGGTGAGTTGATAACGTTCAAGAACATGCCTCGTAGTACTGGTAGAGCTGGGATTGATGCAATCTCAGTCATTTCGGCAGCGTCTTTGTAGACACCTTGGAATACTCCTCCGACAATCGCTAGATTATCTTTGTACTTTGCAGCAAATTCTTTGATCTTTTGAGCGGGCGCGATTGCGTCTGCACTGTAGGCGACAGCAATCTCTCCATCAAGTTGTGGCATTTCTCCTTCGTATGCTCCGTCAAACGCTCGCTTCATAAGCGTCTTCTTGGCCACAAAGTATCCAACACCTCCTTCTCGCAACTCTCTTCGCATCACAGTTGAGTCAGTCACGGCCATGCCGTTAAACTTCACAAACACGATTGAATTGGAATCATTCTTGACTCCGTCGAGCTTTGCTAGAATTGTCTGCTTTTTAGCTTTTGTAATTGCCATGTAAAAAATGGATTACCGAGTAATACTCTAAAATTGCATTTGGATAAATGAAATTTTAGATGTCCTCAGAATATAGCCGCTTCGCAGCTTATATCTGGGGATTAAAACAGGCCCGACATACGTATATGAGGGGCTCGACCTTTCCAAGCTATATATAAATAGAGTGGACCTCGGCGGGCGAATCAATTGATTCATTACCTGATACCCTTTTCGATATCAGACCAGCTGTCTTGAGCCTGTTGCGCACACTATAGCAGATTAGATGTAAAAGTAAATAAAATCAGCCTCGGGCTTCCCAGTATCCAAAATCATCTAATCACCTGCATCTATTAAAAAGACACCTGTGCGTCGCTTGGTCCCGAAAAAAAATTCTAGCTGCCTACTCCCTCTCTTCAATCTTAGACGCTACCAGTCTAGAAACATTATTCAAAAAGGTTGCGACGGCCGATAGTGCCAGTAATGCGACTGGGAATATTGCATATGGCGTAATCAGATAAAAGAAAATCATCATCGCCGATGCCCAGACTCCGAAGCACCACGGGCAACTCATCAGATCGGCCAGCGTCCGTCGTGGTCCTGTTTTAGGCTTTTCTAGCTTACGTGCCCGACCAACCTGTTTTACATCCCAAAACTGCTCCCGGAAGAAACGTGTCACTTCGTCATATACAAAGAGTCGTATTACCCGCCAAGTGGCCAGAGTGATAAGCACGAAGTCTACCAAGGCCAATTGGTCCAGTGGTATCCGCGCTTCGGTCTCGAGGATAATTGCGCCCAGCACCACCAACACCAAGAAAAACAGTGTAAAGACAACATTCCAAAAGTACTGATCAGTGACGCGTAACATATCAGTTATTATATTCCACTCCCCGCCCCAATACCAAGTATAAGCAGCAGAACACTAGCAATCACCGCAATAAAGCTAAAGAAAAAGCGGTAAAAATTTTTATTAAGCAACTTATACTTTGGTCGCTCAGATTGTGGTGACTCATTGGGTGACATAGTGACTAAAGTATACCAGATGATTCTCGCCTAAAAAATAAGTGTCCCGACTACCGCTTATATCTAAACTTCTGCACCAACGCAAAGATGATGGTTGTAATCACCAAAACAATCCCACTAAACACTGCAAAGTCTGTGCTACTAGGATTCACGTACGAACCTCCATCGCTGCCGAGCACCCAGATTAAGAAGATACTAAGGGGTAAAAACCAACTGATTATCTTGCGCAGCCAGAGTTTGAATATCTGGTCGGAGAAGAAGAGTAAGATACCGCTCGAAACAAAATAGAAAATTAATGTAAAGAAAAGCGGTGCAAGTAAAACTGATTCAAAACTATTAAAATAACCCCGATGGATAAAGTCAAACGACGGCTCGGTTATAAGCAATAAGAATAAACCAGAAATAAACGAAAATAATAATAGTTTTTTATTTGTCATGACCTTAGTTTTTCAAATTATAATACACTTCCAAAGCATCTAATGCTTCTTTGAGCTGCAATAGTACTGCCCACATCTCTGCTAAGTCCTGATCCTCCGTCGAGATTCCCGCTACTAGGCCAACAGGACTAGACGCTTCTCTTATTCTAGTCGCAGATGATTTGCTGCTGCTTCGCTTCTCTACAGCCTCTTCTGGGACTACTTCAGGAACATTCAAACTTCCATAGTTGCCTGACCAATCAAACGTAGCATCTGATTCACCATCAGCATCATAATCTACAGCAGCCTCACTACACTCTACTTCATCGCAACCAAATGTCACCACCATACCGACAGTACTAGTTGCTCCTAGTATCTCTTGCACTAACACCTGTTCTCCCGATGCGCTCAATTCCTCTATTGTCAGAGAATACCTTCCGACTGCTTCTCCGGTAAGCACCACCTCGACTTCTGCGTCTCCTGGGACAATCACGTACTTACTTCCGGCAAATTCAATATAACTTGAACCTCCTACTTCTTCTTTTACCTCATCTCCATTCCTGCCGGTAACGTTACCGTCCTTGTCTGTAACTATTATCGAGACTGGAGAATGGACGCCTACGATTCTGTACGGCTGGGTTAATTCAGAAAATCTAGTAATTATAATTTCATCAGTCACGTACGGATACTTGATCAAGGACTCAATAAATACCTGCACTGATTCACTTTCAGTTAAGTTACCGTGCGATATATCCTTATTCAATAAACCAGCACTTTCTAAATTTAAATTAACAACATACTTGACCTTATCACCCGCATAAGCGGTAGCTGAACTCAACACCACTGTCTCGTCGCCCTTGGTTGTAAATTTGAGTAGAGGTTTTACATATGGCTTTATAATGCACTGCTTATTATTTTCTGGACACCTAAACTCTCGATAATGAAAACCATCAATCGTGGGGTTTCCGGTACCGGCCACCTCAAACACATCCACCCCGTCTGGAGCTACCCAATTACCCAAAATTTGTTGTTGTGCAATTGCCTGATTCATTATGCTTGTATTCAGCGCAAGGGGTTGGGATATATTAGTTATATTATTTCGAGTAGTCTTTTCATCAACTAAAAAATCTACAAAATTAGTATACGAGCTCAGATTTCCGTAGCTGGAAACAGACTCAGTTAGCAGACTGTTATCTACGGTTATGATGTCTGTTGCATAATTTTCGAAATACTTGGCCGATGGTAATAGCCCATAAGCACCTGGTAGAGTAACTGTCGTTTCGCGCAGAACCCCTGGATTCAAAAATATACCCAGCATTGTCCCTTGCTTGAGGCCATGTAACATTGATCCGATTGCCTTGGGTGTACCAAGCTGTGGAGTACCAACTAGCACTACTTTATCCACCAAATCAGCGAGTTCGGTATCACCATATTCATAAAGAAGCGCTTTGGTTACCAAACCACCGTTGGAATGGGCAACGATTGTCACTTTTCCAGTGTATGACTCAGCTGCCATTCTCTTTATTTCTTCTAGCAAAAGCTTTTGCTCTCCATCTGGATACACTACCGGCTCGGTCGCAACTACGAATACATCGTACCGCCAGTCATAGGCGAAAGGTAAAAATTCTTTTATCACTTCGTCTTCCTCTAATGCTTCAAGTAGTTTTAAAAAACTTTTATACACGTTGCCGAATACAAAAATCTCATCCATGACGTCTTTTGTGTATACATCTTCGATACTCTCCCCTGCTTCTGTCATTGCAAGCTTGCGAACGTCTTCGTTACGATTAGGTTCCCATAGTCGATTTTCGGAGCCTAGTACTCCGTCTGTATACAACCGACTGGCTTGAATCCCTGGCAAAAATAATACGCTGGAGGCTCCTTCTGGCTCCTGGGCTTCGTGATTTATAGTAAACGTAATAATAGCTACTTCTGGATCATCTTCGTAAAATGCATGGGCTATGTTGGGCAGGAAAAAACCTCTTAGCTTGTCTAGCCAGGAGGGTGTTTTTTGGGCTTGACCGAACACGGTAAAGGAAATATATGCAGCCACGTACTCCCCTTCTGGTAAGCCTTCTTGAAAAGAATCTCCTGTTTCCGCATTAGCGGCAATCTGTCGATATCCATCTTCTGTCACTTGGTATACATCGACCCAATAGAAACTGCCATGCCCGCTTGGTTGGATGCTGTACTGCAAATCAACCACGGCATCTTCTTCGATGGTTACGATATCACCTGAACCTACCGTCTCTCCGTTAAGTGTCAAATTTGGGACGTAGCCTACTTCGGTATCGACATTAAAAGGGTTATCGCAGTTGTCTATCGGGATAACATCCTCTTGAAAAACATTTCTATCTACTTCTTCTAGATAGATGATATTACCGCAGGATGCTGCGGCAGGGTGGGTCAATATGAAGAATGAAAATAGAAATAAAGTGAGCGCTCCAGTCCACGAACGGATAGATGTCATATACTGGCATTGTACCCCACTATCTCGGCAGATAATCCGCACGAGCCATAATTATGTATAACTCAACTGGCCCAGACTGGGCTAGGGGTCGCTTTTGAATTTACTTAAATAACGCTAATCCCGCAGTTTCGCGGGGAAACTGCGGGATTAGGTGTTTTTTGGGGTGTTTTTTAGTAGTCCTGGGGGGGGTGATTCTTTGCAACTTTATCTTACGGAGGAAGGGCCTCCACATATAAAGATGTCACTCGCAGGCTGGTCTTTGGGAGTTACTTCCCTACGTTGATGACGATTTCGTCTTCTTTGGGGGTGACTGCTAGGTTGTATAATATGTTTCTTTCCTCACCATCTCTGACGTAACTAAAAGGCACCGTTTGGATTCGTAGTGAGATGTCGCTCGTACTTACTACCGGGTTCTGTAGGGTCACCAGGGCAAACAGCGTAAAGGTATCTCTTTTACCGGTTACCATTTGGTATCTATTATCTACAATTGACGCGTTACTCAGGACCAGCGAATTCACCGTGGCTCCTTGCAAAGCAGCGTCGCTAACGCCCTCAATTGAAAAGCCAACTCGGGGATACTCCCCTTGAGCTTCGTAGTCTAGAGTTGCCACAATCGGTGTCTGCACAACTTCATTGAGGAAACCGGCAGTGTAGGTGTGAGTCAGCAAGTAGGTCGTGTCGGTGATCTGGATTGAGCTGCTCTCAACAAACCGGTAGGCCTGCGCTCCGGTTGGAATAGTCAGTATTACTAGCGCGATAAAACTCCCCAACTTGATTGTAAATGTATTCATATACTAAGTATATTACAGGGGAAAGGCGGATGTATCAAATCGCCAAAACCCCCATAACCTAGTAGGTTATGGGGGTTTTAGTGGTTTGGTCTTACGGAGGAAGGACCTCCGTATAACTTCCGTCTTCTGTTTCTTTATACGAAAGCCAGTGGTTCATTTCGGTGTCCCAATCCTTTTTCTCAACGAAATATCTAGGAAACTTTTCTCTTTGTAGTATTTTTGACGCTGGTCGAAACAGAGTATTATCCAGGTAACTCGAGTATCGAAAATCCTGTAGATACTGAAATACTCTCTCTTTTTCCTTAATCCCCACTTGCTGCCAATCACTCTGAATCAATTTCACTGGGTTCAAGTGGATATACGAAAATAAATACTTTAAGTGCTGGTCACTCTCTACATGTTCAGACTTAAATTTACCTTCAAATAATGAGCCAGTTCGGTGGTGCTTTTTATTAAAGTACATAGAATATCCGGTAGCTAGTTTTCTCATAAAAGTAACCATGCCGCCTTCAATTACCGGAGTTACTAAAATATGAAAATGATTTGGCATCAGACAATACGCCCCGATGGCCACCAACTGCTCTCCCCGATCAAAGTCAAATAACGCATCGCTATCGAGATTACGAAACTCGAACGGATTTGTACCATTTGCTAAGTATAATAACGCTGAAAAACGAGCATAGTCTGCTTCAGATAAGAAGATGGTTTGTCTGGAGTTACCTCTATTGTATATATGGTAGAACTCTTCTGGAACGAATGGGATTTTTCTCATCGACATTGTTTAATTGTATCATTTGCGGAATCGGAAATAAAAAAGCCTCTCGTGTTAGCGAGAGACTTTTTTACGGAGGAAGTTTTTACGGAGGAAGGACCTCCGTAGTTTTTTTTACGGAGGAAGGACCTCCGGAGCTATATTGTTATATGTTTAGCGAGAGACTTTTTTACGGAGGAAGGACCTCCGTAGTTAGACTTTTTTACGGAGGAAGGACCTCCGTAGTTTTTTTTATATATGGTAGAACTCTTCTGGAACGAACGGGATTTTTCTCATCGACATTGTTTAATTGTATCATTTGCGGAATCGGAAATAAAAAAGCCTCTCGTGTTGGCGAGAGACTTTTTTTACGGAGGAAGGTTTTTACGGAGGAAGGACCTCCGTAGTTAGAGGAGCTCCGTAGTTACGGAGGAAGGACCTCCGTAGTTAGGGACCTCCGTAGTTATTTTTACGGAGGAAGGACCTCCGTAGTTACCGTAGTTAGACTTTTTTACGGAGGAAGGACCTCCGTAGTTTTTTTACTCCGGAGCTAGTTTTTTACGGAGGAAGGACCTCCGGAGCTAGTTATATTATAGTATGAACTCCGATGTATCAAATATTATAGCTGTGATCTTGCTCCTTATAAAGATTTAGAAAACAAAAAAACTCCCCGAAGGGAGTTTTTTTGTTAGAGATACTTCTATCTCATTTTAGGACAAATGACTATGCGCTAAAGTTAGCAACTTCGTCAAGTGTTTCGTCTACTTCAGTACCATCGATATTATCGAGAGTAATTGAGTATAGACCAGCATCACCTGCAGCATCTGTAGTTACAAATACTTTGAATGTGAATGTTGCTGTTTGACTTTCGTCTATTTCGAAGACGTCAGGTGAAACTTCATCTACACCACCTCCTCGTGCGTCGAGTGTTCGAGCAATAGTTGGTGTTGGTGAACCTGCTGGGTCAACGATTGTGTCGTTAAAGTCAGCGATTGCGATAGTTTGATCATCTCCAACGGCAGTTACTTCTACAACATACGTAAATGTTACAGTGTTACCGTTTGTTGAAGTTTCAGATCGATCTTCGTCGAATTCAACTGAGATTCCTTCTGATCGTACTGGGTGGAATTCACCAGCTACTGTTGAGCTACCTTCGACATTGATGTCTTCTGCTGCTTCTGCATCAATGTCAGCCTGTACAACAGAACCGTTGATGGTTGTTCCTTGGAAACCTGAGTTACCGTCCATTTCTTCAAACTCAGCGAATACTTCTACAGTTACTCGATCACCGGCGTCGATTACGTAATCTCCGTCAATATCGAATTCAACTCTAGCCGTGGTTCCTGTTCCTGTGTAAGATTCAGCTTTGAACTTATCTCCATCGATTTCGATGTAGAAATCTCGCACAAGACCATCAATACCTTCAGCTGTTGATGAGGCGTTAGTTGAAATCGTAACGTTAACGAAAACTGAATTTAGTTCTACGTCACCGTCTGAATCACTAGCGTCTAGGTCAAAGGCGAAGAACATTGCGTCTGTAGTGTCATTCTCATCAACGATGATAGTTGTTTCATCTGGGTCGGCTGAAGAAGAACGTAGTTCTAGTTCATCACCGTCTCCTTCTGGTACTGCTTCAAAATCAGCTGAGTTTTCACTACTGATTGTTGAGTCGTTACCTGAAAGATCATCTCGACCATTTTCTGTAGTTGCTACGCCATCTGCGTCAAAGAAACGGATTTCAGTCGCGTATAGACTCCAATCTGTCAATTCATCAGCATCAAGATTGTTTTGCATTGAAGCTCCGATAAGAATTTCCACTTCTGCATCTTCCATCGCTACGATGTTTAGATTACTGAATCGGAAAGTACCGTCGTCTTCGTCTAGGTAATCATCTTCGTCTGAAGCATCTACTTCAGCGATTTTGTCACCATCAATCCATAATGAGAACGTTTCAAACGCATCCCATGGCTGAGCGACTCCTGATCCAACAGTGTCATCTTCACCATCTTCTAGGATAGCAAAATCAAGTCGTGAGATTTCAGCGTCACCGTTTGCGAACTCAACTGTAAGTTCACCGATGACTACGTCTTCTTGTCCCTCTTCAATATCGCTTTCACCGTCTCGGATTTCGACATTGTCTAGGTTAGCTTCTCCTCGTAGAGTCATGTCTGAAGAATCATCTTCTTCTTCTTCTTCAGTTGCGTCTTCTTCAGCTTCTTCTTCTTCAGTTGGAGTAGTGTTAGCGATACATAGATCGTTAGCCTTTGCTCGTGATGAAGCTCCGAAGTATCCTGTTGGATTTACTAGACCGTTAGGTGATAGTACTTCCGCTCGGAACATTACTTGCATCTTTGAAACAGCTGCTGCAGTTGCTGGTCCGTAGAATGAAGTTTCCATTCCGATTGAACCTGCTCCTGTTGCTGATACTCGTAGGTCTGGGTATGAGT
>Ga0306872_100594_pt1 | contig 13490 bp, 13 predicted proteins | sample AntRauMeHopE1498_FD_190455 | JGI IMG/M metagenome (GOLD analysis project Ga0306872, IMG submission 190455) | Saline lake microbial communities from Rauer Islands, Antarctica - Metagenome Hop E1 #498 (v2) (version 2) | ecosystem: Environmental > Aquatic > Non-marine Saline and Alkaline > Saline ...
CATTAAAGTTTAGTAATAATGCGCTTTAGGAGCGCTCTTTCTTGATCTGCTTATCTAGTTCCTCGTAAACATGAACATACAAGTAATTATATGTTTACATGCGTACTAGGAGATATCAATTATGCGTTTGGAAATTAGCTGCGAAGACAGGACAGGGATCACGCAAGATGTACTAGACGTGCTCAACGAGTATGAAATAGACTTACGTGGAATAGAAATAGATGAATTGGGAAAGCTATTTTTGGATTTCCCCACCATAGAGTTTTCAAATTTTCAAAATCTCATGCTAAAACTACGCCGAGTAGAAGGCATTGTAGATGTGCGAACCACCCCATTCATGCCCATTCAGCGTGAACGTAACCAGCTGCGAACCTTGCTTGAGACATTGCCTGACCCCGTTTTTTCAACCGATGCCAACGGTAAAATAATTTTATATAACGATGTGGTGGCTTCCACTTTAGAAATGTCGGCAGATGAAATTCGAGAGCTCAATATCGATGATCTAATCGAAGGCTTTAATTTTACCAAATGGCTACATTCTAAATCTGTCAGCCCGCAAACGCACAAAGTGCAGTTTATTCAGCAAGACTATATTGCTGATTTGTTGCCTGTTAACATTCCTGATAATGGTAAAAATATACTCGCAGGGGCTGTCGTAACCTTAAAATCCGAAGTAAGATTAGGCGCTCAAATCAATGCGTTTAGAAAACCTGACTCGGGCAGCTTTGATAATATTGAAGCAAATTCCACCGCCATGAAACGCGTTATCAGAGAAGCTAAGCGTATGTCTGACTTAGACGGCAATATTCTGATCACGGGTGACACTGGCACCGGCAAAGAGCAAATAGCAAAAGCCTGCCACGATAACAGCAGGCGTTCAGACGGTGAGTTTGTGACTTTAAACTGTGCCTCTTTGCCCGACGAGGCCGCTGAAACCGAACTGTTTGGCTATGCTGTGGGTTCAGCAGAAGAATCAGAAGGTAAAGCGGGACTGTTTGAACAGGCCGCAGGCGGTTCCATATTATTTGATGAAGTGTCTGAAATGTCGGCATCCCTGCAGGCGAAACTACTGCGGGTGTTAGAATACGGCACTTACCATCAACTTGGAGACAGCAGGGTTAAGTATATAGACTGCCGCATTATTTGCACAAGCTGCAAGGATCTATCGCAGTGCGTTCAAGACGGTACATTCAGAGAAGATTTATACTATCGCCTAAACGTATTGGGTTTAGTTGTGCCATCTTTGCGTGAAAGGAAGGCCGATATTATTCCACTTGCAAACAGTATTGTGCTTCAACATAGTAAAAAATTGAGTATACAGGCACCCAAGCTGAGTAAACCTTGTATAGAGTATTTAGAGTCATATCCTTGGCCCGGCAATATAAGACAGCTAAAAAATGCACTTTACAGAGCGATTTCTCTCATAGACGGCAATGAAATCACAAAGGAAGCTATTCAATTGCCTAGCTGTACAGCAAGCGTGACTTATATTGATGAAAACTTCGATGGCACACTTGAGCAGGAAGTAAAACGTTTTGAGCGGGATATGCTCAAACGGCTCTATCCTTCCTACCCAAGTACTCGTCAATTAGCGCGAAAACTAGGTTTGAGTCATACCGCCATTGCTAACAAGCTTAGAGAATATGGTATTAGTAAACACTCGGTTAAAATGCAGTAGCCGTTAAGGGTAGGTGCACCTGCACCTGCTTTATGTGATACTGAAGGAAGGAAATCAATCGAGACATTTAACATGAATATAAAGTTATATAGTTATTGGCGTTCTTCTGCTAGCTATCGCGTAAGAATTGCGCTTAATTTAAAACAATTGGAATACGAGTATGTCCCTGTACATCTTGTTAATAGCGGTGGTGAACAAAAAGGCGATGCATACAAAGGCTTGAATCCGTCTATGTTGGTGCCGACATTTGTTGATGAAAATGAAGATGTTATACTGAATCAATCGCTGGCTATAATTGAGTATTTGGATGAAAAATATCCAAGTGAATCGCCATTTTTGCCTCAGCATAGCTTGGACCGGGCGCGCGTAAGAATGATCGCACAAGATGTATGTTGCGATATACAGCCGGTGTCTAACCTACGAGTGTTAAATAAACTAAAAAGTGAGTTTAATGCCAACGGTGACGCTGTTACAAAATGGTCACATGACGTGATACACGCAGGTTTTGAAGCAATAGAAAGCAGATTGGGCACAAGAGCAGGAAAATATGCATACGGCTACGATGTTACCCTCGCCGATATATGTATAGTACCTCAGGTTTACAATGCGCTACGATTTGAAGTAGACATGAGCAAGTTCCCAACGATACATAAAGTGTATAACAATTGTCAGAAACTGCCCGCCTTTATCGACGCCGCGCCACAAAATCAGCTCGACGCTCCTTAAGTGTCGCGTATTTAGGGATTGTTTAGATAGGCAGCGCGGTGGTATTTTTTACTTGCTTTAATGCAAACGTGGAGCTTATATGGTCAACAAGTGGCAAACTTGTTAACTTTGTTTTAAGTAACAGTTCATACTCTTCAATACTTTGCACAATTACCTTCAACAAATAGTCCTTTTCGCCGCTGGTGGTGTGACATTCAACCACCTCGTTTATGTCTTGTACTGCATTCTCAAATTTTGTGAGTGAATCACCGTCATGATTTTTGAGCGTTACGTAAATAAACACCGAAACCCCTAAATTGAGTTTCTTGGCGTCAAGTAGAGTGACTTTTTGGCGAATGATGCCGTCGGCCTCCATCCGCTTTACCCGTCGCCAGCAGGGTGTATGAGACAAGCCGACATGCTGGCTAAGTTCAGCCATAGAAACGGTAGCATCTCGTTGCATTACCCGAAGTATTTCGCGGTCAAATTTATCTAGCTTTATAATCACATTTTCTTTTTGCATAGTGTTTATCATTTGAATAAGGTTGAGTTGATTTTAAGTATATAAAAATCGTTGCTCACAACGGTTAGGTGCCTATAGCCTTAGTATAGGATGAATATCCTATAAATCATAAATAAATATATGATTATGTAAATGATCGTTTAGCATGCTGGTGCAATAGCAAGACTTATCCTTTGGTATTTCAGATATCATGATCACCAAAGTAGTGATAAGAGATGCTACGAGGTAAACAGATCCGAGACAATGCGGATTCATGAAACAGTAAGAACAATGAGAAGCAAAATGGCCTTATTTGAACATTCTGATTTTGACAATCACGAACAAGTTGCATTTCACCATGATAAATTAACAGGTCTTAAGGCGATTATCGCTGTGCATAACACAAATTTAGGCCCCAGTTTAGGCGGCTGTAGAATGTGGCCATATGCCTCAAGTGACGAAGCGCTAACGGATGTGTTAAGGCTGTCAAGCGGTATGTCTTATAAGGCTGCCATGGCTAATTTACCGAAAGGCGGCGGAAAAGCAGTTATCATTGGCAATCCGCGAGAGCATAAGAGTGAGGCGTTAATGCAGGCAATGGGCCGCTTTGTCGATAGTTTTAATGGTCGTTATATTATTGCTGAAGACTCAGGTATAAACGTACAAGATATTAATCAAATGGCCAGCCAGACGAAATACGCGTCAGGTAATACAGCTCGTTACTCAGTAGACGGTACACAGCCAGATGGCAATCCAGGCCCATCGACATCATACGGCGTGTTTTGCGGTATTAAGGCCGCTGTAAAGCATGTTTATGGCAGTGATTTACAGGGTAAAACTATTGCTATTCAGGGGGTTGGAAATGTGGGTCTTCGCTTAGCCAAATACCTTCATCAGGCCGGCGCTCACATATTCGTTTCTGATATTTTCGAGGAGAACCTACTAATTGCGCATGAAGAATTCGGCGCTACCATAGTGGATAATAAAACTATTCATAGCCTTGATGTAGACGTGTTTGCCCCTTGTGCACTGGGCGGTGCAGTAAATGAAAATACAATAGAAGCGTTTAAGGCAAAGATCATAGCGGGCGCTGCCAATAACCAACTGGCTAACAGCACTATGGATTTAGCATTGATGAATAGACGTATTACTTATGTACCAGACTACGTGTTAAATGCGGGCGGCATTATCGATATTCATCATCAGACCCTTGACGATAGCAGCGATGAAAAGTTAAAACATCAGATTAGCAATATTGGCAATACTGTAGTTACGGTATTGGAGCAAGCGCAAGAACAAGGCTCACCGACGCAGCAAGTTGCTAATAAAATTGCGGCGAGTCGATTTGGTTAAACAAGTAAAGGTTAAAAAATACTGTGCGTAAAATGTAAGCTTTATTGCGCTCAGTATTTTTTGTCAATAAACACAACAGCAATTTAGTATACATAATGTGCAATCAGGCGTTTACGGCTTATAAAACTAGGGTCACTGCTTGCATAAACAGCATGAACTCGGCATAATGCGGTCGCCTTGATAATATTTCTCAAGGTTCTATGGTAAACTCTGGTTCTCTCGCAATGATACATTGGGAACTCGGTCAGACCCGGAAGGGAGCAGCCGTACTAATGGACTCATGTGCCGAGATGTGGCTGGGGTTTGCCACCACTTATTTCTCTTTACTTGCTAACGTCAAACTTATCTAAAAAATCTGCACCGGATTGCACTGCACCAATTACATTGAGCCTCATTTTTTGACTTTCTGAGTTGGGTAAGTAAAATGCCGCAGCGAGCGCATATCTTATTTACCGTGGTGATAGCTGATTCAAAGCTAGAAGGGTAAGGTCGGCCAAATAGTCGTGGCCTTTTGCTGTTTCCAGCCCCATTTCCACAATATGTTCCAGTACCATATATTCATGATAATTAAGAATATTATCATCTAATTTCATCTGTTTTCTCATTTGACGGGCGTGAGTAAGCCAATATAGCTGTGTAAGTCGTGTAACGGCGCGGTGATAATTTTGATTAATTTTTTTGCAACTGCTGTGTAAGCGAAGTTTGTCGTAGGTTAAGCAAAAGAAAATCGGCTAAGGCACTGCGACGAAAGCAATTTGCTAACGCTAAATATGTTTTATCAAGATACTTGTTAACGAACTATTGACAACAAATCACCTTTAGCTAAAAATCAAGCAAAACATAAACACTTTTTTTTGTTTAAGCGTGTCTAGTTTCTTGACATTTATGCAACATCCTGTGACTATTTATATGTGTGCCGGACTTTGTAATGGCATAAATATAAATAACTATAAACCTTATTAGGTCCCACAGTGGCCTTAACAACAGACTTTAATGGTTGGGAATATGTCCAAAATGAGCAATAGAACTCAAATCGCAGCTTGCATCGTTGGTGCTTTGGCACTTACATCAGCAAGTATGGCCTTTGCCGGTCCGCTAGAAGAAGTGCAAACGGAACAGCGTAAAATCCATGTGGCAGCGGCTCAGTCTCAAGAAAAGATAAATGGTCTTTTTGAGCAATCTCAAGAGCTGTTGATTGATTATCGCGCGGTTGTCGATCAAACAGAGAATCTTAAAATATACAATGATTACGTTGCCCGGCTCGTTACCGACCAACAGCGAGTGGTAGATTCTTTGCAGCGTCAAATAGATTCAATTGAAGAAACCAAACAGAATATTGTTCCGCTTATGGGCCGCATGATAGACAGCTTAGAGAAGTTTATTAACCTAGACGTTCCGATCAATAAGCAAGAGCGTCTTGATCGTGTTCAGCGTTTACGCGATGTAATGGGTAACTCAAGTGTCACTGTTTCTGAGCAGTTTCGTTTAGTGCTTGATGCATACTCAATTGAAAATGCATACGGCACTCGCATTAATGCATATGAAGGAAATATTCAGGTAAACGGTGAAGATATTTCGGTTGAGTTCTTTAACCTTGGCAGAACAGCATTGCTAGCGTTAACGCTTGACCAGCAAACAGCTTGGGCTTGGGACAATGACACCAGAAGCTGGCAAAAGTTAGGCGATGAATATCTTAATTCAGTTATTCAAGCAACCCGTATGGCAGGGGGTCTAGTACCCGAAGACTTAATTAAATTACCAATCAAAGCGGCGGAGTAAGGTAAATGAAAACAACAATAAAAGCGCTTATCGCAACTGCTTCTATCACTTTGATGGCGAGTATGGCCAGTGCACAAGCACCGGCACCAACTAGTTTGCAAGAATTACTTAACCAAGTTAAAAATGATCGTGTGTCTGAAGCACGTGTCAATCAAGAGCGTGAGGCAGAATTTACCAGTGCACGCGCTGACAAGCAGGCACTTTTGCGCAGAGCTCAAGGGCAATTAAGAGATGAAGAGCAACGTGGTGATCGTTTAGGCGCACAATTTGCCGCAAACGAACAAACGATCATAGACAAAGAAATTGAGTTAGACCAAGCAAGCGGTACTTTAGGTGAAATGTTTGGCGTAGTACGCCAGGCATCAGCCGATGCATACGGCACCATATCAACCTCTATAGTTAGTGCTGAATTTCCAGGTCGTGAGTCGTTTCTACAAGAAATGGCACAAGACTCTAAGGGCCTTCCTAACATTCGTGAGTTAGAAGAGCTATGGATTTCATTGCAAACTGAAATGACTGAGTCTGGCCAAATATCTAAATTCACTGCTGACGTAGTCGATTTAACAGGCGGTTCGTCGTCTCAAGAAGTGTTACGCGTGGGTACGTTCAACTTAATTGGTGAACAGGGATATTTAGTGTTTGATGAAGCCACACAGACTATTCGTCCTTTAGGTCGCCAGCCGGACGGGCATCAGGTAGCATCAACACAAAACTTATTAAATGCCACTAGTGGATTTATACCGACGTTTGTTGACCCATCACGTGGCGTGATACTAAACTTGTTCAAGCAAAAAGCCACCATGTCTGACCGTTACCATCAAGGTGGTTTAGTTGGTTATATAATCACGGTTATGTTAGCAATTGGTTTATCAATTGGTGTTTTTAAAATTGTTCAGCTAACAATTGTTAGTGGCAAAATGAGAAAACAAATGAACAACATCGACAATCCATCCAATGCCAACCCACTAGGGCGTATATTAACTGTTTACAATGCCAACAAAAAAGCTGATGTAGAAGGGTTAGAGTTAAAGCTCGATGAAGCCATTCTCAAAGAGCTGCCGCGGGTAGATGCAGGGGTCAATATTATTAAGATATTTGCTGCAATTGCACCGCTGTTAGGTCTTTTAGGTACGGTTATAGGGATGATTGCGACGTTCCAACAAATAACCTTGTTTGGAACGGGTGACCCACGCATTATGGCCGGTTCGATCTCTATGGCACTCGTAACCACTGCCCAAGGTATAATCGCAGCATTGCCGCTAATACTGATGCACAGCATTGTTGCAGGTCGTGCTAAGTCGATTGTTCACATACTTGACGAGCAGACTGCAGGCGTTATCGCTGCGCATGCAGAGTCGGAGAAAGCATAATATGTTATTCCTAGTAGGCTTATGGGAAACGGTTAGAGAATTCTTGTCAGCAGGAGGCGACGTACTGTATTTTGTTGCCGGCGCTCTCTTCTTAATGTGGGCATTAATGATAGAGCGCTATTGGTATTTAACGTCGGTTTTTCCACCAATAAGAAAGAAAATTATTGATGATTGGGAAGCGCGAGTCGACACTACCTCTTGGCATGCACATAGAATTCGTGAGGCATGGATTTCACAAGCCTCTGACGGTTTGACCGCTAGACTGATAATAATCAGAACTTTAGTCGCAATGTGCCCTCTAATAGGGTTATTAGGTACTGTAACGGGAATGATTGGCGTATTTGAGACAATGGCCACCCAAGGTACTGGTAACCCAAGATTGATGGCTGCGGGTATTTCGATGGCAACTATTCCCACAATGGCAGGAATGGTTGCAGCTCTGTCTGGATTATTTGTAAGCTCACGCATTGAAGCAAAAGCTAAGAATTTGAAAGAGCAGTTAGTCGACAGCTTGCCACATAATTAAGAGAGGTTGTTATGGGACGTAAAGTTAGAGAACTTCAAGATGATGCAGCAATTGATATGACGCCAATGCTCGACATTGTGTTTATCATGCTCATATTCTTTATTGTAACAACAGTATTCGTTAAGCAAGCAGGTATTGACGTAAACAAACCTGAAGGCATAACTGCAACTAAATTCAAAAATGCGAATATTTTTATTGCGGTCACTGAAGATGGTGCAGTGTGGATTGATCGCCGTGAAATTTCGTTAGAAGCAGTCAGGCCTAACGTAGAGAAATTATTGTTAGAGCAGCCTACTGATGCCGTATACATAGAGGCAGACGTGAAAGCGAAACATGGTGTAGTAATCAAAGTAATGGATCAGGTTAAACAGGCTGGTGTTGACAAAGTCGCTATAGCGGTAAGGAGTTAATAATGATTAGATTTATTGCATCAATATTCCTTGGTGGCGTGGTGGCTTTCTCACTGTTTGTGCTGATGGCAAAATTAATTGAAAACGATGGCGTGGCGGGTAAGCCTGTAGATCCGCCACCCATTATTGACATTATTATGGCCGACCCAGACGAAAACTTAAACACACGCGTGCGCAGGCCACCACCACCACCACCTCCGCCTAAGGAGCCGCCTAAAGTTGAAATGGTAGAGCCTGATGCAGCGGAGCCTGATGCAAATGCCTTTAGTATAAACATACCGGGTATCGATACGGGCAGTGTTGGCGTAAATATAGGTGGCATCGGCGCGATGATGCGTGACGGTGATGCAACGCCAATAGTGCGTATAGATCCAAAATATCCGCCCGAAGCGGCACGTGATGGAAAAGAAGGATGGGTTGACCTATCGTTCACCATCAACGAGGTGGGTGGGGTTGAAGATGTAGAGGTGCTTGAAGCAGATCCAAAACGCATTTTTGACCGTGAAGCAAAAAGAGCACTGCGTAAGTGGAAGTACAGACCAAAAGTTGTCGACGGTATTGCACAAAGACAGCCTGGTTTGAGAGTTCGACTAGAATTTAGTTTAGGCGGAGATGATTAATATGAAAAAATTAAATAAAGTCTTGATGACCGCTGGTGTCGCTTTGTTTGGTTCATATTCGACACTTGCGATTGCGCAACAGTCAGCTGCTATTGTTTGTCCGGGTTATGAACCGGCCAAAACACAGCTGTTAGGCGAGCGTTCTGGTAAGAAGCTTCAGCGAGCATATGAAGTCTATCTAAACGAAGAGCTTGACGAAAGAGAAAGGGTTAAAGAAGCAATCAGCATGCTGCGGGATATCGATTCAAAAGAAGATTTTGATACCGCAACTGTTGATAGATTTCTTGGACAACTGTTGGTGTCAGAAGACGGTAAACAGTTAGAGGCTCTTTCACTGCTTACGCGGGCTGCTGATTTAGGCGTTTTGAATGATAAAGACCAAGCCGATATTTTAAAGTTGGTGGCTGACTTGTCCATTCAAGAAGAAAAGTATGAAAATTCCATCAAGTATTATAAGAAATGGATGGCGTTTACTTGTAAAGAAGATCCGGACATTTATACGCGTATGGCGAAAGCGTATACTGAAATGAAAGACTTTGACAATGTGCTACTTACCGCCGATCTTGCTATTGCGAATTATGTACAGCCAAACAAGAACCCTTTCGCGTTAAAGATAAATGCTTTTCATGAGAAAAAACAATATGATGGTGCCGTTGAGGTTGCTGAAATACTTGTTTCCTTGTTCCCAGGAGAGAAAAGCTGGTGGTCACAGCTAGGCTTTTTCTACATGTTGGTAGAGGACTATACCAAAGCACTTTCTACGTTCTCATTAGCACATAAACAAGGATATTTAACAAAACGGTCAGAGTTTAAGGCTTTAGCGCAGCTATATGCCTCAAGTGATGTGCCTTATAAGTCTGCTCAGTTGCAAAAGAAATACATGGCGTCGGGTATGCTTGAATCCGAAGCTAGTGACATTGCCAGTTTGGCAAATACGCTTCAGTTAGCACGTGAGTACAGCGAAGCGGCTAAGTATTATGGACAGGCCGCAGCAAAAAGCGCTGATCCTGACCATTACCGCAAGCAAGGTGTTTTATTGTTAACGGCGGAAGATTATAGAGGTGCTGTAACGGCGCTTACTAAATCTATAGAGTCGGGCATAGACGAGGAGGGCAAGGTGCATTTCTCGTTGATGGAAGCTAATTTCTATATGGGTAATTTTCGGAAAGCCTATGAGCATGCTACTGAAGCTCAAAAAGATCCCAGCTTACGCAGGAATGCTTTAGCTTGGATACCTTATATCAAGCAAAAAGCTGAAAATCGTGGCGTTAAAATATAGACGAATGTAGATAATCGAAATCCCGCTTATATTAGCGGGTTTTTTTTGCCTTGAAATATAGATTCATAAGTAGTCAAAGAGGTGATTCTGTTCCGTATATACCCTAAAAATATCGCTAACAGCACTAAATACGACATGTTCTATTTCACACTTTTCAGACTTATGAATACCTTTTTCATGATATCTTAGTATCAGTTCTTGGGCGGACCGTGCCGATATCGGTAAGATGTGAGCATCGTCGTATGTTAACAACCATAGCAAGATAGGCGCTATTTTTTCTAAATTTATATCTTTTGCTAAGTAGCGTTTAAGCGCTTTATTGACAAATTGCCTATGCACTGTATCGGTAAACATAAAATCCGCTTTAAAGGTTTGATATATGCTTTGATATAAAGTGTGTAAGCGTTTATGCGTTGCGCGTAGGTACTGTCGTTCTATTTGTAAGCGAAACTGCAGTAAACTTTTGCTCAATTTAGGTATATCACGCAATGGTTTAAGCATTAATAGGCTGCAGGTTCCACTAGCAGTATCAATACGATGTCCAAGCTTAGCCATTGTAAAGTCATTTTTCAGCCAAAACGAATATAGAGAAGAGGTAAAACCATAAGATACACTAACACAGTCAACGTTTGTAGAACGCGCGTATTGTTCACAAAACTGCAGCAGATTAGTGCCTATGTTAAGTCGTTTATGCGCGTGCTTGACTGCAATTCTGTTGATGCGTAAATACTTCAGTTCACACAAATCAGAATCTAATAAGTAGAGTGACAGTGCCTGAGGACTCAAATGTCCTTGCACCCTTCTTTTACCAAGACTTATGTCATGCTTTAGTGATGAAAGGAGCTCCCCTCCCTCTTCAAACAAAATGGCCACGCCTAGCACTTGACGATTGGCCTTATTGATATGGGAGCTGTTTTTATAGGCGATTGCTATTATGCAGTCATTAGCATCTAAGGTCCTTACTATATCGTTAGGGGTGGTTTGATAATGGGCGTCGCTAAGCAATGTAAATATTTGAGCATAAAGCTTATTGCTTTTGACCAATATTGTTTTGTCTATTATTTCAAATTGTACATCATGTAAAACATCTTTATTTATCTTGCTCTGTAAGGATTTATCAGTTGTGTGTGCGGTTCTTGTCGATGATCCCATATTTGGCATATAACCAAGCAGTGAATGTAAGCACGTTTCTACGGTGTCTCCTTTTAGCCACCTAAACGGTTTGCTTAAGGTGTATACGTGCGTATTTTTATGGGTGACTAAGTAAGGCAATACTCTATGTATAAAGCCATTGCCGCTACCCTCATAACCGTCTGTAGTGCCAGTAAGTATGCAGTGTGAAAAATGAGAAATAGTACGCTTAAGCAGCGCCGGCGCGATCGACGCTAATTCATCAATAATCACTATGGAATGGGGCGGGGCAAGTGCGGTGATCTCATCCATCGCGTAGAATTTAATTTCATTTTTTTGAATAGCATGTTTTTCTAAAGGTGCATTACGGTTCGCTTCGTAGGGAGCTTGGCTCGCTGTGTTCACGTCGTAAAAACGCTGTAATTGACGTTTCTTTAATGCACTGACCACGACAGGGGTATTCTGGTTATTTACCTTAGCGGATAATCTACTTGCAATATGACCTATCAACGTAGACTTGCCCCTTCCGCGTGGGCCAAGAATAATTGAAACTGACCCCGTGGATGCTTTAGCATTGATCCTTTGCGTTATTTTGGTTTCGATATCAGTCTGTTCTTTTGATAGTTGCCAGTCTTGCTGATTTGTCTGTGTTTCGTGTTCAATTGCTTGCTTCAAAGGAGATGATATGGCACTACTTGGAAAAAACGAGTGCGTGGGATCTACGTAAGCCCCATTGTTTTTTTTAACGTGTCGTATAAAAACGTCAGTGAAATATGATGTTTTAGGTGTATAGCCATAGCTAAACTTTAGCGGGCCTAAATTTGGCTTATATGAGCTTTCAGATGCCAGCAGCACCACAATAATTCCGCCTGCCTGAACCATGCCGGCGCTTGCATACAGCGCATTTAAGTGAAACCCATTTCTGGCATCAAAAATAAGAGAGTTGGTTTGCTGTCCCAAATAGTCTTGGTAGCGAGTTAAAGGGATGTGTTTCACATGGCTTATGCATAAGTCTTTTGAAACAACAGAGCTGTCTTTATAATCTGCCACTACAGCCTCTAGGAAAAACATTGCTTCATCTAAAGGCAATGATAAAAGTAAGAACTGCCTATGGTGAAAGCCCGTCTTTTTTACGCTAAGCCATTTTGTGAATGCTTCTTTATTCGGCATCATTTTTTAACATAGTCACGATAATCCAGAAAGTTGAGTTCATACTATATCTGTTGAGATTAACTCACTTGGCAATAAATCGCTAAAATTTTAGTAGCAATGCGTAAACAGGCATTGATTATTGCCTCATTCTTGCTATTCTCTGCGCGAGTATGATTTTTAACTAATAAACTTAGGTTTATGTTTACCTCATACTTATGTTGAACCAAGGGGTGCGTTAATTCGCTGAGATTCATTAAGAGAACCCTTAGTTACCTGATCCGGTTAGTACCGGCGTAGGAATGGTCAATTACTTACCTTCTCAATGCCACGGTTGCCGGATCTTTTCGTATTCTTGAAGAGATCCATACATGTATAAGACATCAAAAAAAGTTTCATTATTACTCACGCCAATTGCTATTTCTTGCAGCCTTTTATATGCGTCTAGCCTTCATGCTATGCAAGTAATCGAGGGTAGCGATAGTTCACAAGCAGGCCTTGATGATTTAACGTCAGTTGAACGAATTGTGGTTACGGCTGATTTATCGCAGCGAGATTTATCTGAACTACCCGCCAGTGCCCTTGTTATAGGTGAGGCCGCTATTAACTCACGCCAAGCAAGACACATTCAAGATATTATTGGCATGGTGCCCAACTTGAATTTTTCGAGTGGCGCTTCACGTGGAAAGTTTTTGCAAATTAGAGGCATAGGCGAACGTTCGCAGTTTGCTGAGCCGATTAACCCGTCGATTGGTTTGTTTCTAAACGACATCGATATTTCCGGCATTGGCGGCTTAGCGACCGTTAATGATATAAGGCAGATAGAAGTGTTGTCTGGACCACAGTCAGTTGCCAGCGGCGCAAATAGCATTGGTGGTATAGTGAAGCTAGTGAGCAACGCGCCAAGCGATGATTTATTTGCCAATGTTAATATCAGTTACGGGCAATTTAACGAGTCTCGGCTCGCCGGCACTTACTCAAATGCCTT
>Ga0306872_100596_pt1 | contig 13426 bp, 5 predicted proteins | sample AntRauMeHopE1498_FD_190455 | JGI IMG/M metagenome (GOLD analysis project Ga0306872, IMG submission 190455) | Saline lake microbial communities from Rauer Islands, Antarctica - Metagenome Hop E1 #498 (v2) (version 2) | ecosystem: Environmental > Aquatic > Non-marine Saline and Alkaline > Saline ...
TGTTTTTCATAGCGGCCAAGATGATTTTTGCTGCTTTGGTACTTTATCTCAGTTATAGGATTGTTCGTAAATTGTATAACTATTCAATTGATAATGACCATGAAAAAACCACTGCATGGAAGGAAATCAGTATGTTAGCGGTAGTATTAATCATCGCAGCAGTTTTTGATGGCGCCGCGGCACCCAAGATTACAATTGATACTGGGATCAATCGAGAACTATTGGAATATCAAACGAATAGTGCCGAGCCCAACATACAGCCCGTGTCTCCCAGAACTCAAACACTACAGGGCTTTGTGCCACTGAAGCCATAACAATTCAAGTATCCATTGACATCAGTTAGTGGATACTTTATATAATAATGAATAGGAGAACTTAAATGAAAACTTATCTTTGTGGTGGCGCTGTTCGAGACTCGATCATGAACCTGGAATCAAAAGACAATGATTATGTTGTCACAGGGTCAACTCCAGAGGACATGATTGATCAAGGATTCAAACAAGTTGGTGCAGATTTTCCGGTATTCCTGCATCCTGTAACAGGGGATGAATATGCGCTTGCCCGCCGCGAAAAGAAAACAGGCGTTGGTTATCTTGGTTTTACTTCTGAATTTGGCATTGATGTCACTCTGGCAGATGACCTGAAAAGAAGGGATATTACAATCAATTCCATTGCATACGATCCAGACGGGCATGAAAAGTTTATTGATCCTTTCAATGGACAATCAGATATTGAAAACAAAATCCTGCGACACACATCCAATGCATTTCAAGAAGATCCTGTACGAGTTCTGCGGATTGCCCGGTTTCGTGCTAGGTTGGGTGAAGAATGGCGCGTAGCCGATGAAACTAAGCATCTTATGGGTGATATGGCCAAGCGTGGAGTTCTTTCTGAACTTAATGGTGATCGCATCTGGAAAGAGATGTCACGGGCAATGATGGAGCCAAATCCCAGACTGTTCTTTGAAACACTTCTGGAATGTGATTGTCTGCATGTGATTTTCCCGGAAGTATATCAACTTATCACTGCACTGGAGTCACATCGCTGGCATCCAGAAGGCAACGCATTTGCGCATACCATGCTGGTACTGGATCAAGCTGTTGGGTATACTGGTACTGATGAATTCCAGCTGGCCCTGCGAATGGCGGCTCTCACACATGATTTTGGTAAGGGTATTACACCAAGACGTCTTCTTCCCAAACATTATGGCCATGATGTCAACGGTGTTGCCGTGGTACAATCATTCTGTGATCGAATCAAAGTGCCATCCCATATCACATCCTGGTGTATGAAATCATGCCGTTACCATATGCAGGGTCATAAATTTGATCAACTGTCCGGTAAGGGCTGGACAAAGATGTTTGACGGTATGCAAATCCGGAATGACCCAGAGTCTGTAAATATTCTGTATCATGTGTTCAAATGTGATGCACGAGGTAGACTTGGTTCAGAAACTGATGATGTGTCTGATAAGGACGTTTTCCTTACTCAAGTGGAAAAATACAAAGCTGTGAAGTTTGCCAATGTGTTTCCCAATGGTGAATCAAATGTCAATAAAATTATTCAAGGTATGTATAAGGCCAGAATTCAAGCACTGGGTAAATCAGCCTCAGACTGATCATTGCTTGAATCTTTTTCAGGACGCCATGATTTTCTATTGTTCAAAAATGTTTTTAACTCTTGTTTGTTCAGTATGCCACTCGTGTACTGGACAAACAGCGACACCGCCGTCTTGTCTTTCTGATCTGGCCCAATAACCTTGTAAAGCATCTTGGCATATTCTTTTTGATACAGTGTTTCATCCATGGAAACATGCAGTGCAAATATCAGCCTTGCGATTGTGGCAAATATGAATTGTTCACCAAGCTTGGTCCACTCACCGCCCGGTCCTCTGAACTCAACTCTATTACTCTGTACATTGATGCTTGTGTATTTGCCAGTCATATTAGATTGTAGGTAGTTTCCCGCTTTGGAATTTAACGAAGTCTTCAGTGAGTCCAGTGCTGACATGGCCTGTGCCCCTCCTTGAAGATTTTTATTCAAGAATCCATTCAATGACCCCATAGCGTATGAATTAGCTTGTCTGCCAAATGCATTCAGAATATAATTATCACCCACAAATAACATCAATTTGGTCAGGTCCAGTTGATCCATTGACTTTCCAGGCAGTGACACATTGATATGTAACCCACATGAATCATTTACATATGCGCCGATTGTTTCCATATAATCCATCATGCGTTGGAAGTCTTCTTTTGTGTCCACAAATGACAAGGGCGGGGAAATAATTTCTATCCCCAGCTCATTCATGTCATCGTCAGGCTGTAATGAACTGTCCTCTTCCACTGTGTAATTGTAAAAATCATTGTCAATACTATCCGAAATTTGATCCAAGAAGTTTTGATTGTCGTAATCGTCCCCATCATATGACGTTGGGTATCTTCCTAATATCTCCGCATAGGTCAAATCTTGATCCTGAATAAAATCTTCAAACTCCCAGTCTGGGAGTGATTGGTCCATGAGATCTTCCAGTGCTTCATCGTATAATGAGTTACCATTCAGTTCAGTCACGGCATCTTGTATTTCTGCATCGAATTTGCCATCAACGACCTTGGCTGCGGCACTTAGGTTATCATTTGCAGTTTCATTGTCCAGTATTAATTGTGGGAATTCTGCAGAATTAGTAATATTTGATTTTTTAACTCTGAGATCAAAAACATCAATAATTGAACTGACATCTATTTCCATGACCTTTTGGAGATGTGTTGCCAATGCTTTTTCGTATCTGGTTGCTTTCTCCATGGATGGCCCGGCACCTGATCTATTTAATCTACTGCCAGCCCCAGTTATTTTGTATACATAATCTTCAATATATGCTCTTCTTTCGTCCTGAAAAGTCTCAGAGACTTTTCTAGATTTCCAGTCAAAGTAATCCTCTTCAATCAAATTTACTAAATCATTATCATCAAATTTGTCATTGATTTCATTCAGGCTGTTTGGATAGTCATGCATGTCACGTTTCATATCCTCATCGGACCCGTCATTTGGGACTATCATCTCATACTCAATGCCTATTCTTGCATCAATGTCTTTTACCATGGAAAATAGGAATCCAGGAGACATATTGACCTCATTCAAATTGTTTGTGACTTTTTTGTTAATATCAATTAATCGCATACTGCTGGTTCCTTGCTTTGTAATATTTACCATGGTTCATTATGAATAAATAGATACATAAGATATTCAATCAGGAGTTGACATGGTCAATACAATTAAAGTCACCGAACTAACTGAATCGTTCATTAGTGGCGATGATGATTATTTTTACACAGTCATCAATGGTGAAAGCTTCAAGATCAAAAAGAGCCTCTTGGCTCCTCAACCACTTCCTTTGATCAATGGCAGTGAGATTATTGAAGAGGAATCATTGGACTCTGTTAGTGGATTGTCAGTATCTCCTGTGACCAGTACTGGTGCATCAAGTAATCTACAAATACCTCAAGATTTCATGAGTAGATTTTTTGTAGGACAGACATTGAAAATATTCGGAGCAAACACGTCTACCGAGGCGTTGACTACTCCACCTGTTATCCAATCCGCGGCGGCAACTGGATTTAATACTGTTACCAACCCAGTGACATTTAGATACCGAGTTGCACAATTTGACATGGCCAATGGTAAAATATCACCACAATCGGCTCAATCATCGATTGTATCAAATGTTGATTTTGATGAATTTAACATCTCTAATTTTGTCACTGTTCGAATCAACAGATCAAGTGCCACCTATGGCCTGTTGATTTATAGAAGTACAGACGGAGGATCCATTTACAACTTAATTGATATATTGGGTTCCAAGCAATTGGGATCGGCTACTTCCAACTTGTCTTTTATTGACTATGGGACCTTCAATTATACCCCATGGAGCAAAAAGAATCCAAGCAATGGCATATATACTACATCAACTGGGATAGTACACTTTCCACTTTCTCCTAGTAGCTCTTCTCAGAAGGGGTGGATTAACACCACTGTGGTAGGGATTGATTATGATGAAAATAGAATCACTGTCAATGGATCATTCTATTTTGACTCAACAGTTGAAATATCACATAATGACACATCAAAATTACAGAACGAAATTAACAACAGAGTGTCTCAGAATATCAATAATTTGACACTGAATGATCGTGCCTATATAGTATCCACATTAAATATCCCATCAGGATTTACACTAGTGGGCAAGGGAAGAAAAACACAGATCAAAAAGATCGCATGGGATAATAGTTCAAACAATAAAATACTGGTTGGGCCCGCCGCCAATGCCATTAATATTACACTTTCAAACTTTAATGTACCGGGTAATATGTTCAATCAATGGTTGAAATCAGATCCCAATAATGATGAAAATTATGCCATTGAAATATCAAGTGAGACCTTTACAATTGATAGGATTCATGTTAGAGAAGTTATCGGCGGAGGAATATGGGCACCTAGTCCAAACAAAATGTTATTGAATTTTTCCAGAGTGGAAAACTCAGGAATGACAGACTTCTATGAATATTCACCACTAGTGGCCGGGTCCGGTAATGACGTAGTAGTAACTGGTAATGTATTTTCAAACTTCACACAGACCTTGGACCTATCAGTTACCAATGTGGGGGTATTCTCATCGAATATTGTCACAAATTGCGGTGCTGGGGTGCTGGTATTTGGATCGAAATTCCTGATATCATCTCCTAATATTATTTCTGGACCGGCAGGCGAATACTTGTCTGGGCCTGATATGATTAATAGTGAATATGATAGCGTAAATTTCGATTTACAACTGAATAGCGATTTTGACCTTACATTGAAATATCAAGAAAATGGCAATGATTTTGATCTTACTGCCAATAGAGCAAATCCAATCAAGTACGAAGTGCAAAAACTTAGAAAAGTTGACAACGTGGAAGAATTATATGGTGAAGTACTCATAGGCGGTCTATCTCCTATTCAAAACGTGACAGGCGGTACGATATCACCAGATGAAGGGGATTTTAAATTGAAAATTACCAGTGCAAATGTAAATCAATTGTTGACTGGCCCGTATTCATATACCAACCTCAAATCACTTGACCCAGACCATGTTGGTCTCGCACATTTTGCAACATTAACAGAGTATGCCCCGTCGGGGAACCTCAATGGACAAGGTGCGATTAGTAACATCAATAACCGGCAATATTCTGTGAACACAACTGACTTTAGTAATTTGAGCATAAACACCAAGATCAGGACTCGAAATCATGGAGGAACTCCTGATTTGGACAACTCCATCGGAAAAATAATAAATATCATTGAATTGGGACCGAATGAAGTGTCAGTTACCATTGAATATGATGATCCCGTCACTGTGGCAGGAACATCAGGACAAATCACAGTGGAAAATTCATTCATACTCACAAAAGGAATTATACAGTAAATGTCAAGTCTAACTAATATCAATAATAATGCGTCTGTCATTAACGTGGGTAGAACTACTCCAGTGTCTCCTGGGCCACGCCCAGCAGCTGAATCCATTCCAGTAGTGGTTGCAACTGACCAGAAGCCAATCCCCGTAATTGAACAACAGAAGGTCCAATCTGAAGTGGCCTTGAGTCTATTGGGCATCCCGCGGGGTGAAGTTGCCTTGGGTATTTTCTCAGATGTGAATACTTATGATGTTAACCCAAGTGAGTGGTCTAGTTTTCCAGAAGAATATGAATCTGGATTTGGGGTCAAACATTTGCCACAAGAAGCCGGTGCTGCCGTACAGTCACCAAAGAATGAAATTGCACTATTGACTTCCAAGCGATTTTTTAGATATCAACCTGGCCGTGTTTCCGCAGCAACGTTTGGTGTGAAAGCATCTAAATCTGCAACACCAAACTATGCCGGCGGCGAATATGATCTTAACCCGTCTATCAGGAAGTTTGGAATTTTTGATAGATTCGATGGGTACTATTGGGAAGTTAGGAATGATTCACTTGCAGACAATCTTGTCGTAGTAAGACGCACACAGTCATTGATTTTCAATAACCCAGTCAGCTTTGGTACTGGTAACAACTTTGATGACTATAGAATAGTAGGCAAGCCAGCACGAGCACAAACTGATGCTGTCAACACTGAACCCCGCGCAACACAAATTCTTCTGGATCAAAAATTCAAAATTGCAGAAGATGCGTTTGCCAATGCAGTGGCCCGAGGAGGCGCGATTGCGACATATTTAAACGGTTTGTCTAATTCAGATAAACTCAAGTGTCTACGTGATATGGACTATGCAATTGACGCATATATTCAAGATTTGCAGTGGAATGCCACTGGCCATTCAGTAGTAAATGCAACCACATATCGAACCGCAATTTTGAATAATGCCACATCAGAAACAGCAGTTCATGAAGAATTGAGAGACGAAATCATTGTGGTCCTGAATGCGAATGACATTGCTTATTTGGATGCCAAGATTACCACATTGTCCGCGTTTACTATATCCGCAGTGGGAGGCGGCACTATTGATCCCAGCGTCGCCAACTACGGGACTCGTAATAAAATCATCACTGTATTCTCTATCTATAAGAGATACATTGGTTACTTGGTTTCTACTATATATGATTCATACAGTGATTCATTAACATCCGAAACAATTCAACAGATCAAATATAAATGTGCAAGAGACGTGGCATATATTATTGATGGGTATGCCAGAGACTTAGCATTTGGTGGTAACAGTGGCACTGTGTACAATGCCAACAACTATTACTTCCAGCTGTCGGGCACCGGTCTACAGGTATATTCTCAACTGATTGGATCTGCTCCGTCTGAAATCCAAGCACATAAATTAGTGAAAACTCTGATATCCAAGACAACTGCAATTGGCCCAACGGATGTACCGGATGGTAATAATTCTGATTGGGATTTTGGCAACGTAAACATCACCGCCGCCGACTTTGCATCCGTGATGACATTGTTTAGTCTTGGCGCCGCACGTCCTAGATTCGATGATATACTAAGTGTGATTATAATTGACAATTTCACCACCGCGTATACGGGACAAATGGATTTCGGTTCCTCGGCACAGTTCGGAGACTTGATAGTGTTACGTGATGGATTAATACACATTCACGGCGCTGTATACGACCCATCATTGCTTAAAGAAAAACAAAAACTCAAGGTCAGAGTACTGGGAGATACTGATTCCCTGGAAGTAGCCGCTGGCGAATTTGTCAAAGACCAGCATGTCATATTCTTTGGCGACCCTGCTGTTGGATTAGTGGATGGAAAGATCTATTCAGTAAAAGACGTATTAGGAGCCAAAGGAAATATTATTCAACTATATGATAGTTCTGATGACGCGAAAACACTGATTACGTTGACAACACAGACAACTGATAATTATGTACAACCCAATGTGCCCTTTGTATTCCCCAAGAATTATTTCCTGGGTGCAGTTGAAGATGAAGACCTACCATATAGTGGTATGTTCCCATATATGTATTCGCCAGAAGGACTACCCATTGACAACTTAGCAACAACCACCCATTCAGGATTCATTGATACTGCATTGGACTTGACAGATGTTGCGGCCCTTGCTGAAATGCAACGACAAATAGACGTGGTAAATTATCGATACAATAACTGGGTAAAACAAAATGTTGACTCAAAGTATTGGTCAGTGTATGAATATAGAGTGCCTCGTTCCAGGTTCAGTACTGATAAACTGGACGGCAAAAATGGCAAAGTGGTTTATAGTGACAAGGCATCAGGTAGAGACGACACCGGCACATTGACAACTGTTCGCCCCGGGCAGCCTGTTCTGAATGACAACGGAGAGCAAATAGAAAACGTCAGTGTATGGGACTTGGATATATCCAAGGTTACTATGTTGAAAATTGAATTCTCATGGTACGGAGCAGTTGGTGCCTTGTTCCTTGCATATGTCCCGGTTGGTAATGGAGAGGCAAGATGGGTTCGAGTACATCACTTGCGTGCTTCCAATCAATTGCAGACATCTTCAATGGGAAATGCCACCCTGCCAATCTCTTACCTGTCATATGGTGGCGGTGACGATGATCGTTTGGGAATCAATAATGTAAATGAATCCCCATATGAAGGCCCATTGTCAGACTATATTGTGAAATATGGCGCGTCATATTATATTGATGGCGGCGACAGAGGAACAGTTAGATTATACAGTCATTCCAATAACTTACCAACAAAATCATATGGTGACCAGATAATAGTACCTGGTACTGTGACGCTGGGAACAGATGCAATACTTGGTGATTATTTTCAAACTTCTGACAACCTGGATATAATAACTTCAAACGATGATACATTGACGTACTTCATGAACTCAAAGGTTATTGCCAATAATATTGACCAAAACATAAATGTGAAATGGGTGGCAAAATCCGGCGGTAACAATAGATTCTATATCGACCGCGCGATTACTGCCACTTCCAACATTAAACTATTGACAAATCGACAATCTATTGTATTCGGTCTTAAATCCAAGGAAAACATCTCGAATTCAATGGGAGTTGAAATAAGAAATAGAGTACAGGTGTACCCAACGAAGCTGTCAACTGCAAATTTCGGTAATGTGCCAATTAAATTGGACGTGCTCAAGACCCCAATATTCCAAACCAATGTAGTGACAACCGGCACATTGGAACTTTCATCATTGTACTTGATGGCACGAGATAATCCACCACTGGATGTGACCAATGACGATTACTTACCCACTGACGGTGATGAAGTTTACGGGTGGTTCAGAGGACAAGTTGGTAATGTTGCTAAGTCAATATTTGGTAGATTATACAAGTCTGCGGGAGAGTATTACTTTGAAGTCAAGGATGTATTCAGTGAGGAAATAACCCTGTTTACTGGGGTGGCATTCTTGAAGGATGGCAGATTTGGATTCGACGGAACATTGCTCCCTGCAGGTTCAGATTTTGAAGGCACATTCCAGAAAGAAAGACTGAGCTCAGTTCTAATATCTTCAGTTACGCAGTCTCCCATACCAGACACCGGCGGCGTAGTGACATCATTCTACTTGAGCCCGGGATCAGAACAGTTCGATCTTTTGAGTTATTTTGATTATAACAAAGATTATCTGTCATTCCCGCTCACTAATCAAGTTGAAAGTATTTACTTGGCTTCATCATACTCAACTGACTTTGATATAAATACCACTGTACAAGTCAACACCAGTGTTACGTGGGAAGAGCAATAATATAATGTCAAAACAGATTAAAATAGGATTTGACAAGACACCACCTAGAAGTACCAGTATTGATCAGATTCTAGTGGATGTCAAAGGGTTTAAACTTCGAGACGAATCAGGAAACTTTCTTTATACTCCGTCTTTTGGTATACCTGAAAGTTTCCTGAGCGCGAGAAACGCGATGTCAATATATGTAAATAATGCACCTTCCAAAGAGACTGGGCCCGGTAAAGCCATATCAATTATTGAGCAATTCCCGTCTACGTCAGCAGTAAGTTCGACTCTGCTTGGAGTACCTAGACTAGAGAAGCAACAGTCTCTTCTGTCAGATGTGTCTGTATATGGAATCAATGACGACATATGGGAATTCTATAAATTCCCATCTCCTTACCAACCCATTGAATGGTCCCAAAGAAACAATCCAGTATATGGTAACCGATTTAATCCTGCAATCATGGAAAATGCCAATCAACAGTCATTGTCAATTGAAGCATTCCCTGTGCCATGGACTTTCCCGTTTGGTCCAGACTGGAAAAGCAGACACAATCCAGTACAGTTTGCATTATATGCCAATTTTATTCGATTGGGTAATTTATTGTATGATGTATATCTAAATGATTTCCCAGAATTTGCAAAGAATAATTTTGTGCCATTATCAATGGCACAAGTGACTGGCACAGGAGACGGTACTGATGTTGTCTATAATGACAATTTCGTACTCTCTATGTCAGCAATTGAAAAATGGACACTGGCATGGATGGACATAAGAGACGGCGGTAAACTGTTAAACCCATCAGGGACGAATGATCAACCTTTCTTGAATGCGACGACTGTCAATCTTTTATATCTGTTTGACGAGAACTATGATTTTAACAAAACCACCCCGGGGTATAGTTCCACGGTGTATAATTACTGTCAGCTTCAAAGCAAAGAAGCATTCAGATATCAACCAGGCGCGGCGAGTGGATTTACATTTGGTATAAGATTAAAACCAGATGAAAATAGTTTTTCCAATGTTTTGGAATGGGGATGCGCGAATGACACTGATCAGTATATGTTTCAGGTCACAGGAACAGCATTCAATATCGTCAGAAGAAGTACTGTGCCACTAACTGAGGGAAGTTTGATTGCCACTGGGGTAGAAGATTTGGAAAAGCAATCAGTGGAACCAGTCCCTAATCCTTTTGAACGTGCAGATAGTACTCTGTTCGTTTCCACTGATGATACTCAAGAAATTCAAGATGTGTATGAAATGATTTATACACAGGATGATTTCAATGGAGATGCGTTGGATGGGTCTGGGCCCTCCGAATATAATATTTCATTGACTGCATTGACTATGTTCAAGATTGAATATTCATGGTATGGGGCGATTGGTGCCAAATTCTACGCCTATGTGCCTGTTGGTAATGAAGAGACAAGATGGGTATTGATTCATACTATTGTAATTGAAAACACTTTGAGCTCACCGTCATTAAAAAATCCGTATATGAGATTTAGATATAGTCTATACTTGACAGATACTTCTTCACTGCGCACCCCTGTATATCTACACAAGTATGGTGCATCGTATCTAATAGACGGTGGGGACGAAGGTACGTTTACGTTCAATAATTTTTCAACTAAATCTGACAAGAATATAATCAGAGTAAATTCAAGTCCTTTGATTGGTTTTATCCCCAAGAACGTGTTGTTCAACAGTGATGGAATACCAATTACCAATCAGCGTAATTTTTACATTGACAAAATATCCGTGTCCTCTGATAGAGACTCTAGAATTGATATTTTGGAATGCGAAGGGTGTGCTAATGGGTTTGGGCAATATTATGCGCCAGGTTTGGAAAATGGCACAACTGCCACAGTGGATCAATATGTACTGACTTCAACTAATGAAATATTATTCAGTGACACTGATAAGATGTTCACACCGGCCGATAATAACAAGAAAATAATAACTGACGGTATATATAGCTCATATGGGTTTTATCCAGACGGCGCAGGAAGTGAATCTGAATTTTTAGTTCTTAATAGAAGACTGGGAACTGACCCAATCAATGTCCCAATTGATAATGAGGGATATCAAGCAACACGAGTCAAAAGAAATAACGAAATTATAACACTTCCCCCAATATCATCCAACCCATTGACATTCACTGGTAGGTTGACCGGATTCAATGACGTTGTGGCCAGCACATTCCCAATCACTAAGAAAAAGTTCAAAGTACATTACCTAAACCCCGTCACCCGGGAATCCACTGGTCATTTTGCAGAATTTGTGATTGGAGTAGTGGATAAACCACCAGCAATTGAAGAAGGAGCGTTGGTATTCAACGGCCAACCATTGGTGATTGATAACGAATTACATGTTGAGTTCACACAATATCAACAATCACAGGACGTACAGGGAGTTGAAAACTCAGAACATGATCCCAGATATGGGATTACTGGCAGCGAGGATCCCAGATTGAATATACCCGCGGGTGTTGACTCAGGAACGTGCTCAACAATATCATTTGATATCCAACAAATAACATACCAAGACGTAGTTTACATTGGTACCAACCCAGTTAGTTCAGATTCTGGTGATTATTTGATTTTCCAATCAAATATTGGCAGCGTGATAGGAGGTGATATTGGGGTATTCGACGGGAACATGTATGTATTCTCAGGTTCGAAATTTTTGACAAATCTTGTGAGTTATCTTGACCAGTTTGATAACATACGTTATTATGCAGAAATTGAGCCAATTACACTCTCGGGTTTCGACGAGGATTTGTTAGACTCAATTTCATTAAAGAATATCACAGCCACAGGTAGATTTATCAACAAAACGCAAGCCATACCATTCAATTCCAATTCATTTTACATATTCATTGCAATGAGGGATAATGCCAAGATTAATAATATTGTCATTGAAGAAAGCGATAACGTGGGCAATTACAGTCATATACCGCAGTGGATTGGTCAAGATTTTTGTAACATATCAGTAACAAACCCAGGCGGAGAGCAACCAGGCCCAAATGATAACATAACTGATTACATCGCCAATACCAACGAATATATTAATTTGAATGGGGAGTTTGTTATGGGCGGTTTTTCAAATTCTTCAAAATTACCGTCAAATTTCAATCAAAAGGAAAGATTGAGCTCAGTAAAATTTGATACTCAATTGACCTTACCACTGCGTCCATCCAGCATCAAGGGAACCTTTTACTTGACGGGTAATAAGACCACAACGATTGATATGAAACACATTTTTGGCATAGATAGATTCAAGGCAACGACTGGATCGTTAAATAACAGGTCCATATATATTTCAGCAAAGACTTCTGATCCCGCTGATAATGGAACTGGTAAAATTAAAATAAGCGTCGCAGGTAAGGAACAGTAATGGCAGACCCTATTGCAGGATTGAGAGTATCCAGATTATTCTCTGATGTGTTAAATCGAAAGACAGCACTGGACAACTTGGATTTGCCATTGCGTGACTTGGATATTATCCGAGGCGCCGCGCAGGCAGGTGTCACTTCAAGTGATATCAAAACCATAAGTGGATTAACGTCCGACGTGGAAAAACAAGCAATTGCAATATATAATGAAGTTATAGTATACCCGACAATACTGTCACCATTGGTTAACTCAAGGGTCAACATTGATACCAACATAAATTTAAATGGTAGAGCAATCGCAACCTCATTTAAATTCAATGCCCTTGACGATGCTGGTAATATTGTATCTCTTGATCTTTCAACAAGCAGGTCTTCTGCATGGTCTGCATTGGGTAATGCAGAAGATTCAATTTCATATGGTTCAGGCGTCCGTGTCACGTCGGGGAATTCAATATCCCTTGCATCAATTGAATTCCCCGATGATGAAATTATTGCCAAACGATTTGACTCACAAATTCCAACTGACGCCATACCTGTGACAATAGATGGAGTGGATTATGAGGTATACGCCATGAAGGGTATACCTATAACATTCAATGGTTTTTTCAGAACAGCACGAAATCTTTCCATATCATACAACGATATTCCAGGACTAAACATACCGCCGTCCTGGACTATCAACACAGTAGATGGGTCAGACAACGAAGCAGTATACAGAAATGTCGGCAATAATAGTAAATCTTTAATCAATTATTTCAAGACTTCAGCAAAGGCCAGAGATATATCAATATATTAT
>Ga0306872_100599_pt1 | contig 13382 bp, 16 predicted proteins | sample AntRauMeHopE1498_FD_190455 | JGI IMG/M metagenome (GOLD analysis project Ga0306872, IMG submission 190455) | Saline lake microbial communities from Rauer Islands, Antarctica - Metagenome Hop E1 #498 (v2) (version 2) | ecosystem: Environmental > Aquatic > Non-marine Saline and Alkaline > Saline ...
CTGCCTTTTCTAGCGTAATGACTTCACAGTAAGCATCGTTTGCTTCACCGTTGTCGTTCACCAGGTCAGTGTTCGCAGTTAGTGGAGTGGTGAAGGTGATAGTCTCAGCAAACCCAGGCCCAGCAATGTCAACCGAGAATTCCGTCCCCGCTACGTCTGAGCCATCGATAATAGCGCCATTGGTGTCAAGTATGATTTTACAGACGCGGAGCGTTGTATCTGGCTCAGGAGCTTTACACACCCCTCCTACTGATGAATCCGGAGAATCTGCAAACGGTCCACAAAGCCACGGATCTGAGTCAGCTGATCCAAAGGATGTCACTATTCCAGTATCTACTCCCCACCAGTTCTTTTCTGCCTTAAGTTCACCAGTTCCACCGTTATAAATTTGAGATCCACTTGAAAGATTTATAATGTCGTTCTCTGTCACGACAATGTCTTTACCGGTGATGTCTTCACCATTTTTGATAGCCACTCCACTGTGTCCACCTGAAATTGTGTTGTTTTTGATTAATAGAGCACCGGTAACACCTGAACCGTAGATACGGATTGCTCCCTTATCTGCCTTTTGTTCAGTATTTGCATTGGTGATAGTGTTGTTATCAATTGTCACGTCTCCAATAGCACCTGCAAGCTGGATACCTTGTTGCGGAATATTTTCAATGTGATTTCCAGAGATAGTCAATCCATCAGCATTGTCGATAACTATTCCTCCGTAGGCAGTGTTAATTATTTTATTTGCAGAAATAGTCGAGACACCGGTCACACCTCCTAATTGAATACCCGATTGAGGAGAGTCAGTTACTCTGTCAATAAGATTACCTTCAATTGTAATATCCTTAGTAGTTAAGTTAAAAGGGGTTTTAATAGCCACTTTTGTATTATTAATGAATCGGTTGTTTTTGAAAGTAAAACCATCAGAACTTCCAATTACATAGATAGTGAAAGCAGTTGTATCAATACCTGTAAACTCAAATCCGCTTACAGTAACTCCTGCTGGGACATTTGTTCTCAAATGTTCTGTAATAACAGCTTCGTTCACTCGAGCTCCAGTAACCGCACTAATAGTATGGTTTGGACCTAACAGTGACAACTCTTTGTCAACCATAAGAGCTTCATTGTACGTACCATCAGCAACCTCGATTGTGTGTCCGTCCACTGTGTCGCAGTCATCAATCGCGTTTTGGATAGTGGTGAAATACTCACCTGAGTCTGTGTTCTGGACTGGATCAGTATTGTCACCAGTTTCGAAACTGTCACCTGTACACGCAGTGGGAATCGGTGTCCCGGTAACAATAACGTTATCAATGTCAAATTCGACACCTGCTGCGCTGAAACTACTGGGAATAAATCGTAGTGCAAACTCTGCATTATCATCAGCGACTGAAGGAAGTGCCTGAGAAAAGGTTCGCCAGGTATTGTCGCCGGCATTTGCATTATTAAACACTTCAAGGTTTGTAGCCCCAGAGTTTGATGTTTGGTAAGAGACTGCTACTACATTCCCAGCCGTTGAAGTCAAAATGCCTCGGTAATCAAATGAAACTTCAACATTTTCGTACCCTGCGGTAGAAATATCCGCTAGTAATAGATTAGCAGAGCCTGGTCCCAGAGCCCGGGCTTTACGACCATCTGAGGTTCCGCCCTGACCAACGTTGATCCAGTCGCCATCTTGGGTCCACTGGCTAAAGCCGTCATCAGCTTCAAAGTCTTCCGAGAAAAGTTCTACTGCTGTGGTAGCATTTGCAAAATTAAATGCGAAAAAAGACGCTGGAAAAGCGCTGAGTAATAGGGATACCATTGTTATTCCGGCAAACAATTTTGCTGAAATTCTTTTTTGTTGGGTAAAATTGAGTACATTCATATATAAGAGTAATTTATGCGTATAAGAGTAATAATTGTTCTACCTCCAATTTGTCAGGCACCAAAGAACTGACGTGTTATACTTACTCTACTCCTATATTTCGCAAATAGCAAGTATGCACCACACTAAAATAGCTTTGGCAATAGAATAGCAACCAGAACTGTGTACTACCTCATCTGCTCACCGATTTGGCGGACAGCCGCTATTTCTGCACAAATTTTCATGCTTGGGATATTATCCGCTCGAGCTTCATCGAAAGCAGCCTGTTCGAATTCTTCGAGACGATCAGCCGGTGTGTGACTTTACTTAAGTCATCGATGACTTAAGTTCCTTGGTTGCTGGGGTTTCGCTACTGCATCTGCTCGGTTATGCGCTTCACTGCTGCAATGGAGGCGCAGATTTTCATACTGGGGACATTATCGGCTCGGGCATCAGCAAAAGCTAGTTGTTCAAACTCGGCGAGGCGATCGGCTGGAGTGTAGGAATGAGCGTACATTTTATCCACGGATTCCTGGCGGCCGGCACTGAGCACTTTCCGCGGACGGTTTTGGTCTGCCATCCAGGGAAATACTCCACAGGCGTGGAAGCGGGGCACTTCCCCCTCTAGCTGCATTCCCAATACTCGCACCCGCTGGGCTGACTCCAGGAGCAGGTGATCTTGGGGGCGTAGCTCTTGAATGTCTAGATTCCAAGCGACACCGGCACTGTCGACAAACTGGACGGTCATTTGTTCACGGGTCTCGACCCCGGCTGCTTGTCCAACCAGCCGTCCTTCGTCAGGTTGTTGCCACATTTGCTGCTCTTGCTCCGCTAGTGAGCGGTACATCGGAGCATGTTCTCCGAGCGCCCGGTCAACCACGAACCCAAACCCCAGCGTGCTCGCAAGTAGCCCAAGTAACACACTCACACCCACACTCGACCCACCAACCAGTACTGGTGACAGACGGTAGCCCCGCCGGGTAGCCCGCAGACCACGCATCGCTACCAGCATCAGTACCACAAACGCTACAATCCACAAAAGCGGTAGCGCTTGGAGGAAAAACGTCACAAAATTATCGTGCATTGCTTCATATATATCGTAGTAGCGGTAGGTGGAGGTGAACAGCAACACCGCGGTCGCCAATGCTCCCAATAGTACGGTCAGTAACCATATCAGCCACATAGCGCTGTTTTGACACCAAAATACGTAACAAGGCCGAGGTTCGACTTTTTGGTCAGCAATCGCGCAAAATACTCGATCTCTGATTGAGGTTGATTCTGGTAGTTGTGGTGGAGTTGGTTGCATGTCTAGTTTCATAAGCTATATACGTATATGGTCAGCGTTTATGACAGTGGCCAACTGTTTTTTGCCGCGATGAATCAGGGTGCCGACTGAGCCGATGGGTATTTGGAGAATATCAGATATCTCGTCGTACTCTTTGTGTTCAAAAAACCGCAGCAATAACACCTGGCGGTATTTAGGGTCTAGCTTGAGTAGTGCAGCATTAACCTCGTCGGCATTGACGGTTTTATCAAACGCGACGTCGGCTGTCTCGAGTGATCCCGACACAAACGACAAAATTTCTTCACTATCAGCGACCAGGTGCCCCTCGGGGCGGACGTTTTTCTTACGGTACGCGCTAATGGCTTCGTTGTGGGCAATGCGGTAGATCCACGAGGAGAACTTGAGTTTGGGATCAAACCCATTGAGGTTGCGATACACCTTGACAAAGATGTCCTGTAGCACGTCGAGCTGGTCATCAGGGTTGCGGACGCCAAGCCGCGCGATGTAGCGACGGAGCTTGGCTTCGTAGCGATCCATGAGTACGCCAAACTGCTCCTTGTCTTGCAGGGCTTGTTTTACGACCACTTCGTCTGTCACTTGTTCGTCTGTCATGTTACTTGTACAATAGTGACATGAAAACACCAACGATTCTAGTGGCCTTGTTAGTTATCACTGCGGTTTGGCTCACGCCGAACCAGGCTGACGCCGCAACCGCCATGCAGCTCAACGACACGACGGTTCTATTTACCCTTAATTTTGGGTTCACCGCTGCTGGTGATGACTACCAGCTGCCGATTATGGCTAGCAGCACAGTTGGGTATTTTGACCGGGTGGATGTGCTGGGATACGCTTTGACTGGAGCGGACGTGATGGTCACCAACGCTGTTCTCCTGAGCAACCAGCCAGTTGTTGGCGAGCGGTACACTATTGACGCTGACGAGCAAGCTTCGTTTACTTTGCTGATTATTGCCACCCTCAGCGGACCTCTCACCAGCGACCTAACCGCATCATTTACCAAAATCCCCTACTGGGTCGGTGAGCGCCGCACGACTGTGCACGAGAACCAACTCAATGAGCTAGAGACTGTCACTCTGCAAGCCAGCTAACATTGCAGTTTAAGGGTTTTTATGGCATAGTTGCCATCTATGGAATTCCCTATCCGACTAAACAAATACCTCGCCCACACCGGCGTCGCTTCACGCCGCGAGGCAGATGAGTTGATTGCTAACGGCAAGGTGCAGATTAATGGCGCCAAGGCAATCATGGGTCAACCAGTGAACGATGGCGACAAAGTCAGCGTGCTGGGTAAAACCAAATCAAAGTCGTACTACGCCTACTACAAAGGCCGCGGTGTCATCACACACTCGCCAGCTGCAGGTGAGATTGACATCGCCACCAGACTCGCCAAGGACTATGGTCTAACCCACGTCAACCCGATTGGTCGCCTGGACAAAGACTCCGAAGGCCTTATGATCCTCAGCAACGACGGCCGCATCACTGGCCCTATGCTCGATCCAGAAAGCGAAAAAGAGAAAGAGTACGACGTCTTGGTGGACAAACCAATTTCTAATATGTTTAGGCGAGCGATGGAAGCTGGTGTCGATATCGAAGGCTACCGCACCAAGCCAGCCACTATTACAGCCAACCCCAAAAACGACAAACGGTTCAGTTTAGTTATAACCGAAGGTAAAAAACACCAAATCAGACGCATGTGTGCAGCGCTCGGGTACCAAATCCAGTCTCTCAAACGCATCCGCGTGATGAACATCGAACTAGGCAAACTAAAACCCAACCAGTACCGCAAGCTAGACGAAGGTGAGCTACAGGTATTCTTGAAAGCGCTCCTGGTCAAATAAACACCAAGCGAGCACAACGCGTTACTCCTCTAAAGCTAGATCAAAGCGTTGGTTGAATTCGATAAACCAACCGTCTCTGAGCTCTTCAGTCCGGGCATCCATGATGTCGCCGTGGTCGTTGAGGTAGTGCATCATCATATCTTCCATGATTTCCTCAGCAGTTTCTCCACTGAACTTTTGCTCGCAATCAATACAAGTAATTGTTTTCATACTGACAATTATAACAGATTACTGTTGCTCTAACGCTGCCGCAAAGGCTGGTTTGGCTTTGTCGTACCACACTTTGTATCCAGCGCTGGTTGGATGCAGGCCGTCAATCGCGGTGTAGACACCATCGGTGTACACAAACGGATCATCCTCCGGCTCGTCAAACAATGAGATAAACGACACGGTTTTAGACTCCTTGGCCAGCGCTGTCATCTGTTGATCGAACTGCCGTGACGTATCGGTCAACTCCTCTGCCTCTGTACCGGTAAACACTGGCGTCGCTCCCACGTTGCCAGAGGCAATAATAACGATATGACCAGTGTGCGGCTCGACGGCCGCGACCAACTCCTGCATATCAGACACGATGTCCGATGCCGACCGACCACTAATCAGGTCGTTGGCCCCAATCTGTAATACCACCAGGTCATACCGGCTTGACTCAAAGAGGTTTTGGGCCACCTCGAGCGCGCCAGCGATGGTCCGTCCGTTTACCGAATCATTCTTGATCAAGTACGCTGGATACTCGGCCCCAAGCTGGCCAGCGATGCTCTCACTCGCTCGACTAGCGCCAGTTCCGTACCCAGTACTGTCACCAATAAACAATACACTCCCCGCCCCCGTACCCGGCTGCTCGTACGGCGTCACCCGCACAATCAAATACCCAGTCAAAACGTACCGCCACCAGCCATTGGCAGTCATAACTACAACAATAACCAACAGTACCGCTCCCAAAATATAGAATATCCAGTTCATGGGTTGAGTATAGCAAATGATCAAGTTTTCCACACAATAGTTGCTTTTACGTGTAAAAAGTGTAAAATAAAATTAATCACCACGAAAGAAACCCTGCTAGAGTTCCGTCTCTTTTGGGGGTTTTTTCTTTTAGTTTCTAATTTTCTTCTCTAGAACTGTTTTCTGGTCATGAAGGTACGCGATTTTAGAGTTGAGTTTCTTTAAGAGAATCGAACATTTTTCGGTTAGCGCAGGAGAAACAATCACTTCAAATGCGTCTGCTTCTTGTAACTTCTTTACTAGAGGAGCATAATCTCCATCACTTGAAACGAGCACAGCCCGATCCAACCTACCTTCATAGAAATCTTCCATTGCCTTCATTATCAGATCTGTGTCGCAATTACCTTTAGGCGTGCCACTGCCATTTTGATACACCACTTCTTTGTATACAAGTGTAAAACCGGATTCTGAAAGATACGTATAAAGCGCAGTGTATCGAGGAATCAACCCAATAAAAATATAGGCTTTATCAACATTATATTTGTCTTTCAGCCAGACCCTAAATCGAGCGTAATCGAGCTCCCACTCAAGTGACTGGGCCACCTTGTGCAGGTTTGCCGCATCTATGTAAGCAATATTTACCTTTTTTATATTCTTCATTTCCAAAATAGTACCACAAATAAAAGCCCCTACGGGCTTTTATTTTGACTTGCAACTAATGTAACTATTGTTTCTTCCGGTCTGACTCTTTCAGATACTTTTTACGCAATCGGACAGATACTGGGCAGACTTCTAGGTATTCGTCTTCGGACATGATTTCTAGTCCAGTTTCGATGGTAACAATCTTGGGGTTGATCAGGTTGATGGCTTCGTCGGTACCAGATGAGCGCATGTTGGTCAGCTGCTTGCCTTTGGTTGGGTTGACCATCATTTCTTCACCCTTGCTGGTGTTGCCAATAACCATTCCCTCGTACACCTCAGTGGCTGGACCAATGTACATTTCACCACGGGTTTGAAGGTTCGCAATTGAGAAGCCAAGCGCCTTGCCTGACACCATCGATACCATTGACCCGGCTTTTCGTTTCTTGATCTCGCCAGCGTACGGCCGGAAACCGATGACTTGGGAGGCGAGGATGCCTTCGCCCTTGGTGTCGACCACAAACTGGTTTTTGTACCCGAGCAGTCCTCGCGTTGGTCCTTCAAATAGTAGGCGGACCTGTTCCCCGTGAGTGATCATGTTTTGCATAATAAAACCGCGGTTTGAGAGTCGTTCGATGACTGGTCCTTGGAACTCGCCTGGAACGTCAATGGTCACCTCTTCAAACGGTTCACTTTTCACACCATCGATGTCTTTGATAATTACCTGCGGCTGGGACACAGACAGCTCGTAGCCTTCGCGACGCATGTTCTCGAGTAGGACCGCGATGTGCATTTCTCCGCGTCCGTACACCTCCATGATGTCACCTTCAAAATCAACCTGCAGTCCAACGTTGATCTCGAGTTCCTTTTCGAGCCGGGCAGCAATCTGACGTGAGGTCACGTATTTTCCTTCGCGGCCGGCAAATGGTGATGAGTTCACCAAAAACTGCATCCCGATAGTTGGTTCATCGACGTGGATAGCGGCGAGTGGCTCGACTGATTCAGTGTCGGTCAAAGTCTCGCCAATGTTGATGTCTTCGAGGCCAGCAATCAGGACAATGTCGCCAGCAAACGCTTCATCAAGCTCGACTTGGGTGACGCCCTTGTAGCCTGACATTTTGACAACCTTGCCTTTTTTGACCACGTCGCTTCCCTCCATTTTGATAAATAATGACTGGCCTTTTTTGACCATACCTTCGTAGATACGCGCTACCGCTAATCGGCCTAGGAAGTTGTCGTACCCGAGGTTAAACACCTGGGCCCGCAAAGCATCACCGGGGGCGTACCCTTTGGCCGCTGGGACGGTTTCTAGAATACAGTCCAGCACTGGGGCCAAGTCAACCATATCGTCCTCGAGCTTTCGTTTGGCTTTGCCGTCTCGCCCCACGGCGTACACCACTTGAAAGTCCGACTGCTCGTCGTCCGCACCAAGTTCAAGAAACAGCTCTAGCACCTGCTCTTCACATTTGTCTGGGTCAGCCGCTGGTTTATCGATCTTATTGATGATCACAATTGGCTTGAGGCCAAGTTCCAGTGACTTTTTGAGCACAAACCGGGTTTGCGGCATCGGACCTTCCTGCGCGTCCACGACAAGCAACACGCTGTCGATTGAGCGTAGCACTCGTTCTACCTCTGATCCAAAGTCCGCGTGACCAGGGGTATCGACGATGTTGATTTTGGTGTCTTTGTACGTCACTGAGGTGTTTTTGGCGTAGATAGTGATCCCGCGCTCTTGCTCGATGGCGTTGTTGTCCATGGACGCGTCACCGATGCGGTCACCGGTAAATTCCATCAAACCGTCGGTCAGGGTAGTTTTCCCGTGGTCAACGTGGGCGATGATAGCAATGTTACGGATTTCTTGTGGCATAAATGTGATAAATATAGTGAGAATAAAAATGTCCCGTCCGCAAACGGGAATAACGGCACTAGTATGCCCTGTTAGGAGCGTTTGGTCAATTCAATTGACCCTGAAACGCCAAATTCGCAAAGTAGTACAAGATGGCTGCACTGATCATTATGATGATGAATTTAAGCATGCGAACGTTGTTTACGAGCAAATCGCCAGGTTTGGAAGAATGCTCCCAGCAATAACAAAATACCGATTGGGTAGTACACCTGGGATGATTTGAGGAGTGAGAACAGGCCGTAGCCAAAGTACGACTGCGTTTGGCGGATGTAGCCCAACTGCTCTACATACCCAACGGCTGTCTGCTGCGTCCCGACGGTAAGCATGTATTGTCCCTGGTTGTCTGGACTACTGACTTCTAGTCGATAGGTTCCCGGACCAACGTCTTGAGTTAGAACGGGAGACTCGTAGAGCGACAACCCCAGCAAACTGTCCCGTCTGGTTGACCAGGCTTCTGCCGCATACACTTGCCTGGCGACCTCAGTCACGCCACCACCGCGATCGTTACGCCTAATCAGGAGCAATGAGAACGGTTGTACTGCTTGGTTGACTGGCTGAGCTAGTTGCGCAGTAAAGGTAAATGGTTCCTCTGATCTGATTTCATACATCACCGGGAAGTCACTGAGAGTGCCCAAAAACGAAATCTGCTCGGGCATCGTAACCTCAATCGGGACAATCTCGTACGGTTGACTGATGTCGGTTTCATTCGCGATAAATGCGACCGCGCTGACTGGCAGGATACACATCGCTAAGGCAAAAATTGTTCGCATAGTGCCACTATCATAGCAGAGAAATCAAAGGTGGGCGCCTATAGCGCCCACCTTTGATTTCCACCCGAACGGTTCTAACTACCACTCTTGCTCAGCACTCTTTTCCGGCAAATCAATCCCTACCTCGGCAAAAATCGCTCGAACTGACTCTTTGTCATTGGCGGCATGGGCGACTTGGAGCGCTTCGCGCTGTACATCACTGAGTAACTCACGCGCTTGTGCCCGCAAGCCGTGCTGGCCTCGATACTTTTTCCCGTGCATCTGCGTATCAACCCCAAGTTCGCTCAGGAGTTCTCTCGCTCCATCTCTATCCCCAGTTCCGCGCAACTCATGTGCGGCTGCGAACTGTTCAAAGTCTGATTCGTTTGTGATTATCTCCGCGAGTGGCGAATCCGCTATCGCCACTACAAACGCTTGGTAGTCGTTGCGCTCTACCGCTGCCTGCATGGCTTGCTTAGCTTCTTTAGCTATCTCACGGATGTGCTGCATCGTTTCTTTGGTCACGCCAGCTGACTCGAGGGTCGCACGCGCTTGTTCTAGCTGTCCGGTCGCTTTTAGTTCTTGAGCTACTTGTACCGCAATCACTTGGTCATCTGACAGTCCGGCTTTGGCGAGCAACTCCGCACTCCCAAATGCGTGCACCCCCGACGCGGTGACAGCAAAAGCGGCGACCGCGACAAAAAATGATTTAGATGTTGTTTTCATATGCCTCTATAAGGTTTCAAATTTCAGCTTGTAATATCTAACTAGTGCATCAGTAACGACAACTGCTACACTTATTGATACGACAACAACAAACCCCTCTTTCACTTTGCAACACACTTACGTTGATGTGCAATGAAACTTATCGGTCAGACAGTTCAAAGTAGTACCACAAACCGCCAAGCGTCTCCCAGGCTACGCTGTCACCATCTACTGCAGTTCCGCAAGAATCAACTACGTACATCTCGTCATCTAGTTCAATGATATAGCGAGCATCGATACCATCGACATACGAGTCGCACATAATTGGGTCGATGCGGACGCTAAACTGGCGCAGAACGTCTGACTGCAGGCTACGCTTCATTTGGCGCTGGATATCTAGCGGCAAGGTTCCTTCGCGCAACACGGCTTCGTTGGCACCCTGTGGGGTGAAAACGTACCGATAATCACCATTGTCAGCAATATTAAAAGACGGACACGTCCCAGCCCGATCGCAACCGCCATAAGCCTCACCGGTAACAACCAGCGACTGGCCGATGTCCTCCACAGCAGTTTCAATCCGATCAGCCGTCGGCGCAAACCCAGCAAAAAACACATACACCCCAACCACCACCCCAATAATAAAGGTAAAAAGAATATTAAGGATATCTTGCCGTTTCATGGGTATAGTATAGCAAGGATATCTGAGTTAGAATGTCGCCACGGAAGAGTGGCTGAGTGGTTTAAGGCGCACGCTTGGAAAGCGTGTGGGGCGAAAGCTCTCGCAGGTTCAAATCCTGTCTCTTCCGCCCGAACGTAGTGAGTAGAAAGAGAGAAAGCTCTGGGAGAGCTTTCGGTACAGGATTCGAAAAGCTTTTGAGTCAGATTGTGAGCGGAGCGATACAATCTGTCCAAAAGGTGTACCGTTCATGTAATGAAAGAATTCCTGTCTCTTCCGCAGTGAACGTAGTGAACAAGGAGGAGAAGAAATAGTCTGGGAGACTATTTCGCCAGGATTTGAAAAGCTTTTGAGGTAGATTCGACCAAAGTGAGAATCTATCCAAAAGGTGTACGGAACTCGTAGAGTTCAAATCCTGTCTCTTCCGCAGATGTTGACATATTATATATGTGTAGTATTTTTCAACAAGACATTAACCCAAGGAGATAGAAATGCTCGCAGCACGATCCACATTCACAAATTCACTCAATCCCGAGATTTTTATGTCGGGAGACGCAATCACTCCAACAAAAAGGAATTTGCAAGATGAAACATTAACTATTGTTGTCCGTCGAGTTATCGCCAGCGGTGTTTCATTTGTTACGAAAATATCGTTTGAGCGGACAATCGCATTCGCTGATTGGGATCAAGATGTACGCAGTCCATCGCATCTCGCGCAAAACTTGATAATTAACGGACCTTACTCCAGGCACAGCTGCCACTTTTTGCCACAAGATGTCAAGTAACACAGATTCTTTACTATCATAAAACCCCGGCAAAACCGGGGCTTTTTTTATATATTCATCCCGCGTAATCGTGCAATTCGCTCGGGGGCTGGGGGGTGGGTTTGGAACATACCGCCTATTTTCTGCATAAACCCTTGCTTCTCACCCGCAAACGGATCGGCGATAAACATGTGGGCGGTGGCGTGGGAGGCTTTTTGCATCGGGATTTTGGCACCACTAATTTTCTCGAGCGCCGAAGCCAGCCCTTCTGGGTAGCGAGTTAGTAGCGCACCGGTGGCGTCAGCTAGATATTCTCGGCGGCGTGAGACAGCCATTTGCATCAGTTGGGCCGCTAGCGGGGCCAGGATGATACCCGCAATCCCGACAATTAGGAACGCTGGGTGTCGGTCTCGCCCTCCCCCAAAAAACATCGAACGCATCAGAAAGTCAGCCAGAATAGCGATAAACCCAGCCAGGACCACAGCGACCGTCATCACGAGCATGTCACGGTTCCCCACGTGCGCCAGTTCATGCGCCATCACCCCTTCAATCTCGGTTTTATCAAGCATGGTAAGCAGCCCGGTAGTTGCAGCCACTACGGCGTGCTCAGGATTGCGCCCGGTGGCAAACGCATTTGGCGCCGGGTCGTTGACCACGTATACCTTGGGCATTGGTAGACCAGCGGTGATTGAGAGGTTCTCTACGATGTTAATCAGCTCACGGTGTTGGATTGGATCCGCTGGTACAGCGTTGGTCATCCGCAATACTAGTTTGTCGCTACGCCAATAGGAAAAGATATTCATCCCGAGGGCAAATGCCACTGCAACATATAGAATCAATGGGTTCCCGATGTACCACGCCGCGGCGTAGCCAATGGCAATTACCATGATCAAGAACGCTCCCATCAGGAGGTAGGTTTTGAATATATTGGCGGACTGGTGGGTGTATAAGTTGGCAGATGACATATTAGTTCTTTATTCCTTGTGGTGTTTCGTTGCTGGTATAGTCGGTATCCTCGGACCAGTGCATGTAATGACGCTGTTTGTACAGTCCTTTACGCATAACGTTTTCTTTTAGGGCAATCTGAATGTCAGCTTCTGACACCTCAAGCAAGGCTGTCAGCGCATCAAGCACTACCATCAGGTCAGCGTATTCATCCAGGAAATCAGTCCGCGAGCGCACTTGTGACAATGCACCCGCCTCTTCAATCACTTTTTTGAGCAATTCCTGTTGGAACTCAGCCTCATCGGCAATAGCACGAATAGAACAAACCTCACCTTTTGATTCAATCTTGGCCGGGATGCTGTCCCGGACTAGTTTGTTGTAGAAGACTTTTTTCACTGAAACAAGGGTTGGTTAGAACTCAACTTTTACCACCTCTCGCTCCACACTGCTTTCTGGCAGTTCAAAGTAATCAAGGGCGGTAAAACTGAACATATTGCCGACTACGTTTGACGGAAATGACTGTAATGCAATCAATAGGTCTCGGACGTTGGTGTTGTAGAACCGGCGCGCAGCTTGGATTTTGTTTTCGGTGTCAGACAGTTCGGTTTGTAGTTCACTAAAATTCTGACTGGCTTTGAGGTCTGGGTAGGCTTCTGCAATCGCGAGCAAGTTTCCTATCGCACCACCAAGTGCTGCCTCGGCTCCGGCCATGGCTTTGATCTGTTCGGGCGTGATACCGGTTGGGTCGACGTGCATCGCGGTGGCGTTCGCTCGAGCAGCTGTTACGGCGTTAAACGTTTCTTGTTCGTGTGCTGCGTATCCCTTGACTGTTTCGATCAAGTTTGGGATCAAGTCATAGCGACGCTTGAGCTGAACATCGATGTCAGCCCAAGCTTCCTTTCCACGCTGAGTCAGCCGCACAAACATGTTGTACAGATAAATACCATAAAACGCTGCCAGGACCGCTACTACAATCAAAACCACCACTCCAATTCCTAATCCAAACATAATCAAACATTATTTTTTAATTACATTAATTATATTACAGATCACTGTAAACATAAAGCGCTAGCCAGAG
>Ga0306872_100603_pt1 | contig 13335 bp, 11 predicted proteins | sample AntRauMeHopE1498_FD_190455 | JGI IMG/M metagenome (GOLD analysis project Ga0306872, IMG submission 190455) | Saline lake microbial communities from Rauer Islands, Antarctica - Metagenome Hop E1 #498 (v2) (version 2) | ecosystem: Environmental > Aquatic > Non-marine Saline and Alkaline > Saline ...
GGTCTTCGACACCTGGTGTGCGGCGATAAAGCCAACGCTGATACCAACGACGAACCACAGTGTGTTCTGCATGATTGCTCCCTCGTGAAAAAGTCGAGTGGTGGGCAGTGCGCCCACGCCGGTGGGCAGAGTAAGCCTAGCGGCCGAACACACAAGGGGCCCGGCGTGATGCCGGGCCCCTTGTGGTGCGCGCGGCGCTAAACGCCGCAACGAAGTGGTGAAAATTAGCGAGCGGCGTAGTACTCCACGACCAGTTGCACTTCGCAGGTCACCGGAACCTCGGCGCGCTTCGGGCGACGCACGAGGCGCGCCTGCAGCTTGTCGAGTTCGACCTCAAGGTAGGCAGGAAGGGTCGGAAGCACGTCAACGTGACCACCGGCGGCAGCGACCTGGAAAGGCTCCATGCCTTCGCTGCGCGGCTTCACGTGGATGAGCTGGCCCGGCTTGACGCGAAATGACGGACGGTCAACGAGCTGACCGTCAACCAAGATGTGGCGGTGCACAACCATCTGACGTGCCTGAGCCGTCGTGCGCGCGATGCCGGCCCGCAAAATCAGGGCGTCAAGACGCATCTCGAGCAACTCGACCAGGTTCTCACCAGTCAAGCCTGAAGCGCGACGTGCCTCGTTGAAGGCAATCTTCAGCTGAGCCTCACGAATGCCGTACTGGGCACGCAGACGCTGCTTCTCGCGAAGGCGAACGGCGTAGTCGCTGTCAGTTTTGCGCTTCGTGCGGCCGTGCTCACCGGGCGCGTACGGACGCTTTTCGAGGTACTTGGCGGCCTTCGGGGTGAGGGCGATGCCAAGCGCGCGAGAAAGACGGGTTTTACTGCGGGTACGTGACTTAGTAGACACGGTTTCCTTCCATGGTCGTGGCCGAGAATTTCAGCGGCTCACGGACGTACATCTCTCCGTCCGAACCGAATGCACGCCGGGGCGAATCGGTGGAAGCTGCGAGGGAGGATGTGCCCATATCTGACGGGCCACGAAAGCCTACCAGAGCTGGGCCCCGTCGCCCGGCACGCCGGTGTTAGGTGTCGGCGGCCTGGTCGCCGCCGGTGATCGCGCGAAGCTTTGCCAGGCGCGCGCTGATCTCGCGCTCATGCCCGCGCTCAGTGGGGTGGTAGTACCGAGTGCCCGCCAGCGCATCAGGTAAATACTGTTGCTCGGCAACGCCAACGGCGAGGTCGTGCGGATACACGTATCCCTTGCCGTGACCCAGTCGCTTGGCGCCCGGGTAATGGGCGTCACGCATGGGCTTCGGCACTCGTCCGAGTCGCCCTGCCGTCACATCGGCAATCGCTGCGTTAATACCCAGGTAGGCGGCGTTCGATTTGGGCGCTGTGGCCAGATACACCACGGCCTCAGCCAGCGGGATGCGCCCCTCGGGCATACCGATCAGGGCCACCGCCTGAGCGGCCGCCACCGCGATGCCGAGGGCCTGCGGGTCTGCCATGCCCACATCTTCGGAGGCAGAGATAATGATGCGTCGCGCGATAAACCGCGGGTCTTCACCGGCCTGAATCATGCGGGCTAAATAGTGCAGGGCTGCGTCGGGGTCGCTTCCGCGAATGGACTTGATGAACGCGCTAATGACGTCGTAGTGCTCGTCGCCCTGCCGGTCGTAGCGCAGCAGTGCCCGGTCGACAGCCATCGCCACGACTTCAGCCGACACAGCGGGAAGCTGGACCGCCGATTCTGAGTCAGAAGCCGCAGACCCATCCGCCGCCGCAGACTGTGCGACGGCTGACTGCGCAACAGCTGACTGTGCCGCAGCCTCCAACGCGGTCAGCGCGCGCCGCGCATCGCCTGAGGCGAGCCGAACAATCGCTTCGCGCCCAGCCGGCTCGAGCTGAATGCGGCCGTTGAGCCCGCGCGGGTCGACCACTGCGCGATCTACCAGGAGCCGGAGATCGTCGTCGCTGAGGATTTCGAGCGTCAACAGCAAACTGCGGCTGAGCAGGGGCGCTATCACTGAGAAAGACGGGTTCTCAGTGGTGGCGGCAATGAGAATCACCCAGCCGTTCTCGACTCCCGGCAGTAGTGCATCTTGTTGAGCTTTCGTAAACCGATGAATCTCATCGAGGAACAGCACTGTTGAGGTGCCGTAGAGATCACGGTCGGCCAGCGCTTGCTCCATGACCTCGCGCACATCGCGAACTCCCGCCGTGACAGCAGACAGCTCCACAAACCGTCGACCACTCGACCGCGCGATCGCCTGAGCGAGCGTGGTCTTGCCCGTTCCTGGCGGCCCCCACAAGATGACTGACACTGCACTGGGGGCCCGGTCGGAGTCGTCGCTGGCAAGGCTCATGAGCGGCGATCCAGGCCTCAAGAGGTGCCGCTGGCCAGCGACCTCATCGAGTCGCGTGGGGCGCATACGCACGGCGAGAGGGACAGCGGCAGAGCCGAGCCCCGGCTGAGCATCCATGCGTTCAGGGTACTGCCGTCTATCCCCTGCCGTCTGCCGCGGGAGTTGGTCTGGTGCGCCTCATCGATTGGGCCGCACACAGCATTGCCCAGCCCTCGACTAAGATTCACGTCGGCGCAGGCTGTACACAACATCGCCCGCAGCCAGACGGAGGAGCAGTGGCACCCGCATCGGCCAACAACCGTGAGACTCAGGATCGCCTGCGTCGCTACCAGGCACGCCGCACCACGCACGAGACGAAGGTGGCACGCCGCAAGCGCGACAACATCGTCGCCATCGTGGCGCTCGTTGCCGTCGTGGCACTGGCCACCACCGCACAGATCGTCTACTTCGCGGCCGGGCCAGGCACCCCCGAGCCCGCCGCCAGTGCCGACCCGAGCGCCAGCCTTGCCCCTGATGCCAGCGCCGACCCCGGTGCCGACGCCAGCGCCGACCCCGGTGCGCTTGCCCCAGACGCTGCCCTCAGTGAATTTCGCACCTGGCAGGGCGCCATGACAGTGAACGAGACCATCGAGTTGCAGTACGAACTCGACGGGCTTGCGGCACCTCAGGCCGTCGCGTCCTTCGTGTCTCTGGTGCAGAGCGGTTTTTACACCGGCCTAACCTGCCATCGCCTCACCACCGAGGGTGCCTTCCTGCTGCAGTGTGGTGATCCTGCCGGCGACGGAACGGGAGGCCCCGACTACCGGTTCGGCCCGATCGAAAACGCACCGCTCGACAACGTGTACTCCACGGGTGTGATTGCGATGGCTCGACAGGGTTCAGACGCCTCCAGCATGGGTAGCCAGTTCTTCATCACCTACGCAGACTCCCCCATTCCCGCCGACGAGGCCGGTGGCTACACCGTAATGGGCCGCGTCACCAGTGGCTTGGATGCCCTGATCAGCGGCGTCACGGCTGCCGGAGTCGAGGGTGGCGGATTCGACGGCGCACCGGCCGTCAGCACGACGATTTCAGGTATCACGATCCAGTAGCAATCCGCCGGCTTCGAGCAACTGCCCCACAGCTAACCGGGGCAGTGCAATAAGCTCGCCCATGGTGCGGCCACAGCCGCACGTGAGCACCTGATGAGGATGAGTCTGACGTGTCAGTGAATGAAACAGCCCCGTGGGGCCGGGTCGACGAGACCGGCACGGTCTTCGTAACCGACCGAGGCGTCGAACGCGCCGTCGGTCAATACCCTGACGGTACCCCCGATGAAGCCCTGGCCTACTTCACTCGCAAGTTCGTTGAGCTCGATGGTCAGGTGCGCCTTCTCGAACAGCGGGCCAAGAACGGGGCACCCGCGAATGACGTGGCGAAAACCGTGACGACGCTCACGGCGGCTCTGCAGACGCCCTCCGCGGTCGGAAACATCGAGGCGCTACGCAACCGTGTTGCCGCGCTCACCGAGACGGTAGAAAAGCTGACCGAAGCCCAACGCGCCGAAGCCACCGCGGCCACCGCTGTGGCGTTGGCAGAGCGCACGGCCATCGTCGAAGCGGCAGAAGCCCTCGCCGCAAAAGACCCACAGACCATGCAGTGGAAGCAAACCTCTGCGACGCTTGATGAGCTTTTCACCCGCTGGAAAGACCACCAGCAAAACGGCCCCCGCGTGTCCAAGAAGCAGGGCGATGATTTGTGGAAGCGCTTTCGCGCCGCCCGCACCACCGTCGAGTCACACCGCCGCACGTTTTTCGCCGCGCTCGACTCCGAACATAAAGAGGTGCGTACGCGCAAGCAGGCCCTCGTCGATAAGGCGATCGCCCTCGCACCCCAGGGGGCGGACGGCATTGCCACCTACCGACGCCTGCTCGACGAGTGGAAACTCGCCGGTCGTGCCGGGAAGAAAATTGACGACGCAATGTGGGTGCAGTTCAAAGCCGCAGGCGACGCTCTGTACGCCGTCAAGCTCGAAGTAGACGCACGCGATAACGAAGAGTTTGCCGCCAATCTTCTTGTGAAACTCGAGATTCTCGACGAAGCCACTCCCCTGCTGACAGCGACCGATCGGGTGCAGGCCCGAGCCCGGCTCTCGAGCATTCAGCGCAAATGGGATGCCGCCGGCAAGGTGCCGCGCGACCAGGTCAAGATCGTCGAAGATCGCATGCGTCAGATCGAGCTCGCCGTGAAGAAGCTTGAAGAAGACCACTGGAATCGCTCTGATCCTGAAAAGAAAGCACGCTCTGAGGGCCTCGCTGCTCAGCTCGAACGTGCTATCGCCGGGCTTGAAACTGATCTCGAGGCTGCCACCGCCGCACAAGATGGCCGACGCACCGCAGAGATTACCGAAGCCCTCGAAGCCCGTCGCGTGTGGTTGAAGGCCGTCGGAAACTAAGCAATCTGGAGTCGTGAGCGGGCTCACGTTGCCGGGTGACCAGAGGTTACGCGTGCTGCTCGACCGTCGTCACACCGTAACGGCGTCCGCTTGGCTATCCACAGACTTCTGGTTCGCTGCTCGCCGGTAATGCGCGGGCGTCACACTCCTTGGCATGCCCAACGCCACTGAATCGCCGCACACACGCGTACACCACAAACCGTTCTACCTGCCAGGTGGGCGCCTCTCGGAGTCTGAGCTCAGGGCGGCAGTGCTCGATGGTGAATTGAGCGCCCAGGGCCAGGTATTCCTTCCCCTCGATGTGCCACTCACTGCCCGCCTGCGTGCCAGCATGCTCGGCGCGCAGTGGCGAGATCACCGCGTGATGGTCTCTGATCGCAGCGCCGCGTGGGTGTGGGGCTGGGCAGCTCAGCCCTCCCGCGTGACGACGTGTGTGTCGATCACGGCGCGCATCCCCTCACCTGATCGACGTCGGCTGCACGCTCGAGAGGTGGTCATCGCCAGCGATGAGGTCAACAATTTAGGCGGCGTCTTCGTCACCTCGCCGGAACGCACCCTGCTCGACCTTGCCCGCCACTCCCCTGATGCTGACGCTGACGCCGCCGACATTGACATCGACCGGATTCTTGCGGCCGGTGTGGCCGCTGAGAACCTGACCGTGGTTGATATCGAGCGACTGCTGGGGCGCCGACCGCGACTGTCATATGCGCGTCTCGCGCGGCGCAGACTTATCGGCGCCCTGCCGAACACTGTCAGCTGAGCCCTCGTCGGCGGCGAAACCGATCAGCCGTTATTGACGCGGTAGACGTCGTACACGGCGTCGATGCGGCGTACCGCGTTCAGAACACGGTCCAAGTGGCTCACGTCGCCCATCTCGAAGACGAACCTGCTGATCGCCAGGCGATCTTTTGAGGTGTTCACGCTGGCCGAGAGAATGTTGACGTGATGCTCTGACAGCACTCGGGTGACATCGCTGAGCAGTCCGGAACGATCCAGCGCTTCCACCTGAATGTGCACGAGAAAGACGCTCTTCGAGGTGGGAGCCCACTCAACGTCGATCATGCGGTCTGGTTCGGTGAGGAGAGAGCCGACGTTGGTGCAGTCGCCGCGGTGAACGCTGACGCCCTGCCCGCGCGTGATGTATCCGAGGATAGTGTCGCCGGGCACCGGGGTGCAGCATTTGGCGAGTTTCACCAAAATGTCGGGTGCGCCGCGCACGAGTACCCCTGAGTCACTGGTGCGAACTCGGGTGGCACCCCGGGTAGGAACAGTAAACAACTCATCGTCGGTCTCTGAATCGACGTTCAGCGCCGCGAGAATCTTCTCGATCACCGACTGGGTTGAGACGTGACCCTCGCCCACCGCGGCATAGAGCGCTTCGACCGTTTCGTAGTGCAGTTGCAGCGCTACGTGAGCAACGGAATCTTGCGTCATGAGCCGCTGGAGCGGAAGATTTTGCTTGCGCATCGCTCGGGCGATGGCATCTTTGCCCTGCTCAACCGCCTCATCACGACGCTCTTTGGTGAACCACTGACGAATCTTCGAGCGGGCACGGGTGCTGGTGACGAAGCTCAACCAGTCGTGGCTGGGCCCGGCATCCGGATTCTTCGAGGTGAACACTTCAACCGAATCACCGCTGCTGAGAACCGTTTCGAGGGGCAGCAGCCGTCCGTTGATCTTGGCGCCCATGGTGCGGTGGCCGACCTCGGTGTGCACCGCGTACGCAAAATCGACCGGCGTCGCGCCGGCGGGTAGCCCAATAACTTTTCCCTGGGGCGTGAAAACGTAGACCTCTTTGGCACCGATTTCGTACCGCAGGTTGTCAAGAAATTCTGTGGGGTCGCTGGTCTCTGCCTGCCAGTCAGAGATGTGAGCGAGCCAGGCCATGTCAGTGTCAGAACGCTCTGTGCCCGCTTCGGTGCGGCTGGCGCCGGCCATACGCTCTTTGTACTTCCAATGCGCGGCGACACCGAATTCAGCACGTTGATGCATCTCGGGGGTGCGAATTTGCAGTTCAACGGGGCGCCCACCGGGCCCGTACACCGTGGTGTGCAGCGATTGGTAGAGGTTGAACTTGGGGGTCGCGATATAGTCCTTGAACCTGCCCGGCATGGGGTTCCATCGGGCGTGCACAGCACCGAGAACCGCGTAGCAGTCGCGCAGTGATCCCACCAAAATACGTACCCCGGTGAGGTCGTAAATTTCGTCGAACTCGCGACCCCGGTTTACCATCTTCTGGTAGATCGAGTAGTACTGCTTGGGCCGACCTTTGACCTCGGCTTTGATCTTCGACTGACGCAGATCACCGGTCACAGCATCGATGACCTGTTGAACGAATGCTTCACGCTCCGGGGTACGACTGCGCACCAGGCTTTCAATTTCGACGTAAATTTTCGGTTGCAGCACGGCGAATGCGAGGTCTTCGAGCTCCCATTTGAGGGTCTGAATGCCAAGCCGGTGCGCCAGAGGCGCGTAAATATCGAGTGTTTCTTGGGCTTTGCGACGGGCCGAATCACCCTCAACAAAACCCCAGGTGCGGGCATTGTGCAAACGGTCGGCAAGTTTGATGACGAGCACGCGAATGTCTTTTGACATTGCGACGATCATCTTTCGCACGGTTTCAGACTGCGCGCTGTCGCCGTACTTGACCCTGTCGAGTTTAGTTACGCCGTCGACCAGCATGGCGATCTCGTCGCCAAACGAGGTTCTCAACTCGTCGAGGTCGTAGCCGGTGTCTTCGACCGTGTCGTGCAACAGCGCGGCCGCGATGGTTTTGGCACCGATTCCGAGGTCAGCAAGAATCTGCGCGACCGCCAGCGGGTGTGTGATGTACGGCTCGCCGCTCTTGCGCGTTTGGCCTTCGTGGGCACGCTCTGCTACCTGGTAGGCGCGCTCAATCAGACCACTGTCTGCTTTCGGATGCTGCGACCGAACGGTACGAATAAGCGTATCGAGTGCTCCCGGCGCAGGAGAGCGAGAGAACAACCGAGGCAGCAGGGCGCGAAGAGACGCTGCGCTCTGCTGCGTGGTGTCCGTCATCCGCCAACCTCCATTTGCATCCTACGGCGCAAAGGTGAAGGGAACCCGACGACCGGCACCTGACTGCCTCAGCGCACCGCTCCAGATTCAGAGCGCGCGGCCTGTGCCCGGCGACCCTGCTTTTTCACTTCAGGTTCGTTCTCGCGCAGGTGTACGTAGAGCGGTGCGGCGAGAAAAATCGACGAGTAGGTTCCGACTATTGTTCCAATGAACAGCGCAAGGGCGATATCACGCAGGGTTCCGGCACCCAGCAGCACAGAGCCGATGAACAGGATCGACGCCGTGGGCAGCACCGCCACGATCGAGGTGTTGATCGACCGAACCAGAGTCTGGTTCACCGCCAAGTTGACCGACTGGGCAAAAGTTCGCCGAGATTCAGCACCGTCTTCGAGGGTATTTTCCCGAACTTTATCGAACACCACCACGGTGTCGTACAGCGAATAGCCGAGAATTGTCAGAAAGCCGATGACCGCGGCCGGAGTGATTTCAAGCCCGAGCACCCCGTAGAGCCCCGCGGTGATGATGAGGTCGTGAAAGAGGGCGACGATGGCCGCCGCCGCCATTTTCCAGGTGCGAAAGTACAGCGCCATAACAAGGCTCGCGAGCAAGAGGAACACCACCAGCGCGATAATCGCCTGCCGGGTGATGTCTTCGCCCCAGGTTGCACCGATAAACGACGTGCTCACCTCAGCAGCGTCGACGGAGTACTCCTCCGCCAGCGCATTGCGTACTTCGTTCGTTTGGGCCGGAGTGAGTTGCTCAGTCTGCACCCGCACTGAGTCACCACCGACGATTGAAACCCGTGGGCTTGACCCGCCGACCACTGAATCGACGGCATCGGTTGCTCGGGCAGTTGCGGCCGCGGTTCCCTCTTCGACCGCAGTCGTGCCCTGTACCCGAAACTCAGACCCACCCCGAAACTCGATTCCAAAAACAAAACCACCGCGCAGAGCCGTGAGAGAGATGGCGACGATGACAAAAGCGGCGCCGATGGCGTACCAGAGACGGCGACGGCCGATGAAGTCGAACGACCGCGCTCCGGTGTACAGGTCATTGCCGAACTGAGTGAGACGACTCATCGCTCATCCTTCCTCTCGCCGCTAATATCAGCAGCCCTGCGCTCTGCAATGGTTTGACGACGCTGTGCTTCACGACTGCTGCTGGCGACCTTCACTGCCCCGACGCCCGCGGGTGCTCGAAACTGAGCCCGGCCGCGATAGACGGCACCGAGCGCCTTCGGGTCAAGCCCACTGAAGCGGTGCCCACCACCGAAGAACTGCGTGCGGCCGAGCAGTTGCATGAGCGGGTGAGTGAACAGAGCGACGACGATGAGGTCGACGATCGTCACGATTCCGAGCATGAAGGCAAACCCGCGCACGTTGCCGACTGCCAACACGAACAGCACGACGGCGGCGATGAGGTTGATCACGTCAGAGATCAAAATGGTGCGGAAAGCACGCTTCCAACCGGCTTCCACCGCTCCGTCGACGTTCCGGCCGTCGCGAAGTTCGTCGCGAATGCGCTCGAAGTAGACGATGAACGAGTCAGCAACAACGCCAATAGCAATGACCAGGCCCGCGACGCCCGCGAGGGAGAGTCGAAAACCCTGCTGGTTAGAGAGGTAGGTAATGATCAGATACGTCATGACTGCTGCGACAGAGAGTGAAACCACGACGACGCCGCCGAGGGCGCGATACTGCAAGAAGGCGTAGGCACCCACCAGCATGAGGCCGATGATGCCGGCGATGATGCCGCTCTGCAGCTGCGAAACACCCAGGGTGGCACTGATGTTCTCACTGGTCTGCACTTCGAAACCGATCGGCAAGGCGCCAAACTTGAGCTGATCAGCCAGAGCTTTCGCTGTTTCCTCCGTGAAATTGCCGCTGATCTGGGGGCGCCCATCGGTGATGGCCACGTTCGTTCGCGGCGCGCTGATCACTCGGCCATCGAGCACGATGGCGAACTGATTTTGCACCCCGGGCAGCGTCACGAGCCGCTCGGTGACCGTGCGAAATTCTTGGCTGCCATTGGCGTCGAACTCGATGAAGACACCCCACTCGTTGGTGGTCACTCCCGTCGACGAGCCGATGAGCCCAGAACGTGCGTCGGTGATGCGCTCACCGGCGACCTCCACCGGGCCGAGAATGTACTTCACGGTGGAGTCTTGCTCGCACGTGATCAAGGCCTCATCCACTGGCGCCACATTGGCGCCAATCACGTCAAGGCTGGCACAGTCAAAACTGGCGAACTGCTCTTGCAACTCTGGCGTAATCCAGGCCAAATCGCTGGCGTTCGTGGGAAGCACGCTCGGAGCAGGCGCTGCTGGTGCTGCCGGGTCGGGAGTGGCCGCCGGATCCCCCTCCGGGGCCGGAGTGTCGGTGCCCTCCACGGCCGGAGTCTCACCCGAGACGTCGGTACCCTCCGGGGCGACCACACTGTTCGAGGCGGCATCAGCGGTGAGAACCGGACGAAACTCGAGCTTGGCTGACGACTGAATGCGCTCTAGCGTCTCTTGGTCGGGCTCACCAGGAATTGACACCACGATGTTTTGCCCACCCTGGGTGTTGATCTCAGCCTCGCTCACACCTCCGGCATTCACACGCTGTCGAATGATCGACACAGCTTGGTCGAGCTGCTCTTGTGTGACTTCTTCACCGGTGGCGAGCTGCGGAGACAGCGTGATTTGCGTGCCACCCTCGAGGTCAAGGGCAAGTTTGGGGGTCCACTGACCATCGTTGAAGAGAACGCTGGCCCCGTTCGCACCAATCAGCGCGACGATAATGACGAGCAACCAGACGAGTGATCGAATGGCTTTGCGCTCGGTGGTAGTTCTGGCCACCTCAGGTTCTCATTTCTGCAGGGGAGGAAGGGCGCGCCACTAGTCCGGCGCACCCCGCGCGAAAACGGTGAAGGGTTTAAAGCTCTGACTTCTTTGAGCGCTGAGCCTCGTCGGTCGGTTCGCCGACCGGGGCGTCTCCAGCGGCAGAAGCAGCACCTTCGAGCGCGTCGTGTTCGAGCGCATCGGCGTCAACAGTGTCTTCTTCGACCACATCGTCTTCGATCAGATCGTCTTCGACCACGCGGGCGAGAGTCTGGCGATGTACGCGCACCGTGCTGCCGGGGCTGGTCTCGATGGTGGCGACATTAGAGTCATCGTCAATGCTCACCAGGGTGCCGAACAGGCCGAAGTTCGTCATGACCTCGGCACCGGGAAGCATCTTGTCTTGCAGCGACGCTAGATCAGATTTGCGCTTACGCGAGTTACGAAACATGAAGAAAACGAGTAGGGCGAGAACGCCCAGCATGACGATGGTTAACGGATCACCAAACATTTGACAACGAGCCTTTCGCACACGGCGGCGACCTGACACCCGCGTGGGCGCCGTTCAGCAAGCGGATGCTCTGCCAAGGGCCAGCCTCAACTATAGGTCATGGCCCTAGCTGGGTCGCGGCGGGTGGCCGAGGTGAGTCCAGGCGCGGGCAGTCGCCACACGCCCGCGGGGGGTGCGCGAAAGCAGCCCCGTGCGCACCAGAAAAGGCTCGACGACCGCCTCGATTGTTTCCGCCTCTTCGCCCACTGAGACCGCGAGGGTAGAAAGCCCCACCGGGCCGCCATCGAAGCGCTCGACGATGGCGGTGAGCACTGCCCGGTCGAGCCGGTCGAGCCCGCGCTCGTCGACGTCATACAGTTCGAGGGCCGCCCTCACGGCGGTACGATCGTCGCTCGCGCCGTGCACCAGTAGGTAGTCGCGCACCCGGCGTAGCAGCCGGTTGGCGATGCGCGGGGTTCCGCGCGAGCGCCGCGAAATCTCGGCCAGGGCATCCTCATCAATTGTCAGATTGAGAAGCCGCGCTGCGCGCACCAATACCTGGTGCAGTTCCTCAGGTTCGTAAAACTCGAGGTGTGCCGTGAACCCGAAACGGTCACGCAGCGGATTCGGGAGTAGCCCAGAACGGGTCGTTGCACCCACCAGGGTGAAGGGTGCCAGTTCGAGCGGAATACTGGTGGCCCCGGCGCCTTTACCGACCATGATGTCGACGCGAAAGTCTTCCATTGCTAGGTACAGCATCTCTTCTGCCGAGCGCGCCATGCGGTGAATCTCATCGATGAACAGCACTTCACCGGGAACAAGCGACGACAACACCGCGGCGAGATCGCCGGCGTGCTGAATGGCGGGGCCGCTGGTCATTCGGAGCGGACGTTGGTCTTCGTGCGCGACGATCATCGCGAGAGTCGTCTTGCCGAGCCCGGGTGGGCCTGCGAGCAAAATGTGGTCGGGAGTGCGGTTTTGTAGTCCTGCGGCCTCGAGCAGAAGCTGTAGTTGGCGCCGAACCTTGTGTTGGCCGACGAACTCAGCGAGGCTTTGCGGCCGCAGCGCTCCTTCGTAGGCAAGCTCAGCATCAGACTCGGGCGTGGGCTGAAGCACATCGTCGCTCATGAGCGCACCTCTGTTGCGTCGCCTCGGCTTCGCGCGGGCCCCAAGACGCCCAGTGCTCGACGCAGCAGCACGGGCAGGCTGTTCAGTACAGCATCTGGCTCGGCTGCAATGACCTGCGTGGCTGCCTCCAGTGCCGTGCGTTCTGGCCAGCCCAGACCCGTGAGTGCGGTAAGCAGGGCAGCCGTGACCTGGTCGGGGCCAGTCGCCGTCGTCGAATTTTCTGACCCAGATGAGCCGGTGGGAGCCGCCAGCTTTCCGGCGAGAGAGATGACGATGAGCTTGGCCGTCTTCGGGCCGATTCCACTGACCGCCCGAAACGGAGCGTCGTCATCGTCGGCAATAGCCTGAGCAATGGCGTTGGCGGTCATCGCACCGAGTACCCCCAGTGCCGATTTGGGTCCGACGCCCGACACTGTGCGCAGCAGATCGAAAACGCTCAGTTCGACCTCGTCGGCGAACCCGAACAGGCTCATGTCGTCTTCACGAACGATGAGCGCGGTGTGCATCAGCACCGGGTCGCCGACCCGAAGCATGCGGGCGTGGCGTTCGGTGACAGCAACCGAGTACCCGACCCCGCCGACATCTATGACGGCGCGGGTGCCCGCTCGGGCTATCAGGGTTCCGCGCAGACTAGCAATCACGCGTTGAGCTTAGGGCCGCGCGAGGCCGACTCGGCCCTGCGCCACGCCTGCTGCGCGGGGGTGAGGGCCGAGGCCTGAAAGCCGCCCTCTGCAGCAACTCTCGCCGCCGGAGACTGGGCGCCCCGCCAACCGTGACAGATCGCCAGGGCGAGCGCGTCGGCGGCATCGGCCGGCCGCGGAGGGGCATCCAAGCGAAGGATGCGCTGCACCATCGCGGTGACCTGCTTTTTGTCGGCGCCACCGTGCCCGGTGACCGCTGCCTTCACCTCGGTGGGTGTGTGCAGCGTCACGCTGAGACCCCGAGCGGCGGCGACAAACAGCACTACCCCGCTTGCTTGCGCGGTACCCATCACCGTGCGCACGTTGTGTTGGGCAAACACCCGCTCGAGTGCCACAGCATCGGGTCGATGCTCGTCGAGCAGTGCTTCGAGTTGCGTGCCAATGATCAGAAGGCGTTGTTCAAGGGGCA
>Ga0306872_100611_pt1 | contig 13201 bp, 18 predicted proteins | sample AntRauMeHopE1498_FD_190455 | JGI IMG/M metagenome (GOLD analysis project Ga0306872, IMG submission 190455) | Saline lake microbial communities from Rauer Islands, Antarctica - Metagenome Hop E1 #498 (v2) (version 2) | ecosystem: Environmental > Aquatic > Non-marine Saline and Alkaline > Saline ...
ACCGCGCCGCGCCGCTGCCGTCACTGACTGAAAGGCCGACACAATGGCACCCCCGAGACTTCGCCAGATACGCCGCACAATCGCCGCCCCGTATCCCCAGCGGCACGACGACGCGCCGACGCCCTACGCCTTCGCCGTCGAGATTCGCCAGCCAGCCGGCGACGACGGCCCGACTCTGGTCGTCGTGCTCTGCCCCTGGTGCGGCGAGCGCGAGACTCACCCGCTCAACGGCACGCCGAGCCACGCCCCGCGGCTTTGCCTCAGCGGCGACACCGTGCGCGACTACCTCCTCGCCGTACCCGCCCAAGTGCCCATCATGGCGCCCGCCCTTTCTCTTGAGCCCCGCGCGTGACTAAAAAACCTGCCGCCCCTAAGCCTCTCGACGTCGCCTTCAGCCTCGCCCGTCACGGCTTCCACGTCTTCCCCGTCAGCGCCCGCAAGGTGCCGCTCGTCAAAGCCTGGCAGAGCGAAGCCAGCACCGACCCCGAAGTGCTCGCTACCTGGTGGCTGGTCGACTTCCCCGACGCCCTCGTCGGCTACGCCGCCGGCTTGAGCGACGTCGTAGTCGTCGACCTCGACGCCGATAAAGGCAACGGCTCAGGCGTTGACAATCTCGACGCCGGCGCCCACGAGCTACCGCCTACTCTCCACTACTCAACGCCGAGCGGCGGCGCGCATTATGTCTACCGCGCCCCGAAAGGCACGCCGCTCACGATCGCTCAGAATCATCCGGTCGCGGCCGTCGATATCCGCGCCGGTAGCGGCTTTGCGATCTACTACGGCCAGCGACTTACCAGCGCCCCGGCGCTTGCCGCTGCGCCCGCCTGGTCGCTCGTCACGCCCCGAGACCGCCCCGACGCTCGAGCGCCTGGCGCTAGCGTCTCTGCGTGGCTCTCACGGGCTGCCGACGGCAAGCCCAGCGCCACGGTCAAAGCCGCCGCTGCCCGGATCGCCGAGCACGATACCGACCACGCCGTCATGCTCGAGGCCGTCGGCCAGATCGTCGCGCTCGGCACTCAAGGCCAGCGCGGCGCGGGCGTGGCTTTGACAAAGGCGCGCGAGCGCTACACGCGGCACTATCCCGACCATGCCCGCCAATTCGACCTAGCCGCCGAAGGCAGCGTCAAGCATGTCGGCTTGCCGCCGGTCACGATCGCGCTCAGCAAGTCCGAGCGTAAGGCGGTAGCGGCCCGCGCGCAGACTGCCGCGCCGCAAGCAATCCGCGAGCGCGCGGCCCTGGCGGCGGTAGGCGAAGACGGCACGCTCTTTGACGACTTGACCGACGCGGCGCTCGCCGAGCAAGTCGCGGCCGAAGCCGACGGGCTCTTCGCCGTGGCGAAAGGGTTAGGGCTTGTCAAGTATGACGCCGGCCGCTGGTCGCCCGTCGACGAGCTCGCGCTGATTGAGGCCGTGCGCCAGATCATGCGGCGCATACGCGCGACCGAGACCCGCGCGGCGATCATGCGCGGCGACAAGCGCCGCGAGAGCGACGCGCGAGCCCTTGAGCAACGTACGCGCATTGTCGCCGTCGCGCGGCTTGCGCTGGGCATCCTCTGGGGCGACGCGGCCATGCCTGACGCCGACCCCGACTTACTCAATACGCCCAGCGGCGTCGTCGACTTGCGCACGGGCAAGCTCAAGCCGCACGACCCTAAGCTCTTGCTCACGAAAATGACGGCGGCAGAATATGACCCCGACGCCGACCGCTCAACGTGGCTGCGCGCGCTCGAGGCCGTGCCGCCGAGCGTTGCCGCTTGGCTTCAGGTACGGCTCGGGCAAGCGGCGACGGGCCACACGCCCGAAGACGACGTTATGCCGATCCTCATGGGCTCGGGCGACAACGGCAAGACGACCGTCTTACACGCCCCGCGCCAGGCGCTCGGCGATTACGCCGTGACCGTGCCCGACCGTCTCTTCATGGCTAACCCCGGCGATCATCCGACCGAGCTAACTACGCTCATGGGCGCGCGCTTTGCCGTGGCTGAAGAGCTTGCCGAAGGCCGTAACCTCAACGTCAAGCGCGTCAAGGATACGCTCGGCACGCCGACAATTACCGCCCGTCGTATGCGCTCGGATAACGTCACCTGGCTAGCGACTCACTCGCTCATGCTGAGCACGAACTACACGCCGATAGTCGCCGAGACCGATCACGGTACCTGGCGGCGGCTGTGCCTGGTCGTGTTCCCTTTCAAGTTCGTCACCGCCGAAAAGCTGGCAGACAAAACCGGCGACCCGCGCTATCGGCTGCGCGACCCGAGCGTCAAGCGGGATCTCGGCACGGCCGACGCGGGCGTGCTCGCGTGGCTGGTCGACGGCGCTCGCCGCTGGTATGACGCCGGCATGGTCATGCCGCCTATGCCTAAAAGCGTCGTCGGCGATACTCTCGCGTGGCGCTTTGAGGCCGATCCGGTAATGAGCTACGCGGCCGAGCGGCTGATCGTCGGCGACGAGGCGAAAGGCTGGGCGGTCTCCGCTGCCGATCTCGCGGCAGACTTCAACGCCTATACCGAAGCGCGCGGGCACAAGCCCTGGTCTTTGCAGACTGTAAATGCTCGGTTCGCCGGTCACGAGTCTATGGCTGACGCCGAGCGGCGCCTCGTGCGCTTCGGCGCTAAGACGACGCCGAGCCGCCCGTCGGCGCTGATGATGCGCCCGCTCGCCGAGACGGCGCGCTCATGGGTCGGCGTGCGCTTTGCCGCCAGCGAGCCGCGGCTCGTCAGCGAGGCAGAGCGCGACGCCGAGACGACGCGCAGCCTCGAGCGTCGACTCAAAGACTAAAGGCATGGAAAGACCCCGCCGGCTACTCACCCAGTTGCCGGCGGGGTCTTCGGGCATGGCTACCCGATGCCGACTCTAGTCGGCTTGGATCACGGTCGACGGCTCGGCGCGCAGGGCCGAAAGCTCGGCCGCCTCAATAAGCTCGGCAAGCGGCACGCCGTACTCGCGGCCGATCTTTACCAGCGCCGCGCCGGCGTCTATGCGCTCGCGCACAATGTCGGCCTTTGAGCGTTGCTCGTTGAGCGCTGCCGCTTCGATCGCGTCGGCTTGCTCGTGGCTGAGCATGACCGCAAGCGATCGCGGATAGCGCGCCGGGGGCATTGTCTGGGAAGCCATAGCGGCGCCCCCCTTCTGTAGTAGGTGCTCTAACCCTACTTGACGCACCGCTAGCGCGCTACTAGGCTAAGCAATGCAAGCCCGAAAGCCGGGCAGCGGAAAGGCCCACCATGTCGCAACCTCTCTACGCCGTAACTTTGACGGCGGCTGAAGTCGATCTAGTCGAGGCGATTATCGACCGCAAAGTCGGCGCTACGCTAATACCCGAGCCGCGCGCCACGCTCGCCGCTCGCCGTGCCGCCGCAAAGCCGCGCACCGCTTCGCGCGCCTGGCGCCACGACGGCCCCGATCTCGCCGACGTTATCGCTATGCCGTCGACCCCCGAGCTTGAGGCGTGGCTGGAAAGAAAGCGCACGCTGAACTTCACGCCTCGGCCTTTCGCTTCGCCCGCGCCGAGCAAGCCGAAGAAAGCAACGCCCGCCCAGCGCCAGCAAATCCAGGCCTTCGCCGACGACGCGGTCGCGGCGTGGCGACGTCTCGGGCATGTCGTCATTGTCGAGCCTGGCACTAACTCGGTCGGGCAAGTGTCCGACGCGGTCGCTCTCGACTGGCGTAACGTGCGCGTCTTGCCGCTCGGCGTAAGCGCGTGAGCGCCCCGCTTGATTGCCCGCCGCTGACCGTGCCCGGCTGGCTTGACGAAAACGGCGAACCGACGTCATGCGTCGGCGATCATCCTTGCCCAGGCTTTGACGCCGAGACCTGCACGGTTGACGGCAACGGCCCCGAGCTTTACCCCGAGCCGCTGCCGCTCGAGACGAGCGCCCCGGTGCCGACTCAGCCGCTACCCGACGAGCTCGCCGAGACGGGCGCCGCGCTCGACGCGGGTCTCGTGCTCGCGCTCGCGCTTGCCGTCGCGGCTATCGCGGCCGGCGCGCGCTTGACGCTAGGCCGCCGGGCGTGAGCGCCCCGATCGTCGACCTCGAGCCCGAGCTCGAGGCGCTGCGGCGTCTCGTGTGGATCATGGCGCGCCGTGCCGACTGGCTGCACGTTACCGACGCCGAGCTCGGCGACGCCCCGCGCGAGGCCCGCCTCGTCATCGTCGCGACGACCGACGGGCTACTGATTACGGCGGCGCACTCGTGACGCGCTGGGCAGATATTAGCGCCGGCGATATGGTCGAGCTCAAAGGCTCGGCGTGGCTAGTCGTCAAAGCAAAGCACAAGACTAAAGGCTCGCGCGTGACCGTGCGCGCAAGCGCCGGCGAGTACACGCGCGACGTCGACCCGCGCGAGAAAGTCACGCGCTTAGACCAAGGCGACGGCCCGCTGCGCGACGATCGCGGCGCTCAAAGACGCTGGGCTACGGCCGACGAGGCGGTCGCCGATCTCGGCAAAGGCGCGCGCTGGGATGCGCCCGCAACCGACGCGCCGGGCGCAGCGGTCGAGTCGATACTCGGCGCGCGACTCGTCGCCGAAAGCCCCGGCGTGACCGCCGGCTACTTCGTGCCGCCGATCACGCTCACGACGGTACGCTCGCACCTGGCGCTCTTTCACGCCTTGCCCGGTCACGAGCAACCCGTCGACGACGCCGACGCCTTGGCCGTGCATAGGGTCGACCACGACACGCGCGACCACGAAGCGCGGCCCGGCGCGGTCGATCACTGGCACACGAAGCGACGGCCGGGCTCGTGACGCGCCGAGACGCGCCGCCGCCCGGTGCCTGGGTAAGGTGCGACGCGAGCGGCAAGCGCGGCTATTACACGCGCGCCGACGCTAAACGCGCTAGGCGTCAGACTCTCGGCTACGCGGCCGAAGCTGGCGCGCTAACGGTCTACCGCTGCGAGAAGTGCGACCAGTATCACGTCGGGCATATGAGCAAAGCGACGAGACGCGGCGACGCCCCGAGACCCGGCGCCACTAAGCCAGAAGATATTTAGCGCTTAGTGTTGACGCGCTACTAGCGCGCCACTATGCTAGAGGTATCGGCCCGGCACGCGGGCCTCAACGAAAGGTTACATAATGTCCGATAAGACACTTACCCAGGTCGCCGCCTCGTCAATCGTTGCCCCCGAGGGCTTGACCGCTCGCGAGCTCCGCGTCAAGGCGATCAACTTTCTTATGCTCGCCAGCTGTACCGGCTCGTTTGACATTCGCGAGTACCTGATCGCTAAGGCTCGCGTCTACCGCGTAGCCGCCGACGCGCTCGAGGCGGCTCGCGCGTGACGCGCCTAGGCGACGACTGGGTCGCGGCGCTAGTTTGCGAAGGCTCTGACGCCTGGGCTCTGCCCGGTGCGGCGTCAGCCCTCACGCCGGCGCGAGCCCGCGAGCTTGCGCGCCGCTGGCTGTACGCCGCGGCTAGGGACTCAGAGCGCAAAGCGGCGCGCGTTGTTGAGGAAGCCGCAGCCCGCGCCCGCTATGAGGTCTACAAAGACGCTAACGACGTAAAGGCTCGCGCGGTAAACTTTGCCAAGAATCGCGGCGGCTTTTACAATCAGCATGACCGCAGCAAGTTCTTGAGATGGGTCGAGGGAATTGACGACGTCGACACCTGGGCGGCGCATTACGACGCAATAGCCGAAGACCGCCAGCGCCTAGCCGCGGGCGATCGCGAGTCTGAGCGTGACCTCTGGAAAAAGCTAGGCGACATTATCGCCGACGGCACCGACGGTCTCATTAGAGAGCGAGCATCGGCCCTGGGTATCGAGTGGGCCGCGCCGTTGCTGTCGCTTACTGTGGCAATGCCCGACGGCTCCCGAGTGCCCTGGGGCGAGGCCACCGTCGCGCAGCACGAGGCGCGTATCGCCATGCTTTCGAGGCACGCTAACGGCGAGCTCGAGACGGCCGCGCGGCACCGCGCGGCTATCTCTGCCATAGAGTCAGCCGGCGCTCTTTGCCTAAACGACTTCGCCCTCAAGGTCAGCGCGTGACGCGCCTAGTGTGGCGCACCCGCGCCCCGCGCTGGCTTCACGCGCTAGCGCTCAGCGCCGCCTTCATATTCTGGGGCTCGCTGGTCGTTGCTTTCTGGCTCGTCGCGCTTGTCGCCCCTACGTTGTAACCTCACCCCGTAACCCCCGAGAAGAAAAGAGCTAGACCGTGCCAAAGACTGAAGCCGAAAAGACGGCCCGCAAGATTGCAAAGCTTGAGGCGTTTATCGCCAACAAGTCACACCCAAAGCCCGAGCGCAAAGCCGCTAAAGCTGAGCTAGCCGAGCGGCGCGAGGCGGCTCTCGCCGCGCACGTCGTCACCGAAAAGCACGAAGCCGACGGCGTCAAGCCTGGCGACATTGTCGACGGCGCGCCGATTCAAGCGCCGCCGCTGACCGAAGCCGAGCAAGGCCCGACGAACGCGGCGATTATTGCCGCCGCCGATCGCGTGCTCGCTGAACCTAACGCAAGCCCTGGGGCTCGCGAGTCTGCCGATCGTGCGCGCACGAAAGCGCTCGCCGCCACGATGAAGGCCCAGCCAGAGCCCGCGCCCGTTGCCGAGCCGGTAGACGACGGCGAAGTCGCGGCTCGCGTGCAAGCTAAGCGGCTACTTCGTAAAGCTGGGCTAGTGACCGAGAGCGAGACCGGCGGCGCGCTGATCGTCGACCCCGACGCCGTGCCGCGCTATAACCCGGCGCTGGTCGCCGCCTATAATCGCGTCGTCGGCGTGACGACCGGGCACTACTTGACCAGCGACGACGAGCGCGCAGCTATCGACGCGCGCGTCAAAGCGCCTGACGCCGCCGAGCCTGACCCGATCGTCGAGCCTGAGCGCGAGAGCGACGACGAAGTCGACGCGCCTACGCCCGAGCCTGAGCGCGTCGCCGTCGAGGTTGTCGAGCCCGAGCCGGTCACGATCGCCGAGCACGAGGCCGTCGCCGTTGAGACCGACAAAGGCCGCGAGTTTGCCGTCGGCCCGCCCGTCGCTGCCGCCGCGCACGATATCGCAAAGCCGAGCGAGGCGCCCGTCGCGCTCGAGCAAAACGGGCTAGGTCAGTACAAAATAAAGCACCCAGATACGGGCAAGATCGTAGGCTATACGCGCGTTACGACCTATATCGCTAACCTGGAAGACACCAGCGCTCTCGACAAATGGAAGCAAAGAATCCTGCTCGAGGGTCTGGTCGCTAACGAGACGGCCGTCGGCACGACTGAGCGCAGCGCCGACACCGTGCCGCCTCACCTGCTGAGCATCATGCGCGACGCGATCCACGAGCGCGAGCTCGCGATCGCCAAAGCCCGCAAGGCTGACCGCAAAGGCAAGCTACTACCGGGCGAGCTTGCCGAAAAGGTCGAGGCGGCCGTGCGCGCTTTCAAGAAGATTGCCGGCGACATAGCGCAGCAAGCTCTCGACTTGGGCGGCGTGCGCGACGCCGCGACGAAAGGCACCGACCTACACGCGCTGACCGAGCTTTGCGACGAGCACGGCCTTGACGCCGTGCAAGCCGAGCTAGACGCCGGTCGGATCACGCCGGCCGACTATGCCGATATTGCCGCCTACGACGAGGCCATGCGCCGCGCCGGGCTCAAAGTGCTCGAGCGCGAGGTCGTCGTCGTCGACGACGCTCGCCGGGTCGCGGGTCGACTCGACAAGATAGTGCTCGGCAAGGCAACGGCCGACGCGGCGCGAGCGTCGCGCATGGTCGCCGACGTCAAGACCGGGCGGATCGACTACGGCGCGGGCAAGATAGCGCAGCAACTAGGGCTCTACGCTGGCGCGAAAGCCTACGACCTCGAAACTCACGAGCGCCGCGCGCACGGCGCGAGCCGCACGGTAGCGCTACTTATCCACCTACCGGCCGGCACGGCGACGTGTTTCATCTACGCGGTCGACCTCAAGGTCGGCGCTATCGGTAACCGGCTGAGCGGCGAAGTGCGAGCCTGGCGCACGGCGGGCAAGAAAGCCGTTAGCGCGGTCGACTTGGCGGCGCCTCACGCTGGCGGCGCACGGTGAGCGACTACGCCCTCGCGGCGATCGTCACGGCCGCCTTCAGCTTTGCGCTCGCGGCGTATAGCGCCGGCGCGATTGCCTTTACTTCGCGACGTCAAAGCACCCTACCCGACCGCTTGCGCTCAGGCGTCGCGGCGATCCCCGTAGCGCAGCGGCTCGAGCTTATGGATAGGCGCTACGTTCGCTTCGAGCGCCTGAAGCTTGCGCTCTTTGTCTCATTCTGGCTCGGCGTAGGCTCTGGCTTCGGCGCTCTGGCCGGGCTTAGCGTGTCGCTATTGACGGGCTAGCGGTACGCTATTAGGATAGCGACACAACTAAAAACCCCCCGAGACTCGACCGGCCTCGCGCCCCCCGCGCGTTGCCAGTCGTCGGGCGTGGCTCTTGAGAGCTAGGCGGCGCCCCCCGCGCTGCCGACTAGGCGCAATGCCTAGCCGCTCGCGAGTCGCCAGTAGAGACCGGCCTTTCTACTGGTGGCGCAATCTCACCCGCTGCGGCGGGCGAGCTCGACACCGATCCCGGCCCGAGTTGATCCGAAAGAAAGGCGCCCATCATGGCGAAAGACAAAGACAAGAAGAGCAAGCACGCAAAGTCGACCAGCTTCGGCGACGGCTTCGCAAAGCCCAGCGAGGCAGCGGCCGGCGGCGAAGGATGGAACATGACCGAGCAGGCCGAGGGAAAGCTCTTGCTCTTCATGCCGCTACGCGAAGAGAGCGTCGAGACCGCCGACTACGGCGCGAAGCCCGTCGTCGTTGCCGACGTCGTCGTGCTCAACGAGAAAAAGCCCGCCAAGTCCGAGGCGCACCCCGAAGTCTTCGTCTGGGGCGGCTACCTTCGCGGCGCTCTGCGCGGCTTCATCGGCGAGCGCCGCGTGCTGGGTCGCCTCGTGCGAGGCACGACTAAAGAGCGCGGTAACTTCCCCTGGCTCTTGGAAGACGCGACCGACGAAGAGACGGCTATCGCCGTCGCCTACCTCGAAAGTGTCGACCCCTTCGCAAGCTAGACCCCGACCGCCTGGCGGCTCGTGGCGCGCCTTACTGCAGCGCGCGAGCCGCCAGGCCCACCCCCTCGCACTCAACGAAAGGCCAGACCGTGACGCTCTTACAATTAGACCCCGACGACCGCGACCTTATGCGCCGCGCCGTCGCCGCGCTCGAGTCGATCGCCGCGACGCTTTCGACCGTGCTCGGCGACGAGCCAGAGCCCGACGAGCCCGACCAGCCCGACGCCGGCTTCGAGGCTGAGGCCGACGAGGTCGCGCCCTGGGCGCCGCGCGTCGGCGCGCTGGCGACCTTTGCCGGCGAGCTTGTCAGCGTCGACCGCCTCTTCGAGACTGAAGGCACGACCGGCGCAGAGATTGAAACCGAAGACGGTACGCGCGTGACGGTCTGGGCGCGACACCTTAGCGCCCCGCTCTGACAATGGCGCCCGCGCCTTGTAAGTCGTGCGGCAAGCGGCCAAAGATTACCGGCCGGCACCGCTGCGCCTGGTGCTCGATCATGGCCGCGCCTATCGGCGAGCAAGTCGACGCCGCCCGCGAGCGCCGCGCTTTCGTGCCCGACGATCTCGCGCCGGCCAGGGTTGCCGAAAGGCTATGGCCAACCGGCTCGCGCTGGTGCTCAGGCTGCCGCTCTTTCGTGCCGATCGAGTACGTCACTACCGGCGCGAGCCGCTGCCGCGCGTGCCAGTCGGCGACCACCCACGCGGCGCGCATAGAAAAAACCTACGGGCTAACGGCCGCCGACTATGACGCGCTCTTAGGCTTGCAGGGCGGCAAGTGTGCTATCTGTCGCGGCGCCCCAAAATCTAAGCGGCTGGCGGTCGATCACGATCACAAGAGCGGCGCCGTGCGCGGCTTGCTTTGCTCGCGCTGTAACGCTGAGCTACTATCCTTCGCGGATCACTCGCCGCAAAAGCTCTGGAACGCCTACGCCTATTTAGTCACGCCGCCGGCCTCAAGCGCGAGCGTGTGGCAAGAATACCTAGACGCGCACCCGATGCCCGCAATCGACGGCAAGACGCGCGCAGCGGCGCCCAGCGCCGAGCTAAGCCTCGTTACTGGTCACGGGCACCTAGAGCGCCCGGCGCTCGCCGCGGCTCTTGAGCGAGCGGCTACGGCTTCGGCCGAGACTTACCCGCCGCTCGTTGCGCTCTTTGCCGAGCTTGAGGCCGTGCTCGTCGAAGGCAACCGCGGCGCGCTGGTCGACGCCGTCACGGCGTTACGCGCTCGCGGCTTTCTTCAGCCGACGCCGTTCTAGCCGCGGGCCGAGTCGCGCACGGCGTAGCCGGCGACCGCGGCTGAGAGCGCCCCGAGGCCGGCGTAAGCGACCGGCGCCCATGATCCTAGCTCTGTACCGAGCGCCGCGTTAGCGACGATCGCGTCGAGTAGCGCGACGACGACCGGCACCAGTAGCGCCGCAACGCTTGAGGCGATCACTTTAGGGCTGACTGGGTAAGACGTCGAGTTGCTTTCGTTGCTCATGGCTTTACCTTTCGTTGAGCTATCGGGTTAGCAGGAAAGACACAAGCGCGCCGATCGCCAGCACGACAAAGGCCGTGACTAGGCCGGGCACCCACGCCGAGCGGGCGACCGCGCCGCCGATCCGTGCGAGGTCGGCAGAGTGCTGGATCGTGCTGAGCTTGAGCTCTTGGATCGTCGCGCCTTGCACGGCGTGCACAAGCTCGACAGACTTGAGGCGCGTCTCGTGGTCGGCGCCTTGCTTCGACTGGTCGGCCAGGCTAGCGAGCGCGGCGTCGAGCTTTGAGCTCATGCCTACGACCGTGTCGTAGACCTCCCGCTGTGTGATTCGCACGCCGTCGCCTGGCATGTTCTCCCCGCCCATAGTTACCACCCTAGACCCCGCGCGGCTTTAGCGCCCGCTAGGGCGCCGACCAGAAGACCGTCGCGACGATTGAGGCGACCATTGAGCTACCGCCGCCGAAGGTTGTCGTGACGTTGACGCGAGTCGACACGACGAGCGCCGCGGCCGATACGTCGAAGGTGCGCGCGTGAACTAGCGTTCGCACGTTCTGAGGGGTCGATGTCTCGCCGTCTTCCGGTATGCCGCCGACAATGTACTGACCCAAAACGGGCGCCCTGGAGAAAGAGCTAGGCCCGTCAGCGCCGCCGATTCTAAGCCGTGCAAGCCCGCCCGCTGGCGAGTTGTAGCTACCGCCGAATACGACGACCCCCGACGCTAAAACCGTCGCGCGAGTCGCCCCTGCCGGCCGGTCAAAGCTCAAGAGAGCCGCGTCGAAGTTGTCGACCGGCGTCGTCAGATTATTTTGAGTGTAAGAGACGCTAGTCGCCGAGTCGGTCGCGATCGCGTTAGCAAGCCGAAAGGTTAGCCGCGCAACTTGCGACCCGCTCGGCGCGGCCAGTCGCTCGATGCGATCCTCAAGCTGGCGCATACGGTCGCTCATGGCGCGCAGCTCGTCGACGGGTCGGCGCGGGTCTACGGTCATACGATCGCCTCCGCAAAGACTAGAGAGTAGCTATCATTCTGCTCGTCGCCACTGATTGAGGCAATGCGCCTAACGTAATCGCCCGGCGGCAGGAAGCGCTCAGACTCGCCGACCGTGATCGTGACGAGGTCGCCGAGCCAGTAGTCGCCGAGGATCGCGGCGCCCGGCTCGTCGCGGCGTACCGACATAGACCAGAAGCTCGCGCTGTACTGGCCGAGCTCGACGATCTGGTCGGCGTGCCCTTGCGCCGTGGCTTGCACGGTAATGTCGCCGAGCCCGGTTGCGCTTGACTGTAAGAGCGGGAAGTTCGCAAAGCTGAGAACGGTTGACCGAGAGCGCGCCGCGATAACCTCGTCGCCGCTCGCCCCGCCGACCGCCCACGCCTCTTCGGCTAGCGCCGTGCCGTCTTCGCTGACCTCGAGGTCAAAAGCGCCCGCGCCGGTCGGTGCGCCGACATTCCACTTCGTAAGTGTCGGGTCGGTGTTGCCGAGACGCGGCACGGCCTCGCTGCCCGTAGTCATAACCCACTCAATGCCGAGCCCGTCGGCAGAGAATCGCGGCCTGAAAGCAATGTCGGGGCCGCCTAGTACGTTGCTCAGGTTGTCAAGTAGCGAGCGGATCGTCTTGAGGTCGACGCCCGCGACGCTGCGCTCGCGCGTGCCGAGCTCGTCAGCCGGTAGCACTAGCGGCAACGCCGCGCCCGGCCACTCTTGCGATTGCTCAAGATAGCGCTTCGCGATCGTGCCAAAGCTTAGGCCCGTTAGCACCGTATCGAGCGCCGGGTCGGGCGCGAGCGTTACCGGGTCGACCAGCGGCACGGTACGCGCTGCGGCTGGCAGACAGAAACGCCGCTGAAGGTATGACCGCAAGCCGCCGGCGGTAAGCGTCAGCGTCGCCGAGCTTGCCGAGTAGCTGCGCTTCCATATCGGCCCAGCCGCGACCGGCAGGTTATCGACGACAAAGAGCAAGCCGTTACGGCCGAGCGCCGTCGAGCCGCTGAGGTCAAGCGCGAGAGCTTGCGCCGAGTCGACCGGCGCGGCGCATGTCATCGTCTCGTCGGTGTTGACAGTAAGCGACCAGCCCGCCGTCGTAATCGGTAGCGGCGTTATCCGCCGGCCGGTCAGCATCTCGAAAGTGAAAACCTCAAGCACGACGCGCCGCCCAGCCTCTTAGTACGCTCGCGAAAGTTACCCGCCGCGCGTGCTGCATAGGCGGCTCAGGCTCTCCCGGCCGCAACGCTCGCGGCTCGGGAAAGCTGAAGAGCTCGTCGACGCTCGGCCTAATTGATAACAAGCCGCTGACCCGCGAAAATCTTGTTAGCGTCGCTGCCGATCGTGCCGCGATTGTCGGCGTAGACGCGCTGCCAAGTCGTGCCATACTTCGCCGCGATCTTGCTGAGGCTCTCGCCACGAGCGACGACATGCACGCGCTGAACCGGCGCGGGCGCGGGCGCCGGTGCCGAGCTCGATACGGTCAACGCCTGGCCGGCGAAAATCCGGTTAGGGTTAGCGCCAATCGTGCCACGGTTAGCGGCGTAGAGAGCTTGCCAGGTCGTGCCGTACTTGCCGGCGATAGCGCTCAGGCTTTCGCCACGAGCAACGACATGCACGCGACCGCTCGGGCTAGGCGCTGGCGCGGGCGTTACCGGTACCGGTCGCGCCGTCGCGTAAGGGATAGGGTCGACCGGCGTGCCGTTGACGATGATCTCCAAGTGCAGGTGGGGGCCGGTTGATGCGCCGGTCGATCCGACG
>Ga0306872_100612_pt1 | contig 13185 bp, 10 predicted proteins | sample AntRauMeHopE1498_FD_190455 | JGI IMG/M metagenome (GOLD analysis project Ga0306872, IMG submission 190455) | Saline lake microbial communities from Rauer Islands, Antarctica - Metagenome Hop E1 #498 (v2) (version 2) | ecosystem: Environmental > Aquatic > Non-marine Saline and Alkaline > Saline ...
GTTCCTTGTGAATAGAAATATGGGTCTGGACAAACTATTGAAATTGTAGCCGATTCTTGTTTGGAGAATATGTTTGGTTCATTTGACTCAACATATCCATAAGTCTCTAGTATTCTACCATCAGTCTCTACTTCCATTTTGATTTTCTTCTTTATAGGAAAGTATTTGTATGACTTCTGCCTTGTTGCTTCAATGGTTGGATTAAACAAATACATCAACGATAGAACTATGTTTCTCGAGTTAGACCTCGCTGAATTGAATGTTGAACCATCATTTGTTGCTATTTCTTTTGAATTTATAGTTGCCTTGCATGGTCCAAGGCCTTCTATACCCTGAACGACGAACCCAGATCTCTCTGGGAACATCAATTCAAGCTTCATAGACTCGCCTAGGTGGTTAGTAATTGTAATTGATTTAATCATACTCAGTTCACCACACCTTTCATAGCCGAGAGTTGATTTCTTGTGTTTCTATAAATCTCCAATCTAGTTAAAGACTTCGGAGAGTAGTTGTTTTGTACAAATGATACACCTTTGTCTAAGGCTGTCGTAGGGCTATCGGCTTCTACACCACCTAACCTTATCTTTGACGCGTTCAGAGACGAAGCTGATATCTCTATACCATTAAACATCTTATTAGCCATAGATGATTTAGACTTAACATCGCTAAGGTCTACTACTGGACGAATAACAGGAGACAAATCCATGTCTGATCCTAATGTGTTTGATATATTTGCTAACGTACCCTTTAAAGAGTTAATAGCATTAACACCCAATTCACTTCCAGCTTTACCAACCTTATTTGCACGGTCTTTCAATCCATTAACTAAACCCATAACTGAGAACTCACCAACTTTAAGGAATTTCCTAGATGGCGAATTGATGTCTAAGGTTCTATTAGCTGCTTGTAGTGATCTTGCAGCCATCGTAGATACTGCTGCTTCAACCTTAGGTGTAGCCTTAGTAACTCCAGCAGCCATACCACTAGCAACATGTCTACCAGTTGATTCCCAATCCATAGCTTCTATATTTGCTTTAAGACTAGTGAATAGGGTTTCTGTATCATTCTTTAAAGCCGTTACTTCTACGTTGAAATCTTTCTTGAGAATCAATAACTCTTCATGGTTCTTACCTGTAAGGTCTCCCATTTGAGTCATCCATACATTCTTTAACTCTTCAACAGCAGGTCCAGTAGCTTTAGTAATCTCAAGGATCTGTGCTTTTGTATCTTTCTTCAAACCAATAAGTTCTTCAGTTGCTTGCCATCTTGCTAACTGATGTTTCTCAGTCCATAAATCAACATATTTCTGAAGTTCAGGTTCTGTTAAATTGTTTAGAGCTTTAATCTTATCACTAGCATCGGGACCCATTTCTGTTAATTCTTTCATGAGGTCTGTGCCGATGCCACGTTCAGATAAGTTATCTATATTTGTTCTCCACTCTTTAAGAGCATTAACTTGGCCATCCAAATTATCAGATAGTTCTTTACCATCTATAAATATAAGATTACCCTCGTCGTCAAATTGAGGTCCTTCAAGCTTATCAAACAAACCATATGCGCTATATATAGAGGCAGCTCTAGACTTCAATGCATCATCATAAGCTTTTGTGACAGCTTCTGTATCTTTAATATAATCTTCACGTAATTTAGCCATTCCTGAATGGTAGTTTTCTTCTATAGTCGTCATACCATTTAACATCTCTGATTTGATTCTATATACTTCCTTATCAGCGGCTATACGTTCATCTGTTCCTTCTTTATATTTTGTTTGGAATTTCTCCCATTCACTTAGTTCTTCCTTAAGAGTTAAGTCTCCTAAGTTTTTACGTTCAGTGAGATATTTGTTGAAGACATCAAGCATAGACTCAGCAGCTTTAGTAGCCATTCCACCAGCAGCCGAAGCAACTTTAGGGGTTCCCTCTACTATTGCTTCCTCAGCGCCGTCAGTCAATGCATCACCAGTATCTTTACCAACGTCCAGAGCAGCCTCTTCAGGAAGCATAGAATTTAATGACAAACCATCAGCAAAACCAACGTCCATCATTTTACCAATCCATTGCATAACCCTTGAAGGCGATTTAATTTTAAAGAAGCCTTTTATTCCATTTAATGCATCTTTACCAACATCCTTGAGTCCATCAACAACTTCTCCTGCTTTACCTTTAATCCCTCCGAGTAGACCACTAACAATGTCTATACCCACGTTTGCGAAATCTGGAATTATATTCTTTAATGCGTCTAGAGCTTTCTTACCGATTTCCTTGACTTTATCCTCGACATCGGTTATTTTTTCTTTAATCCCGTCTATAAGACCGCCTACTAGTTCTTTACCTTTTTTCAGGAAATCACCAACAAAAGTACCGATTACAAGTTTAGCCGCATTTATAACAGAGTCAAATAACTTCTCTATAGCTTTTATTAACTCAGGAGTGTTTTCGTCGATACAATCTGCTAGACCATTAATAAATGTTATCATCATATTCCAAGCAGCATCTATAATACCAACAGCCATACTACCTACACCTTCTAAGAAAGCAGTTATAAACTCTACTGCCGCATCTACTATTAAAGGTATACTAACTGTTATTGTTTCTATGATGCCTAATATAAGTTTAAGTGTAGCTAACGCCATATCTGGTACATACTTTATAGCAAGCTCTATTAAACCTAACATTAATTCACCAAATACATCTAGTACAGGAGGAATTAGTTTACCAAGTGCTACTAATATAGCAAGACCAATTTTTAGGAATGCTTCTGCAATATCTACAGCACTATTACCTATAACGCCTATTAAAGCAACTAAACCTTCTCCTACTTTTTGCAATACTAATACTATACCATTAGCAAATACGTCAATGAGCATAATTAACATAGCTACTGTTGTTGCTCCACCAGCTGCTAATGCGACTAATCCAGCTGCTAAAGCTGTTAATCCTAAACCAGCCAACGCTGCACCTAAACCCATAGCTGCTATACCAACGCCCAACATCAATATGATTGGGACAAGCGGTGTTAATATTAGAGCAGCTAAACCTAATACTCCCAATGCTATTGCTAGACCACCTATACCTGCTAAAATCACACCCCACCCAAGAGCTCCAAGAGCTGCTATAGGAATAACTAATAAGTTGAGTGCTATAGCCATAACTATCATAGCTGCTGCTCCTGCGCCAGAACCAGTCATTGAATTTGCTGCTATTACTAGAATACCTAATGCAAGTGCGACAGCTATTGTAGCTTTTGCTATTTGTTTCAAGCTCATACTTCCTAATATCTTCATAGCAACAGACATTACTACTAATGCTGCACTAAGAGTTAATATTGCAGCAGCTTTTTCTTTCACGTCTTTAGGCATATATTTAAGAGCCACAACTAGACTCCCCATTGCAACAGCTATCCCAACAAGAGCCTTAGCTAATTCGGCTGGACTCATACTTCCTATTATCTTCATAGCAAGAGCTAGTATAACTAAAGCAACTGATATTTTCCTCATCATTTTTCCAACTTCTTTTAAGTTATCATTCTCCGCTAATCTGTTAACGAAGTCTCCCAGAATATATAAAGATACTGATAAAGCCCCAAGTCCCTTAGCAATTGTTTCCAGAGATAAAGATCCCATTTTTTCTAACGCATGAGCTATTACATATATACCAGCAGCTAAAGCTAACATGCCCATACCAGCGCTAGTACTCATTTTAGTAACATCACCATCTTTTAAGAACTTTATTAGTAATTTTACTATTACTATAATACCAATAACACCTTGTATTAATTCTTTTAAATTTAGTTTACCTATTTTTTCTATCGCTTTAACCATTACAGTTATTGCTCCAGCGAATGCTATAAGTCCTAAAGATTTCTTTGCCATATCGGCACTTGCTTTTGACATCTCTTCAGCCGCTGAAGTTAAAACCTTGGTTAAAACAGCAATTGCTAATACACCATTTACTAGATCCATTGGTTTAATTGAACTCAATGATCTCATAGCTCCTGTCATAATCAAGACAGCTACTGATAAACCAACTAACGCGAAAGATAGACCTATTACACTTGCTGTGTTCTTTGTTCCTATAAGTTTACCCATGATAGCCATAGATGCAACGAGTCCGCCAAACATAGCTCCCATAGCTATAGTTACAGCAGTCATTTTAGCTGGATCTATTGTAGTCATTAATAAGAAAGATGCTGTAAGAATTCCAACAGCAATTGCTATATTCAGAAGAGCTTTTGAATTCAATTCGTTCTGATAAGCCTTAAGCACACCCTTAACTTCAGTGAAAACCTTAGTCAACTCATCTAGGAACCCGCGAGTCCCCTTCATCATTTTTCTAATACCATTCAATATTACTACAAAACCACCACTGAATAAACCAGTTTTAATTATTTCCATAGCATCTTCAAAGCTTCTACCTTTAAAAGCTCCAACAACTAAGTTTTTAAATCCAATTAATACTGATCCAATCTTTTTAAATATACCAACAATGAATTTTGCTGGTCCTGATATTTTTTCTTTAACTGTTATTAGGAAAGAGAATGGATTCTTAACTTCTACTTTGCTTATTGAAACTAAACCACCCTTCATAAATTCTAAAGCACTCATGAATCCATCAGCAATTGCATCAAGGTCAAAATATTTAGAGAAGTTAATAGAACCAAGTGTATCTACTATTGTTTTGTATACAACATACACGACCATAGCTAAAACTTGTAATACTGCTATAACTGCTTCACCAGCAGTCTTAAATACATCCATATTCCTAACAGTAATACTAACGCCAGTTAAGAACGCACCTATATTTGCAGTTAATTGTAATAATGTTCCATCAAAGTGTACGAACGTTCCAACAATCTTTAGAACATTCTTAACTAAACTTTTAAATATAGTTAAACCAATATCTAATATGGCAAACAAACCTTTAAAAGTCATTTTTAAGTTGTCGCTTGTTTCTTTTGTCAAATATAACTTCGAAGTGAACCTTTGTATAGCTTTAGAAATAGCAACAAGTTGTTCACCAGTTGTTCTTGGGAATATCTCTCTGAATGCACTTCTTATAGGATCTAATATAGACATCAACCCTTTAAAGCTATTATTTAGAGCATGTATCATCGCATTTCTACCACCATTGGCATTCCAGAAAGATAACATTGCATTTCTGGCGTCAACACCTGGTCCAATCAATTCATTAAAACCATTACTAATTGCTGTGAGAGTTTTAGTAGCTTGTTCTTTGTTACCTATTATATTCTCCCACGATACAGACCATCCTGATTGAACAGACTCTTGTAATACACCAATCAATTGCGTTAGTGTCTTTACTTCAGTCGCAGCTGCAACCAAATCTTCGTTAGTAGAGAATCCTGCAAGAGTTTTAGTAAGAACATCTGCTGTAATCCATCCTGATTTTAAAGTTTCTCTAAAAGGCATAGACTCATCTACAAATATTCCCATCTCTTTAGCACTTGCTTTAAGGGCATTCTGGAATAGCTCTCCACCCATACCAGCATTAACAACTGAGTTCCAGTCTTGTAGCTTAACTGAACCAGCAGCCATCGCTTGTGATAACTGATACATTGCTGTTGAAGCTTGAGCTGCTGTTGAACCCGAACCTGCTGCTAAGTTGGCTATACCTTTAATAGCACTAGTAGAGGCATCTAGAGTTACACCAGCTGCTGTAAATGTACCAATGTTTCTGGTCATCTCAGCAAAGTTATAGATAGTTTTATCAGCATACTCATTAAGCTCTGCCAAAGCAACGTTAACATCATCTAAAGTGGTTCCTTTAGACTTAGTATTGGTCATGATAGTAGTTATAGCATTCATCTTTGTCTCATACTCATCAAGACCAGACTTAACTGGATCTATAGTAAGAGACGATAGTAATTTCTTACCTGCATTTATAGCACTATTTGTTATATTCTGAAGTGCAGTAACACCGATAATACCCAATGTAGTAAACCTTTGTGATACAGTCTCTACACCATTAGATATACCAGCTAAAGAGAATTTCTTACCCTGTGAATCAAGGGCCGCTAAACTCTTAGCCGATTTGTCAAGGTTTAAACCTTTTTTTAATCTATCTAGAGTAGACATTGTTTGTGCAGTGTTCTTTTCAAACTCTTTGTTATTAAATTGCATATCTATAATACGTTGGTCTACACTCATTATCGGGTTACCTCCTTCCAAGCATCATCTGCTATTTTTTGTAGTATAGGTTTCATGGCAGGATTGATGTAGTCTCTTCCTTGGACATATCCACCGTTTCTTGTTCCGTGACCGTATTGTAAAATTACGGCAATATTGGTCCCATTTTGAACATTCGAGTTTGCCCAACTAATTCTGTACCCACCAGACTCTTGAGAGACTTCATAGTACCAAGAATTAGCAGTCAACCCACTTTTTACAGGAGTAGCCGAGGCAAGAGCAGTAACACCTTCATTTCCATACTTGTTTAAGATGGATAGTATGTTTAAACTGGAAGCATTCTTTAAAAACTTCTCAGTATTCTTGAAACTACCCCTTTGCCTCAGACTAATCATAAGATTCTCCTATTCTTCTAACTTTATGTTTACTATTGATTGTATAACCTCATAATTTAAACCTTTAGAAGTTATCTTAGCTTTACGATCCTCACCATTACCATACTTACCAGCTATAGTATTGTTTGCTATCGCATCGTAACGGTTAATTGCATCCTGGATAACTCTCCAATCATAACCTTCATCAACTAACTTGTTGATTCGTTCAGTACCATTATCCCATAGACCTTTAAATACCTCAATGACAATCTCATCTGTTGTCTTTTGAACTTCTTCCTTGTCATTATCGATGGTAATGTAATCTGAGATCCAGTTATTCATATCTACATTACCAGATATTCCTGGAACCTTACCTGAACTCGAATATTGATGAACATCACAAACATAATCTGGCGAACCCGTCCAATCAGCCAACCATTTAATATACTTATCTAGTGTTTCTGGGGTATACATTGTTTTATAGTAATGACCGTTAAAGTATACACCTGGTTTATACCCAAGTTTTATAACTTCTTCACAGAAAGCCTCAGTATGAGCTATACATCTATCACGATCTATGTTAACACCCTTTTTCTTAGCATAATCAACACTATCATACTCTAAGTCAAAGAATATTACAGTATCTTTAGATAATCCAGCTGTCTTAACAGCCTCTATACAGAACCTAGCTTCACTTTTAGCATCCTCTGTAGTAAGTGCATACGAGAAGTGATAAACTCCTGGTACAGCCAAATCTGCGTCCATACAACCGTATACATTACCCATAAAACGTGAGTCTAACTTACTACCATATGATGATCTAAGTATAACAAACTCAATACCACTTCTTTTCACTTTTAAGAATTCTGGGAACCCTTGCCATTTCGATATATCAATACCTTTTTTCATATGTTTATCCTTTCGTATTGTATTTGGCTCGACGAGCCTCATTTAAAGCTCTGTTCTTATTCATAAGCTCAGTCCTACTCATTTTCTTAGCTGGTTGATTCTTTAAATTACATACATTAATTAATGTTAGTAATCTATTAAGATGCCACTTTTGACATTCGAAAGGTATGGTGAAAGCTATCAACCAATAATATATTAGCTCAGCAGTTATTACTTCACCTTTCGTTTTCTTCTGATTATCATCAACGAACGTTGTTGCAGTCATTGAATCTTCTATATAATCATTTATCTTTTCTATATCGGAGTTATTCATATTCTCATAAACTTCTTTTTGTATATTTTGGGTTATGGTCATACATCTTATATAATCCAAAGTCTCTTCTGTTGTTAATCCTTTATTATTAAGGAAAGGTTTCTTCCATTTTGATTCCCACTTCGAGAGAGATACTAATGAATGTTCAAAAGCTATTGTAACTCCTTTACTGTAGATAAATTCATTCTTTTCATCATCATAATGTTCTTGTTCTCCTACTTTTATAACTAGCATAGAACTTAATCCCTTCTTAACCTATAGATTTCGGTGTTACAGTCTTAGGTTCTACTGCTGGTATAATAGCACCAACAAAGTCGGCAGCTGCTTTCTCATCGCCTATAAGTTCCATAAATAATTCGCTATAGGCTCCTGTTTGTGTGAATTCATCAATCAGTTCTTGAGATTTTACAAATCTTCTACCATCTTCGGACTTCTTACCGTAAGACATAAGTATAATCTCTTTAAACATGGCTAGTATATCAGCCCCGTTGTTCGATCTGATTATCTTATTAATCTTTGACTCTAATCCACCTGTGGCAGATAATTCCATCTCAGCCAACTCTGATTTAGATATGTTGAACATAAATTCTTCTGTTTGAACTTCCTCATTGTAATCTGTATAAGTAATTTTCTTCTTTAACATAGTGTTTTTCTCCTTTCAAAAAGTAAAACTCAGAGTAACCCTATTGCTACTCTGAGTTTATAATAATATTATACTGCTGAGATTAAACTAATAACAGCATCTGGTAATGGTAATGAAGCAGGTTCAGTCGCGTCGCCATTAGGTTCAGTCGCGTCGCCATATAGTAATGCTTCTAAAGCAGCTAATTTAGTAACATCAACTTTTGTTGAGTCTATAATTAATGTAGCTGATGGTTTAAAACCATCAATAGCGATCGCTTGAGTTGTAAGCTCCCAAGAAAATGTAATTGCCTCTGGAGACTCATTGATTGTTTGGTAAGATTTCTCTGATGGACTAGCAGTAGCTCCATAGATTAAATGTAAATTGTATCCATGATCTTGACCATCTACATCATTACCGATTTGAGTCTTGTAACATAAACCAAATACTCCTCTGCTTTGTTGTCCGATTTTAACGCCAACAGCAGGAGCTGCTGATCCATCAACCAAAGCAAACTCGTCAGGATAAGTGTAAGCTTCAACAGTTGCGCCGAACTCTTCGGCAGATCTTAATTCTAAATACTTAATATTATCAGCGTAGAATGGTGTAGCTTCTGCTCCTGATGGACTTTCAGTAACTCCTACTAATCCATTCCAAGCAACTCCTAAAGGATAAGCTCCTGAAGCATCTCTAGCGTAAAATACACCTTTCTCGACGCCTGTTTCAAACATTCTATCTCCAGTTTGGTCCCAAACTAATTTAGGCATTATATGTTCCTCCTTATTAATAATACAGTGTAAAGACAAAGTGATTCAAACTATCAGCAGTATAGAATGTGTTAAAGTCCGCGAACGGAAGTCTAACTACTTTATCTAATATGCTACTTAGTGGGTCTTTGTCAATAATAGTTAATTTGTAAGATTTTTTAATCACATATGGATTATTATTTGCATTACGTATATCCGTTCCGTCCAATTCATACCTAATACATGGGTATGACATCTTCTGGTCTTCAGGAATCTGAAAATATAGATTTGTATTTCCTGGAGGTAAAGTAGTCAGTAGCATGTTACGTAGTTTCAGGTAGTGGTCCATTATAGACACCTCCTATTGCTAGTATAACTCTCGGGTAATCTACATCTATCCCAGTAATATCCCAGTTAACAGATTTGTAGTGAATATATCTCATGTTATGCAAATTGTTTAAAGAAAAGTCATCAGCGACGATGCTTATACTATTGCTAATTTTTAGATTAGCGTTAATTCGTTCAGAAGAGTCTACTCTAAGGTACTCCTTAATAATATCGCCGCGATGTCTCTTTTCAATTATTTTTTCGGTCCATATACCTGGCCTATTCTCATCTTCAACTGTGGTAGCATAACCTACCGTTCCTGAAAACTTTGCCATTTTGAACCTCCTTTAATACTAACCTACAACAGTAGATTTCTCAACAACTAATGCAGAATAGATCTTAGTTAAAGCACCTGAACAACGAGTTTCCATTAAGTATTTGTATTGGTTAAAGTCGATGTCGAAGTCATCAAACAAAGCAATGTTACCGCCTTTATCTGCACCAGAGGTGTAGTCTAATAGGTTAACAACAATACCAATAAGTTCATGGTTAACACCATCGATGTCTCTTGATACACCATTCATAGCATCTACTTCAACAATCTTCTTAACGTTTAAGAATTTTGCAACTTCAGCGGCATCACGGAAACGGTAGTTTTGGTTACCGTCTTTAAGAAGAGTCCAATCAATTACTTTACCAGCAGTTGTATAAAGAGTTGGGTTACCAGTACCTTTATAGTCTTTTCTAGCTTTCTTTAATTCTTCTAATTCGTCTAAACCTGTAGCAGCGTTTGGTAATTTAACTTTGATAGAGTACTTGTCATTATCTTTGTAGATTGGTCTAATCTTTAATTCATCAATCTTATCTCTTGAAGCAGCTGAACGACCATCACCAATAAGGAATGCTCTAGCTAATTCTTCATCTAACATCAATCTCATCTCAGATTTTAACCACATAACAACGTTGAAGTCTGTGATATCAACAATATCATCTCTATCAAGCTTTTGTTTCTTGTAGATTGTTGTAGGCTCAGTAGTTCTTTTGAAAACAGGGAATACTTCCTCAATCTTCTCTGATCCTTTAATATAACCTTTAGCTCTTGCTTCATCTTCATTAAGATCAGCATACATACTTCTGATTCTTGAGAATGGAGTCTTGTGTACTGTACCTAAAACGTCTTTAACCCACTCAACACGTCTCATGTCTAACTCTGGAGTTGACATTACGTTTCTTGCTTCTGGGAATAACACGTCAATGTTCTCAATACCATAAGAACCAGCATGAGCGATAAACTTCTCTTTTAGAGTGTTGTTATCAGGGTTGTTCATGTGAGCCATTACAGCGTCACTTAATTTAATGTTGTTCTTCTCAGCCATTGTGAAGATACTTGTTACATCCGCGTGTGAAAGCGTAGGACCTGCATTTGTTGGTTTGCCATCGAATACGTTTTTCTTAGCCATTTGTGTGTTTCCTCCCTCAATTGAGTGTTCTAATGTTTCTTCATCGTCGTCATTATTTGATTGTTCTAGATCTTCATCTTCATCTTCACCTTCATCTTTAGATTCATCTTTAGATTCATCTTCATCTTTAGATTCATCTGATTGTTCTAGATCTTGGTCTTCTTCTTCTTCATCATCTTCACCAGACGCAGCATAAACCATGGCATAAACCATGTCTTTTTGTTTATCATTAAGTGTTTTGAAAATGTCTTCTAAAGTTTCATCATCTTCCCCATCTTCCGCGTGAGCCAAATCAATTGTTACTTCTTCATAACGTAATTCAGCATCTTCTTGAGACGTGTATATTCTAGCTTCAGATTCGCTTAACACGAAGCCGTCGCCATGAGCAAGTGATACGAAGTCTATCATAGCTTCAGGGTTTGCACCTGCTAAAACAATACTTACTTCTTTAATACAACCATGTATAACATCAGACATAGACTCTTTCAATTGATTTGCATATATTGATAAAGCAGTAATATCCTTATGTTGTATTAATAACTTTGAACTCTTTCCTTTTTCAGTTTCATTAAATTTTCCGTATGCATAAACACCATCATCGCGAACTTCCAACTTACAATGTCCCAGGACATTCAGTGGATCATTGTGACCATGTTGCCAAACCATAGGAACAGTCATGCCATCATTCTTTATAAATGCACCAGGCTTAATTGTTCTACCATCAGTACATTTAACATTGAACTTTGTTGCATAACCACTAAAGTCAAATTTTTCCAACATCTTTTAGGCATCTCCCTTCTTAGTCGTTAGTTTATTATCTTCCATTTTGATTTCTTGTGGTTCCTGGTCCTTAGCATTTAAGTTCTTATTTCTAAGTTTATTAGCTTCTGGATCTGGATGTGGTTTAAAACCAATAACTCCACGGAATTCATTAGAAGACAATATTGCATTCCTTGTAAACTTGTCAGCAACTTCCGCTAATTCACTAATAGGGATTAGCTTAAATACATCTCTATAGTAATCCACAGATTGCTTCTGCGTTCTAGCAGTCTTTGTTAAGAACTTCCTTTTTAACTCATCAGCCAATGCATTAGCAAACGGTTCAACGGTTCTGTTATAATAATTCAATATCTCGCCTTCAGACGCACTACCATCAAAGATTCCGTTCGTTAACCCTAACTGGTTGTATAACATACTCGTTAGGTACTCAACTTGTTTCATCAGGTTGTTGTCTGTAGCTCGATTTAATTGAGTTATCTTCTCAGCCGCATCAATGTAAGCTACGCCGTACTTAGAGTTTCTCATTTGGTCCTCAATCTGCTTCTTCCTTAGATCTGCTTGTTCCTGTCTTGCAGCAGTCTTTATAGTAAAAGGTAGTTGAATTATTATATCCAACTTCCCTGAACCACTCTGTTCATCAATGACGTCTAATTGATCGAGCTTTGTTTTAAGCCTTCTCAAGGTCGAGTTTGGTTCGTTCATAACTGCATATAAAGGATTTTCAATTATAGCAACTGAACGTTTTGGGACGATGACGTCCTCTCTCAAACCAGTTTCGTCATTGTATAAATTTACTCTTACATCTTTAGGATACCATTCTATGATACTACCCACTCTTATCGAGAGAATATCAAATGTACCACCTGTATCTATACCAACATCAGTCTCAATAGGTACTAAAGCAACACATCCTTCATCACACATTGAGTGTACCGAATCTTGTATAAATGCTCTACCTGTTTGGTCAATGTTTGCTTCTACAGAGAAGATTTCTTGTAATTTTGAATCTATTGTTTCGAAATAATTACCGTCGTCATCAAGACGGATGTGTCTGAAATCTAAACTAGCTACATCCATAGAGATCCTATTGTAAATGGAATTAACTATAGACCTTTGACTAGTAGAATATCCACTTAACTTATCTGGCCGGAAGGATGACGATGATCCGTAATCTCTCCCAGCATAATTAGTTGGTTCTCTACTCTTAAATAAATTCGAGACATGAGATAGAACATTCTTAATTGGGTTTGCCATACCTTTCTCCTTAATCAAATTCATCTTTGTTAGCTTTGTATGCTACATAAGCGTCCATCATAGCAGATACACTATCTATCTTACGATCATGTCGTCTCTTCATAAGTTTTCTATTACCATTATTGTCCTCAAGAGTTATAGCGTTACCCATACAGAACATCATAATTGATTGATCAAAATCTAACATTCGTTCTTCTGCAAGATTCTTTAAATCTCCTAAAGGAACTGATTCCGTTTTAGATCCTTGAGGAACTT
>Ga0306872_100616_pt1 | contig 13102 bp, 13 predicted proteins | sample AntRauMeHopE1498_FD_190455 | JGI IMG/M metagenome (GOLD analysis project Ga0306872, IMG submission 190455) | Saline lake microbial communities from Rauer Islands, Antarctica - Metagenome Hop E1 #498 (v2) (version 2) | ecosystem: Environmental > Aquatic > Non-marine Saline and Alkaline > Saline ...
TGGAAGGTACCCCAAATCTAAGACACCTTTTCTAAGTCCTTCAATAATACACCAGCTTGGTGTTTCTCTGCAAACACCGCAGGTGGCATCCTCAATGCAGAGTGTATCCTCCGCTGATTATAGTACCCAATAGTCTGATAAATAGCAGCGACCAGCTCACCAAGAGTGTCATATCTATTAGGGTCACCAAGATCCAACTTAAACCCTTTATAAAAGGACTCTTGATATCCATTCTCCCACGGAGAACCAGGAGCACTCATAGACTGCTGTATTTTGAGTGACTGTACCAAAAGTGTATAGTCTGCGCTCGTGTACTCACTACCTTGGTCTGAATGAATAATCCGTGGTGGTGCTCGGTGGAGTATTGCTGATGACAGAGCATTCAATACCAGCTGTGTTGCGTGGGTATTCAAGATAGACACACTAACAATCTCTCGACTAAACACATCTAAGACTGTGGCAACATACAACCACTTTCCATGGTACTTCAAGTATGTGAAGTCACTTGCATATATATCACCGATACCTCGTGGCTCCTCACTCATCAAATAGTTCGGAAACACACTGCTTTTAGGCTTTGTATACACTCTGGGAGTGGTTCTGCGGTATGGTTTGATACCAAACAGCTTCATCACTCTGAGGACTCGTTTCTTGTTGATACCAAGGTGTATCGCTAGGCGCTTATGCCCATAACTTGGGTGGTCACGAAGTGCTGTTTCAATGAGTTGTTTGGTGTACCAGTCTTTGGCAGGTTGTCTGGGTTGGTAGTACTGATGACTCCGAGAGATTCCAATCAGTTCACCACCAGCTCTCACATTCTTGAGGACCCCTTTTTAGCCTCTACCGACATTTTAATCGTGAGGTCACCGATGATTTGTTTGAGTTGGTCATTCTCCTTTTTGAGTTTGTTGTGTTCCAGGACGCTAACTACTCCTTTGGCTTTAGTTCCCAGCCAGTTGTATATCGTGCCTGTATGAATACCGTACTGATTGGCTGCATCCATAACGCTGATTCCATCGTTTTTAATCTTGCTGAGTATCTCGTCTTTGATTTCCTTTGTTACTCTAAATCCTTTCTTTGCCATATTCTTTGTATTAGTTAGATAATAATACTTAGAATTGTTGTCTTATGATAGGGGTACCTTTCAAAGGGTGTAAATACAATCGACCACATAAACACAATGGGAAGTACGCAAAGGTAATGGATTGGGAACAAGGGAAGGTGATTCATTTTGTTGATTTAATACAATAATGATTTGACAGACCTAACTGTGGATTACTACTTGACCGAAAGTGAAAACAGCAGTAAAGTATAGATGTCCACCTAGCAGGTTCGTCCTGTTAGATAGGTTGCCCGGCTTTTGCCGGGCAACTTTCGTTTCTGCTATACTAGTGTCTGAAATGTCACAAAAATACCGAGTGAATGTTTATATCGATGGCTTTAATTTGTATCACGCTATTGATGACTTAAATGACAATACTCTTAAGTGGGTTGATCTATACAAACTCTCGAACGCAATCCTAAACCCACACCAAGAGCTAAGTGAAGTGAAGTATTTTTCAGCCTATGCCACTTGGCGGCCTGATGCGTACAAACGACACCGAGACTATGTAGCAGCCAACGAAGCTATGGGTGTGCAAGTCATCATGGGTAGGTTCAAGGCAAAACAAATTCTCTGTAAAGCCCAGTGTGGACAATCGTTTTCTACACATGAGGAAAAAGAAACTGATGTTAATATCGGAGCATACTTAATAGCTGATACTTTGCAGAATAAATTCGACTCTGCGTTGATTATCACTGCTGATACAGATCTATCCGCAGTGATAGAGCTGGCCAAGACTTTATCTAACAACCAAAAACGCATTAACGCAGTTGCACCGCCAGATAGAATGTCTAGAGCCCGAGAGCTCAAGCATCTTTTCATGATAACTAAAGGAAAAATTCGAACATCGTTACTTCCTGAGCAAACACAGACAAATACTGGAATAATTACCAGACCGATAAAATATAATTAATTATGGCTGAAAGAATGGGGTCAGCCACCATTTATGCTAGGATAAAAACATGCCAAGAATTAAAAGAGTAGACGTTGGTGGGGAAGCATATCATGTACTCAATCGGGCTAATGCTAGAGTCCAAATTTTTGATAATAAAAAAGACTACCAACAATTTGAAGAGATCCTCGAAGAAGCGGTCGAAAAATTTGATATGCAGCTCCGGAGGACCCAGCTCCGGAGGACCGGCCTCCGTAGATAATCAGGGAGGGGTAGAAAAAAGCCCCATGAGTGTAAGCTGTGAGGCTTCTCTCGTGGGGCAGCTCGATTAAAAGTAGACGTATTTTTCAAAAAGTTTCTGACCCCTGGTATAATAAATGGATGAAAAAAATATTCTTAGGTAGTCTTATTTGTCTTCTAGCAGCAGGGTCATTGTATATATATATTCAGAAAATAATCCGACCCAATTAAATAAGGCTGATGATAAAAACGCTACCGCAGAGGGAATTGGAGCGCTTGTGCGTGCGAATAATCAATTCGCACTTGATATGTATGCTGAGTTGGTTGCGGAGAATGATAGTAAAAACATCTTCTTTTCACCGTACAGTATCTCGACTGCACTGGCTATGACTTATGAGGGTGCGCGAGGTACGACAGCAGACGAGATGCGGTCAGTATTCTATTTCCCCGAAAGCCAGACTGAGCATCGAGCTGCGTCAGCCGCTATCTACAATAAACTAAATGCACCTCGTTCTAACTACACGCTACGTACTGCCAACGCACTATGGGTGCGAGAGGACTTCCCACTCCTTGATACCTACACTGACGTCGTATCCAATTACTACCGCGGGAATGTGGTTAATCTAGATTTTATCAACGAGACAGAGGCTTCTCGTCAAACTATCAATGCGTGGGTAGCAGACCAAACCGAGAACAGGATCAAGGATTTGTTGGAAAAGGGTATTATCGACGCTGGCACTGCGCTCGTACTCACCAACGCTGTGTATTTTAAAGGGGACTGGGAGCTGCAGTTTGATGAGCGGTTGACCACCGACGAAGAATTTTGGGTGAGCCCGGAAGAGACGGTTCAGGTACCGATGATGCGTCTTACGGGTGAGGAGTCTCAATTTCGATACACCGAAGTTGATGGAATACAAGTCCTTGAGTTACCGTATCAGGATGACGATCTCTCAATGTTAGTTATTTTGCCGCCGGAAAGTGGTTTGAGAGAGCTGCAGAGGGAGTTGACCGTCGAGCAACTTTCAGCCTGGCGAACGGCGCTAGCAGTGCAGCAAGTTGACGTTTTCCTGCCTCGCTTCACCTTTGAAGATAAACTAGACTTAAAAGAGCAATTATCCACGTTGGGTATGCCAACTGCTTTTGGTACTGCAGCTGATTTCTCGGGCATGACTGGTTCAGGTTCACTATTTATTAGCAAAGTAATTCACCAGGCCTTCATTAAAGTGAACGAAGAGGGATCAGAAGCAGCTGCTGCCACCGCAGTTATAATGAATGAGTTGGCGGTTCCAATCACAAAAGTGTTTCGAGCTGATCAACCCTTCATATTTGCTATCCAAGAGAATGAAACAGGCGCTATATTATTTATGGGGACTGTAAACAATCCAATAAAGTAGTAAAAAGGGGTAATGGGGAGTCGTCCGTTATTATCCGGATTTCTGTGTCATAAATCACGCCACAGCTTTTCTATTTACAGCTCCGGAGGACCGGCCTCCGTAGTCATTTATCCGAAGACCGGAAAGGGTAAGTCGCGTAGAAATGGTGGCTGACACCATTTATAACTCCCACTCAAGCAAAACTGGTAAGTGATCGGAAGCTTGAGTTGGTAATACCGTTACTGTCGGGCGTACCTGACTATTCTTAAACCGGTAGAGAAATAAATCAAATTGTTGTCGCGGACCCGCGCTCGGGTAGGTTGCTTCTCCGGCACCCGCTAGGGTGAGGTTAGTGGCGGCTAAAAATTCATCTAACTCACGCACGCCACCGAAGATATTGAAATCACCGCAGACGACGACATCACCCTGACAATCGTTAACGTGTTTGACCAACTCCAGCAGCTGCGCTTGGCGATGATGCTCCACGAGTGGCAAATGCACTGAGAACATAGTCATACCCTTCGTTTCAACTTCAAACACTAGTTTTTTGCGACCCGTACTCATAAATAATGGGGTGATAGCCGCGGGCACAAAACTCAGCACGCTGTTACCATTGCCAAAATGAAACGGTAGTTTACCCAAGGCGGCAACACCATATTTTGAATCAATCGCGCTGGCCAACACCGTTTGTACTACGGTAGCTTTGAGATACGCTTGTTGGTCGAGTTGCTGATTGCGAAATGAACCGGAAAGTATTTCGGCCACCACAACGACGTCTGGCGCCACCTCGTCAATCAGCGCGACACATTGGTCAAGCACCTTGCGCTGAGCGTGGGTAGAGGTGTAAAAGAAGCGATCGAGGCGCTTGAGATAACTTAAAATGCTACCCGTATGACCCCGGCCATAGCCAATATTATAAAAAAGTATTTTCATAACTAAGTAATGTTCACTAGTGTACTCTTTTATGTGGTACTTAATCTACTATACCCTAAAAAAGGGGGCTGACCCCATTTATCCGTTAGGGTGGGAAAGTGCAGAGCACCTCCGAACGGTAATGGGGACAGTCTATATGCGCCAGCTCCGGAGGACCGGCCTCCGTAGTTATGAGGAGTTTGGTACCAATTGACCAAACTATGCTACACGATGAGGTATAGTTAGACGGAATACATTAACCATGAGTTCGACCAACGACACTACCAACCAGAAGATGTCTCCCCTACTGTGGATCCTGTTAGTGCTTGCCGCGCTAATAGTGGCGTTGCTACTAATCGACGGCTTGGTGTCTCCACTGAGCACCGTCGATACGCGCGCTACTGGTGCTGCCCCTGAGGCTGATTTGATCGTCTCTAGCTCAACGGTCACCACTACTAAGCCAGAGGCTGATGCTGCTCTGGCTGCGGCTACCAGACTTGGCCTCTTTAAGACCAATTACGCCACCAGGATGATAGCTTTGGCGAACAACGGTCTCCTGGCCAAACTGGCCACCAGTACGAGTGAGATAGTCGACCCCGTCACCGGGAGCACCACCAGCCAGACGATAGCCGCTATCCCGGCGCAGCAGCTGTACGCTGAACACACCAGCAACTGGCCGGCTGAGCGAAGTTACCCGGCTGAGGGAGCGATTCTGCCGTTTAGCCGTATCGTGGCGTACTATGGTAATTTCTACTCGACCCGGATGGGGGCGCTCGGTGAGTTTCCACCGGAGGAAATGAAGCGTCGACTGCTGGCTGATGTCGCCGCGTTTGAGTTGGCCGACCCTAACACGCCAGTTGTTCCGGCGATTGATTACGTGGCTATGGTAGCGCAGGTTGAGGCTGGGGCCGACGGTATGTACCGCACCATGATGCCCGACGAGCACATAGACAAGGCTCATCGATTGGCCAAAGAAGTGAATGGGATTTTGATACTAGAAGTCCAGTCTGGACTGGCCGACTTGCAGACCGAAATTGAGCGATTTGAACCCTGGCTCATCTCGCCTGACGTACACCTGGCGATTGATCCAGAATTTGCGATGCACGATAATGCGCGACCCGGGACAGTGGTCGGCATGGTAGACGCCGACGACGTCAACAAAGCAGCTGCGTATCTGCAATCCCTCGCCATCAAACACAACTTACCGCCCAAAGTCATGCTGGTTCATCGGTTTACCCGAGGTATGGTGCAAGGGTACGCTGACATCAAGCCCAATGAACACGTCCAAATCGTCATGGTTATGGATGGCTGGGGTCCACCAGCTAACAAAATCGGCACCTACTACTACATCACCGAACCAGAACCAGTCCAGTTTGCCGGGTTTAAGGTGTTTTATGGTAACGACATGAAGCCACCAAGCACGAGGATAATGACCCCCACAGAGATCCTCGAGCTGTCTCCTCGACCAATATTTATCCAGTATCAGTAGGGTAAGCGCTAAGTCAAAAGAGCTGTCTTGGGCTAACCCGGAGGACCGGCCTCCGGAGGAATGCAGATAGTAAGACAATAATTGGTACAGCAGACTTATTTATAAGAATAAGGCAAAAAAATGATTTAAACCAAGTTCCATTCTTTGCTATACTGATGGCATGAAAAAGGCAAGTGGACAAACAGAATTGGTTATTTTTAAAAGCTCAAAAGGGCAGGTTAAGCTTCGTGGGGATTTTTCTAATGAAACACTTTGGGCAACTCAGGCCGAAATGGCTGAGGTTTTTGGTGTAACTCCCCAAAACATAACTTTACACCTAAAGAACATATTTAAAGATGGCGAGTTATCCGTCGTCTCAACTTGTAAGGAATCCTTACAAGTTCAAACCGAAGGTAAGCGTGAAGTCTCAAGAAATATTAAGCTCTATAACCTTGATGCGATAATTGCAGTCGGGTATAGAGTCAGCTCAGTCACAGGAACTCAATTTAGACAATGGGCAACTAAAACTTTACGTCAACACATCACACAAGGGTACACCATCAATAAGTCTCGGATCACTGAAAATTACGACAGCTTCATGAAAGCTGTCGGCAATTTGAAGTCACTGGCTCCGGCGAGTAGTAACGTAGATACTGAATCAGTCCTAGAATTGGTACAGCTTTTCGCTGACACGTGGTTTTCACTTGATGCCTACGACAAAGAAGCTATAAAACCAAAGAAAGTCACTAAGCGAAGTGTAAAACTTTCGGCTGAAGAATTAGTCACCAGTATAGAGGTGCTCAAGAGTGTTCTCATAAAGAAAGGCGAAGCACACGAAAACTTTGCACAAGAGCGTAATCGTAACAGTATCGAAGGGATTGTTGGTAACGTGATGCAAAGTTTTGGTGGCAAGGCATTGTATCCATCAATCGAAGCTAAGGCAGCACACTTGCTCTATTTTATTGTTAAAAATCATCCGTTTGTAGATGGAAATAAACGCACCGGAGCGTATGCTTTTGTGTGGTTCTTAAAAAAAACAGGGCTTCTTGATACCGAAAGAATGACACCTTCGGCACTCACGGCTCTCACGCTTCTTATTGCCGAAAGTGACCCAACTGCCAAAGAAAAGATGACTGACCTGGTCGTAATGCTTTTAGCTGGACCAAAATTGAAATAATTCCGAATAAAAAACTAACACTAAAATATGAATAAAATTGTCTGCCCTAATTGTAAAACTGCTTTTGATATGGATGAGGCGGGGTTTGCTGATATTTTGAAGCAGGTCCGTGATGAGGAGTTTGCTAATGAACTGGCTGAGCGTGATAAGCGCTTTGCGACCGAGAAGGAAAGTGCTGTGGAGCTGGCTAAGGCTAATTTAAAGAATGAGCTGCAGGCTGGATTGGCAACCAAAGAAGCGGAGCTACAAAGTAACCTGGCTAAGAAAGAGGCGGAACTTCTGGAGCTCAAATCGGCTATTGGTAATGCAGACCTGCAGCAAAAGCTAGCGGTAACCCAAGCAGTTAATGCTATCGAGAAGGAGCGAGATAGTCTTAGTGCGGCACTGCAGAATAAAGAACATGAGAGTCAGCAACTAGCGACTTCAATGAAAGAACGCTACGAGGGTGAAATGAAAATAAAAGATGAAGCGATTGAGCGACTCAAAGACATGAAGCTGAAGCTCAGTACTAAGATGGTAGGGGAGACACTAGAGCAACACTGTGAGACTGAATTCAATAAGCTGCGCGCAACTGGTTTCCAAAATGCTTACTTTGAAAAAGATAATGACTCAGCCGGCGGAAATAAAGGGGACTACATCTACAAAGAAAATGATGGGAATGGCAACGAGATAACGTCTATTATGTTTGAGATGAAGAACGAACTCGATGCTACTACTACCAAACACAAGAACGAGGACTTCTTGAAGAAGCTGGACAAAGACCGGACTGATAAAGGATGCGAGTATGCCATCTTGGTGTCGCTCCTGGAGGCTGATAATGAGTGGTACAACACCGGCATCGTCGATATGTCACACAAGTATCCAAAGATGTATGTGGTGCGCCCACAGTTCTTTGTGCCGATTATTACGCTGTTGCGCAACGCTGCTATGGGTTCATTGCAATACAAAGCGGAGCTATCCGTGGTGAAGAATCAGAATATTGATATTACCGACTTTGAAGACAATCTTGGTAAGTTTAAGGACGGGTTTGCCAAGAACTTTGATTTGGCGAGCCGGAAGTTCAAGACTGCTATCGAAGAGATTGATAAGACGATTGATCATTTGCAAAAGACGAAAGACGCACTATTATCATCAGGCGATAACCTTCGCCACGCTAATAATAAAGCCGATGATTTGACCATTAAAAAGCTAACCCGAGGGAACAAGACAATGACAGCGAAGTTTGCCGAGCTAGAAGATACAACAAAATAAATACATAATTTACTTTATACCTACATATGACAACACTACATACAAAATTTAGATGGCTAGATATATCTGCCTTGATTACAGACTTTCGATCAGGTCTAATTACAGAATCAATAAAGTTTAAATACTTGCTTGCGACATATATATTAATATTACTTGGTGGGTCACTCAACATACAGATCCCTCCTGAGCCTGGACTTATTTGGACAGTAAATACATTCACGCTACTCATTGCTGTTAGTCTGGGTACCTGGTACTGCTACGCACTAAACAAAGCTGGTGACAATAGTGACTTTACTGCTCGTTATATAGCGCTTGGTTTTGTAGTTAGTATGCGATTTGCTGTGGCGTACTTCGCGTTGCTTGTAGCTATTTTACTGTTTAGTCCGCTACTTCAAGGCACTTCTTTTGCAGAAACACTTGGTGTTAATCTGTGGCTAAACGTGACAATAATGGTAGTGACACTTGGTTTATATTATTATTTTATTGCAAAATACATCAAGCAGATTGCGACTACAGACGTGCCAGTAGACAAAGATCTTGTTGCGTAGATACTTGTAGATACATTGTATGAAAAATACTAGAAATATTATTATAGTCATCTTGGCTGTGTGCGCCACTGCAGTCGGTGTAGCTTTTTTGTCCTCAAGCAATGCGGCTGTGATTGATAGTGAAAACAAGACCAAGAATCAGTAGGAGTATTTGGATTATATTATGTACTGTAATGTACGGTCACAAGAACACAAAACCGCCTCAGGCGGTTTTGTGTTCGGTATGTTCGTCAGTACTACAACTGAGTATATGACTGTATGTGCATCGTGGTTACGACAATAACTCCTTAAGCTTCCGGTACGTATCGTTGTGATCTTCAACGAATACAGTCTCAATCACTCCTATAACTGCTTCATCATTTCCTCCCGGAAACAATCCGTCGCCAAAATAAATGCAGTCATCTGAATTCCATTGCATTGTATCAATTAATTTTTGTACATTTGTACCTTTATGTCTATCCTTATGGATATAGTCGAGGCTGGTTGATCCACCAATTTTTACGACTAACTCGTCTGAATCAAAAGGTATTTTTTTCATTAAATATTCACGCTTTTTTCTGTCTGGATCATACGACTGTTTATGCATGATTGGAGCAGTATTTCCGATGGGACTAAAGGTTATTTGAGCTCCTCGGTCTTCAATAGGATGCCAGTCGTGATTAAGTTCGTGACCTAAGATGGCAGTAATAGCTTCAATATGAGATAAAATTTCTTCACGGTGATGCTTGTCCAGAGGAATATTCCAAAGCTCCTGATTTGATACATCGGTTGCGTGGTTTCCGTTCTGGCCGAGAGTATAGGCCGGGAGATTGTTACTTTGCCAACCTATTTTAGATACTTCTTGCCCAGACACTATGACAAGATCGTGTTCGAGTGAAGAGAGTAATTCATACATTTCGGGCAAGATTGGTTGTCGGGCGGGCGCAACGGTTTGATCCATATCAAAGAATAGGTGTTTGTAGGTCTTCATAGTCCCTCTAGCATAATGGATAATAATTTTCTGTACATTCACAGTTTGGGATAACTCCAGCTGCTTTATCTGTTATTATTCTGGTATGACATTATTTATTACATTTATTTCAATTTTACAAACCTTTTCTATTTCGCTTGGAGTCGGTTCGTCGACGTTAGCTATTATTAATTTCTTTGCAGCCATCGCCGACGGCGTCATCGATGCCACTGAACGACGCATGATGGGCATAGTCTACGTTGTCCTGCGGGTGGCAATGGTGATGATTTTACTCACTACAGCTATATTGATTTCTATCGAGTTTACCCAAGGAGGGATTGCTGAATTCTCGACCATTATCTATGCCCAATTATTAGCTCTAGTTATGCTGTTTGTGAATTCATCACTAATGACCGCCCGAATAATGCCCAGCACGTATGGGCCAGCTTTGCAGGCGGGAAGTTGGTACACCCTAGGTGCCCTGACTGCATTACAAATAGTTGGTATCGTAAACTTTAGTTTCTTTATCTTCCTTGCTGCGTACATCACGTGGTTGGTGCTAGCGGTCGCTATCGTCAACGGCATCATGTCCATCTTGGCGGCTCGCAGGAAAGGCAGCTTGAAATAATTGAGTAATAAAAAACACCTCGTGATGAGGTGTTTTTTTGTGTTTGGTTAGTTCTCGACTTCGCCTGGTTTGCGACTGTAGGTGATCGGGATGAGTACCAAGGTAATCACTACCGAGAAGATAAGTCCAAACATTACGGCATATGCCAACGGTGACCAAAGGTCGCCAGCAAAGATAAGTGGAATCATACCAAAGACAGTAGTGATGGTGGTTAGAAGAATCGGTCGCAGACGATTGGCGGCAGTATCTAGTACCACATCGCGAATTGGTTTACTTGGGTTCGCCCGGCGCATATTGTTCATCATGTCTATCAAGAGGATGGAGTTGTTTACTACGATTCCCGATAGGGCGATGAATCCCATCATTGAAGGGAAGGAAAGGGTGCTTTGGGTTAGTGCCAGCCCAGACAGGATACCAATCAATGAGTACGGCAGAATCGATAGCACGTATCTCATGTGCAGGTATGAATTGAATTGCAGGGTAAGGATACCAACCATCAACGTCACACCAACGATAATTGCCAAAACAATCTCCAAGAACGCTTGGTTAGAATCATCGGCTTCGCCACCACCGGTACTAATGATGACATCCGAAGGGATGTTTAGTTCGGCTTCGATTTGCGCCATGGCAGCTGCTTGAATTTCTCGAGCATTGCCGCTGGCTGAAGCATCAGCCGAGATGGTCACAACTCGCTTACCGTCCTCGTGATTGATGACTGAGCTCGACTCACGAAGTGAAATAGTCGCCAAGGTCGACAGGGGAACAGTGCCAGATCGCGTTGGGATAGAGATAGTGTTCAGGGCGTTGATTGACGTTACTTTGGTATTTTCGCTGGTTGGATTATCTGCGTTGTCTACATTTAGCTTGACGATGACGTCGATATCTTCGTCAAGTGTTGTAAGTGAAGTTGCTTCGGTACCAAACAGAGCAGTCCGAGCAATCTGAGATACGACCAATGGGCTCACACCTAACGCAGCGGCTTTGTCTCGGTCTAATTCTAGGACAAATTCAGTACTGTTGTTATTAGTACTAGTTTCTACGTTTACTGTATTGGGTGTCTCGCGGAATATTTTGGCTGCACCATTGGCTAGAGTGGTTAGTTCAGACAGGTCGTCTCCCAGGAATTTTACTAGGATAGCGGCACCAGTTGGTGGCCCATCGCTCGGTTGGTCAACGGTTACTTTGATGTCTGAGAGGACGGCTAACTGTTGTCGCAAGTCAATGATGATTTCGGTACTAGTTCGTTCGCGTTCTTGGTCCAGGTTTATGAACAAACTGGCAAACTTTTCACCAGAGCCACCGGAGCCAAATTGACTACCGCTTCCGACCGTGACAGTAAATGAATCGATTTCAGTTTCGTCGTAGAGAATCTCCTCTACTCGACGGACAGAAATATCGGTCACCTCCTTGATGGTGCCTTCTGGCTCTTCGATTTCTACAATAATAAAGTCGGTGTCACTTTGCTCAAAGAAGATAACCTTTACCAGACTGGCAGACGGTAGTATTGAACCGGCAATAAATACCGATAGGGCAATAGTAATGACGGTAGCAGGTACCCAGGCAAGCTTTCTTTGGAAGTCTGACCACCCACGTTTCTTTTTGACGGCATGCAATGCCAGTGAGACAAAGTACACAGCTGGCGCAGCGAGCAATCCTGCAAACACGTTGATCGGGAGAAAGATAGAGAAGACCAGTAGGGCAAAGATAGCTGAAAGAAATTTGTTCTCAACAACCTCATTACCAATAATCTTTTCCATTTTGCGTCGATACCAGGCAGCAAAGTTATTAGCGAAAGCTGTTTGTTTCTCTTCGAATTTGGAATCATTTTTTCGCTTAAGGAAGGTTGATGCGATAAGCGGCAAGATGGCCAATGCAACAAATAATGACGCAAAGAGTAGGAAGATAAGTGTAAAGGGAATACTGGCAATGAATTGCCCTGTAACACCGGAAACAATAAACAAGCCGACAAACATCGATACCGTGGTGAGTGTTCCGGCGATAAGCGGTGCTTTGAAATCTTGAATAGTGGTGATAGCGGCTTCTCGTTTGTCGATAGTCGGATTGTCCTTCATCTTTTTGTTGATACCTTCAATCATCACGATTGCGGAGTCAACTAGAATTCCGATACCCAGAATAAGTGCAAAAAGACTTAAGAAGTTGATGGTGTTACCGGAGAAGTATAATCCGATAAATCCAAAGAGGAACGAGAGAGGAATAGCTAATCCGGCCAGAAGACCTTCTCGCCAGCCAATCGCTAACATAAGCAAAAGCACAACTAAGACAACCGTTTGTAATCCCGACGTAGATAACTGGACAAGGTCTTTTTGGATGTTTTCACCCGAGTCGAGTACCGTGACGGCTGTCACTCCGTCGAGCAATAGGTCTGGGCCACTAAGCTCGGCTACTCTTTCGTTTACGGCCGCTGCGATGGTTGTGATGTCTCCGCCTGATGTTTTATAGACGTCGACTGTTACTGATTTGACTGAGGGACTGCCATCGACACTAAGTCTTGAAAGTAATGATGCAGCAGATAGACCGTCCTCTACCGTCGCAATATCTTTA
>Ga0306872_100618_pt1 | contig 13048 bp, 9 predicted proteins | sample AntRauMeHopE1498_FD_190455 | JGI IMG/M metagenome (GOLD analysis project Ga0306872, IMG submission 190455) | Saline lake microbial communities from Rauer Islands, Antarctica - Metagenome Hop E1 #498 (v2) (version 2) | ecosystem: Environmental > Aquatic > Non-marine Saline and Alkaline > Saline ...
TCCCTAAAGAATCGACGACCGTATACCGAAAATCGTCGGTGCCGGCCGCATAACTGCCGGCTTGATAGTCGAGGTAATCGAAACCTGTATCGACGATTGCCCCCTTGGCGGGGCTCGTTTCTTGGCCTATCACTTGCACTGAGTCGCCGTCGGGATCCATGCCGGTGACGGGGATGCGCACGCGAACGGTGTCACCCGCAATCACCCGCGCCGTCACGGTGCGTGCAATCGGCGCCTGGTTGGTGGCGTCGTTGACCTCTCGCACACTGATGCGAACGGTCGCCTGCGCGCGCTCTTGCCCAAGGGGCCCGAGCACCTCATACACGGCCGTGAAATCGCCAGGCTGGCCAGGGGCCAGGTAGCGCAACGTGTCGCCGGCGACGAAAAGCAGCCCCGAATCACCGGTGAGGTCCTGAACCAGGGTGGGTGACAGGGTCAGCGGCTCACCATCGGGGTGTTCGTCGTTGGCAAGCACCGGAATCGTCACCGCGTTACCCACCCGAACAGTGATCGCGTCATCCACCGCAACGGGCGGTTGCAGGCGTTCGGGGCGGGGGATCTCAATCACGGTGATCTCACCGGTCGACTCAGTCAGCCCGTTGCTGATGCGATAGGCGATGATCTGCGGCGCATCCAGCGGGCGGGTGAGGGTGATGCGCACATCGCGCTGGTCAAGAATTTCCGCGCGTATTCCGCTCGTGGGCGGCACCCCCACGATGCCGGTGACGACGAGCACCCCTCCGCCCGGATCAATATCAACGGTGGCAACGGCAACCGTGGCACTGCTGAGAGAACGCACGAAGGCAGTTTTGGGCACCGTGATCGGCGCGGAACCAGCGACGGGCGGGGCCGCGACATCGACCCGAATCACCCCGGTGGCGGTCGTGGTGTTGTCAGTGACGACGTAGTCGAGATAGTGCGTGCGCACATCGTTGCTCACGAAACGAAAAACACCACGATCCAGGCTGGGTGTGATCGTCACCGCATTCTTCTCGGGCACGGCGCTGAGTCGAATCGTTCCGGTGCCGCCGCGAACGTGCAGCAGCGGCTCGATCAGCACCTCTTGCCCGGCATAGGTGAGCACCACAAACGGCTCAGCGATAATCGGAGTCTGCCCGGCAACTCGAACGGTCACCGCGAGTTCGCCTCCGCCACTGGCGGTGCCGTCGCTCACCGTCAGCGCGACCATCCGCAGCTCGCCGACTCCGCCCGCCTCTGAGACTGTGACTCGGCCGTCAGGGCGAAAAGTAACAACGTCAGGTGCGGCGATACTCGCGGCCTGCAGGTAGAACGGGTCACCGTCAGGGTCAACCCATTCGGCAAGAACGGCCGCTGTGGCCGTGCCCCCCTCGGCGAGAGTGGTTTTACTGGCGCGCACCTGCGCGGGCGCACCGTTTTCGCCGGCCGAACGCACTGTGACCGTCACAAATGCAGTGTCAGAGCCACCCCGGCCGTCAGTGATGGTGTATTCGAATCGCACTATTCCGCTGGCATTTGCTTCGAGCGTCAGTTGCAACTGTTGGGCGTTGCCGATGATGTCAACCCGGCCCACGGCTGCATCGATCGGCGTCACCGCACTGATGACGAGAACGTCACCGTTGGGGTCGGAGTCGTTCAGCAACACGGGCAGAACATTCGCCCGCGCCGGTCGAGCGCCCAGCTCGTCATCAACGGCCACGGGTGGCTGCTGGGTGCGCTCTACTTCGGGGGGCACATCGAGTTCATCGAACTGCTGCTGGCGGTCATCGTCTTGCTGCTCAATCAGCTCGTTCCAGTTGTCGATCAGCCGCCCGTCGCTGTGAACTGCCCACGCTGAACCCGCACGCCGATCGTTCAGCACCACGCGGGTGTCGCGCACCATGAAAGCCAAGTCGGCGTTGGTGGGCAGGGCGCTAAGGGCCAGCCGCGACACCCCACCCGCGCACCGACGCCAGGCCACCCCGTCGCTCCATGCCGCGTACGCACAGTCGCCCACAACGACCGGGGCCGCCGCGGAGCCCTGCCGGTCAGTGACCAACTCCGTAACCGCGCCGCCCTCGAGTTCGACCGAGAGCAGCCCGCCGCGATAGGCGATGAAAACTACGGGTTCGCCGCTCGAGGTTCGGCTCACCACAGGGTCATCAGTGACAGCAATGACTGCCGAGAGATCAATGACGCCAGCCTCGGTGTGCAGCAGACGCGTGCCAGCGTCAAGCACGCCCCAACGGTCACCCGCGACGGTGATCTGCAGCCGGGCATCCGCCCCAACCGAGATCGGCCAGGTGCGGTCGACGCGATCGGTTCGCTGCGGCGCCACCCGATACACCTCACCGAGGCCGGGCGACACGGCAACAAAGCCGTAGTCATCAGTACCCGCAAGGACACTGTCGGGGCCGAACTCGAACGTCGGCACCGTTGCCGGATCAAAGTCGGCGAGAGAAGCGCGTGGAGTAACCCAGGTATCGCCTGATCCCGCACTGTGCACGACCGCGTTCTGTTCGGTCAGCAGCACGCTCGGCTCATCCGGTGGCAGCGGCACCGACTCGATGATGAGCGATCGGGCCGTGTCAATCAGTTCAGCCACAGCGTTCACTGCATCGACCACAATGACGTCGACATCGCGCTGCACCACATCAAGTTGCGCACTGCCACTCGGGATGACCGCATCAAGCTGACCCACCTGCACGTTTGCCCGCCCCACCGACTGGCGTTCACCGTTGACGACCCAGAGTGCACCGTCGTTTACCTCGAATCGCTGCACGTCAAAGCCAGTCGAGATGATGGCGAGTGTGGCGACCACGGCGGTAACGAGTCCGCCGCCCACCGCGGTCAGCGCAGCCGCGCGGCGGCGAACAAACCACTGACGAATCACCGTGTCACGCCTGTGTTCCAGTCGCGCATTTCTCGTCGCTCGCCGCCCCGAGTCGGCCCTCACGAACAACACGAACGCTGACGCACACGCGAGCGTTTAAGGGGGCTGCCACAGAAAACTGGGTGGTGCGCTGAAACGTTTCTGCGCCGTCAGCGACCCGCACCTGATAGCTGTCTCCGGGCGCAAGACCCGGGTCACTCCACGAAAACTCGACGGTGCCACCGTCGACTCGAGCCTCAACGTTGCTCACTCGCGGCAGATCATCGTTGTCGCCCTGCACCGCCACAAACGTTGCTGCAACACCCAGTGCGACGACGGCGAGCGCCGTCGCGGCGAAAGCTACCGCAGTGATAGCGCCGCGCCTGCCCGCGCGGCCGGAAAATCCGGGCGCTCTCGCGGGCGCATTACCGACGCTGTGTGCAGCGGCCGCCGTGCGGGCTGCCGCGGTGCGCCGCCGCCGGCCGTAGGCGGTCGCTGTCGACGCCGGAGATGCCAGGGCCCGGACGATCGTACGGGCGTCGGCATCGTCAAAAGCCCCAGATTCAACGGAGTTGTTCGGGTTGTGCGCGGTGTCGGGGTAGCTGCCGAAGCCCAGCGCCCACTCCTGCACCGTCACATCTGCCTGCGTTGCCACCACCCCCATCTCAGCCTCCACCCGCTGTAGATCGCGAATGAGTTCCAGCACCGACTGTTGACGTTTACCCGGATCGCGACTGAGCGAACGCCGCAGCACTGTGAGCAGCGAAGCGGGCAGGTCAACACGATCGATGGCAGGCACTCGAGCTCGCGTGATGCGACCCACTAGCTCCTGCGGCGTGTTGACGCCACCAATCAGCTCGAACGGAGAACGGCCCGCCAGCAGGCTGTACAGAGTTGCCCCCAGCGACCACACTTCGCTCTGCACTGTGCCGGAGGTCTCATCAAGCAACACTTCAGGGGCTGACCACGGAATCGACATTCCCACGGTGTCATCGTCGTGTGCGGCGCTCAGCGTCGACGCGATACCAAAATCACTGAGCACGGGGTGCCCGAAGGCGGTCAACAGAATGTTTGACGGCTTAATGTCGCGGTGCAAAACGCCCTGGCGGTGAGCGGTCTCGACTGCACTCGCGACCTGCACGCCAATGCGCAACACCTCGAGCACCGGAATCGACTCCGAACGAAACCTCGTGCCCAACCGCGGCGAGCACAACTCCATCACCAGGTACGGCCGACCATCAGCCGAAACGCTGGCCTGATAGACGGTCAAAATGCCGGGGTGCGATGACAGCTGAGCCATCACATTCGCCTCAACCTGAAACATTTGCCGCACGTGATCAGTCACCACGTCAGCCAGCATGACCTTCACCGCCACCTGCCTGCGAGGCATGTTCTGCTCATACAGAAACACATCGGCAAACCCGCCACTACCGAGCATGCGCACGTGGCTGAAACCAGGCAAAATCGGGGGCGTTGACGGGCGACGTTGCACCATGGTTCCCCCTCCCCCGCGCGACTGTTCTCAGTGTACGGAGTGCTCGCGGCCCCAGCGCAGAAGTGCCCGCGCCGGAGTGTCAGCGCTCGGGCGTCAGTGCTCGAGTGTGCGCACCACGTCGACGACGATCACGGTGATGTTGTCACGCCCGCCCTGGGTGAGAGCGGCATCCACCAGAGAATTTGCGGTCTCACGCGCGCTCAGTTGGGCGCCCAGGTGCAGAGCAATGCGATCGAAGGGCACCTCTTTTGTCAGGCCGTCTGAACACACCAGAATGCGCATACCCGCGGTGAGCGGCAGCGTCTGCAGGTCAACTTCGGGCTCGACCGAAAAGCCAACCGCGCGGGTGATGACGTTCGCGTCGGGGTGACTTTCGGCTTCGTCGACGGTCAGCTGACCATTTTCGATCATCTCTTGAACAACTGAATGGTCAGTGGTGACCTGCCTGAGCACCCCATCGGCGAAGCAGTACACCCGTGAATCACCCACGTTAAACACGGTGAATTGGGCCTTCCCTGCACTCAATGACAGGGCCACCCCGGTCGCCGTCGTGCCAATGCCCCGGGCGGCGTCATCGAGCTGGTGAATATCCCAGGTCGCACGGTTCAGTGCTTCACCGATTGCCGCTGGTTCCACAAACTCGCCATCGATCGCCGCTTGTAGGCGTCGCACCACGGCATCGCTTGCCCGATCGCCATGCGAGTGCCCGCCCATGCCATCAGCAACGGCGAAAAGGGGCACGTCAGCCAGATAGCTGTCTTCATTTGCGGCACGCCGATACCCAGTGTGAGTGAGTGCATGCCATGACAGCTCCACTGCCTCTCGGCTACCCGGCAGGGTGATTGTGTGGCGAACAGTGCTGCGGCCGAGAGCGGTCACGAAGGCTCCAAAAGCTAAGGGGTGAGGGGCGATGCGGCAGTGGGCGCGCTGCGTACAAACTCTATGGCGACGGCGTCACCGATGCGAACGACGGCATCGGGCAGCACGGCGCACGACTCCCCCGGGCGAAGCCTAACGATCCGCGCCATTTCTAGCGCCGACGCGGTTCGTGAAGCCGGTGCCGGTGCCGGTGCCGGTGCCGGTGCCGAGTGGATGATCACACCGTTCGTTGAGCCCAAGTCGCTCACCACGAGCGTCTCACCGACCTGCTCGATGTGAACGTGTCGACCCGACACATCGCCGTACTCGGCAGCAATGACGACGCGCCGTGCCACCGGCTGCTCGGTTGGGCGCGGCACTCCGGGGCGTCGGCCGATAATTGCGGGCACATCGAGGGGCACAATTGCTGACGTTCCACGCACGCGCAGCGACCAACGGATGCCCGGAGAGGCAGGCGGAGAAGCAGTGCCCAGCGCAGGGCTGGGTGCATGGCTGAGCGCAGGGCTGAGCGCGGCGCTCAGCTCAGTGCTGATGGAACGACCGGATGGGGCGCTGGGGCGCGCGCCCGGCGGCACCAATCGGATGACAGTGTCGTCGTCGGGGCCCTCGTGCCGCTTCGCTGTGCCCGGGCGGTTTGCGACGGGGCGCAGAACGGTGTCGTCGGCATCCGAGGTGTTTCCAATCGCCTGGTCTGACACCGGTTATTCCCCGATGTAAGACATCACGTGTTTGATTCGCGTGTAGTCCTCGAAGCCGTAGTGCGACAGGTCTTTTCCGTATCCCGAGTGTTTGAACCCGCCGTGCGGCATGTCAGAAACGAAGGGAATGTGCGTGTTGATCCACACGCATCCGAAGTCGAGGTCGCGGGCGAAGCGCATCGCGCGCGTGTGGTTCGCAGTCCACACCGACGAAGCGAGCGCGTAACGCACCCCATTGGCGAGAGCGAGGGCTTCGTCATCTGAGGTGAAGCACTGCACGGTGAGCACCGGGCCGAAGATTTCTTCTTGCACTGCCTCATCGTCTTGGCGCATTCCGGTGACAATCGTTGCGGGCCAAAAGTAGCCGCGGTCACCCTGCCGAGCTCCTCCGGCGACTACGTTTGCGTGCGCAGGCAACCGTTCGATGACGCCGGCCACGTGCCGCAGTTGAGCGGCGTTGTTGAGCGGGCCATAAAAGGCTGCAGGGTCATGCGGCCCACCTGTCACGGCGTGAGTTGCGGCCCGAGCAACGAGCGCTGCAACCACCTCATCGTGAATCGACTCGTGCACGATGACGCGGGTCGCGGCAGTGCAGTCTTGGCCGGCGTTAAAAAAGGCCGCCATAACGAGACCCTCCGCAACCTGCACGGGGTCAGCGTCAGCGAACACGATGGCGGGCGCTTTGCCGCCCAACTCAAGATGCACCCGTTTGAGGTCATTCGCCGCCGATCGCGCAACCTCCATACCGGCGCGCACCGAACCGGTGATAGCGACCATCTGGGGAGTCGGATGCACCATCATCGCCGCCCCCGTCGTACGGTCGCCGAGCACCACGTTGAGCACACCGGGCGGCAAGACACCGGCCGCCAGCTCGGCTAGCCGCACTGTGCTCGACGGGGTGGTGTCTGAAGGTTTGAGTACGACAGTGTTACCGGCGGCGAGTGCGGGCGCGATCTTCCACACCGCCATGTTCAGGGGGTAATTCCACGGGGTGACCTGGCCAATCACGCCGATCGGCTCACGACGCACGTACGAGGTGTGGCCAGCAAGGTATTCGCCGGCTGAGCGGCCGTTGAGGTCACGAGCGGCGCCGGCGAAAAACCGAACCTGGTCTACTGACTGATCGATCTCGTCGGCTACGAGGGTGGCTCGCGGCTTTCCAGTGTCAAGCGACTCGAGGTCGGCAAGCTCTTCAGCGTGTTCAGCGATAACGTCGGCCAGTCGAAACAGGGCGAGCTGACGTTCTGCCGGCGCGGTTCGGCTCCAGCGCCCGAACGCCTCGTCGGCGGCGTGATACGCGGCATCGACGTCGGCGCTGGTACTGATCGGCGCCCTGCCGTAGACCTCTTCGGTGGCCGGATCCACCAGCTCGAGGTGGGTTTCTGCCGCGCTCTCGAGCGACTGACCGTTGATGACATTGCGAAGGGTAGACACGCTCATTTCCCCACTGTAACGTCACCCGTGCACCCCACAACAGTGTCGACCGACGGAATCCGTCGCCGAAACCGTCTCGACACTTCGGATTCACTTGTTTTGCACAGGGAATGCTGCCAAGATCGTCTCATGGCCCCGCGAAGCAAGCCGATTCACCTCGACGACGTGTCGAAGGCAATCGTCGAGCAATTGCAGACGGATGGTCGCCGCTCGTACGCCGAGATCGGCAAAGTCGTCGGGCTCAGCGAGGCCGCCGTTCGCCAGCGGGTACAGAAGCTGACCGACGCCGGAGTGATGCAGGTGGTCGCCGTAACCGACCCCATGCAGCTCGGCTTCTACCGCCAGGCCATGATCGGCGTTCGGGTAGTCGGCGACACTGCCAAGGTCGCCGAAGAGCTCAGCGCGATGCGTGCCGTCGACTACGTAGTACTCACTGCGGGCAGCTTCGACATTTTGGCCGAAGTGGTCTGCGAAGACGACGACGACCTCATCAACCTACTGAACAGTAAAATCCGCGCTGTGAAAGGCGTGCACTCGACCGAAACCTTCGTCTATCTGCGACTGCAGAAGCAGCATTATAACTGGGGGACCCGATGAATATTTTCCGCAAAAAGAACAGCTCAACGGCCGTGAAAGAGCGCACTGCACTCGACACCCACTCCGGGGTTGACACGCAGGGGCACGACACTCATGCGGCCCACACGATGCACGACTCACAAGCGCTGCACCAGACCGGCACGGAAGCCGGCACGCTTCCCGGCGCCACCTCCCTCACCGACCCACCGGCAAGTGGCGCGCTCGATGCGGCGACAGAAGCCGACCTGCAACAGAAGGCGAAAGATCACCTCTGGATGCACTTCACCCGCCAGTCGGGCATGGAATCAGGCGCCGGCGTGCCCATCATCGTGCGCGGCGAAGGCCACCACATTTTCGACTCACACGGCAACAAGTACATCGACGGGCTCTCTGGGCTCTTCGTCGTGCAACTGGGTCACGGCAATGAGCGCCTCGCCGAAGCCGCGCGCAAGCAGGCCGAAGAACTCGCATTCTTCCCGCTCTGGTCGTACGCGCATCCGACCGCCATCGAACTCGCTGACCGCCTCGCCGACTACGCGCCCGGCGACCTCAACCGGGTGTTCTTCACCACTGGCGGCGGAGAAGCCGTGGAGTCAGCCTGGAAGTTGGCCAAGCAGTACTTCAAGCTCACCGGCAAGCCGATGAAGCACAAGGTCATCTCACGTGCCATTGCCTACCACGGCACCCCGCAGGGCGCCCTCGCGATCACCGGCATTCCCGGCATGAAAGAAATGTTTGAGCCGCTGACTCCGGGCGGCTTTCGAGTGCCGAACACCAATTACTATCGCGCCAAGGAAATGGGCTTCAACGGAACGCTCGAAGAGTTCGGCCAGTGGGCCGCCAACCGCATCGAAGAGATGATTCTGTTCGAAGGCCCCGACACTGTCGCGGCCGTCTTTCTCGAGCCGGTGCAAAACTCGGGCGGATGCTTTCCGCCGCCCCCCGGCTACTTTCAGCGCGTGCGCGAAATCTGCGACCAGTACGACGTACTGCTCGTCAGCGACGAGGTCATCTGTGCCTACGGTCGTATCGGCGAAATGTTTGCCTGCACGGCGCTCGGATACGTGCCCGACATCATCACCTCAGCGAAGGGCCTCACCAGCGGGTACTCGCCGCTGGGCGCGATGATCGTCAGTGACCGGCTGTACGAGCCGTTCAAGCACGGCCAGACAGCGTTCTACCACGGCTATACCTTCGCGGGGCATCCCGTCTCGGCAGCAGTCGCCTTGGAGAACCTCAACATCATGGAAGAAGACGGAATTCTTGCCCACGTGCGCGAGAACTCCCCCAAATTCCGCGCTGCACTGGAGCGTCTTAAAGACCTACCGATCGTCGGCGATGTACGCGGCGAAGGCTACTTCTTCGGCATCGAACTGGTCAAAAACAAAGAGACCAAAGAAACCTTCAACGAGGCCGAGTCTGAGCGACTGCTGCGTGGATTCCTCTCGAAGGCCCTCTTCGAAGCCGGCCTGTATTGCCGCGCCGACGACCGTGGTGACCCCGTCATTCAGTTGGCGCCCCCGCTGACTATTGGTCCGGCAGAGTTTGATGAGATCGAGGGGATTTTGCGCCGCGTTCTCACTGAGGCTGGCACCCTGCTGTAGCAAGCGTCGCGGGCATCGGCCGCGCTCACGCGAAACCTAGTCCCAATTCGGTACCGTTGGGGTGTGTCAGTGTCCGAGAGCCCACAGCCAGCCAGTGCGCAGCTAGCCACCTCGACACCGCCCGCCACGACCCGCACTCGCGGCATTGCGAAAGCGGCACGTGCCGCGCTCATCACCCTCGCCGTGGTCAGTATCGCCGCACAGTCGGCGGTGATTGCGTCAGCGGGCTGGGCTGCCGCTAACCCCCGCATCATCACTGACACGGTGACGGTGTGGCAGTTCGAATCAACGCCGGCCGTCTCGGGTTACGCGACCCGCGCCGCGATGAGCGAACGCGGGCGCTTCTTGTTTTATGCGAGCACGCCTCGCGTACTCGCCGATGGTGCCTTCGACGGCTTCTGTTCGCGCGAACAGGCCGACGTGGGTGTGCTGGGCTGCTACACCCTCGCCGATAAGCGCATCTACCTTTACGACATCGAAAACCCCGACCTGGCCGACTTCGAGGTCGTCGTCGCCGCGCACGAAATGTTGCACGCCGCGTGGGACAGACTCACTGCCGATGAGCACCAAGCCCTAGCGGTGTTGCTCGAGCAGGCATTCGCCGCCGTAGACCCCGCCAGTGAACTCGGTTTACGCGTTGCCTCGTACGAAGAATACGACGCGTCGTCGCGCATCCCCGAGCTGTACGCCATTCTTGGCACGGAGCTGGCTGAGCTTCCGGACGAGCTTGAACTGCACTATGTCGAATACTTCGATGACCGCTCGGTCGTGGTGTCACTGTGGCAGCAGGTCGAAGCGATTTTTGACGAGCTTGACCAAAAGCTGACGCAGCTCAGCGCAGACCTCAACACTCTCGCCGCAACCATCACTGCTGAGCGGGCGAGCGCTGAGCAGACCGCCGCAACACTGAAGGTAGACATCATCGCCTTCAACGAGCGCGCCAACCGACCGGGGGCATACTCCAGTTCGTCAGCGTTTGACCGGGATCGCCAGGTCATTGTTGACCGCCAAGTGGCACTCACCGCGGCGATTGCGGCTACCAACGTGCTCGTCGATAACTACAACGCTTTACGCGAGCAGTTCACCGTACTCAACGACGAAGCCCAAGCCCTCAACCGTGACCTGAACATCAACCCACAGCCAATCGATGAGGTCGCCCCCGCGCCGTAGCGGAATACCGTCACCTAGTGCTCGATGACGACTCGGCGACGACTCGCCTAACGCTCGGCTACGACTCGCCGTCGAACTGATCTGAAGCCGGCGGCGAAGGTGGCGCCGGAAATAGCTCATCGATGCGCGCGAGGCCGTCGGCATCCGGAATCCACGCGCTCGCGGCTTCCGCGTTGTGCACGACCTGCGCCTCAGTCGTCGCCCCCGCAATCACTGAGGCCATGGCGGGGCGACTGAGCAGCCAACCGATGGTTGCCTCCAGCATCCCTATGCCGTAATCGGCAGAAAGCCGACGAAGCTCCTCCATCGACTTCCAGGGTGCGTTTTCGACCAGATGGGGGCGCTGACGCATGATGCGCGAATCTGCAGGGCCACCGTCGCTGGTGAACTTACCCGTGAACAATCCATTGCCGAGCGGAAAATACGGCAGCAAGCCCACGCCGTAGCGTTCAAGTGCGGGCAGTAGCTCTGCATCAGCATCGCGCACCAACAGGTTGTACTCGTTTTGAGCTGAAGTGAATCGAGGATGCTCCTGCGCCACGGCCACGTTCTCAGCATCGATGACGGCCGAAGCCGACAGATTCGAGTGCCCCAGGTACAGCACTTTGCCCTCGTCAACGAGCTCGTGCAGAGCCGCCAGCGTCTCAACGATGGGCGTCTGAGGGTCGGGAGTATGTAGTTGGTACAGGTCGATGCGGTCAGTGCGCAGTCGCCGCAGCGAGCCCTCGACGGCGGCGCGCACGTAAGCGCGTGAGCCGTGCGGCACCTTCGGCATGTCAGGGTTTTTGGCATCCACATGCCCAAACTTGGAGGCCAGCACCACTTCGTCGCGGTGCTCCCTGAGCGCAACTCCCATCATCGACTCGCTGCGACCATGTTCGTAGCCGTACATCTCAGCGGTATCGAGCAGCGTGATGCCGTGATCGATGGCCGCATGCAACACTCGGTTCGTGCCCGCCTGTTCCTCGGTGGCGGTACCCGGGCGGCCAAAGTTGTTGCAGCCCAACCCCACGGCAGAAACACGTAACTCGGAATTTCCTAGCGGGCGCATCGGCATGGCAGTCATAGCCCTATCCTCCCCCGTGTTCGGCGCCAGTGCGTCATCCCCCGTTTCGCGGGGCTCTTGGCACGGCCGAGCAGCCGCCCATTAGCCTCACACTATGACCGAGCAGACGACGACATTCACCCCACACTCCGGGCTTCTCACCATCGACTCTCCGCTGGGGCGCATCGGCCTGCACAGCCAGGTTGGGCACGAGGGCGACGCGGCGGCCGTGACCCGGGTCGAGATCGCCACCGCTGGTCAACTGTCGACCGATGGCCGCGCCGACCGACCCACCGACGTTCTCCGTCTGGCAGCAATCCAACTGGCCGAATATTTTGCGGGCTCGCGCACCGAATTTACTGTCCCGGTGCGGATGCAGGGCACAGAATTTCAGCAGGCCATCTGGGGTGAACTGACCGCCATCCCCTTCGGCACCGCACGAGGGTACGGCGAGCTGGGTCGACTTACGGGCCGGGCGGCCGCCGGGCGGGCCGTCGGTGGGGCGGTGGGGGCCAACCCGGTACCGCTGCTGGTGCCGTGCCATCGAGTTCTCGCAAGTAACGCCCGCATCACCGGATACAGCGCCGGTGATGGGGTTGCCACCAAAATCTGGCTACTTGACCACGAGGCAATTCCGCACCGCTAAGTATTCGGCTCGTGGCGGCTGGCTATCTCGGCAACACTCCCGGCACGGTCAACTGCAACTCTGCAGCGGCCTCCGATGACGAACCTGAACTCTTGAGGCGGTGCAGTGGCCACCCCAGTTGCGTGGACACCTGGCATAGCTCATCGATTGACTCCGGCAGCGGGCCGGCCTGCAATAGTGCCCGCACAAACTCACCCTTGCCCTTTTTGTTGAAGTGATTGAGGGCGCGCGCTACTCCGTCGGCGCCAATGGCAACCACGCGTACCCGCATCGCCTCTGCATGCATCGGCAGTGGGCCGAGACTGGCATAGCCCTCCGACCGCAGGTCGACTATTGGCCCGACTATTGCATCAGCCGCATCGTGCCCCGCCAACACTGCGGCATTGGCGACCGCCCAGTGCGCGCGCAGGCGCAGCGGCGTCAGGCGGCTGTCGTGTGACAGTCGATAAGCCGGAATAAGGTCATCTGCCCGCACCAGCCCGAACAGGGCTGAGTGCACCGCAATGTGACGGGATGCCCGCTGACGCGCATCCGCCCCCAGGTCACGGACTGCCAACGCGTCGTACAACACCCCGGTGTAGCGCTCGATCGCTGGCATGGTGGCACTGCGTGTCACCGTGCGGTTGCGCTGCAACTCGGTCGCAGCAGAGCTTGGCCCCAGTTTGAGAGCT
>Ga0306872_100619_pt1 | contig 13045 bp, 19 predicted proteins | sample AntRauMeHopE1498_FD_190455 | JGI IMG/M metagenome (GOLD analysis project Ga0306872, IMG submission 190455) | Saline lake microbial communities from Rauer Islands, Antarctica - Metagenome Hop E1 #498 (v2) (version 2) | ecosystem: Environmental > Aquatic > Non-marine Saline and Alkaline > Saline ...
AAGGTACATTCATTGACGATACAGGCGAACACAAAAACCGAGTCTGCCGACTACTAACAGTCGATGAAGTATTCAAGCTCTTGCATGAGTACGACGAACAGATATTAGCGTTGCTTAATGACTGACCTATGACAAATCAAACAATAGAAGAAGCGGTGGAGGAGAGAGCGCAGAAAATCACAGACTTATTTTTTGAGGCTGGGGCAAGAGTAAGTCGAACTCACTACGATTATGTGAAAGAAGCCCTACAAGCCCAACGTGACGCTGGGGCTAGGGAGGAAAGGAAAAAGATAGGGGTAATGATTGAAGAAGCAAATTATGCTAGAAAAGTAGGAGAAAAAACAGGAGACCCAATTGCTGTATGGGAAGTACAAGATGTGATAAGACAAATACTAGCCCTAACCCAACCCACTAAATAACCTATGACTAAGATACCAAGTGTAGAAAAAGAAATACTAAAATGGATGAACGCCTATATCCCTGAGGGAAAGACAATCCCAGTCTTTGAGGACATGCTGGAGCAATACGCTACCACCCAACGCACCGCCTTACTGACCGAGCTGAAGGAGTGGGCTGACAGTAGAATAAAACCCCAAGAGCACGGACCAGATTGTTTGGGTGAGTTCTGCGATAGTGCCTTCTGCAACTGGGAGGATATTTACAAAACAAATACAGAAATGGCACTGCTTAAAGCCCACCTCGACGAACTTATTAACTCAACTAAATAAACATCTATGACAGAACAACTAAAAGCAGAAGCATATGTACGGTCGCAGCGACCAGCCTTGATGGAGTTGACGTTTGGGTGTGAGGTTGACGAAATCTACTGGTATAAAACTGAAACCCACAAAAAGGAAAACCAGCCAGACTGGATGTATTCGAGGGAAGGAGGTGATTACGGCATAGTTGTAAAAGATTTGCGTTCTGATTTCCTACCAATGTGGATTGATAAAGGCGACCAACTAGAGTTTCAGATACAGCCAGATGATATTGTTTCAATGAAAATCATCGGCCACCCCATCAACCTACAGGACTGGCTGGCGGTGTTGAGAAATCACTGTGAACAAATAAACTACGTCCAACTAAACGGTACTGATTACATAACCTTTATGCCGAATAAACATCCATATAAAACTATGCTTTTCAACCTAACCACCGGCCAACCAGCAGCTCAACAAGATTATAAAGCCTTTAACGACATTGTAAGCCTATGACAAAACTACTAGCCATCATTGAGTTCAAAAACCCCCTAAGTCCATCAGAAGGAGCGCACCCGGAGTACTTGGCTCAATCGTTTCTCAACCAGAAGATAGGGCAGAACAATCCAATAACCGTAACAGTAGTAAAGGCATCGAAGGAGCTTATTGATAATGTAATTAAACTATGAAAACAACACCCTTACCGTCTGTAGAGGAAAGAGTAAAAACAATCTGTGATTGTCGTAAAGGAAGCATGGACGATAAGCAATACGAGGCAACAGTGGAGTACAACCTCACCCAAGACCGCAACCAAGCCTACACAAGCCTAGTGGAGGGGATAGAGGGGATGAAGAAATATCCAGTAATAGGTAGTAGTGACCAGCAAATAGCTGACAGTCTCTGGAGGAATGATACTTTAACCGACGTCATAGAAAATGTAGTAAAGCCATTATACGGTAAGTCATGAACATCAAAAAAGTACTCCGCCGCATTCAAACATTTTCCCCACCAACCTGCAAAGATTGTCCCTATGTTATAAAAATGGGTGAGTATTACTATTCACGCAATGCTTATTATATGTGGTGTCGAGAGTGTTATAATAAACTACGGAAGAAATAGTTTTTTTTACAATCCAAGAGGTGACTCATGATACGAGTAAGAATATCGCGCAAAATAAACCACCTCTTCGGAGGTAGGCCCGACCAGATGCTTTGTACTAGATGCTTCATCGAACAAATAGACTGGGCAGTAACTCTGTTCGACACAATCTTTTTTTGGCATAAGCAACACTGCCGCAGAATGTATCTGTGGGAGTACCAACAGGAGAAAGAACGATGCAACAAATCATACTGGCGGTAACACTACTGGCACTGTCTACGGCAGTCCAATCACAAACACGACAAGAGGATGAAATTATGTACCAGCATAAGTTTGATACAACAGTTCGCCCTGTGGTTCGGATTGTTTCGGCTACAGGTAATCTAGGCTCTGGAGTGGTCATCTACTCCCACAAGTTCACACTGATCATCAGTAATGAGCATGTGGTGGGTAAACTGTCTCCCAAGTCTGTGGAAATAAACGGCAAGAAATACAAAGGCACACTAATATCGTCCGATGCAAAAGCTGACCTTGCTTTAATTCGGGTGGCGACAACAACGCCTTTCGTAGCTCAAATCTCAACCGAGCCAGACCTTTTTGTTTTTGAAAAGGTAATACTGGTTGGATGTGGTCAAGGTTTTTCACCCGGCCCTACTATGGGAATCATCTCTAGAATAGAGACAGAGCATGGAATCATGGTAGACGCGTCTATCATTAGCGGTATGTCTGGCGGTGGTGTGTTTCGCAAAGAAGGTGACGATTACTATCTTATCGGCATCATCCGAGCGATGGGAGCTAAAGCCGGTCCAATTGCAGTAAACGGCAATACAATAATGACTAGCATACCTACCATTGGATACTTCATTCCTTTGGCAGAAGTGTTCACTTTCATGGGAGACTCTAAATGAGATTTACTCACAGCAGACCTTCGGGTCTGTTTTATTTTAGTGATATACTACAGTTATGATACAGATAATACACGGAGACTGCCTTGATGAAATGAAGAAGATACCAGATGGGAGTGTTGATATGGTTCTGACTGACCCGCCTTACGGCACAACACAGAATAAGTGGGACTCTGTAATCGACCTAAATCTAATGTGGACTGAGTTAAACAGAATTGTAAAAGATGATGGTGCTGTCGTTATGACAGCTCAACAGCCCTTTACTAGTCATTTAATAATGAGTAACCCTAAAAACTTTAAGTATTGCTGGACTTGGGTCAAAGAGGCAGGTACTGGTTTCTTAAATGCCAAAAAATACCCACTTAAAGATAATGAGGATGTGGTTGTTTTTTGTAGAAAGCCCCATATATACAATCCTCAAATGAGAGAGGGTGAGCCGTACACAATTACACAAGGTAAAACAAAGTCGAAAAACTATGGCACTCAAACAGGCGCAACAACTGTAAGTGACGGAAAGCGATACCCATTGACCACTATCCACTTTGCCAGAGACAAAGGTAAAGTACACCCAACCCAAAAACCAGTAGCTCTCATGGAATACCTAATAAAAACCTACACCAATGAAAACGAGACAGTCTTAGACTTCACAATGGGCAGCGGGACGACTGGTGTAGCCTGCAAAAACCTTAACCGTAACTTTATCGGTATAGAGTTAGACACAGAATACTTTGCAATAGCTCAAAAAAGGATAGGCAATAGTGATACAATAAACAAGGAAGTTTTTTAAACAAAGAGGATAGACTGATGAAAACTTTGAGTACAGGCACTTGTGATAACTGTGGTAAAGAGTTTGCTAGCTTAGAGGCCCGCTGGTATGTAAAAAGCGCAGAGGAATATGTTTGCGGTAATAAATGCTTTGCAGAATCCTTCGAAAGAAATAGGTCGGTAGGCGAATACGATAATGACTTTTTAATGGAAACATTCCATGAGTTACCTACATAGGAGTACACGTAATGAGAGAACCTCGAAAGAAACCACCAAAGCCAATGGAAAGGCACCACCGTCTACCAAGGTCTAGAGGCGGTACTAATAATCACCCTAAACACAATATCGTTCTTGTCTCACGGGTATTGCATCGAGCTTGGCATAGTTTGTTTGCCAACATGACGGCACCAGAAGTTGCTTCGGCAATAACTGACTGCTGGATTTCACCAGACTATTATCTGGTGGCTATCCCTCGCAAAAAGAAGAAGCCCCACAAAAAGCGAAGTCGCGCTTTCTGTACAGACTGTTCTTGTGAGGTGATGAAGTATCTACCAATGACAACCAAGCCCACATAAGACCCTTCGGGGTCTTTCTTACCCAATATATATATTATGAAACAAACACTAGAATGGTTCCAAGAAAAAGAAATGGACTCGGTTGTGATGATTACGCCTGACGGAAAAGAAGTTCTCGTCACTATTGATGATAAAAAAGATTGTGACTATTACTATGATCGGCTGCAGAACAAAGGCTTTACGTTTAGGAAGAAAATAAAGGTACACCGTGCACCTCCAGCCAGTTGTGAGACATGCGAAGGTTAGGTATAATATAAGTAATCATAAACACTTTTATTAGAACGGTTTATGTGTTCTTGAAACGACAATTAAATTGAAATACCTTTCATAAAAGCAAAGAACACCCACTATGGGTGTTTTTTGTTTATATACCTAAGTCGTAATACTTCTTTTTTGGAACTGGTAGTGGTATTGCTTCCCATCTCTCACAACAGTATTCATAGGAGATAGAAGTTTGTTTTGGTATATCGAATACGCTAATAATAAAAAAGCGTTCGTGTTTGTTAAACCAAACAACTAAAAATGAAGGAGCATTGCTTAAAAAGAACGCATCAAAGTCTTTCGAACGGGGGTCAAGGTCACTTATTTTCCAAATGATACCTTCTTCTGAACCAGCTTTTCTTAGTCCGACTTCTTGATGAGGCTGTTCTTTTCTCCAAGTATTTAAATTATATGTCCCTCCGTTTGTCACCTTATATTCAAAAGCAGCCTGATCGCAGGTCCTGTTTACATACACACCATCTTCTTTTATGTTCCACCATTTTTGGAACTTGGCTCCGAAGGTTGTTTCGAGCATACATCTAGATTAAAAAACTTTTTAATAATTTTCTTTTGTTGCTCTAGTTGAAAGTCTAACATGCTATCGGACCATAAATACAAAGTACTCTCCTTCCCTTCTAGGTGTCGCATTACTCTACCAATACTTTGTCGTATTGGGTTCTCGCCTTTGATTGGGTGCAATATAAAAGCTTTAGTCAATTTAACCTCATCGTAACCACGATTCAGGGTACTACTTACCCCAAGCAAATAGCCTCCAGTCTTCTCGAAGCCAGCTAAATGTTCCTCTCTATCCTTCTTTTTCATCTCACCAGTAGACATATAGACCGTGTAGCCACGTTTCTTCATGATGGTGTAAAAAGCCTCTACATCTAATATCCTATCCCACAGACAAAGACTATACCCATCTTTCTCAGTGTTAGCCAGAATGTATCGCAGCTGCTCCTTTTTCCTCTCTATGTCTTCATCAAGAGCCCCTCTAAACTCTTGCCACTTTATATGTGGAAAAACATCAGGGTACACTTTTTTATATTCAAAATTAAACACCGCCTTGAGAGGAATCTCCTTGTCGGATGTGTAGACTACGTGAGCACCCCAAAACTCCCCTAGGACTGATTCATACTGCTTGTTGCAGTCATCATAAGCTGTCTTGATAGTACCAGTGAAACCATGCTTTCGAGTACACTCAAACTCAGTGATAGCTTTAAGCATCTTATCTGAGAATCCCCAATCAGCTTCATCTACAATCAGATTATCAAATCCAACAAACTCCTTGTACTTTTGCCGGAAGGTTGTCATGGTTGTAATCACTACCTCACCTGACTGATCGTGCTTGCCGTTGCAAAAAAGAGTCGGTTCAATGTCAGTAAACTCTCTAAATCTTTTGTTGGTCTGGTTCGTCATGTTGATTGAGTGACAAATCACAAGTGTCCTACCACCCCAGGCTTGATGTAGAGCAATCCCGATAACTGTCTTACCAGCTCCAGTCATCGCTTCTAGTAGTCCAGTGGTGTAGTCCTTAATCTCATTAAAGACCTCTAGCTGTTTAGGATAGAGGTCAATAGTAGTTTGGTTAGGTGCTGGCAGAAAACGTGTTGTAAGGACAGGAATAGAGACTTCAGGTTTAGTCCAGCGAGTAGACTTGCCAAGCTTAATCATTTGTATGTAAGCTGGATTTGTGAGTGTTATATGGGTCACAAAACAATTATCATGCTGCCAGACATGCCGCAATTATTAGTAACGTATTCTCCTTTAGTGTTTGTGCCTTTAAACCTTACTCGACCTCTTAGGAATCGGATCTCTTTTGCATTGGGTACTATATGGTCGTGGTAGATAGCTGTGTCTGTAGATGCAGGAATAAGTAGTACGCAAGTTTTGCCTTTCTTACTTTCTTCTATCGCACGTTTTATAAATGCTTCTTTCAGGTGTCGAGTGTAAGGAGGGTTCACAAAGTTGCTTTGTCCCCACTCGATTAGTAGTCCATCTGTCTCTGGAGTGATTACTTCTCTTAATGGGCAAGGGTCAAAGTCAAAGTTAAACTCTTCGTTTAGCGGGTCATAGATATAGTCTGGAGTTTCCCATTGGTCCCCAGCGTTTGTGTTTCTGTTTTTCATTTTTTTGTTAATCTTATATTTGGACACTGGTAACACTTCTCATATCTAGGATCGAATGTCCTTCCCCACACACAGGCGTGAGTGACCCCTTTAATAACTTTCTTTTTTGCTGTTTTTTCTTTTTTCATATTACCATTCATCATTTTCATCTGCCTCTTTCATTCCTTGCTCGTCTGGCTCAAATGTCTTCTCAAAGTCTTGGTTCATATTCCAGTGACGCTCGACATCATCACTTGAAACCTCACCATCATCATCGCTTAGTGATTTACCTAAAGCCTTGACCTTGTTTAGTTTTTCCATAACTGCTCGGTACTTCTCTTCTAAAATCCACACGTTACTTCCAGTACTATGTTTCCTACGTGCCACAATCCCTAGTGAGTTCAACTGAGCTAACCAGCCGGCAACTACTTCTGACTCGTAATTAATTTTTCGAGCCAGTGCTGCTGTAGTTACACCTCCATCATAGATAGTTAGATATTGAAGAGCGATACGTCGAACCACTGGAATAGAGTCAAACGCAATTTTATAGATAACTCTAAAGTCCTCTTCAGGGATTTCGTTACTACAGTTAGGCTCATCCAGCTTCCTCATAAACATAAATGAAACCGCAATAGCATACATCTGTTCGAACATACGCATCGGCATTTCTGGCGTAGGCACAAAAAGAATACGATTACGGTAGTTGTCCATAATCATTCCTGAACGAACCATTGTACAAAAATCAGCCACCGCAACGATTTCATTAATGTGACTCTCAGGTAAATCAATCTTTACACTATCGTCATCTGCCATTGCATCAAAAGCTCGCTGTAGAAATTCTTGAGTCATTTCTTTAAGCTCTGGCATAGTGCTGTATTCAGTAACATCTTCACTCATTCCACGAATCTTAAACTTAGTCACCTCCACTCGGTCTGGTTGTTTAATTTGGTATAAAACGAATCTATCACCCATAGCAGACATGCTCTCCATGTGCTGAAAGATAGACTCAGTAACACCAGCAATAGCTCCAATCTTACCGTTCCACATTACGTCTTCCCCATTACCTGTTCTCTTAGTGTAGGCTCCATCGTAAATCTCACGAAGCTGACCCATGATAGTCATGCGAGACTGTTCGTTCTTTGAAATCATTGAGGTAAAGTCCTTAAAAACCATCACTCCACCGTAAGGTATTTTATGCAAAAGAGAGGTCTGTTTGTCACCTCGGTTCATACCAGAGGCGAATGAGTTTTCAGTCAAGTCAGAGATATTGTGAGTGGGTTCGATTTCTTCACCTGAAATCTTGTTCTTTAATTTGAGTCCATTAAAAGCATTTAGAGCAGTAGTCTTCCCCGACGACGAGGGTGCTACTAGCATCAGCCAGATAGGTCGCTGTGACGGCATTTGATTACCGATGATTGTAGCGTAAGTTAGGCGAATGAAATCCTTGTCTTCAAGGAGCAAGAATTTTTCATATGTTGCTTGTATATCTTTGAAGGTTGTTGTCATGTTTTTTGGCTAAGCTCATCAATTGCTTGTTTGAAGGTCAGGTTTTGCTGCATCATATAGATGTCTATTACATCATATGTTCTCCCGCATTGGCCGTAGCAATGGCCAGTATTGTTTGGATAAACGTGGTACGAGCCTGTTTTCTCGGTATGAAACGGACATATTGCTTTATTCTTTTGCGACCCGTGAGTGCCTACTTTAATGAGGTTGCCAATCGGATAAGCTTTAGCTCTATCTCTCTTGGTCGAATCTATGGGCATGTTTTGAACTTTTTTTGGAGTGTAAGCTTTTTCTAGCTCCATCAATTTCTTTCCTAAGAGTAACATAAATTTTTGGCCAACTGACTGTTCCATCCCCTTTGACATTTCTCTAAAGTGTTTTCTTTTTCTACCGATGGATGCTTTAGTGGTTAAATCGTTTACGTTGATGTGTATTTGCCTTACAGGATCATCCAGCAACTTACTCAAGAAGTCTGGTCCTTTTGTGGATAACACATCCCCAACGTCTTTCCCGTAGGCTGGCGGGACCCAACTAAAAACAGCTTCTCCTAGCATCAAGATTGTTCTTACTGCTCCGTTGAGTCCAGCCTCATCGTTGTCATAGATTACTGTTGGGACTCTATCTAACACCCAATCTTTTTGCCAAGACATAGCTCCTCCTGTAGATGAGTATGAGTCTAATCCAATAGTACGTAGTGCTATCTGGTCAAGTTCTCCTTCACATATAAACAGTCGTTCGCTCTTGCTTTTACAATGTATTCCGTAAAGCGAAATCTTTGAACCATACTCATATGTGTACTTTGGTAGGTCGTTTTCTGCCCAAGGTTCCTTACGAAATTTAGAGAAAATTCGCACACCTTCGGCATCGAAGATAGGGATTTCAAGCTTTGAATCGTGTATCTTCAGACCCGCTTCACTAATAGCTTCGACAGATATGTTTCTGTCTGTATGTAGATAATTGAACCATTGTTTTGTAGTGTCCATAGTTGCAATTATTCTTGCATGAGGTATTATAACCCCAATGGCAAAAAAAACCAAACTTACCCCTCTTGAACGGGAGACACGCAACTTAATTGTAAATAACATGTCCAAGTACGGTCTGCCTAACCTGACTATTGCTAAAATTATGAACATGACTGAATCAACTGTGTCACGGGTTATTGATAGTGAATAGGTCCCTACTACAGTCACACTGTAGTAGAGACCTGTTTATTAACATGCAGGACTATTAAAATAATCACACAATATGGGATTGAATAACCAACAAGAGTCACAAGTGTATGTAAAGGTACTAGCAGACGGAACGCTTCGTAAGAAAGTACCAGAAGGAACTGAAGGATGCGTTCGTCGAGAGATTGAAGACCAGAAGACAAAAGAAGTTACTGTGGTCTTTGAAATGGTTCACGAATCAGTAGACGGTATGATGGGTAACATCACTCTCAAAGAAGGAAAGTTTGGCGATCAACTAATGATTCCTATGACTGATGGTGATGACACTTTTACTCTAGCTTTGTCAGTTGCACAAAACTTCGGTGAAGACTTTATGAAGAAGCTGCCAAACATCGACAAGACTAAGCCAGTAATGTTGAAGCCATATTCATTTACTTCAGAAGCTGGCAAGCCAGTACGAGGTATTGACGTTCGACAAGACTGGAACGAACACGAGCCAATCTCAAAAGAAAACGGTACTAAGATTACTTCTTTCTACCAAGAAGGGTCAGGACGAGATACAAAAAACCTTCACGGTTATCCTGAAGCTGAAGTAGGAACCAAGGGAGATGACTGGAAGATTTACTTTGCAGTCGCTCGTAAGTTCTTAATCAAGGACTTGTCAGAAAAAGGATTTATTGTCCCAGCAGCCGTAGCGACCGGAGTGGTCCCCACTTCTTCAGCACCAGTAGAACCAGAAACAGACGAAGATTGGGACACAGCAGCATAGATTAGCAACCAGCTTCATAGGCTGGTGTGGGGAAAACTTACCTCCCCGCACTAGCCTGTGAAGATTAAGTTTAAAACATGGGACTAAATCCACTATACACAAAACCATCAGCCGGGCTCAAACAACAGATTGAGATACGGGAAAAGATTGATAAGGTCTTCTACAAAGGTCGAGTCATCCCGGCTCACACTAAGTTTGAGCACTTCTATAGAGACAAAGAAGACGGTGAAGTATACCCGTCAGTGACTACAGTGTTGTCAGTCATTGCAAAGCCCTACCTTAAACAGTGGGCAGTAAACAGAGGAGTTGAGTTTGTGATGGATTGGGCTATCGCAATGCCAACAATCAACAAGGTGGACTTGTATGAGGTCTTGGAGCGATCTAAGACAGCTCACAAGAACGTGTTAGAGAAAGCAGCGATGTGGGGTAATCATGGACACGACTTGGTTGATAAGTATGTTGACCTATGGATAAGTCGTGGTGCTCGACCTAATCAAGCGATCTTAGACCTAGCAGAACCTGATATTAGTCTAGAAGGTTCGTCAGCAGCTCTGAGTGCCTCACTGTTCTTTGATAAGCATACTCTGTTCCCTATTGTCACAGAGAAGCTAATTCTCTCTAAGAAGCACAAAATAGGCGGTACATTAGACAGTTTATGGCTCATGGGTAAGGTTCACCGGGGGAGGGAAGGGAAGCCGGACTGCAATCACCAGTGGTTAGAACGAAAGAATGGTGACATTGTTTGCTCAGAATGTGCAAGACACGAAAAACTAACTCTCGTTTTGATTGACCTCAAAACATCAAACCAGATTGCTTCTATAGACTATGCCCTACAGGTGTCAGCCTACAGCGCAATCCTGACTGAGATGTGTAAGGTGAAGCCAAAAGTTCACTGGATTCTCCAGCTCAACAAAAACAAACCAGACTACACAGTGGGAGTAGTCGATGATGTAAAGAAGTACTCAAAAGTATTTCTACACGCAATGGCTTTGTCAGAAGTGGTGAAAAACGACAAAGAACCAATCAGAATGTTTAAAACAAAGAAGACAGTTAAATTATGAAATGTCTCCTCTGTCGAAAAAAAGGATGGATGTCTCAAGGACTAGAAGTGTATGAGTTCCTTTGTGAAGAACACCATGAATTATTAAGACGAGCAGAGGAGCAAAGCAATATACTTAAAAAAAAATATGAAACAAGAACTAGAGCGTTACGCGGAATTGAAAAGCTTGATTAAAAAAGCTAACGAAGAAATCGACGAAATCAAATTAGTAGTCATTGAGAAGATGGAAGTTGATACTAACTACGAAGTTGAAGGAGCTACAATCTCATTATCAAAAGGTAGGCCTTCTTGGAAGTACAGTGAGATGGTTACTATCCAAGATAAGGAGCTGAAGAAGGCTAAGAAAGAAGAAGAAAAGCTTGGTGTGGCAGAACAAGTATTTGGAGCACCCTTTATACTATGCAACCTAAACAAAGTAGAGTAAAATAATATGTGAAGGTGACTCGACTCACCTTCACTTTTTTGGTTGATGTTCATAGCTGATAAAAAAACACCCTCAGAGGGGGTGTTTTTTTATTAACTATCCATTCTTTCTTTAAACCCTTTTACATATGGGTCATCATCAAATGTATAGTTAGGATCATCTACATATTGTTGAGTAACTGACTCTCCTTTATTGTAAGCAATCAAAGCTCCTTCAAGAGAACCAAACTTCTTTACATACTTTTCAAGTGCAAGCTTAGTTACCACTTTAACATCTTCTAGGTTTTCTCTATCGTAGTCGCGACCAAACTCTTTTTTAAATATAGGGTTCCACTGATCGTAGAATATCTGTCTGTGTTGACCAGGACCAACTGCACCCTCTCTTTCAAAGGCAGCAGCAAGTTGGTCAGGTGTTGAGTTAAGACCTTCTCCCTTGAGCAAGTTGTCTATAACTTTATCATTAACTACTTCTTCTTTTTTACTATCTGTTTTAATGCGGACTTCTTTTCTTTCTTGTTCCGGGTTGTCAAGAACCATCTTAGGTACTTCATTGTCTGGAAATTGTGTTTTAAACTCTTCAATTGTCATAACTCCGACAATATTACTCATGTCATTTGTCCGGTATCCCATTCTCTGATTTAGGTCAATTTGTGTAGCAATCTCTCTCTGGGCTTGGTCATCTTGTACAATAGGTTCTTCTCTCGCCTCATCTAAAGCTTTGGCCGCTGGAATCGCTGCTGCACCGACAATAGGTATCCGAGTAGCTGCTCTTGTCGCTGTTGCGGCAGCAGCTCCTTTTGCATTTGCAAAGAACCCATCGTTTGATTTGTTTACAGCTTGAGCAATCCTGTCTCTCAAAGGTTCTGTTTGACCAAACTTCTCTTTTAATTTATTTAGTAAACTCATATGTTATTTAATTCCGTTTCTCCTTAATAATTGGGTGTACAAATCCTCAGAAATCTTAGTCAGTATCTTGTCTTTTTCTTCATCACTTGCTCGTTTGTATACCGCTGTTCGCATAGTCTGTTCGTACCTAGTGGCAACATCTTGACCGTATTTGATTGTCAGATCTACAAAAGCGTCGTTTCCAACTTTTTCTTTAAGTTCGTCAACGAGTCGAGAGTTCATCCGACGAAGATCTTTAATGTTTGGCTCGTTGCCTCCATCACGTAGTCTCAACACCTCAGTAGTGATAGCGTCATCACGAGCTACTCGTACACGAGCACCAAACATCATACTTTCTACTGGAGTTGATTCAAGCATCACTCGACCAAGTGCATCGTGCTTGATTGGTAAGTTAGTTCGAAGGAAAGGGACCTTGTTTACAAACGCATCGAAGTTCATATCAAAAATTGGAGTCTCTACTACAAACTGCTCTTGCTTTGTGTCTCTCTGCACATCATCAGCCGCACGAGCTATGTCGTACATAATCCCCGGAGTCAGACGTGAAGCCATTGTTGTACCAATATCTGATTTTAAGTCGTCTGCAAAGCTACTAATGCTTGATTGTTTTGAAGGGTCCGTAAGGTCAGTTAAGGTGTCAAAAATACTCTTACCTTGTAAGAATGGAAGTTGTGACAAGTAAGCTGATGTCATTCCACCGATATATCCTTCTGTTCCGTACTTTTTGGAATACATAAACGATACAAACGGTGCTGCAAGAGGACCTAAGTAGTCAACAGAAACCCACCTGTCGCCAATCGGCGTT
>Ga0306872_100620_pt1 | contig 13030 bp, 8 predicted proteins | sample AntRauMeHopE1498_FD_190455 | JGI IMG/M metagenome (GOLD analysis project Ga0306872, IMG submission 190455) | Saline lake microbial communities from Rauer Islands, Antarctica - Metagenome Hop E1 #498 (v2) (version 2) | ecosystem: Environmental > Aquatic > Non-marine Saline and Alkaline > Saline ...
CTTGGTACTACATCCCAATTGGAACCCAAACCTGTTTCCCTGTTAATAATCCTAATTATCAGGATATAACGGTTACTCCTGTTTATTAAATGTGCCGTAAAACCCATTCATCGCTTTAGCGTGGGTGGGTAGTTCACTATGTGGTTCCGAAACCAACTTAAAACCATAATTCATTGATTATTTCATAATTTTCATTATATTTGTATAATATCTTGTAAATATGCAGAACCCATCCTTCATAGTTCATTGTGAGAGAGTCAGAAAGACCAAGTGGTATTACGTTAAGTTTCCAATTAACGACCAATTAGTTAATCGTGTTAAGGCATTACCACATGAAACCCGTAAGTGGAATGCCAAGATGATATGTTGGGAAATCAGTACCGAATCCCTATATGCTCTGATTAAAAGTTATAGAAAATCCAATAAAATTCATTTCGATTTCGGAAACGAAGACAGTCGCAAGATTTTCATTGGACAAATAGAACGACTGGAACTCGCTGAAATCGAAAAACGTAAGTTCATTGCCGAACTCAATGTCAAAAAAGAACAATGGGTTGAATATAAGAAAAAACTTGAAGACGATTACGAGAAATACAGTGAGAAATTACATGCTCTTTTAAAGGAAGACGTAAAACTATATCCACACCAAATTGTAGCTGCGATGTTCATGAATGTTACTCGCAGCACATTAATTTCTCATGAAATGGGTTTGGGTAAAGCCGAACCTCTTGATAATAAATTAGTTACACCCAATGGTTTGATTAGAATGGGTGATATTAGAATTGATGATAATGTTATTGGTAGTGATGGTAAACCAAAAAAAGTGTTAGGGGTTTACCCACAAGGGTTAAAAGACATTTATGAAATCACATTTAATGATGGAACGACTGCTCGTTCATGTGATGAACATCTTTGGAATGTCAATACATATATTCGTAATTGGCGAGGAAATCCTTTTATGACGAAAAGTCTTCGTAATATTATGGACGATGGCTTACAATTTAAAAATGGTAATAATCGATGGTATATCCCAATAGTTAAACCAATTGATTTTGTGAAGAGAGAATTAAAAATTAATCCATATGTATTGGGTTGTTTATTGGGTGATGGTAGTATTACTACAAAAAACAGTGTGGGTTTCTCATCGGTTGATGATGGAATAATTAACGAGGTTCAAAATAGATTACCAGATAAGCATAATTTAGTTATCAATGGTCAATCTTTAAAAGATTATTATCTAACTGCTGACGGAAAAAATAATTTAATTAATCAAGGACTAAAATATTATGGATTAAAGGGGCGAAATTCTCACACTAAATTTGTTCCAGAAGACTATAAATTTTCTTCAATTGAACAAAGGATTGAAATTTTACAAGGAATTTTAGATACCGATGGACATTCAAGAAAAGATGGAATTGTTGAATTAACACTTGCATCTAAAGAATTAATTCAAGATGTTCAATTTATAGTACAATCATTAGGTGGTATTGGGAGACTTCATGAGAAATGGGTTACATATGAAGGTGAAAGAAGATTATATTGGCGACTACATATTAAATTACCACCACAATTCACACCATTTAAGTTAGATAGAAAAATCAAAACATTTGTTGCACCAACCAAATATAAACCCAATAGGGCGATAGTTAGTGTTAAATATATTGGAAAACAAGAAGCACAATGTATAATGGTTGATTCGGAAGACCATTTATATCTCACAGATAATTGCGTGGTAACACATAACACCTTAAGCTCAATACTTTACGTTGAAATGAATGGTTTTGATAAGGTTGTGGTTGTCACACCGAATTCCCTGAAGTTCAACTATTATGGTGAAGTTAAGAAATTCACAAATAGCACAGCACATATTGTAAATTGGAAGAAAAATACTTGTGGAATTGAAGAAGCTAAATACGTCATTGTAAATTATGATTTTTTTAATCCCAATACAAAAAGTGGTAAGTTCTTAACTAAATGGAAGAAACTCGGCATCGATAAAATCGATTGTGTTGTTGCAGATGAATGTTTTCCATATAATACAAAAATATTAACAAATGTTGGGGAATTAAAAATTGGTGATATTGTTGAAAACGCATTGGATATAAAAATCATAACATATAATCATAAATTAAAAAAGACTGAACCAAAATCAATTTCAAGATATTTATATAATGGAAGGAAAAAAACAATAAAAGTAAGATTTTCGAATGGTGTTATTATCGAATGTACACCTGACCATAAATTTTATTCGATTGATGATGATAAATATAAATCGATTGAATCTTTTAAGATTGGAGAAAAATTATATGAATACAAAACAGAGAAGTCCGAAGATAGCAACCGAAGTGAAGATATGTCCACAATGCAAACAAAATTTCAAACAAAAGAGAAGTTCACAAATATTTTGTTCAAAAAAATGTTCATCAAATTCTACTTCGAAAGAAAATGTCCGAAAGGGGTTGATAACCAGAGAAAAAAATGGAAATTTATCACCAAATATAATAAAGACATGTCCGATTTGTCAGAAAGAATACCTGTCAAAAAAACGCTATGGTCGGAAATTTTGTTCAACAAGTTGTTCTGCAAAATGGAGAATGAGTCAACCCGAAATAAGGAAATGTGTATATACAAAAGAGAGTGCAGAGAAAATTTCGGTGGCATTGTTAAAAAGTTACAAGGAGAAACCAGAACTAAGAACTCGATTATCGAAACGAATGAAACAAAACAATCCGATGTTCAATCAAGAATCCTTAGAGAAAATGAGAAAAAAATCTATTGGAAGAACATTTTTATCAAGAGGTGGAAACGGGCAATTGACAAAACAACAAATAATATTATTTCAAGCAATTTCAGGGATAACCAAAATGGAAATGGAATGTGTGATACCAATATTGAAACCATTAAAGAAAATGAATGTGGAAGTAAAATCCCCACCGACACATTACAAAGTGGATATTGGAATACCAGAAATAAAATTAGCAATAGAGATAGACGGAAATTCACACAAAACAAAGAAGTGGAAATTCTTAGACAAAAGGAAAATGGAAATATTGGAATTGTTTGGGTGGAAAACATTGAGATTTTGGAATCAGGAGATAGACCAGAATTTAGAGGGGGTGATAATAAAAATAAAAGAGTATATGATTTAGAAGTTGAAGACAATCATAATTTTTTTGCAAATGGAATTCTTGTGAGTAATTGCCAAAAATTAAAAAACACCAAATCAAACACATATAAAAATTTCGATACTACATTTAAGAAAAAGATATTTAAAGGTGATAGGGTTAGTAAAATATTCTTATCAGGTACGCCAGCACCAAATCGTGCATATGAACTCTATACAGTATTGCATCAAATATCACCATTGGATTTCGAAACCAAAACCTACTTTCAGGAATATTATTGTGGCATGACATATGATGCCGATGCGGGTTGGGGTTATCACACCAATACCGCAGAACAAAAACTCGAAGAACTTTATCATAAAATCGCACCGTTTACACATAGAAAACGTAAAATTGATGCATTAAAAGACTTACCTGATAAAACCTATCAGCGAATTATTTTGGAAATGACTGATGACGAGCAACGAATATATGAGGAAATCGAAGCAGGTGTTGCTAATGAATTCGTTGAACACCCCAACGGCAATCCGCTTACCATTATGATTCGTCTGAGACAGTATCTCGCTCAGATAAAGGTTAAACACATTATCAAATTAATTGATAATGTTTTTGATGTTGGTGAAAAAGTCGTGGTTGTAGACTACTTCAAAGACAGTCTTTACGAACTCCATGAGAAGCTCGGAGACGTGGCAGCACTTCATACTGGTGACCAAGACGTTGAAGAACGTTCGGACATCGTTAAAAAATTTCAGGACAGCACCTCTGAAATCCGAGCGTTTCTCGGAAGCATCCAAACCTGTAATTATGGTTTAACACTAACTGCTGCAAGTAAATTATTTATTGTAACTTTGCCATATTCCGTTGGAGAATATGACCAAGTAAGCGATAGACTTCATCGCATAGGTCAGAAATCCGCAGTTAATATCTACGTCTTGGTGTTTCCCGACACCATTGACGACTACGTGTTCTCGGCAATTGAGAGCAAGCGCAGGGAAATCGTAAAGGTGATTGATAACGAAGACTATGAATCTGATGTCAGTGAATCCGTACTGAGTGAGGTAATTGATAGAATTAAGAAAAAACACAAAAAAAATGTTGATGAAAATGAGCAATAAAAAAACAGGACACACAGTAGAAATGAATAAACATGAAGTCTTAGGTGAAATCAAAGGATTTCTCGAAGGCTACAACAATGATTTCAAATATATCGTAAACGTAGAAACAGATAGAAAAACAGATGTAGCGGAATGCGTTATCCACGAACCCAATCAACCACCGAGAATCGAGAAAATCAGATACACGCCATTCCAATACATGAAGGACTTGGAAAAAAACGGTGTCATTCTTTATGCAGGTAAAACTGATGAATACATCGAAAGTAAGAAAGTGAAATACGGTATTACCCTAACCAAATTGAAAACAGGGAATCAGAAGAGACTCGTTGACGGCTATTGTTATAAATTAAGTAGTACTAAATCCAGTGATGATATCACTAATTTTCTCAGAGACGGTGGTATTGACCCCTTTGAAAAACTTTATGATGAAGACAGTCAACTCGTTAGAGACCCAAGAACCAATAAAATCATATATAAAAACAGACATCTGTTTTACGCTCCCAGACTCACGGAACAATTTTTCATAAGCACACAATCCAGAATATATAAGGGTTATGAACAATATAAAGAAGTTCATCGCTTGACATTTGATATCGAGACAACAGCACTTCGTTATCAAATCGGTAGAATAGTAAATGTGGGTGTGAGGGACAATAGGGGTTTCGAAACCATATTACATGCTGAGAAAAAAGATGATGATGAAGCCGAAATTAAATTAATTCAGGACATATTTAATCTCATAGATTACATTAAACCAGCAGTTATTCTGGGTCATAACTCCGAGGAATTCGACTTCGATTTCATACTAGGTCGTGCCAAGATATTGAAAATGAATTTCAACGATTTACCTCAAGGACTTAAAGAAAATGTGCCGTTGAGAAGACGTGGTAATACCAGTGTTAAATATGGTAATACAAGCGACAAATACACTGCAACTGAAATGTGGGGTTATTCCATTATTGATACACTACATGCAGCCAAGAAAACCGCTGCCGTGAACACCGATTTGAAAAAAACCAGTCTTAAATACATTGCGAAATTCGAGAAATTCGCAAGAGAAAGCCGAACTTATATCAAGGGTGATGATATCGGTAAAATGTATAACGACAACATGGTACATGTTATAAATGAAAAGAATGAATATCTGGAATTACCTGAAGAATATCAGGAGGTCGGTAGGAATCTCTATAAATTACAAGTAAATAAGGATAAATTGAGTTCCGAAGAATATCAGGGACTGAGAAAAAAGTATCTCGATACCAGTCAGGGATTCGTGGGATGGTTTCGTGAGAATGCTGTTGATAAGAAAATGACGAGGTTCATCGGTGGTAAGAAAATCGTTAATCAATATCTTCTCGATGACCTCTGGGAAACCGAACAGGTTGATGAACTCTATAATCAGTCATCGTTTATGCTTGCCAAGATAGTACCTACCACATATCAGAGAATCTGTACGATGGGTACTGCAAGTATTTGGAACCTCTTGCTTACCGCATGGAGTTATGAGAATGATTTAGCGATTCCGATTCCCGATGTTAATGAAAATTTTGGTGGTGGTCTGGCAAGAACTTTTAAAAAAGGTTATACGGAAAAACTGATTAAGATTGACTATGCCAGTCTATATCCCATGATTCAATTGACTCACGATGTTTTTCCGATGTTTGATATCACGGGTGTTATGAAGAAAATGTTATTATATATGACCACTACTCGTAACATATATAAGAAAATGGGTGGTGAACTCGATATGGATAAGGAAGAAATAAGTCTTTTAGGTCAAATCGATGCAGAGGCACACAATAAATTCAATAACGACACTCTGACATCGAAAGACGTATCAATGTTTAAAGTCAAGCAATTACCTATTAAGATATTGAACAACTCGCTTTTCGGTGCATTGGGGTCGGATATCAGTTTTAATTGGTCGGATAATGTCTGTGCAGCACGAATTACTTCAATTGGTCGTATTGAACTCAGACACGCAATACATTGGTTCTCGCAATTCGGATGCACACCATTGCTTTGTGTAACTGATGGTGTTAATTTTAAGATACCTGATACCACAAATATCAGGGTTACTGATGAGGGAATAACTAAGGGAGTAACTGAGGGAATAAACGAGGAAATGTGGCAATACGGTGGTAAAACGGGTATTCAAGCACTTATTGAAAAATTCAATGCCGAAGAAATGCCTAAACCATATATGGCGGTTGACGATGACGGTGAAAGCGAGTCATGTTTCAATCTTTCCAGAATTAATTATGCCACACTTTCTTTAATTAAAAACAAGAAAACTGGAGAAACAAAGGAAAAGATAAAGTTAACGGGAAACAGTATTAAATCCAAAGCACTTCCTGAATATATTGAAGAATTTCTCGATAAGGGTTTGGAATTAATTCTTCATGGTAAGGGTAAGGAATTCGTTGATTACTATTATAATTACGTTGAGGATATCAGATACATGCAGATTCCCTTGAAGAAAATAGCGAGTAAATCCAAGGTAAAACAAACACTTAAAGCCTATGAAAATAGAGGTAAAGATAAAAACGGCAGAAAAAAAGCTATGCAAGCACATATGGAACTTCTGATACAAGACCGTCAGAAAAAAGCCGTGGAACTCTTTGAAAAACATAAACTAGATATAGGATATGAAGGTGATGGGTCTGAATTGAGTCCAGACGATAAAATGAAATTAATCATTGATTACATGCCACCAGAACCCGAATTAGATAGTACGATATATTATGTTAATACGGGATACGTGAAGTCACATGGAGACAGTAAGGAAATCAAAGATAAAGATACAGGTGAAATGAGAATGGCATCCACGCTTATTAGTACCGAAGACTTAGAACAAAATCCAGATATGAAAGGTAGTTATAATTACGAAAAATATCTGACTGCATTTAATGAAAGGATTTGTTACACGCAGAAGAAAATCGGTGGTTTGCTATCAGCATTTGAACCAGAGGTGGCGAAAATGATTCCCGCAACAATTATAAAGAAAGGCGAGAAAAAAGGTGAACTACATAAAGAAATGTTCACCAGTGAACAATTACGACTCAAGAATTTTGACCTTGATACTCTTGAAGAAGGGTTGCAACTCGAAGACAAAGAAATTGATTTCTGGAATAAAACGGGTTATGACCCCAGATTGGTATGGGATGGATTTAAGATGCGTGACGATTATAAAATTCATTACGAAATCTATGAAGGCGCATTGGAATACCTTAACGAAAAAATGAGAGCACAAGGTAAACCCGAAATAAAATCAATTAATTGTGATTACCTGAAAGGGGATTTGGTTCTGATTAAAGACAATACCAAATACCATGTCGGTGCGTTCAATGGGGTGTATATTCAGATTGTTAGGTCTGATGTTGATATACCTAAAAGCGAGACCGAACTCGAATTAGATAGAAGAAGACAGGAGAACGAAAAGAAAGGTGAAGAACTCAAATCCACTGAATTAACATCTGAAACAGATGCTGAAGAATTTCAGAAAGCGCAATTAAAAAAACGTGAGAAATATTTCGAGGATTTCAAAAAAGCGTTTAATCTCGACAACACCATTACATTGGAAATGGTTTATAGTGACACCGAAGCGTTTGGAGCACTTGAAACCTTTGTATCAAGTCAGGAAAAAAAGATTGTTGATGAAGCGAGTGAATATATGGATGTCGAATAACAATGATGATTCATATTAATATTTTACAGTATTTATATGAAAACATGTCATTATGAAATTAAAAAAGAAAGAAATCAATGAAATAATTGATGGACACGGAGATTTAATTGGCACAGATGATATCCCTACAAACGGTAGTGATTTAGAATCTCAAGCAAAAGGCACTTCCAGTAAAAATGCGAAAATCGGCACTCAGCCATTTCGTTACGATATGTTGGGACGTTTCGGTTTTACTTTGATGCCCTTTATGGAGGGCGAGGAAAAAAATGGTGATCAGGAAGAACTAATGAAAGACCTGAATGACCTAATGTACGACAGGTATATCGATACTCTTAAATATTATTTTAAGAACCCCAAGAAACTCAAGCCTGATTATCGTAAACATGTCGTTGATGGTCATGAACCTAATGATATGGATAACGATTGGGGTTTAAAAGCCATTAAGATTTTCCAAAAACATTTTGAGGAAGCCTTAATTGATATTGAAACCATAGATGAGGGAGTTATTGTTGAAAAAATGGTAAATAAAAAAGAGGATGAAATCACTAATAAATCCGAAGACAAAGAAATTCGAGATAAAAAAATCAAAAAAATAGCGGGTTTAATCAATAAATTAGAGAAAAAAGATATTGATGATCTCATTAATTTAATCGAGAGAAAAAATGGCTAATGAAGAATTTAAATTTTTTTTAAATGGTGGTTATAAAGGAATTGGTCGGGTTAGAAATAATTTTCCACTGGAATTAGAAAAAATTGAAGAATATAATAAATCATATGGTAATATTAATTGGGGACAAAAACTATATAATTACGTAAATAATGTTCCTGAACAACCAAAATGTAAATGTGGAAAGCCTCTTAAATTCTATAAGTTTGGAAGAGGTTATTCTATTTATTGTTCGTTGAAATGTAAGGGTGAAGATGAGGAATTGAAATCAAGAATAAAAAATACTTTTATTATGAAATATGGGGTTGAAAATCCTTTACAATCATTAGAAATACGAAAAAAAAGAGAAGAAAATTTTGAGAGAAAACACGGTGTTAAACACCAATCACAATTGTCGGAAGTTAAAGAAAAAAGACGAAAAACTAATTTAATGAAATATGGGGTCTCAACAAATTTATTATGTGAAGACACAATTAAGAAAACAAATGAAACAATAAAAGGAAAATATGGTGTTACACATATCTCACAATCGCCCGAAATAAAGAAAAAAAAGGTTGACGCATCATTAAAGAAATATGGTGTTGAGCACGTTTTTCAGAGCCAAGAATTTAAGAGAAAAAATGAGAAAACAACATTGAAGAATTATAATGTTAAACACTCATCCTTATCCCCAGAAATAAGAAAGAAACAAATTGATAGTAAAAAAAGAAAGAAACTATGTGAAATTGCGACTCTACTGAATATCCAATTATCTGATATAATAATAAACGATAAAGATTTAACAATTAAAAATTATTGTGATAATCATAATAATTTTAATATCACACAAAATTTATTACATCAAAGATGGTATAAATACGATAAAAAGATTTGCACTAAATGTTATCCAGTTCAAAAACAAACATCGGGTAGTGAAATTGAAATTAAAATGTTTATTGAATCACTGGGTTTTAATCAAATCAACAATCAGAAAATATTGGATAATGGCTATGAAATCGATATTTATATACCTGAAAATAAACTAGGTATTGAGTATGACGGCATATATTGGCATTCAAATCTCTATAAAAGAAAAAGTTATCATTTAGATAAAACAGAAGAATGTGAAAAACGTGGAATTAAACTATTACATGTTTTTGAAAATGAATGGCTCTTTAAGAAAGAAATCGTTAAATCAATAATTTCCTCTAAATTAGGTATTTGTCAACATAAAATATATGCACGTAAATGTGAGATTAAAGAAATTAATGATAATAAATTGATTCGTGATTTTTTGAATAATAACCATATTCAGGGATTTGTGGGTGGTAGTGTTAAATTAGGATTATTTCATGATAATGAATTGGTTTCACTTATGTGTTTCGGTAAAAAGCGTGTTGCATTGGGTCATAAGAAAAATGATGATAAGGAGTATGAATTATTGCGTTTCTGTAACAAAATTAACACTCATGTAATAGGTGGGGCTGGAAAATTATTAAATCGGTTCATAAAACATTATGAGTTTAAATCAATAACGACATTTGCTGATAGAAGATATAGTCAAGGTGATTTATATAAACAATTGGGGTTTAAATACATTGGAAAAACCAAACCGAATTATTGGTATTTCGAGAAAAATAATTTAAAACAATATCATCGATTTAATTTCAGGAAAAACGTATTGATTTCTGACGGTTTTAATGCGGAGAAAACCGAACATGAAATTATGTTGGAACGTGATTATCTCTGTATTTATGATTGTGGAAACTTAAAATTTGAATATATAAATGGCTAATCAAGAACTTTATGATAAACGCTATCAAATTCCCCCTGCTGTAATTAATTATGTCAGAGGTGTGCTGACATCATATCCCACAGAAAACGGCAAGAATCGAGCTAAAAACATCGTTAAAAATCGTTTTCTTACTTATCAGGCGATGAAGAGACTAAAACACGATATGCGTGGCATGAAAAAAAATAGTCCCCAATATAAACTTGCTGGTGGGAAAGATATGGAAACCTTTATTGACCAGAAATTAAATCAGGAGAGAGCGGGTGCAGCAAGGTCGAAAGAAGCAAGGAGACCAATAAAAGCAGACCCCAATTCACACCTCAAACCATATCAAGCACAACCCAGACTTAATGAAACCAAGGGAAAAATCGATAAGAATGCCGTAGCAGTTATCATTAATTCAGATAATAAGATGTTATTATTGAAACGAACTAATAACCCAAATATCTGGCAACCCAATAAATGGTCACTTGTTGGTGGGGGGATAGAAAAAGGTGAGACAGCAAAGAAAGCCTGTCTGAGAGAAATTCTGGAAGAAACGGGTTTAGAAATCGAAGATTGTGTGGAATCTTTTAAAATCAATAGACACGGGAACAGCGAGGAAACTCTTTTTGCTTGTAAATATGATGGGGAGGAAACCGATGTTGAACTTGACGAGAGTGAAAACAGTAATTATGGGTGGTATAGCGTAGCTGAAATGAAGTATCTCGATACCGTTCCACATTTAATTGAATACATCACATTGGTGTTTAAAAGATATGACTAGGTATTTATAAGAAATAACAAGAAAATATAAAAACAAACAAAATGGCAGAAGAAAGCAGCAGATTATTAGCAAATAGCGTGAGTTTTAGAACATGCTCGGTTGCCAAAAACAGTGCGGGTTACACACCCAATTCGGAATACTGTGCTGGACACGAAGACACTATCTCTGATGGTGATAATAAGGGGCGTGACCCCGAAGCAGATGGTGCTTCAATCGGAACGCTATGCGATATCGAGATGAGAAACAAACTCATGGCAAAAAACAGTGACCGTTACACAAAAGGCGATGAATACTGTGCAGGTCATGAAGACACTATCTCAGATGGTGATGAAAGAGGACGTGACCCCGAAAATCAGGGCGGGACAATTGGTACTGAAACCGATATAAAAATGAGAAACAAACTCATAGCAAAAAACAGTGACCGTTACACAAAGGGTAATGAATACTGTGCTGGACACGAAGACACTATCTCAGATGGTGATAATAGAGGACGTGACCCTGAAAATCAGGGTGGGACAATTGGTACTAATCTCGATATTCAAAGCAGAACATGTTTAGGTGCGAAAAACATTTACAAATGCGGTAAGGAATACAATTCATCAACAGCGTAAATGACAAAAGAAAATAATATATTGCGTGAAAACATAGAACATTTTCGTCATCTTATAACCGAAGGTGTGAGTGAATCTGATATTGAAAAATATATCAATAATCATGAATATATTTATATTTATTACGATGGTGATGATAAGACTCAAAGCGGTAGTAGAACCATACGCCCATATGTATTGGGAACAAGTAAAAAATCAGGCAAACCAGTATTAAGAGCATGGCAAGACCGTGGGAAGTCTTGGCATTTTCAAAACAGAAAAACCAGACCAGATAGTCTCTATCATGATTATTGGGTGGATGAAGACGGTGATAAACCGGGTTGGCGTATGTTTCGCATCGATAAGATTTCCAAAATATATCCCACTGGTAAGAAATTTCACGATGAAAATGGGAACGTAAAAATACCAGCAGGGTATCACGAAGGTGGTGATGATAACATGGCAAGCATAAAAGCATATGTTTCAACGAAAACCGAACCCGATATTGATGCGAAATATGATAGAGAAAGAGAGGTGGAACCCGTATCAGCTACAGATAAAAGAAAACAGAAATGGGATGCCATTAGAAAGGGGTATACAAGAAATTATAATATAACCCCAGAAGACGTAGTAAAATTACGTGATATCGCTAGTAGAGTTTATAAGAAAAGTCATGGTAGTTTTTTAGTGGCAATTGATGATAAAAATAACTTTCATTTAATAACACCCGAACAAAAACGAGCACAAAATTTACCTGATACCGCAGTTTATGGTAGTCTACCATATCTTTATGATAGCTTGGTAAATACCAGTAAAACCCCCGATGACAGGTTTTTTAGAAATAAACTAAGTCAGGCACAACAACAAATGAATGAAGAAAATCCTACGATTCCCTATAAAAAAATGACTTTTTTCAAATAACCACGTATTTATAAAAAACTATAATAATTTATAATTTATGGCTAATAAGATTCAATTAGATAAAATAAAAGAAGAAATAAAATCTCGAAGAGAACAAAGTAATGTTGTTCCACAGCATCTTGGTGAAAACGTGAATTCTTTATCGGGTTCACCACGTGATGAATTTCTTAATGGTTTGGTGACATCCCTGAAAACGGGTTCAGTAACACCAGCAACTAATTTAGTGAGAGAAGTACATAATACTGTAGTGGATAAAAAGGGTGGGGACACTAAACACAGTGTTCCAAAACCAACTCCAAAACCAACACCCGTAAGAAATTCTCATCCATCGAAAATGGACATGTCACCTGAAAGAGATGAACAAATGTTCAAGGATTTTGAAAAAAT
>Ga0306872_100625_pt1 | contig 12963 bp, 12 predicted proteins | sample AntRauMeHopE1498_FD_190455 | JGI IMG/M metagenome (GOLD analysis project Ga0306872, IMG submission 190455) | Saline lake microbial communities from Rauer Islands, Antarctica - Metagenome Hop E1 #498 (v2) (version 2) | ecosystem: Environmental > Aquatic > Non-marine Saline and Alkaline > Saline ...
GTGGCTGTGATAGGGCCGAAATCTAACTCAAAAGTGATATCGGGTCCTCCTAGAATCTCCGATAGCTCGGAATATTCTTCCTGTGAGATAGGGTCTAAACCGGGAGCCGTGGGAGGCACTTCGGTAGCCGGTGACTCAACTACACCAACCGGACCAAACCCTGCTTGTAGAATATCGAACCCTGCTTTAGGTCCACCAAAGCCGCCATAGCTAATGTATGCAACTAAGTTTGAGACTAAATCACAAACGGTGACGTTTGCCGGAATGTCGAATGTGAATCGGTTACCCATAAAAGTGAGAATAACGTGTGTTGCATCCTCGTCTAGGGTGAGGGCGATGGGACGGCTCACTTTTTCACTTACTTGTGTGATGTAGCCTACTAGGGGCGACTCACGGCGTACTTTTTGGGTTTGCTCAAAGTGAGTTAGAACCTGTGTTAGGGCTTGAACTCCCTTACTGTCAGGGACCGAAATTGTGGGTGCTTCTATTTCGGCTTCCTTCATAGGGTATACTTTTTTGGGGAGGTTGTTGAGTGCGACAACCATGTGTTGCATACTCATCCCCTCGGTATCTACACCTGCACCCGCCAGTTTAGCCTTTATTTCGAATGCTGAGAAGCTGTCGGCATCATCATCTTTGTGGGCCTTACTGAATAGTTCACGTGATTTTTGGACCTGTTCCAATATTCCGTTGTCCTTGACGGGAGCCGGGGAAACGACCTCGGTAGGGGCCTTGACAGGAGCCGGGGAAACGACCTCGGTAGGGGCCTTGACAGGAGCCGGGGAATCTACCTTGACAGCGGCCGGGGAGGCTACCTCGGTAGGGGCCGGGGAAACTTTCTTTTCGCGTGCTTTACGAGGGGGCGGTGCAGGGAAAGAAAATTGGTCCTCAAAGTAGGATTCGATAAGCTGTTTCAACTCGGAACTACGGCCTACCGGGTACGACTCTTCAATGTCCTTACGAATGAATGTCAGGTCTAAACCATCGTAAATGAATATGGTATCCTCAATCTGATACCGCCGTCCTTTAAAGACCCGTAACGGCTTACAGACATCCACTTGAATAATGTTTTGTGGGTAGGCAGCGCGTGCTTTTTTCTTGTCATCACCCATTAAGGGGGCCATCTGAGTCCCCTTATCATCAATGACCGTCAGATTTACGATAGCTGCTATGGTTTCTTTAAGTTGTTGTTGAAGCTCCTCTTTAGTCATTTTAGAGGGGCTTTTGATAATTCCCCGTGCCAATTTACGAAGCTCGGAAACAGACAGGCAGTCACTGTCAATCTCGGATGAGTGACTCATTAAGATTTCTAGGGCTTGGGTGAGGCTTGTGTTAGTCATGGTGTTCCTTTATCTGTGTACTTTATGATTCTATCGTACCTACGGCTATCCGCAATAGTCAATGGAGTGGTAACCGTACAACTGCCGGTACGGTCAATTCCGCGCCGGGGTCCATTGAACTTTCTTCTAGGGACACTGACTTGCTATACACGAATTTAGAGTAACGTACAACGGGGTATGTGATTTCTACACAGCTACCATTGAGTATGTTTTGAGCTGTTTGATGTTGAGAATCCTGCGGGATGGCACGGGAAATCACTTTATCGTTGGACACAGGGTTCTTTTTGCGGGAGTTGGATGTATCATGCTGTCTGAAAGCATCCATCTCAAATTCGTGAGATGAGATAATCTTACGACCACTCGCGCCCCCTAGCTCAAAGTCAGACTCTACTGCATAGTGAGGTAACCATGCACCTGTCTCATCACGCGCTGTACAGGCATTAGGAACAAGTTTCTCATCCGAAAATAGACCCGGGCTTGATGCTGCTGCAATCGGCAAGATATAGGGAGAGAAGCTCTCAAGCGAGGGTAATGCAGCAATAGCTGCACCGATTAGGGTAAACAGACTTTCACCCAACGAAGATAGATTTCGCTCTGCACCTAGCCCGGTCAAAGAGCGGTTTATGCCGTTTTCTAGGCGGGAGCCTAGGCTACCTTTCCCTAGGCACTTTAAGGGGCCTGCAGAATCAAGCACTTTTTGGCCCCATGCCGGGGACAAGTTAGCGAGGCTCACAAGGGCGGGGACAATGTTTATCAAGCCGGTCGCCGTTGTGTAGGCTCCTCGCGGAAACTTTACTTTACGACTTGCAAGAATCCGGGCTTTATCCGACCGTGAGTCTTCTAGGTCAAACACGGATATGCACTTATAAACCTCCTTTAACCGCTCTGTAAAACCAGCCAGACTAACACTATCCGGTGTAAGCCCCATATTTAAAGCGATTGCCTTATAGTCACGGTGCTTGTTGAACCGAAAATCGGCCTTTTGTAGGTATGTGATAAGGGATATAACAGTCTTATTCAGACAGCCATAATCCTCTTTCCACGCCTCAATAGCGCCCTCCACAAGCTCGTACAGGTGAGGAACAAGTGCCTTGCCGTGCAGTAGCACTTGCATGGCCAGTTTCTCGATTTTGGAAAGGTCCTTTAGAGCCTTATCATAAAAGTACTCCATCTCTACCGAGTCTGGGTCTACACCCTCGTTCAACTTGTCTACAACGATGTTGTATAGGGGCGAGGTTTTAGATACCTTTGTGCTGCCGTCAAGAATTTTTAACATTTTAGGGGCGCGATAGCGCTGGTTGATTTATTTTCGCTCTCTCTATTATAGCATACCAAACACGCCTCTGACCGGAAAACCCAAAATAGTTTTAGGGGCGGTTAGACTGTCTGAAAAGAAACCAATAGCACTGAGTATTTATGCTTAGTCCTATTGGTTTTTCATTGGTCATAGCCTGTAACGCCCTAAACCCGTTCAAAAAAACGTGTTTTGAAAACACAAATGTAAAGCTAGGAACTGGAAAGGTGCTTATACGTGCGTGTGCGTTAGAATATTAATAGGTATATTAACATATCTCTTTACCCGTAAGAGATAGCTGCCGGCTTCCCAACATACATTTGTGTTTTCAAAACGTGTTTTTTTGAACGGGTTTTGGTCGTTACAGGGTTTTGCTGTCAAAAACAACACAGGACTAAGTATTTATACTCAGTCCTGTGTTGTTTTCTTGTTTTCAGCGGCGTTAACCGCTGCCGCTGCTGCCCGGGGTGATGGAATATCGTAGTTGACACCCATTGGCACTTAAAGCGGCCTGTGAGGCGTGTCACCCCGGCTAGTGTATGTTTCTACCTAAAACAGATTTGCGCGCCTGTAGGGATGGTTGTTTTGACAACAAAAGACCAACGGGACTGAGTATAAATACTTAGTCTGAAAACAATGTGTACTTTGTCCTGTTTGTCGGTAAACCCCGTGCTATAATATAGAGAGGTAAAACAAACACGAGCGAGCGTAGCGAGAGAGTATGGCTTATAGATTCGGGATTAGCGGGTACGATGGCTCCGGTAAAACTCACCTTAGAAGGGCCGTTTGCCATCACCTTTTAGGCGACGGTAAAAATACGGTTAAGGGGACCTCTGTCTCTGATGGTATAGCGGATTACCTGTTCCCAAAATATGGTGAGAGCGTTTATAAGAAGCCCCTATCTGAGGAACTAAGAAGTGAGTTTATTCGTGAGGGGCTGTTGGTTTTAGAGAAGTGCGGTACATCGTACTGGATAGACGCCGCCATAGCACGTACAAATGACGCTGACTATTCAGTTATAGACGGCATACGGTATACATGGGAGCTTCCCAGATTAGACTATATAATCTACATCGATAACGAGCCGGGGTTCGATATGGTGTCACAGGCCCCCCAAAATCGCTCGTATGTCCCCCATCTAAAACTGATACGTGAGGCAGCGGATTACGTGCTACCTTACAGGCCCTCCCTATCTCAACAAAATGCCTGCCTAAAAGCACTTCTTACGACTTTCAAAACAGCGGCTACCGCCGCTGAATACATAAAACTTACCGAGGTCTAAAATGTCTAAACCCAAAATCCTAAAAGAGCATACCTTGAAAACCCTTGAGTACAAGGGAGTCTCCGTGTATGACGGGGACGTATACACAGATGAGGACGGTACTTGGTACATCCCCTTGACGGAAATCTTGCGGGTGTTAGCCCCTATGGAGCCGTGGTTGACCGTTGAGCGTATAGTCAATCGAATTGCAGAATATTCTAACCCTGAGTCATCCCCGGTTGATACTTTCTTGTATGTATCTACCGCCGGTGTAGGTGAGGGACTGTTTGTCCCACCTATGGGATATAGAACCATAATAGACTGCTATGAAGCTACCGGGAACCCTATGGCCTGCCTGGTACACCACTTTTACGAATCGGCTGAGGACGGGGTTACACCCTGGTTTAACCAATTTAACACAAATTGGTTATGGTCCGATACTTTAACCCCAAGTGCCGCCCTTAAAAGGGTAGGGGTTGATTACAAGCAACCGCTACTGTCAGTGATGACACTACAGAAACTAAACATCCTTATTCAATACCTTGTGACAGTGTACTGCTTCCAGCCAGAAAGTGCTATTGAATTCGCTCTCTTAAGGATAGCTTTAAACATCAAAGAATTAAAGGCCCTCGGACTACTCACTACGTGAGTGGGACCTGATTAAACAAAACAGCGCTGAGTATAAATACTTAGTGCTGTTTGTTTTTATGTGAATGGTTAAAGCGTGTAGACAGCGCGTAGACAGGGACTGCCCTATGGCACTTAAAACGGGCTGTAAGGCGTGTCACCCCCTCCCGTGTATGTTTCTACCTAAAACAGATTTTCACGCCTCCTAGGCGTGTTGTTTTGATAACATCTTATCATTTTAGGGGGAAAACAGGGCCATCCCTACGGTGTCTACACGCCGGGTCTAGGTCCCTGTACAGGCGGCGATAGGGGCCTTAAAAGAATGAAATAGGACTGAGTATAAATACTTAGGCCTGTTGGTTTCAGGCAGCGTTAGCTGCCTATTTTCAGATTTTCCGGAATTCACTCAAATGTCATGTTAATATGGGTATAGACCAAAAACAAAAGCGGTTAGCCGCTAACAAAAAATGAGTACATACGGTGTTAAGTTAGTCGGACAAGTTCGTGACAATGAAGTAGCATTTGAGGAAGGCTGCTACGAGGGCGGCGGCATCCATGAGTTTGAACAGGCCCTATCCTATTTCATAGGGCCAGACTGGAGTGACTTTTTGTCACACCCCTTCCTTAACGCCTTGGACCCCGGGACCAATGAACACTCCATAATGCTACCCTTTCTTCAAGGGGGCGCGACTGTATCAGAGGTTTTCGAGGACAGCCAATACGGATTTTGGGTTAATCTGGAACCATATATCAAAGACGTAGCACGCGGTGACGGATACGAGCGCGACATCAAGGGGCTTCTACGGTATATGGGAGCGCCCTCTATTGGACCCGACCATACAGACGAGTGGTAGGTTAGGCGGTTAACGCCGCCCGAATACAAGAAACTAATAGCACTGAGTATAAATACTTAGTGCTATTTTGTTTTTCAGGCAGTTAACGCTGCCTAGGTGATGGAATATCGTATTGACCACCCAGGGTGCTTAAAGCGGGCTGTGAGGCGTGTTACCCCGGCCGGTGTGTGTTTCTACCTGAAATAGATTTACGTGCCTGGAAGAAGTGTTGTTTTGATATAGCTGCCTAGCCCGCCCCTTAAAAAGAATTTAAAAGTATTTTCAAAACTTCCGGGATTCGTTCAAAAACTGTGTTACTATAGGTATAGAGCAAAAAACAAAAGCGGGACACCCGCTAACAATCAGTCATGGCTATCAGAAAAATCACCGACAACAATTCAGTTCTATCCCTCCCCTCTGTTGAATCTGACCTTATGTCTTTACAGGTTGAAACTGAAACCCGTTGGGTGCAAGTACCTATGGCAGCCCTAGAGGGCTACCGTGAGGGCCTTTTAATTGCAGCAATGGCTGAGGATTTTGGCTGTCCAACTGACGAGGTTTCATCGCTCGTTCCATATTTACTTAAGACTGACAAAGGGGCGGTCCTATCATATTACGGACCACGTGTCGGTACGACAGACGATATGCCAATTTGTGTGCAGGTAGGGGACCGCTATTTAGAGGTCACACCGGAAAATTTCAAAAGTTTAGACTTTGCTGTTTCCAGTGACTTGCGCTCTGTAGCCGCGTTCGTATACGTTGAGCGATACAAGACAGCAATCCCGCTGGGTTTCTACCTACAGACACCGTTAACGGCGTCCGATTTACGAAATTTTAAATCCTATGACGAGGTGCAACAGCACCTACCTCACCTATCCCGTCGTGAAAAACCATCGTATTTGAAGCCGGTTGACTATCAAAACTTGGTTTTGAAAATCACGTCAGTCAGTGTAACCACTGTTGATGGTAAAGAAGGCAGCTATCAAGCTGTAAACGGCAGTGTGGAATTGCCCGATGGCAGTACCGGCTTGATGGCTCTCAAGGGTAAGGCGAAAAGTTTCACTTTGTCCGTCCTATCTAATGACGGTTCATACCCGCTTAAGGACGGCTCACTACTCACAATCGGTGAGGGAACAGAAAAAACGTACAAGGGTACAAAATACACGGCAGTACCCATGTTTATATCTATCCCTAACAATGAGTTGCTGCAACTCTGCCTGTTTTAAGTTAGGGTAGGATTGTGAGGGGGGTGCAATGGCCCCCCTCTTTTTTCGGTAAAAACCACGTGAGATAGAACAACCTATGTCAAATTTAGAAGACAAGATTATTAAAGAAACCGGGAAAGGGAAACGAGTGGGCGGGGTCCCATCGGAACCACCTACCCGGCCTTCTCTGTACCTACAATATATGAAGGTGTTTAGTGAGGTCGCTCCCGATTACGGGCTGCACGTGAGACAGGGTGGTAGTTGGGCGAACTTAACACTGCTAGTCCCCTCCATAGTTGTATGGGAGGGTAACCCACAAACCCGGCTTGTCCCCGGTGACCCCGGAGACGTAGCAACAGTCAAGCGGGTAGAGCGGTTTCTAAATGACCCTCGGACAAAAAGCATTTTACAGTACAGTAAGGACAGCCCCTACCCCTATGACTTACTAAGGCTGCTAATGGATAAACCGGGACCTAACACAGAGTTAGCACAAATTTTCCAAGGGCGTCAAGATACCTACACAAGGCTAGGAAGTCCTACTGGAAGCCCGGGTGCATGGGACTACTTTGTGCCAGAAAGGCTACCGGGTACTTCAATCTCGGATGAGATACTAAGCTGGTTACCACCCACCGAGAGGAGGGTTTTAATGTTGTGTATAGGACGCATTGTGTCTGGTGACACAATAAGCCCTTGGCGTACCGTGCCTCTAATCACCGGGCGGCCGGGGTTAGGTAAGACCCGCTTCCTAGCACGCCTTGAATTTGTGTTATCACAACTAGGTCACACTGCATCACACGTGCAGTCACCTGTGTCAAAATTCTCTCTTAACCGAGAGCTGGTTAACAGTCAGTTGCTGATTACAGATGATACAACTACGTCAGACTTGAAAACACTGATAAGCAACAGCGTCTTTAAAAGTTTAGTCACGGGCGCAAAAACCGTGATAGAGGAAAAGTTTCACACACCTTTTTCTGCTTCATCTAATGCCGTGTATTTCATATTGGGGAACGGCATCTTGCCGTCTGACCTTATCGGCGCTGACCCCGGTGTTATAAGCAGAATTTTCCTCCTACAGTGTAAGGATGATGCAGGCTCTACCTGCAAAATACTTAGTGATATGAGCGAGCGGCTTGGTATTACGGAGGTAGCTCTGATGGAACTACTTGTTAAAGAGTCTCTCACCCTGTATTGTGACATTACAGATATGGAGAAAGAGATACAGACATTACGGACTACGTCTGTACTCCCCTCCCCATCACTCGCACTTGCTGAGTTAGCCATAGCTGCAGCCTATTGTCACACACGACGTACCGAGTGTACACCAAAAGAGGCCCTAGAAAATTGGAGTTTTAACACACTGTTGGAGTGCGCTGAGAAAGAGACACTAACCGTTCCAAAATCCATAACAAGCCTGTTTGTAGAGGTTGACTGGAAAGGGGGTTGTAACTCTCTAATGAAGGCGCTATTGCACAGCCGGCCTACCCCTAAAAATGTAGCACAATTTTTCAGTACACGTAGTGGTACGTCGTTGCCTAGCACTTTAGCACCTTACAGACGTGCAGTAGAAGTAGCTGACAACAGCATTACCGCTCTGTTAGATGCCTACACTGAGGAGCTTATGGACTAGCCTTAAAGAATGGGGACGCCTTAAGGTAGGTTCCAACTTGCTTCCCACCCCGGGTCACTTTACCGCTTTTTGTATCTACCTTAAGGTCCGTCGGTTTGATATCTTTATCCTTGACCTTGAGTACCTTTACGGCCCCATCTATTGTTCGTTTAACTTCGGCTTTTGATAGCTTTTTGTCAATGGCCGTAACGCGGGGTTTAAAGTCTTTTAGGTCACCCTGTTGTAAAAGATTCAGAGTGCAAGTGGCACGGGTAGGGAAGCCCCCTAAATGGTTAATTTCCTCCCAACTGTAACTGACAATAATTAGCCCGGTGATAACCCGGTATTGGGCATAATCTACTAAAGTACCCCGGGCTACAAGGTTATCTATCGTAGCCCTCACCTCGGATACATCCTTATCACAGCCCCTTCCAAATACGATACCCGATAGTGTTAGACTAGTTGACTCGCTCTTTGTGCGAGAGTAGAAAGTCTTACTACCACCCAGCGGTGTCAAGGCGGCGTAGTCGGCCCCTCTACTCCACTGAAAACCTTGAGGCGGTACATCAAACTTTAGCACCGTCTTACCGTCTGCACTTAGCAAAAGCGCCGGTTTATACTTAACTGAGGAATTTATAGCTCTCATGCTTACAACTGAACAAAACGTATTGGTCAACCTTGGTTACAGCATCACCCACCTCCCGCCTGAGTTAGCACAATTAGAGTTTGATGCAAACACAACAGGTATAGTTGTACCCATCCTTGCTAGTTTAGCACTCATAGATGAGGCCATCTACAACCAGACAGTTTTAGACCCGCAAGTTACACAGCTTGATAGCATCAAATTGGACGCAACTAAGGCCGTAAACGGGTTAACACTTCTAGGTAGCATGAAGCTTAAATACCTAGCTGCAATCACGGGCATACCCGTTGTACATAACCGATTTAGGGGGCATAAATACCTGAGCCTTTACAAGCCACGGTAACAAGAAACCCATAGCACTGAGTATAAATACTCAGTGCTGTTCCTTTGTCCAACACTGTATAAACAATCAGGCAGCGTAGCTGCCTAGCGAGCGAGTAATCATGTCTAATGACTTTCAAACAAAACTGGAACAAGGAAAAAAGGTAGAATTATTATACCTCGGTTTGTTGGGAGGGACCCCGGCCACTAGGGACCAACAAAAAGCCGGTATCGATTTCTACTTACCAGATGGCACGTCTGTAGAGGTAAAGGCGGATTTCGCATCCGAGCGCTATGGGAACTTTTATGCTGAGTTAACGACCGGGAAAAAGCCGGGGTGTCTATTCACATCACAAGCTGATGTGATAATTTTACAGGCGGGTAAGCCCGGGTACGTGTACTTGTTTGCCCCCTCTGATTTCGTCAGATACTTCTCAACAAAAGCCACTCAAGGCTGCTATAAGGTGGTAACTTGCCGTAACCCCAACGGATACTCATCTACAGGAGCTTTAATCCCCGTGAGGAAGTTGACGGATTTCGCAAAAAAGGTTAGTATAGAGATGTTATCAAGTACACCTCTATCCAGAATAAAGAATGAAAATTCACAAGCTACAAAAGCAGCATAGTCTAACCATCCCTGACAAAGTTCAAGGGGGCTTAGAAAAACACAAATTGGGGCCTCTCGCATATGAGGAGGCCCCTTTACCTGTAGAGGATTTTAACTTACTAGACTCTCACTTATGTGAGAGCGTGTCGGCTCTTATAGATGGGTTCAAGTTTAAGGCCCCTCCACTTCCCCGTGATGTCCCCGGGCAAGGTTGGAGCGTGTCTCATAACGGTAAACCATTCAAGCCGTGCGAGCCACCGTCAAATCAACAAGGCATAGTCGATACGGAGACGGTCGGCCTGCACCAGTCTATACCTATGATGGCAGTGTTAATCACAAAGTCATCAGTTTTTGTCTGGAAACAGAGTGTACCCTGTTTTGACCCGCATAACATAGATAGCCGTATCCCGATAGGCGATAACAATGTGTTGGGAGGGTGGAATGTTTGTTTTGATAGGAGTCAATTCACAACCCCGTTCAATGTGTCGGGTGACACTAACCGCTGGTTCGATTTCTTGTCTATCAATCAAGCGGTTAATGGTTTCTCTAACCAACAAAGGGGAGCGGTCGGTAAGATTGTAGCTGACCCACAATCGGTATTCAACCCATCATGGGCTGAGGCTGTGACGGGAGGGAACGGGCTATCCCGTGTAGCTGAATATTACGGCATACCTATGGACAAGGGTCACAGGGATGTTATTGTAGAGGCCGGCTATGCCGCGTTTAAGGGAAGGTTAGGGCATGAGTCACTGGTTTACTGCTACAATGACGTAGTTGCTACACTAAAGGTCGGTCAGGCCCTCTTAATAGCTGCAGGTAATTGGAGTCCCGTTATCTTCCTAGGGCTAATGTCAAGGGCCGGTGAGACGATTCCCCTCTCAGAGGATTTTGCCTCTTTTTATGACCGGAATGAAGCGGCATACGAGGGCGTTTTACAACGGGTATCAGACTCTTTAATTTCACACGCTGAGAAGATACTTGATATACCTGAGTCTGAGCGGTCCCTACAACAACGCCAATTAGACTGGACTCTACTCAAAGGGGGTAAATATAAGGGCCAGCCAAAATGGTTTCGTGATATTTGCAACAAGCCTACAATTGGGGTGAGAATTGTACCCTATATTTTAGGGGTAGAATACCGTGGACTCCCTCTCATATACGAGGATGGACACTGGAAGTACGGAAGCAGCTTCGTACCCCACCCTGAGACTGGCAAACAAATCAGTTCGGCTTTTGTCAAAAAAGCCGTATACACTGTGAAAAGTGAGGAGACAGCCCTCTTATTAGAGGATATCCAGTCCCTAGTTAACTGGAAAGGGACACGTAAGAGTATCGAAAAGTTGACGTATATAAGGCGTGACGGTTTCTTATTGCAGGCCCCAAGAATGACGCCGTTTGGGACAATTTCGAGACGTAAGAATGATACTTGGATGGTACTTCCTAACCCTAAACCAAATCGCCTAGGAACTGAATCCAGAATGCTTATTCAAGCACCTCCAAATAAGTGCTTGGTGACGTTTGATGTAGACTCGGAAGAGGCCATAATTGCTGCAATGATTGCTGACTCCTACCTGTTTTTGCAGCCGGGTATGGGACTACAAGGTGACGAAGTGCTACCTGGTTCCAGTCCCTATGCATACTCATGTTACGAGGGGGATAAAGACCTAGGAACTGATATCCACTCGCTTATAGCTAATGAGTTGGAGATTGATAGGCAGGCCGGTAAAACATTGAATTACGCTGCCTTATACGGTCAAGGGTTGAACGGTGTTATGGATTCACTTTTTAGAAGCGGTTTGTCAGAGATGGCATCCTCCACTAAGGGCCGCCAATATGTAAGAAAGATGAAGGGTAACAAGGGGCTAGGTGGAATGGTATTAGGGGGACTTGCGAGTGCAGTGTTCAACGGATTAGGTGTACTGTCTAATGCACCTAAGTCTCTCGCACTTGGTCACGATATTGTTCGGTCTTTACGGGCCTGTGAGGAGTTTCAAACAACCCGGCGTAATTGGGTTATTCAAGCAACTGGCAGCGATATCCTTGACATCATCACAACCGGGTTAAGCGTACTTGCTTCTCAAGCCGGCCTCAAATATACGGTGGTTTTAACCCATCATGACAGCATAAGTATCTGTTGCGACCCCGGTGATAGCGATGCACTGGCGCGGCTTATGGTAAGAGCGCATCAGAAAGCGTGGTTAATGGTTGCAGAAACGTTGAAACTGTCGGCCATACCCGTATCGGTTTTGACACCATCATCCGTTGAAATAGGCATCCAATACAAGCACGGTGAGACACCACTGTATAAAACTAACTACCCCGTGCGATGTCTGTCCAAGGGTGACTATGGCAGCGCTGTTGCCAGATAACAATAAACCAATAGCACTAGGTATTTATACTCAGTGCTATTGGTATCAGGCAGCGATAGCTACCTACTAATCCTAGGTCTATCCTGATTAGACATGACAAGGGCGTATCTACTAATATCCAATATCGACAGTAGCAGGTAACAAAATGACTAACAAAAATGAGCAAATTGTAGCGGTTTTGACAACCGCGTGTGTTGGGTTAGCTGGCCTCGCGGGGTCCTACTTTATGTATGAACTACTTACCGCCCCTCTACCCGTAACTGCCAGTCAAGGGCGCGATGAAACAGCGGCCCGGGGAGAAGTTGTAGGTAAGTGTGAGTTGCTAGGGATTTGTCAAGAACCCAAAGATTCAGAGTCGGGACGGCGCGGTAACTAGACGGGCATAGCCCGTGACACAGAGCAATAAAGAAACAGGACTAAGTATTTATACTCAGTCCTGTTTTTCTTTGTTTTATCGGAGCGAGCGTAGCGAGTGACAGTTATGGGCTAAATACCAGGGTGGTAATGTTACCCCATTGACCGTTTTGACCGCTCTGGCCTCCCGTGCCTGAGTATGAAGCACCCGGGCATCCCGACAAACTATTGCTGCCTGTACCTACGGCTGTACCAGCTAGTCCCCCTCCTAAGTCGATTGAAATAGAACTGTTAGCCATAATAGGGGCGTGCAATACGACATGGCCGCCCCCACCACCGCCTCCCCCTACAGCAGTAAAGTTACCTAGCTGCGAGGTGGTAATATGACCGCTGCCTCCCGCGCCCCCTCTAACAAATAGCTGTGAGGTAGGAGTCAAGGTGATTTTACGCACTGATACGAGGTGTATTAAGCCGCCTGACCCGCCGCCAGCACCTGAGCCTAG
>Ga0306872_100626_pt1 | contig 12961 bp, 9 predicted proteins | sample AntRauMeHopE1498_FD_190455 | JGI IMG/M metagenome (GOLD analysis project Ga0306872, IMG submission 190455) | Saline lake microbial communities from Rauer Islands, Antarctica - Metagenome Hop E1 #498 (v2) (version 2) | ecosystem: Environmental > Aquatic > Non-marine Saline and Alkaline > Saline ...
TCTTCTATGGTAAAGAATGCTTGCGGATTCGTTTCATTAATAAGCTTAATGGCTTTTGATAGACGTTTTCTGCTAATTACGGAAAAAATAATATCTACATCTCCGTCTCTTCCTTCCCCCCTGATTACCGTAATTCTGTAATCGTTATTTCGTAAGACTTCAATTAGCTCTGTAACGTCAAATTTAGGAATGATTCGAAGTATTACATCACCCACATTTAAACGCTCTGCGATGATCATTCCCACAAAAGTACCCGTTGCATAACCACTTGCATAAGCCAAATAAGCTAGCGGATTATCCACATTTTTGAATATTTGGCCAATAGCCATAATCCATACTGCAGATTCAAAAAAGCCGAAAAAAGTAGCATATTTTTTGAAACCTCTTGTTAAAAAATATGCGCGCAACGTTCCCAAAGAAACATCGCTGATACGTGCAACAAAAATCAATCCGGCAACAGCAAAAGCTGCGCGGGTAAATTCAAATTCAAAAAACATTATAGGTTGTATTTAGTGATTGCCAAATTGAATACATCATTCAAAATCACAACCAAGTTAATGAGTAAAAACGGATAAGTAGCAATGATTTGTACTTAAATTTATAGGAAGGATTGATACTTTTAGCGGTAGTGAAATAGACTGCTGTTTAGGCATACAAGGTTAGAGTTTATAGATCTTACATGCTCGTGACTATATTCTTCGCCCTATAGTTCTGATTCATTTTTGAACCCTTGGCTCAATCTTGTTAAATCAATAATTTGAAGCTTTTACTGAGTAGCCGTCAAATTTGAATAAAAAAAACTCCTAAAGTTGGGCGCTCATTTAACAAGCCCTCGATTTACACAAATCTATGTGTAAATTGTAGGTAGTTAAAACGAGAATATATAAACCCATTTAATCTATGAGTAAAGTATTAATTATTGGTGCTGGCGGCGTTGGAAGCGTTGTAGCCCATAAATGCGCCATGAATGCCGATGTATTTACTGACATCACGCTAGCAAGCCGTACCGTTTCAAAATGCGAAGCCATTGCCAAAAAAGTGCAAGAAATGCATGGCGTTAGCATTAAAACCGACAAAGTTGATGCAGATAATGTGCCCGAAATGGTGGCGCTTATCAAGAAATATGAGCCCTTCTTGGTCATCAACGTCGCACTACCCTATCAAGATTTGCCAATTATGGATGCCTGTCTTGAGACCAAAACTCACTATATGGATACGGCAAACTATGAGCCTATTGATGAGGCTAAATTTGAGTATTCTTGGCAATGGGCATACAAAAAACGTTTTGAAGAAGCCGGTATTATGGCGCTTCTTGGCTGTGGATTCGATCCAGGTGCCACCCAAGTCTTTACCGCTTATGCCGCTAAACATTATTTCGACGAAATTCACTACCTAGATATAGTAGATTGCAACGGTGGCGATCACGGAAAAGCTTTTGCTACCAACTTCAATCCAGAAATCAATATTCGTGAGATTACCCAAAAAGGCAAGTACTGGGAAAATGGCGAATGGGTGGAAATTGAAGCAATGAGTATTCATAAACCCATTGAATACCCAAATATTGGCGAACGAGAGAGCTATTTGTTGTACCATGAAGAGCTAGAAAGCTTAGTTAAGAACTTCCCTACCATCAAACGTGCTCGTTTTTGGATGACCTTCGGCAAACCCTACATCAATCACCTTCAGGTATTGCAAAATGTGGGTATGACCAGCATTAAACCCATTATGTATAACGGACAAGAAATTGTGCCCCTACAATTCTTGAAAGCTGTTCTTCCTGAACCATCAGATTTGGGCGAGAATTATGTGGGGGAAACCTCTATTGGTTGCCAAATTAAAGGTGTAAAAGACGGCAAAGAACGCACTTACTATATTTGGAATAACTGTAGCCACGCTGATGTCTACAAAGAGGTGCGTGCACAGGGTGTTTCTTACACAACAGGCGTTCCTTGTATGATTGGCGCAAAAATGATATTAACAGGTCAGTGGATGCAAGCGGGCGTTTGGAACGTAGAAGAATTCAATCCTGATCCATTCTTAGCTGAAATGAATATCCATGGTCTTCCATGGCATGAAGCGGTAGATGTGCCTCTTCCGCATGAGTATTAATTATTGATTTGTTGACTTCCCCACTAGAGACAGGTCTTTATCTGTCTCTAGCTTTTTTGGATAGTTATCTCGATTGCAGCCTGTCTTTAAAAGCTTCCCTATACTTATGTAAATACCTTTAATATGAACTACTTCTAATTATATATTCAATACATTAAAATTAATTATATTTTATTTATATATGTTTTAAATTGTAAATAAAGTGAAAATTCACAAGAATTTACAAACTTTGTCAAAACTTTATATAAGTTGTTAAGCTCATATGATTAAGCCTCTTTGTTGGCGCCAACTACCTATTATTAAATTATGTATTGCTAAATAATAGTTTAACTCGGAGGCTTGAATTAACTGATCTTACATTCTCAGAGCACTTATTATTTTTGTGGTTGCACGATTGTATTTCGGAATTTTTATCCATCCAAGCTTGTTGCATAATTTATTAGTTTAGTCTATTCAAGCCAAAATTGGACAAATATATTTTAGGAAAGAATTATTTTTTTTGACATAATAGTCGCATATTTTCAAAAGACGTTATCTGTATATATCAATACTTATTCAAAACTACGAAACCTTAATTATGTCCATCATCAAAATCCAACATATTGAGCATTCAATAAAAAATAATGCCCTCCTACAAGATATAGAGGACACGTTACTTGGTTTAGAAAACGACACCGATAAAGAATTCGTACGTAATTGGATTTTCTCCAAAATGGACGAATTCATAGAGCGATGTAAGATTGTTCAAGAAGATGATGAATTGCCAAGCCTCCTAATGTGGTTTTATATGCAGTTAAAGACCGAATGGAGTCAAATTAATACAGAGGTTCAGTACCAACCTATGGTTTCTGATGAGCCTGACATGGTGCTTATTTTTAAAGCATCACTACTGTCGCAAGTAATTGGTAATGTAGAAACTATTCTGCGTTATGTAGATGTGGAAAGAGCCGTTAATTTTATGTCGAACCCTGTATGGAAATTGGAAAGTTTAGATCGTTTTGAGGTTAAAAATAATCAGCAGAATGACCTAGTCACCAAGTCAGAGGACTTACAAGCTTCACAAATTCAAGTTTTATCGCTGCTTAAAGAAGTAAGCTCTTATGTAGAAGGGCAAAAAGACAGCTCAAAAATTGACCATGAAAAAATTCGCACAAAGCTAAGTCAGGTAGAAAATAAATTTATTCAACTCACTAATAACAGTAATCAGCTGCGTTTAGGCATAATCGAGCTTAGACAGACACCAGCAATTGACTTATATAAGAGGCTCGAACGCTTTTACCAAGATGCACAACAGAGTTATGGTGTTTGGGGAGAATTTTCACTAAGCGGTGGAAGTATACTCATTGAAAGACAAACCATAGATTTATTAATAGAGCCATACTCGCAAATTATACGCATGATTTTAAATTCTGCAAAAAGCTATGATGAACAACTTGATATTCGTTTGAGAGTACGTTTTGCTGGAAGAAGATTGAAAACCGGCATACGAGTTAAAAGTGCTAATAAAGTCTTTGTTGAAGATCTAAATCAATTAAAGTACAGTACTGTTTACCAAGACATCAGCACGTTAGTTAAGGATATTCAAGCTGAGTTGAAAATTGTATCTAAAAGAGAAAGTGAGCTTGAATTCGCAATAGAGCGTTACAGTAACTCTAATGTAATGGAAGACTCGGTCATATTTGATGCAGGAGGAATTATTGCTGGGATACCCAGGGCTTTTGTTGGCCAATTGGTTTCTTTAAATGAAACAACTATGAAGAAAGTGACAACCCACCAAACTTTAGTGCATAGAGATGCTGTTTACCCCTATTTACCGATGAATGCTTTACTTGATGGGAATACAGACGATAAAGAATCTGTCGCTATTCTAATTGACAGAAACGGTAAACGTTTGGCTTTAGGCGTAAGCAAGGTAATAGGAATAGAAACGATATCACTTCAACCTTTGGGAGCCTATGAATCCGAAAGTCCTATGGTGCAAAGCATAGGAATGACCGGGTCAGGGTTAATTTTAAATTTTCTAAGCATGGGACTGCTTTTTGATTACGACCAAATAATTAAATCCTGACAAACATAATTAATTACAAATTTAACTAGACTATAACCCCATGAATCACGAAGAAATCACGAATACAGAGCATCTTCAAGAACAATTGGATTTGTATCGAAAAGTGGTAGAGTCTTATAGACTACGTGAGCAGTTACTCAGTTTGGTTGGCACAACCGACCCTAAAGTTATTGCTTCCATGGTACAGAGTATGGAAGAACAGCTTAAAGATTTCTATGCTACCAAAGACACTGATCACCCTGACCACCACAGCGAAAAAGAATCTATTGATTCTGCCGCATTGATTTCAACGCTAGGTACATCTGATGCGCATGAAATCATCACAATGGTGCAAAACATGGAAGAACAGCTTAAAGACTTCTATGCTACCAAAGACGCTGATCACCCTGACCACCACAGCGAAAAAGAATCTATTGATTCTGCCGCATTGATTTCAACGCTAGGTACATCTGATGCGCATGAAATCATCACAATGGTGCAAAACATGGAAGAACAACTAAAAGAATTCTACGCTAGTAAAGACTCAAATCATCCCAATTTTTCAGGTGACAAAGAACGTTCTGCTATCGACATCATGAAATTCAAATATGAACTTGGTACTTCTGATACCAATGAAATCATCGCAATGGTAAAAAACATGGAAGATCAGTTAAAAGACTTCTATGAATTAAAAGACGAAGATCTTCTTTCAAATTGATTAAATCTCTTTACACATTAAATAAAACTGACTGAATTATGAGTATTCTTAACGAAAGTATATTAAAAAAATTGCCCAGCTTATCTGCTGCTGAATTAGACGCTTTGAGCATTGGGGTTGTCAAAGTTGACGACATAGGAACAATTCAAATGTATAACAAAGAAGAAGGCCGAATTGGTAACGTAAATCCATCCAGCGTTATTGGTAAAAATTTCTTTACTCAAGTAGCGCCCTGTACCAATAATAGGTTGTTCTTTGGTAAATTTAAAGACGGTGTTGCTAGTAACTCACTTTCATTCTCTATGCCTTATACATTTACCTATAAAATTAAGCCTACCAATGTGTTAATTCAGATGTATAGAGATCATAATACTAGTTCAAATTGGATTATTGTTAAGCAGCGATAATTGCTCGGGCGTATATTTCTGACTATTTACCATTCAGAACTCAAGGCAAATAACTTACATTAAGGAATGATCTATGTTGCCCGAACTAAAGTCTGCTCTCATCAAAAATTTAAAAGAAAAAGCTTATCCCGTTTTTTCTTTTCCAGATAGTACAATTCCCGCAGCCTCTTTATGGACTGCCTCAAGAGTTTGGGTTCATCACTTCCGTGAAATAGGGCTTAAGGCAGGCGACCGAGTAATACTAAAAATACCCGAATCTCCTGCTTTCTTAGCCATTCTTATTGCTAGCATTTGGGAAAATCTTACGCTTTGTGTCCTACCTCCAAATGAAGATGTGGCTGATAAAGTAGCGTTTTTTGATGCTAGGCTATCGATCTCTAATTCGTCTGATCAGCCGTACAATATTTCTACTACAGATTTATTAAATCCAGATAAAAATGCTGTTCAAGCAAGAGAAACGCATAACGTACCAACAGAAAATCAGCTTTTCATCGTAAGATCTAGTGGGACTTCCTCTAACGGTAGATGGAGTGTCTTAAGCCTAAAAAGTGTATTGAGTGTCCTTAATTCTCACCTTCCTGAACTAAGCATACAAGATGAAGAGATCATGCTGTCTGTCTTGCCTTGGCACCATAGCTTTGGACTGGTACTAGATTTATTGCCAGCTTTACTGCACCAAGTTGAAGTACATCGAATAACTGATGGTGGCAAAGATTTAGCTCAATTTATTTCAAAAATCTATGAGCTTCGATTGGTACGACTCAATGCAGTTCCATTACATATTATCAGATTACTTGAAGCCGACTCACAAATACTAGTATTTATACATGCAGGAATTATTGGTGGTGCGTGTATTCCAGAAAAACTAGTAAATGAATTAAACGAATCTAAAATGCGTGTAGGTTATGGCCAGACAGAGGCAAGTCCAGGTATTTGTCTGGGGGGAGTTGGCCATTTTCACCCAAATGGATTAGGCTTTCCGTTGGGCTGTAGCGTACAATTGGATGCGGAAAATCAGCTATATTTTAAAGGCAGCAATGCATTTTCTGGGTATTGGACGGAACATGGATTTATAAAAAATGAACAAGAGTTTATTCCAACAGGAGATATTGTTCATTATGAAAAAGATGGTTCACTAAGCTTTGATGGCCGAATTGATGACAAAATTAAATTAGTAAATGGCCGCGAAATTCATCCACTAGAGCTTGAGAATAAACTACTAAAATACTTCCCAGAACTTATTGATGTATGTATACTGACAACCAATTTTGAAGATCTAGCCTTATTCATACTGCCATCATCGCCGTCTTTCAAACTCACTGAAAAAGATCTACCAACAGCCCTTGGTTCGTTGGGCTCATTGATTAAGCATACCTACTATTTATCGCCCTCTGAATGGAAAAAAACGCCAAAAGGTGATAAAAATCGTATAAAAATTAAAGAAACGATTCTTAGCGAATAAAAGAATTACTTCTTCCAAATATCATTTTAATTAATAGTTTAGTATTCATGCCTACCTCTTTTATTTTATGTCCATCTCAAGCTTTAACCCCAAAAAAACTAGTTGAGCTTGTTAAGCACTATGATAAATTAGCTTTATCAGATTTAGCTTGGGAAACGATTCAACAAGCTCATAGCGAATTTAAAAAGATTGTAGAAAGCGGAACTCCAATTTATGGTGAGACCACAGGTTTTGGACCCTTTGTTCAGCATTTATCTGGACAAGTAGGTCATAAGCATGCTAGGCATTTATTAGCACATTTGGGGGCAGGTAGTGGAGCAGAAACCCCAGATGAAGTGGTAAGAGCTGCGATGATCTTACGACTGAATACACTAACTCAAGGTCATTCAGGAACGAGTCCGGAGGTTGTAGGTCTTTATTTGAAAATTCTGACAGATGGCTATGTTGCGTCTGTTCCCATTACAGGTTCAGTAGGTGCAAGTGGCGATTTAATTCCGATGGCCTCTATTGCCGGTTTGTTGGCTGGTTATGGCAAAGCTACAAAAGATGGGGAGACACTAGATGGGCTTATCGTGCAAAAAGCTCTAGGGCTTCAGGCAGATCCTTTTCTTTATGGCAGAGATGCTTTGTCACTGGTAAATTGCACCTCCTATTCAACAGCATGGGCTATTTTAGCACTAGAAAGAGGAAAAAAACTTTTAGCAGATTCAGAGATTTCCACTGCTGTGCTGATGGCACAATTGGGGGCTCGTCAATCCTCGCTAGATCCAAGATTACATGAAGCAAGGGGACAGATTGGCCAGATTAAAAGTGCGGAAAACATCCGAAATTGGCTAAATGAATTTGGCGCTAAAGAAGATGAAACTAGAGAGCTTCAAGAGGTTTACTCTATCCGGTGTGTGCCGCAAATACTAGGTGCTTGCAGAGATCAATTAGCTTACTCAGAAGAGATTTTGAAGCGGGAAATGAATGGAGTAGATGATAATCCTCTAACTTTTGAGTATGATCAAAATCAACCGGAAAGTGGAGTTGCTCATGGGGGGAACTTTTTTGCCCAACACGTTGCATTCACTTCCGATGCAATAAATTCGGCTCTTACTCAAATTGGAATATTAGTAGAACGTCAACTAGATTTGATGGTCACACCTTCTAAAACAGATAATTGGCCACTATTGCTCTCTTGGGAAGTGGGATCAATGAGTGGTCTTGCTGGTGTTCAAATAGGAGCTTCTGCCCTTCTTGCAGAAATGCGTGCTCAATCTCAACAATATGCCAATACAAGTATTCCAACCAATGCAGGAAATCAAGATATTGTACCAATGGCTGCAAATGCGGCAAGACAAGCCTACGAACAAACGCAGAGATTGGCTGTTTTGATAGCCTCGTTGACTATAGCTTTTAGTCAGGTTAATGCTCTCAAAGAAGCAGAAAAAATTACGGGAAAGGTTATACCTATTCCAAATGAACTACCATCATTTGATAAAATTGATGAAGACAGACCGCTAAGGGATGAGCTAAGCATAGCAGCAGCTAAATTATTGGATATTGGCTGATATGTCATGCAGGTTTTGCAATGCTTCTTCTTCTTATTTTGAATGAAATGCAATTACATGAGGGCCTTTACAAATAGATAGATTTCGTGTCTAAAATTGGCCCCTATCCTGTTTAGTAATTACTTTTTTTGAGCAAATTTCTTTTCAATTATGAAAACACCACCAATTAAGAATAGAAGCAATAGCACAGATGTCAGCACTTTTTGGGAATCACCACTAAGCACTGCTTCAATGGTTCCATAAAGGGCAAAACCCATAAGTAAGTAAAGCGGGAATTTATACAAAATGAATAGGTAGGAAGGTAAATAGCTAAAATGTGCTTATTATGGCTTTAAATGGCGTATTTGACAGAGATGGAAGGTTACTGCTGCACCTAAAGTAATAGATGTAGCAAATAACGAAAAAAGTGGAGGTGCGGGGAATTGAACCCCGGTCCGAAACGGATGCCCACAGGCATCTACATGTTTAGTCGACAAATTGGGATTCGCTTGCAGCCGCGCCCATCGACAGGCCACTACAAACTAGAGCGGGATTAAATTTCGCGTCCGAGGCCCGAACAACCTCTTTCACTAGCTAATCAGGGTTTCGGCGCAAGCTGTACGGGCGGAAAAGCGCGCCATGCACAGGTGCGGCTTAGGCCTTATTTAGGCAGCTAAGCGGTAAGAGTAATCGTTGCCAATTACGGTAATGTAGCCATGTTTTATACGAGACATTGCTACGTGAGCTCGACATGCCACGTATGAACGATCGCATTCCGTCGAATCCAGTACACCCCCAGGTTTGTCAAAGAATTAGCTTAGAAATATACGAACTTATTAGCCCATTTAGCTAGCCTTTATTTATTAAGCTGTATTTGTTTGTACTTCACTCTGGGTACATCTTCATTTAATCAGCAAATAATTATAGTAACTCAGCTTCCAAGGATAAGACTTTGCACCAAAACTCATTTCCGCTTTTCCCCTATAATAAATCACTTCTCCGCCTGCTATGCGTTTCAAGGCTTTTCTTGCCAACCAGCCCACATCCTCTAACATAGCATACGAACCAATTTGCTGTTTATTGCAAATCCGAATTGAATCACCCAATGGCAACAGTAAAACTACTTCAGGTGAAGTCGGGCCCATTTTGTGAATTTCTTTACCAGAATTTTCCGTTGCTCTCAATTCATTAAAAATAGTTTCTCCTCCAAGCTTGTGAACGTTAAAACCAATTACCTCAGTAGCTCGGTATTCTGAAGACGTTGGAAATAACGCATAAATAAAACTCCAGCTATCATAAGAAACTTGGGATACATACCGATATATGGCCTTAAAATGATCACTTGTCTTACCTGTAAGCCAACTATGATCCATATAAGCTTTGCCCTTAACTGCTATGGTATCGTCATCGATTCCTACATAACCCGATATTTCAGCATAAGGTATATGAGCAATAAAGCCAGATTCGTGCTCAATGTTGGAAAATATAGGACTTTCAATTTCTATGGCTTTTGCAATATCTGTAAAATTCAGATTAATCTTAAACCTATCTCCATCTTTATTGGTATTTATATACAGTTCATGCTGTTCAGGTAACTTCCCCTTAAACCAAATATTGCCTTGTCGTGGATTGATATTAAAGCTATAATCGGACGAATCTTGTAATAAATGCTTCAACGGGTATTCCCTGCTGATTTGATAATCATTCCCTTTAAAATTATATAAAGATAGCTGCAAACCGCTAACAGCCGGCTTCAACACCCCTAGATTTGAAACCGTAAATACAGCATATAAACTTGTTCCATTATCAAAATAGCACTGATAAGTCCAAGACTCCGTGAAATGGCTACCCACTAATGTTTTAGCCCAAATATCTTCGTCATTTATTTTTATAATAGATGGCATTGAGTTCTGTGCTTCCAAAGATAGTTGTAAGCCAAAACAACAAAGCATGAACGTAAATACTTTCATAATCTTGTTTGTGGAAGTTAACGACAATTTACTACCAATTGAATGAGACCTATTTTTATGGTTAGTCATGCTCAACATTAGCCTTTATAACTCACTAAATAAATAGGATTTAATACCTAATTTGATATTATTGAGGTATTTCTAATTTTTTAAATAAAGATTTCATAACAGCCATAGAGGAGTCTATTCCCCATTGTTCAACGGCATAATTTCTAGCATTTATAGCTTTTTCAGCAATCAGTTCATGATTCTGCAGGAACCCTTTAATCTCATCTTCAAAGCCGGTTTTGCTCAATCTAAGACCGATTTTATCTGGCAATACATCGGCTTTAATCACTTCTTGAAAGGCTAGAACAGGAAGTCCACAAGCAGCGGCTTCCGGAATTACACGCGGGAAATAATCACGCAGACTTGTGTGAAAAAACAGCTTTCCTTTCGTGAGAACTTTGGGAATTTTTGAGTGAGGTATAGCACCCAACCAGTCAATTTTTGGGTGATTTTTCCGCATTTCCTCTAGTGTAGGGCCACCACCTATAAAACCAATTCTAAAGGTATCAGCTAATCTAAAAAGAGCATCATAATTTTTATAATAGGGGATTAAGCGACCCATGGCTACTATATCATAGGTTTTTTGCTGATTTGTAGCTGGCTGAAATACTTCTGTATCCATAGACTTTGGCAGTCTAAATAATAGCGGATTTCTTTTTTTTAGAAATGGCCATCGATTACGTTTTGCTATATAACGTTCTAGCCCTAAACGCTGTTCTTCTGTTTCATATAGTACGGCTTCGGCTTTAAGTACATTTTGATCTAAATACTTCCCCCCAATTACAAAGGCAAAGGGTACATTATTAGGAAGCAAATACGCTTTCATTAGTTTTTGACCTATGCCCCCGTCTAAGCCTTTAAGCATATATATTGTAGCCTTAGCAGTGCTTGCATATTCTACTAATGCGCTACTATAATGCTTTTTGCTTTTACCCGTAAAATAATCGGCCTTGAAAACTCGAATGGTCAGCTTTTTATTGCCTTGTAAGGAAATTATAAAGGTCTCAGTGAGTTTGCCAACACCCCATAATTCAGCCTCATAACCAAGTTCTTGGCAAATCATGGGCATCCATTTATCTCTATTTTCTACCTTAAACCAAGCTGCTAAATCTGCACCATCGTGATAAAGTGGATAGGTTTGTACAAAAATAACTTTCAAAATCTCTCCTCTTATAGCTCGTAATAAGTTTTATACCAGCTAACAAACTGCTCTATACCTTCCGATAGCTTAACCTGTGGCGAATAAGCGGTGTAGGCTTTGAGTTTGTCTACATTGGCATAGGTTACATCAGTTTCACCTGCTTGTGCCTCTACCATTTCCTTGTCAATGCTAACACCAATAGCCCCTTCCAATAATGTGATGAAATCTAGCAGTCCTACAGGCTCTCCCCTTCCAATATTGAAAACTTCATGCCCTTTCTCATTTATTCGTTGCTCATTAAAACAGATATGTTGAATGCCTTCCACAATATCATCTATGTAGGTGAAATCACGCTTTTGATTACCAAAGTTGAACACTTTTATCGCCTCATTATTAGACGCAGCTCTCGCAAAAATCATTGGTGCCATATCTGGGCGACCCCAAGGGCCATAAACCGTAAAAAATCGTAAGCCAGTTATAGCAATATCATAAATATTGGCATAAGAATGGGCCATCATTTCATTACATTTTTTTGAGCTAGCATAAAAATTTAGTGGCTGATTACAAGCATCCATTTCCTGAAATGGAATACTACTATTTTGCCCATAAACTGAAGACGAACTTGCATAGATAAAATGGGCAGGTTTATATTTTCGAATGCATGAAAGTAAATTGAAATACCCACTTATATTATTCTCATAATACGATGTTGGATTTTCTATGCTATGACGAACTCCAGGTTGTGCTGCTAAATGGATTATATGGGAGAATGAATAGGTTGAAAACAATTCATCGAGCTTAATTTTATCTAGTATTGAATAGTTAAAAAATCTAACATTAGTACGGTCAGAAACCCAAATAGTATCAACTTTATTTATCCCGTTATATTTTAATCTGTCAAGCTTTAATTGTAGGTCATAGTAGTTATTCAAAGAATCCAAAGCAACAATATCATGGCCTATATTTGCCAAATATTGTAATAGATGTGTTCCTATAAAGCCGGCAGCACCCGTTATTAAAACAGTCATATTTTTTTGTCCGAAATAACGGTTGAAGAAAGCAAAAATTCTGAGTCCATTTTGTACATACTAAAAGCCTCTTTAGACTTGTCATCTAGGCGTACTCCGGGAAGTTGGGAGAGATCCTTGAGCACATGTTTGTGCCACATATAACGAACCCATTTGAGCGGACTATTTCTCATACGTCGCACAAAATGCTCCATATCCCAGGTATTAGAACCATGGAAAGACCTAAGAAATAAATACGCATATTCATCTGCTAATTTAAAGTAGCCTTGTTTAGTCCATTCATTTAGATATTCGGTATCCTCAGCTTTTTTAATATTTGGATAGCGAATATCATCATTCCTAAAATGTACAATGGTTCCAGGAACACCACTTATAAGTCCACCCAAAAAAGGTGACTCTTGATGTTCAGTAGAATTTATATGCATCAATGTTTTACTCAACGTACAAGCTTTAATTCCATCAGTTAATTGGGAAACTTGAATAGAAAGTCGGTCAGGGT
>Ga0306872_100631_pt1 | contig 12875 bp, 19 predicted proteins | sample AntRauMeHopE1498_FD_190455 | JGI IMG/M metagenome (GOLD analysis project Ga0306872, IMG submission 190455) | Saline lake microbial communities from Rauer Islands, Antarctica - Metagenome Hop E1 #498 (v2) (version 2) | ecosystem: Environmental > Aquatic > Non-marine Saline and Alkaline > Saline ...
TCAAGCGCCAGGCGGTTCAAGAGTTTTGGTTTCACCGACTGGAGAATTTTTTGACGCTTCAGATCTTACTCCCGAGGAGTACCAAGAAGCCATTGCTGATGGATTTAGGTCACAATAATTATGTCTTACCAAGATAAACTAAAACCAATTACCAGTCCAGTTACTCAGTCAGGGTATGCTTCTAAACTGAAACCTATTGAACCGGTAGCGGCTCCAGTCCAACCTGAACAGGATGGTTTTTTAGAGACTCTGATTAAAGACCCCATAAAAACTCTGCTCGTAAAACCAGCGGCTCGGGCGACTGAAGCGGCCGGTCGAGTCGGTTTATTTGGTTCGAATATCAAGCGCGGGTTTGAATCGATGGCTGATTCAGGAGAGAATCAAAGAATTCTTGGCATGGACATTGAACCGGTTCGAGGGTTTGGACAAGGTGGAGGTAAACAAATTGCTGGAGAAGGTCTTCAATCTTTGTCTTATTTATATGGAGGTGGAGCTGCTAAGAAAGGTGCTCAAACAATTGGATCTGTTGCGCGTGGAGCCGCTGCTCCTACTGCCGCTCGAGCGGCGGGGCAGACTGCCAAAGTTGGAGCAATTGGTGGTGGTGCATACGGGGCTGGAGAACAAATGACGCAACAAGAAAGTACGTTAGGGAGTATCTTGGCTGGCGGGGCTGTTGGGGGAGCCCTCGGAGGAGTTACCGGTGGAGCACTGGGAGCTGCTACTCCGGCTATCGTCAAAGCCCTGAGCCCAGCGCAAAGGCGTGCTGCCGGTGTTGCAGAATCAGACAAAGCTTTGACCAGAGTCTTGGGTACTAAGAGTACTCCACAAGACTTAGAAAAAGCTGGTCGAGCCTTTAGAGAGGTTGATTTTACAGATCTGGCCAACAACGCCGATGCTGAAAAAAGAATAACTGAGGCGATTTCTGACATTGCGGAATTGCAAGATAAAGCCTACCGAACTGACCCTACTCGTAGAACGATTGACAATTTGGTTCGAAAACCAGATGTAAACGGTGAAGCTGTTCCGTCAAATTTTGTTGATAGAGGTATCAATGAACTAGAAAAACACTATATAAAAGCTGGCCCAGATACAGCCGTTACTGAGATGAGACAGCTAAGACAAAAAGCCGCAACCGAAGGATTGACGGCAGAAGAAATTAACCAATTGGCCAGAAGGCATGGTCGTGACCTAAGTGTCTTCAATAAAGATACCGGTAGAGGTCCAACTGGAGCACTAAAACAGAGGGCTGAAGATACTCGGTCAGGAATAAAAGATACGGTTAGAGATTCGTTTGGAAATAAAATTACCAAAGAGGCTGATAACGCTATTTCGGATCTAAAAAGAGTTCAATCAATATTTCGTCAAAAAGCTTTGGCTGTTCACCGGTACAAAGGATCCTTGGTGGATCCGGGTATCCTTAAAAGAGCGGCTGGACTTTTTGAACAAGCTCTTAATATTGCAAGTCTAGGGAGTTCTCGAATGATTGGTGAGGTAGTGAGAAAGTCTGCTAACATTCAGGGTGCCAGTAGTCGATTAAATGTATTGGATTTGGAAAAAAGAATGAATCAAGATTTGAACATCTTTGCTAAAAGTGGGGCTGGAGATTCAGAAGCGACTGTTATCAAGAAACTACAGGACTTTATTACTGCAGCTGGAGAAAAACCGGTGCTGCTCTTGGACGCTCCTAGACCGCAGTCAGCCAGTCTATTTGGTACTCAAAGAGGGACAATCACTTCCAGTGCTCAGGAAGCGGCAGACATGGCAGCGGTGGAGTCTGGAATAGCTCGCGCTCCAAAGATGGATGGCCGGACGTACCGACGAAAGATGACCGAGATTCAAGACAAGCTTGAAGAATATCTCACTGCAGCTGAAATGGATGTGATTGAAATGGGTGCGAATAGACCAGCGACTCGAGGACCGCAACTACCGACTGTTCAAGGAGCACCTGATGTGTTTGTAAACCCAAATCAACTAGATGATGCCCTACAAAGAAAACTAGAGCGGTATCTTTCTCCGGAAGAAATGGCGGTGATTCAAATGGGACCACCACTAAGGCCAGCTGCCTTTGACGGTCCGACAATCAAGTTCTAACAAAAAAACCTCTCAGGTGGGAAGGGAGAAGTTTTTCTGTTGACGGTAACGAGGTGTACGGCTCTACCCATACACCTCTGTTATTTTACTACTTACTGAGGTCAAGTTCAAATACCGAAAAAAGGTTTGGTCCCATATCTGTTGCTAATTCCTCGGCGGTTTTTGTACTAAATTCTCCAGTAATCATTATTTCAGCTTTCTCCATTAAGTTTGGAGTAATCGATACGCTTTCTTGAGCTGCTGTTTTAGCCAGTATCACTCCGTACTCGAAGGCCAGCAAAACCTTACTCTTTCCAAACAGCCAAAATTTTAGTTTAGTAATCATTTTCAGGGTTGGCTACTTCCGTATAATTCTCTTCGTCAATCCAGAATACGACTTTTTCAAGAAACCCGCCTTCACCAACTCGCTCTCTAGCTTCAAACTTCAAGTCGAGAGTCTTCATTAAATCCATCACTTGTTTTACTTTTTCGGCTGATTTTTGCTGCATTTGTTCTGGTGTCATATTTTAGTTTATTACAGTTCCATTAAGAAATCTTGGTAAGCGTCACTGATTTGCCAAGCTACTTTTATAATCGTTGTCTCCATCCGTTCGATCTCTCGTTCATCGAACTCTCGGTGAAAGGAGATAATCCGGCCGGTCACGTCAAGAATTTTAGGGCCTTCTCTCCAGAAGTCTTGGCTCTCAGACTGGGTTTCTCTTGTTTCAATCCAATCGAGATCACAGTATTCCGGCATTGGTTTGCCAGTCGCCATGAGCATTACGGCGTAAAACAAGAGCTGGTCGTGCTTGAGTACCTTGGCTTTTGTCCAAGGAGCTTTGCCGGTCTTGTACTCACGGATGACGTTTAGTTGGGGATTATAGATGTCCAAGAATGAAAAACAAGGCACAATGCCACCAACTTTACACACAGGGGTAGAGTCTCCGGCCCGCATTGAGTTTCCAATTTGATACTCAGATATACCGTTGATGTCCAACTCCATGAGAACCTCGCGCATCCCTTCGCTCATGGGATATTCTCGAGACAGCTCTTGAATTGCCGAAGCCCTGTTTGGAATATTTTTCATGAGCCGCCCTAGGTCTTCCACCATGTTGGCAAAGGCGCTACCGAAGCGGAGGTATTTTGTGTCCAGTTTGGCGGTGCTCTCAAAATACTCTTTACGGTATCGATCTGGACTCTTTACCCACATTGTCAACTGGCTCCATGACATATACGGCTTGGGTAGAATCATTTTTTCGTACTTGATGTCCATCAGAAGTCTAGGTTACGGTTAATAATACGGCTAGTCAAACTTCGCTCTTCAAACTGAATATCTTTCATTTTTGCAGTGAGTTTTTTGGTTTGCCTATTCTTTTCCATCATTCTAAACGCTTCGTTATCGACCGACGATATTTTCTTATGCAGTTTATTCATCGACAGTACAATCACGCGGTCTTCTTCATTTGCGAATACAGGGACGAATCCTTTCATTGCGCGAGCGAGTTCAGGATGAAATGTTACTATGTTTTCTCCCCTACCTTTCTTCATACTAGAAAGGGAGGTCGTTCTTTCGGTTCGTAATACTTATAATGAGCTCTGGTTTATCAGCTGGGTCAATCTTAATTGATTTCTCAATTTGAGCTTGAATAATGTTGAGAGCATCGTGTCCTTGAGCGAGCGAAATGGCCCTCTCAGCCTTTTTGAATGGTTCTGAGCGTTCTGCTACTGGTTCTGGGGCTGGAACAGCTACAGGGGCAGGAGTGGCAACTGGTGCCACTACTGGAGCTGGGGCTACCGCAGGAGCCGGAGCCGATACTGGGACAGCTACTGGAGTTGGAACCACTGCTGGAACTGCAGTAACCGCCTTTTCAATGATTCGAGTCTCTTCAGTAATCTTTGGAGTAAAAGCAAAGGCTTTTCCTCGCGGCTGTGATTCACAGTAAGTCAGGTAAATACTCTCAAGAGCTGGCATCACTACCTCCCGGGCTTCTTCGATTGATGGAGCGGTGACGGTGATGGTTGGTTGAATATTCCCGTACTGTTGAGTTGGGATAATTGCGGTCACTGAGAATGAGACCAACTGCACCTTTGACTTTTTTACCACGGGAGTCTTCTTCACGGCTACTTTCTTTACAGCTACTTTCTTTACAGCTACTTTCTTCACGGCTACTTTCTTTACGGCTACCTTCTTTTCTACTTTTGACTTTGGCATGATAATTAAATTAAATTGATTAAAGTTTGGCTGAAGTAAACCGTAACGCCTCTGATTCTTCAAAGGTCGCTTCAAGGGTTGACTCAGCTATAGCTCTGGCTTCCTTCACTCTTTCGTTTAAAGTAGCGACCTCTTCTTTCGTTGATACTTCGAGGGCCGTTACATGGTCAGGATAGGTCCAAGACTTCTTGAGACTAAGGCTAAAGTTACCAACGGCAGTCTCTACTTTCTTCACTCCTTGGTCCATCATCATTTCGATAATCTGGGGACGGAGCTGCTCTTTTTGAGCGCTTAACGCTGCAATTTGAGCATCGATGTGTGCATACTCTTCGTAAATTTTAGACATACTATTTTTTAGAGGTTCGTTTATTAATGTAATCGTCAATCATCATTCGATGAACTTCACCTATTCCGACCTTAGCCTCTTTTGCCAGCTTCTTAATAAATTTATCTTGGTCTGGAAAGATGCGTGTATTTGTTCGCACCATTATTCCTCTCTTGAATCCGTCCATAACTGTTGTTCTTAATTTGTAATAGCTATCAAGTCCTATTGTATTGTATAGCGGTGTCGGTGTCAACTACTAATATTAACAATCTTTGTGGATAACTCTCGACACTCACTTTCTTTAATAGATTTCCGACCAGCTTCTTTCATCTTTGCAATCTCTGCGTGCTCAATTAAGTAAAATATCTGCTTAAATTTAATCGCCAAGAAAGCTGGCAAGGGAGGGAAACAACCACCGTCACAAGGTTTCTTCCGGGAATCCTCATCGGAGAATTTCCATACTAAACCAGCTTTTGCGAGAGCAGGTAATCCTTCATCCTGGTTAGTTTCAATTTTGGCAAAGTTAAAAGTGCCTCCCTTGGCCACCTTCACTTCGTAATAACAATAAAACCGGGAGACCCGGAGATATTGATTTAAAATTGTATTACTTTTTGACTCCTTCATACTCAAGGGACATTGGGTCGATAAACTTCGTTTCAAAATTTTGGCCATTGAGACCATTAAGATTAAAGTCTCCACGGCTGATGTCAAAGTGAAGGTGTGGACCAGTAGATAATCCGGTGTTCCCAGTCACTCCAACATAATCTCCTCTCTTCTTAGATCCTAATTTTCCCAGTCGGCTTTGGTGTAAGTAACGAGCGGTGTAGTATTTGCCTTCCCACTTGTATTTAAAGTACGTAGCATTTCCTAAAACTGGGTCATTCTCAATTACTTTAGTCACATAACCGTCTGCTACAGCGTAACAGTTTTCACCCACTGGAGCTCCAAAATCAGTTCCTACATGATGTCCAGTTCGCGGGTATTTTATTGGGTCACGAACTCCAAACGGTTGAGTAACTCGGTTCATAAACGATACATCAAGGGGAGCGTGAAGTTTTTCACTCTTTGCTATTAGATAATCGATTCGTTCTCTCAATTGTTTTATTTTGAACATCAATACATCCCATCTTGAAAAATCGTACGTATAGAAGATGCCCGCTATTTGTTTGATGACATAATCCCAAGTGTGAGTGTAATCAATGGCGCGTTTCCAAAAAGCAAATCCGTGAGACAGCTCATGCAAAAACAGTCTCTCAAATGCTTTCGGTCCGTCAGCGATTACAACAAACTGAAATAATTGATCAATGTTGTCTTTGTTAAACACTCCTCCAAGTGACTTTCCTGGAGTCGGGTGTTTCATACCAATCTTTGCTCGTTCTCGACGAGTGATATGCAGACATACCGCATTATTTTCTTTCCGATGTAGTGTCTTTTCAAACCAATCCCAATCAATATAGACACCACCGTTACTGCGAGTGACGGTAGGAACATTTTTTGGAAGTGTAAAATACTCGACTTCAAAATCGTGTACAGTCACTGCTTTTGCTCGACCAATCACTTTATAAATATTTTCAAACAGTTCTTTTATCCAGAAAGATCTCGATGTTGTGTAGATAATTGTTTTGAGTTGCATATATTATAATTCTTTAAAAGTAAACCCCTTTTTCTGTAAATTGTAGTAGTAAAATACTTCATTGTCAGTTTTAGCTAACACATTTACAGACCTTTGGTATGGAGTATCCATTACTATTTCCATGTTTTTTCTTTTTTCAAACCAAGGCAATTCGTGCTCCATATACTATATATCATTATTCAATTTATGTAATTCACCCCATCGAGGCAGTTCCAGATTTTTTCGATTTACGTGGAACCAAGCTCGACGTTCTTTCCTTGTCATATTCGGCCTCAAGTCTGAGGGATTCTTCTTTTCGTTTTTTGGCTTTTTCACTGTGTTTTCTTGTATTAGCTATTAAACAGCCCTTTTGATCGCAGAAGCGCCAAGCGGGAACAATCAGTTCCTTTTTGCAATAGGGGCATTTATTTGTCATAGCGATTTATAAAACGGATAACTTTTCTTGAAAGTCGGCACCACCCATAATTGAATTGTGACAGTCTTCGTCGGGACCACCGGGGACAACCAAGTGGATGTATAGGTTTTTCTTGAGGTGTTGACCGTCAAGAATCCGGCCTTTACCCTGATCGAAGTGGACGAATCGGTTAGACTTCGATGCAAATATCATACATGGTGCGGAAGGTGTGCGATACCCCTCACAAATCTGAGCCGCCACGATAATCACACCTCGGTCCAATTTCTCAAAGTCTTCAAAAATTGTACCCCGATCCTTGGTCTGACCGGTTACCGTCATTACTTTGTAGTCTAATTTCTTCTCGAGAAAGTCGGCAATCATATTCACTTGAGCGGTGTACGCTGCAAAAATGAACAGTTTAGGGAATTCTTGAGCGCGTTCGAGGATATAATCGAGCTTACCATTCTTGAATAGTACCGTGTCTTTCACCATTTTATCCTCTTTGTCTGAGACTCTCTCAATCTTTTTACCGTACAGCACACCGTTTTCAATCGTTCTAATTCGCGCCCGGCGCACCATTGGGTCAGCCTCTTCATCCTCGAGCCGTTTTATGGCCTGTTTTTGGTCCACTGATAGGGCTATTTTGACCGTAATCGGCGTTTGGGCAGGAACATCCATGAAGTCACTTAATCCGCCCGTGTAGCCCATTTTTTGGATTGCTAGGGCTAGTCTCTGCTGCGTTACCTCATCTTTGCGCGGTAACCAGATTTGCCTTCTACCCATCATGGCTGGAAAGTAAAAGGTACTCCTGAATTTGAAGAAATCCCAGTTTTTTCCAAACAGCTTGGCAATGGCCCAGACGTTCATTGGTTTGGCTACTGGTGTAGCTGTAGCAATGTAAAAACGGTCTGGTTTGTGTTTTTGCACGTAGGTCAGAGCGGCTTCAAATATCTGAGAAGTCTTGGGGATGGAGATTTTTTTTCGCTGCCTCGTTTCCGGAAGTACTCCGAGCATATTGTGGCCTTCGTCGAAAATAAGCGTGTCAAACCGATCGAGCGTACTCCAGTCACGGCGAAACTCTTCTTTGGACATAACCGTAATGTTTTTACCGAGGTTAAACTTAATAGCGTTTTTTTGCCACGTTTCATCGAGTTTTTGTTGCTTTGGACACACCACGAGTATCCGACCTTGGCCGAGTACCAGAGTGGGAAGCGTCTTCCCAACTCCAGTACCAAGAAATATCCCGAACATTTTTTTGTCGTCGAGAATAATTTGCTTCTGGATATCGTAGAAGTTAATTCCAGGAAACTCTATTTCCCACGGGTATTCTTCAATGTTCAAGGCTTCCATTTTATTTACGTAGCGTCAGGGTTACAGTTAGGACAATCGCAATCTTCATCTCCGTCTCCATCTCGGCTTTCTCTGAGCATTTCAGCTAGTTGAGACATGTCCATTAAAGACTCTCCTGAGATTCCTAGAGTAAGTAGAGCTGCTCCAAAACCAGCTTCATAAGCCATTTCCATTTCTCTGGTCGTTTTGACTTCAAACGCAGCACACCTCTTTTTAAACATTATTCGGGTTCTCACCAATTCCGCTGCTAGTTTAGCAGGGCTGGTGTGTACTGTAATTTCTTTTTTCATATATTTTATTTATTTTTAAAGATCGTAATCTTTGTATGCGTCTTGATAATTTGTGTTCACTCGAGGACTCACATCGTCGAAGCTCTCACTGTCCCATTTTTGACTAACTCCAACTCCTTTAAAGAAGCCAGAGCTGTGACCATTCGTGCGCTCGATAAAGAAGAATTTGCTGGTTTGTCGTCCGTAAGCTTTAAGCTCTTTTGTAAAAGCCATTGCGCTTTTGAATTTACGCCCGTCTTTCATGCAGTAATCTTTGTAGTCCCCGTATAACTGGTTGGCAGTACTGATTGTTTCAGGTTTGAAATCTAAGCACTGTCCAATAAACCCCTGAACCGAAGAGTTTTCTTCTCGATATTCAAGGAGGGCCTTTTTCTGTTCTTTGGTTGTAAGGAACTTCTTTTCTCGCATTAGCGATCGATGTCCTTCAAGCATCCAGTTCATTATTCCAGAAAGTTCTTGAGCTAAAATACCGTCAGAAAATCTGAGGTCAGTATTTTCAGCGTTTCGGAAGTTGTTGTTGAATTGCACAACAAGGATCCGTCTCTCGGTCGCTTGAGATGAGTCATCTACTCGAGGCATGGTGTTGACCGCAAACAGAAATTTAGTTTGTGACCGAAAATCCAGTTGATCTTTGAACTTTACATCGATGGTGATTGACTCACCTGAAACCAGCTTCTTTAATTTGTGAGACTGGTAGTAGTTACCGCTAACCTCTTCAATGACGTTGAGGCGCTTTCCAATCAGTCCTTTCATCCCGTACTGTCCGTAAAGACCTTCAAGGTCGATATTGGAAGTACCTTGTTTACCGATGACCATACTCAATGTGTCAGTGAAGGTTGATTTACCGTTTCCACCGTCCCCTATCAAAAACAAAGCTTTTGAGAATGACATTGCAGATGTCATCAAGTACCCGGCGAATTGCTGAAGCACCAATGTTTTTTCTTCGCTTTCGGGTCCGTCCATCCAAGCTTCGATACACTTATCCCAATTAGGACACGTTGCGTCGCGGTCAAAGGCTACTGGAGACTGCACCAACGAAACAAAGTCCGGTGTGTGCTCTTTGAGGTCGCCAGTTGATAGCTGGAGTAGTCCGTTCTGGACGTTGAAGAAATCACCTTTGTCAGCGGTAAGCACGAGGTCGGGGATGATTGAGATGAGACAAGCTACTTTGTCTGATACGTTTCGCTTGGTTCTGTACCCCCACAGCATATCTTCGTGAAGCATGTTGAGGATGAGACTGGTAACGTCTTGGTCAGACATCATTTTGTAGACCCCATCGTAGTAATTGAACACGATACCAATCTCATTTTTCTTGAGGTAGGGATAGCGACTTACTATTTCGTATTCGTAGTTACTAAATCGAACTTTATCGGTCTCTTTCTTGTTTTTTGAGACGGCAGTGTAAGCCGACTGAATTTTTACCTGCTCACTAGGAGTCATGTTGAACGCAATAATGTCGTTTTTGTAGGAATACGTATACGTACCACCAAAAGCTGAATTAATTGTGTTTAGGATTTCTTGCGGTCCAGATTTTTCACTTTCGATCCCATGCCATCCGACTTGGTTTATCTGAGCAATTGCCTTCTCTTTACTCCAGCCAGCCTGTCTCATTAACGTAGAGGTCACCAACAAGGCCATGTTTCGTGACGCAATATCTGGAGGCAGTGTGCCAGGTTCTCCCGAGATTAATTTTTTAAAACTATCTCGGTCTTCTACTGGGTAGATAGTGTTGACCTGTTCAAAAAAATTTCTTTTTTCGGCATCAGCGTACTTGTTCATTCTTTCCCCTTCAGTCGTCTTGGGAAATGGAGCTACGAGGGACTCTACGGTCGGAAACGCATCTTCCATCTGTTCCATTGTGTACGTGGCAGCGAGGTTCTTTCTGATTCCTTTAATTTTAAACGGTGCATTTTCCACTCCCCGCTTGTACGCGTCACCAGACTTTTTCCAGTAGTAGGTGTTTGGAATACGCATAATCCGGGTAATGTCTTTGACCACTTTATCGGCATTGAGAGCTGTCACAATCGATTGCTCAATTCGCTCCCACTGTGACACTGCGCCAAGCCACTCTTCAGCACTCACCTCATCTTTGTATATCGGCTCATCGAGTAACCAATAAATGTGGTGACCGTTTTTAGTCTCAAGAACAAATGATGGTTCAATTTTCTCTGAGATTTCATCCAGTTCAGCGATATCTTTCCGCCCATCAATATCGATAAAGAAAGCGTTGATTGAAGTACAATTTTCTTTCTTGGCATCCTTCACCTCTTTAAATCCGTTGACCGTGAAATACGCCTCATAGCCCTGCTCATTGAGGTCGTCACGGAGAACCTCCGATGTTACAGGAGGTCGCCCTTCCCCAGTTTGATCAATGTATCGATATACATGGTCCGGGAAGCTATCTAAGAATTTGTAATTTTTGATTGGCATGATATTTTTGGACTTTTTTTGATGTGCTGACGGGGAAGTGGTGACCATCGCCACGACAGACTCGAACTGTCTATTCAACCCCTGGGAGCGCTCTTCCTGTCTGAGCTACGGATGAAATTATGAATCGCATCCGACTGGATTTGAACCAGCGCCATCTCTCCCCCGTCAACACACCAATTAGTCACACACACAAAAAGGGACACATTTCAGCTGGTGATGGAAAGCCCCTTCTACAAGGCAACATCACTACTCCAAACGTATCCCGTTTTGTGTGTGCGACTATTTCGATGTGTGTAGAAGTATTATTTTTCATGGGGCTTCTCTATTGTACCTCTTCTGCTCGACCTTCTTCAACTGCTAAGTCTCCAACGTAAGCTGGTAATTCGTGAACGGAGCCTACAGGTAACTGTCCAACGATATTTCCTTGCTCGTCAGTGTAGTCCACCATTCCTAGAATACGGTACGACTTAATTGTTTCGTCAAGAGGTACGCCGTCTTCTGCTGGAGTCTCTTCCGGAGTCTCTTCTTCAGAAACAGCCTCTTCTCGAGCAGCGAATTCTGCTTCTCGTTCCTCAATTTCTTCAGGAGTGAGCGTTTCGCCGTCTTCAGTGTTTCCGTCTGCTAAGGTCCCATCTACCTCGTCATTTAGTTCTGGAATTTCTTGCTCACCCGAGTCAACAATCAATACGTTCCTCTCTTCCAGCCGATCTATGATTGACAAAATAACATTGTGCTCGCTTTCAAATTCAGCTCTGAATTCTCGAACTGTATCATTTTGTTCTGCTGGAATGTGAAATACGACTGACATTCCTCCCTCTGACTCTATTTGGCCAATAGTGATTCCCCTTTCTTCAAGGGCTACTTGTACCCTCTCCATAAATGTTAGATCTGGTGTCATAGTTAATTAATTAGTTTTCCAAGTAATAGCTTTTACTGCTCGCATCTGAGCATCCTCCAGCATCGTGATAGCGGTCGACGCGTGTCGAGCCTTGCCCGGGGTACATTCTTCAGACTGTCGAAGGTCGTTCATCTGATCAATTGCTTTTGCGAAGGTTTCTTTACACTCGTTCACTGCATCATCTCCAGAAGGATTAAAGGTTAATCCAACGGCGATTTCTCCAAAGGTCATAGGTCGTCCTGGTTCCATAAAATTTAATTTATTTAGTAATCATCCTCGTCACTCACTGTAGCTGTATCAACGTCCATCGGGTTTGCTACCTCGGCAGCGGCTCCGACTGGTACGTCTGGTGTGTTGGCTACAACTTCTGCCTTGGGTAGATTTGGAATAATATCTCGATTCACCATTTCTTCCAAGAACGCCAGTCGGTCAGTGTCGTCCCAAACGAGAGCACCCTTAATGGTGATTTGAACCATTTGAGGCAGACCGTTTGGTGCGTCCTTAGTATAGGCGTGCTTCAGAGTTACTCCATCTTGTGAAATAAAGAGTGAAGACTTTGGTTTTCCATCCTCAATTTTTTGAGCTGGTTGCACCTTCATTTCTTTGTTCAAGTCTACATTTGGTAGCATCTTGAGGATGTTGGTAGAAAATGAATTGCTGTATGACAACTGCAATGTGTGCATTTTTTCCTGATCCTGAAAATCAAACTCCCATTGTTTACCGTACCCTCGGTCCTCCTTCACCCGGATTCCTACTAGTTTCCCCGTAAACGAATCGTGATATATTTCGTGAACCTCGTTTCCGACTTTGTTCACTCTCATAACTGACCCTGGTGTACCCTCCGCTACTCGGATGGCAAATTTGCCCCCTAAGATTGTAAAATAGTTACCGCCTGTTCTGTTGTCAAATCCCATATGTGTATATTTTGTTGTACTCTTTCTAGGTTAATTACCCATCGGAGCGTTTGTTAAGAAATGGCATCCGCCATCAGGTATTTAGTTCAACTTTTTGAACGTCCTCTTAGTATACACGATGGCGGTGTCGGTGCAAGAGATTGTGGTGTGGATATGTAAAAAAAGAAAGGGGAGTGTTGAAATATCACTCCCCTTTACAGTCTTTGCTATACTGTAGCCTTATGTGTCAATGCCGATTGGCTCGACGGTGCGCTCGTAGATGTATTCATACGGCGCTTGGGTGAACGACCTGATGAACATGATTTCACCAGGGCTGTCCCAGAAGACTGTCCACATGAGTCCCGTCGAATCCATAAAGA
>Ga0306872_100634_pt1 | contig 12823 bp, 10 predicted proteins | sample AntRauMeHopE1498_FD_190455 | JGI IMG/M metagenome (GOLD analysis project Ga0306872, IMG submission 190455) | Saline lake microbial communities from Rauer Islands, Antarctica - Metagenome Hop E1 #498 (v2) (version 2) | ecosystem: Environmental > Aquatic > Non-marine Saline and Alkaline > Saline ...
CACTCATTTTTACATGGCACCAAAGCCAAAAATCATCGCTATCGTTGGCCCCACAGCCGCTGGTAAGACCTCACTCTCAATTACTATTGCTAAGCACGTAGCTGGCGAGGTTATTTCGGCTGACTCACGGCAGGTGTACCGGGGTATGGATATTGGCTCTGGCAAGGTTACTGGGGCAGAGATGGACGGCGTGCCTCATCATCTACTCGACGTCGCTGACCCGATGGAGATTTACACCGGATCCAGGTTTGTCACCGACGCTACTCGTGCGATAGATGACATCCTTAAGCGGGGCAGCTGTCCAATCGTGGCTGGGGGGACTTTTTTCTACGTTGATCTGCTGCGCAACAAAATGCAAGCAGCGCCAGTGGAGCCTGATACTACCTACCGTGCCACCCTGGCGCAATACTCGACGGCAGAACTATTCACCCTCCTGGAGGCCGCCGACCCCAGGCGAGCCGCTGGTATCGATGCTCACAACCGACGCCGGCTCGAACGTGCACTCGAGATTATTAACACCCTCGGCGTCGTCCCCCAGTCAACACCACAAGCCTCACCGTACAACTGGCTAGTGCTCGGGATCGACATCAGCCAAGCACAACTACATGCGAACATCTATAAGCGCATCATTGACCGGATGGAGGCAGGGATGATCGAGGAAGTGGAACGATTACATTACGAAGGAGTATCGTGGGACCGCCTCGATGCATTTGGGCTAGAGTATCGGTATATTGCAAAATACCTACAAGGCGAACTCACCAAGGACACTATGATCGAGCAACTTAATTTCAAAAGCCGCCAGTTCGCCAAGCAGCAACTGACCTGGCTCAAAAAAGACCAAGAGATTGTATGGGTGAATCCAAAGGACACAAATACCGTATTGAAAACCGTTGATTCGTTCCTTGGTAGTAAGTAGGTTGCTAATCAACCAAAATTCGACTAGTATAAGTGCGACCAAATCACCTGAGGGTGGCTGTCAAAGGGCCTATAGTTTAGCGGTAGAATGCCGGTTTCCAAAACCGTTGGCCGAGGTTCGATTCCTCGTGGGCCCGCAAAATACAAAATCCAAAGCAAGAGCTTTGGATTTTGTTAATTTTGGGAGGTCCACGAGGAATCGAAAAGCTTTTGCGACACGATTGGGAGCGAAGCGAACCAATCTGTCCAAAAGGTCTACTGAACATGTAATGTTCGATTCCTCGTGAGCCCGCAGCAGTAAAAAGAACACATCCAAGCAATTGCTTGGATGTGTTCTTTTTAGCAAGTGACTAATGTCACTTGCGGCTGTTGCGGGAGACGGAAGCATATCGCACGGAGCGTAGCGAGTACGATAGCTGAGTCAGGGTCGTGAGCGACAGAAAAATAATGAGCTAGCGAATATATTTTACATCGACTCCTGACCGCTCGATGAAAATACACAGCATTTGTTATATGTTTTCAAAAGCCAGGTTTCTTGCCCACTTAAGTAAAATAAAAACTCTCTGAGAATTCTCAGAGAGTTCTTATTTCAGATTACAGCCATCATTAGCAAGAAACGTTTACCTCACCTCTCGTTGCACCCCAATCACAATGAACGTGATCAGAGCTTGAATAAAACATTATGAAGCTAGCTCCAGCAGATCGACAAAGGTTTGCTACCTCACATCGCTCAGCCCTCCCGCCAGAAGAACGTATATCTAGTGCTACGCCTGAACTGTGCCGAGAGCCATTACCGCCACGACTGCATGGTCGAGCAACTGTTCCTGCACTTTGACATCTAGGACACCCATCCCAGAGCTGAGTCTGGCGTGCATCAGAACGATAGGAGCTGGTGAGACTCAAATTGATACCCCGACCTGAGCCTACACGACGCATATTTACATATGCACTCGCCACACTTGCCACAGCTCGATGAGTACTTTCTCCAGGTATAGAAACCATGGAACTTTCATTTACGGCACAGTTTGGCCCACCACCACCTGGAGTAGGTGGTATTACGGATATTGCTGATAGCTCACAATCACCAAAAGCGTCAAATATGTAGCCAACTGGGCATCTACCGCCTACGCTTGGTAGAACAGGGCCAGATAGAAATTCACATGACCCAGATGCATCCATTAAGTAACCGATAGGACATGCGCCATCAGAGCCTGGTGAAACGGTTGCAATATTAACTTCGAGCTCTACAGGATCAAACGTCCCCAAATTCCCTGGTTTCACCTCCGACTCTGACTGGGTCGTACACTGAATCTGTGCCCAGGGACCGTAGCCCTGTATTACACCGTTGTTGCCAATCAGCGCCCGCATCAAAGTATCAACAATCAGCCACGCTGACAGGACAATCAATAGGCCAATGATAGCGTTGGTGAACTTGGATTTGGCATCGGTGACGGCGGTAGGGTTGCCACCAGCGGTGACAAGCCCGAACCCAGCGACAACCGCTAGGACCGCAAACAACACCATGATGACCCCAATGAGCCAGTCAATCAGGGTGTTACCAAGCACTGCGAGGTGGCAGGCGGAGCAAGTGGTACCTTCGCAGATACCGGCAAAGATACCTTGGGCGGAGATGGTGTCGGGGAGGAGGGCTAGGGCAATGAGGGCAATACTAAAGAGGAATTTCATATATCTATTATAACTGACGAGCGACGGCTGGTACTCTTTGTACGTAATTCCGGGTTTCGATGTACCCAGTATTAGGGGTACAGTTTGTACGGCCTGTGTTGTGACAGCCAGGGCTGTCCCAGACACATTGGTAGCGTGCCAACCCGGGACAATCAACACTGGGGTTTAATGCGGTCTCCCCGCCATTATAAGCCGCGAAAACTTTTATCTCGTCACCATCAAAAATGTCGTATAAATCATTATAAATCTGCACTCCAAGCGCAATGTTATAGCTGGGATCAAGCAGCTGTTGCCGCACCGCCGCTTCACTCATACCACTCAAAGCTGGATCATACAGCAGCGCAGTTCCCGGCATAATCTGCATGCACCCCAGCGCTCCAACCGGACTGACAAGATTGCGACAGCCTCCAGACTCTACGCGCATTAAAGCCTGCATGTTTCTGATTTGTCTGGCATCAAGACCAGCCTGCGCTCCAGCAGCTGCAATGGCCGCATCGGCCTCATCTGCCGACAAATTAGCTATTCCTGCTAGTATTGTTGGATCAATAGTGGCACCGGCAGCATACGCCGTGCCCCTGGAACTATCAGGTGTGGGAAATCCAGCAAGTGCTCGCTCATACTGAACCTGCTTAAAAGTGCCCAAATCCCCTTCTTTTGTCATCGAAGTTGGCTGATCGATACAGGCAATCTGGTTCCAGGGGCCAGCGGCTACTGACCCTCCTCCAAGGAGAGTTTTCATCATCAGGTCAATCAATAACCACGCCGCCAGCACGATAGCAAACCCAATAGCGACGTTGGTGATCGTGTTTTTGGCGTCCTGCATCACACTCGGATTGCCGTTGGCGGTCACCAGTCGATACCCAGCGATGACAAACATAATCGCGGCCGCAATACTGAGAATCCCTACCAACCAAGCGGTGACGCCATTGACCAGCTGCACGGTGTGGCACATCTGACAAGCGTCCTGACCATCACGGCCACACGGCACCAGTCCAGCCGCGTAGGTAAACACCGGTAACTGCAACAGCAGAGCCAGGAGTGAAAAGTACATCTGCCGCAAATTCATTACCCTAATCCTAGCACAGCCAGACTTGGTATATTGCCCAGGCTGTGGTATTTTACTCGCACCCTAATACAAATGTTGCAGGGACCAAAAGCAGAACCCAGGCGTCGGTACCGAAGCGGTCAAACGGGGCAGACTGTAAATCTGCTGGCTCAGCCTTCACAAGTTCGAATCTTGTCCGGCGCACAAAATCACAACACCTCAAGCGAGAGCTTGAGGTGTTGTTGCATTTTGCCGTCGGACAAGATTCGAAAAGCTTTTGCGTCAGATTGGGAGCGAAAGCGAACGGATCTGTCCAAAAGGTGTACTGAACTCGTAGAGTTCGAATCTTGTCTGGCGCACAAAAGTAAAACAAAACCCGAATCATGTGATTCGGGTTTTGTTTTAGGGACTGAACAATTTCAGTTCCGTGCCTCTGTGCGAGACGGAAGCATGTTTTCTTTTATTTCCTAAAAAAGAAAACAGCTGAGTCGGGGTCGAGAACGCTTAGTAGAATCTGCATAAAATGCAAGATTATACTTTACGATTCGTGACCACAAAAGTAAAGGTGAGTGAATCTTGTACAGCACACAACTATGGAAAAACGCCGCTGGGTGTTTTTTCTTTTGCTATACTACCCTCAATGGAAGAAACCGAACAACAACAGCGGGAGCGTCTGATTACAGTCCTAGGGTCGCTCGAAGACCTCACAAATAAACAAGTCTCCATCAGATTTATTTTCTTGCGTGGGATTGTCTATGGCCTGGGGACCGTTATTGGAGCCACCCTACTCATCTCTGTCGTATCATTTGCTTTTCTGCAGTTGTTTGGCGTAGACGTCATAGATACCGACGTACTACAAAACTTTTAGGAGTAAGTGCTAGAGTAGCAAGATAAAAAACCAGTTGATTCGCTTGAATCAACTGGTTTTTCTTTATGCCGCCACGGCTTCTTGCTTCTTCTTGAGTGGGGATTTGATAGCAGTTTTACTTTTCAGGTTCGTCCGGCCTTTCTTTTTTATGTCGAATTCGAGCTCCCCTTTTTTCATACTTACCTTAACCGTTCCACCTTGGACCATTCCCTCGCCTACCATGTTGTTGGCTACCGGGGTGAGGATTTTGGACTGGATCAGGCGCTTGAGTGGTCGCGCTCCGTAGCGGGCGTCATAGCCTTCCTTGGCGAGATACTCGTAAACGTCTGCGGTGAGCGTTAGTTTGATTTCTTTTTTCTCTAGGCGCGCCATCACGTCTTCAACTTGGATTTTGACAATCTTGCTGATGTCGGCTGGTGTCAGTAGATCAAAAGTAATGATTTCGTCCAGTCGGTTGAGGAACTCTGGGCGGAAGTAGGATTTGAGACTCTCCATGACTTTATCTTTGGCTTGCACAAACTGCGCAGCGTCACCGTGATCATCTGCAAATCCAAACGTCGACATCCGATCGATGTGCTCCGCTCCGATGTTGGATGTCATGATGATGACGGTGTTTTTAAAGTTTACCTTGCGCCCCTTGGCGTCAGTCAGGTGACCAGAGTCGAGCACTTGCAAGAGGATGTTGAACACCTCTGGGTTGGCTTTCTCAATCTCATCGAGAAGGATGACTGAATACGGCCGGCGACGGACCTGTTCAGTCAGTCCTCCGTGGTCGTCGTGCCCGACGTACCCAGGTGGTGAGCCAATCATCTTACTGACACTATGGCCCTCCATGTATTCGGACATATCAATCCGTAGCAATGCCTCGGGGTCGTTAAACATAAATTCTGCTAACGCTTTGGTCAACTCAGTTTTCCCAACCCCAGTCGGCCCGAGGAATAAGAACGACCCAATTGGCCGGTTGGGGTCACTGATACCGGCACGGGCGCGCTTGATGGCGTCCGTGACGAGCTGGACGGCGTTGTCCTGACCGATGACTTTTTCTTTGAGCATCTCGTCCATGCGGGCGAGTTTTTGGACTTCGGCTTCGAGCATGCGTGAGACTGGGATGCCGGTCCAGCGCGCCACGACGCCAGCAATGTCTTCAGCAGTGACTTCTTCTCGCAACAGTTGTCGAGTGCGCTGCAGTTTCTTGAGGCGGGTTTGTCTGGTGGTCAGGTCTTTCTCGATTGCTGGAATCAGGCCGTAACGAATCTCAGCTGCACGAGTGAGATCGGCATGAGCTTCTGCGCTGTCAGCTTCCATCCGGAGCTCTTCAAGTTGTTTTTTGAAGCTGCCAATCTCATCAAGCGCTTCGCGTTCGTTATTCCACTTGGTTTCGAGGTTGGCAGTGGTTTCTTTGAACTCCCCAATCTCTGCTTCGATGTCTTTCAATCGAGCTTTGACTTTAGGTTTGTTGGTGGTGATCTCGAGTTCTTTGCTGAGGGCCACACGCTCAATCTCGAGCCGTCGAATCTGACGGTCAGTCGCCACCAGCTCTTCTGGTTTGTTTTCGAGTGAAATTTTGAGCGCAGACGCTGCTTCATCAATCAGGTCAACGGCCTTATCCGGTAAGAATCGGTCGGTGATGTAGCGACTCGATAAATCAACCGCAGACAAAATTGCGTCGTCAGTAATCCGCACGCCATGGAAGAGTTCGTATTTCTCAGCCAGTCCGCGCAAAATCGCTACGGCGTCTTCTTGATTTGGTTCGTTCACATATACCGGCTGGAATCGTCGGGTCAGAGCTGGGTCTTTCTCGATGTATTTCTGGTATTCCTGCAGCGTGGTCGCGCCAATCACGCGCATCTCACCGCGGGCAAGCGCTGGTTTAATCATGTTGCTGGCGTCCATCGAACCTTCGGCTTGACCGGCTCCAACGATACTGTGCAACTCATCGATAAACAAAATAATGCGGCCAGCTGCACTTTCAACTTCTTTCATGACTGTCTTGAGACGCTCTTCAAACTCACCGCGGAACTTGGTTCCGGCTACGAGTAGCCCGAGGTCTAGTGAGAGGATTTCTTTATCTTTTACGCTCGCGGGTACTTGCCCGAGAGCAATCTGCTGAGCGAGTCCTTCGGCGATGGCGGTCTTGCCCGTTCCAGCGTTGCCAATCAAAACCGGGTTGTTTTTGGTCCGGCGTGACAGAATCTGTACTACGCGCGCAATCTCGACGTCGCGGCCGATAACGGGGTCGATTTTGTTTTCTTTGGCCATCATGGTCAGGTTGCGAGTGTATTTGGCCAGGGCGCGGTAGGTTTTGGGTGCTGTGGCGTCACTGATGTCGTTGGCCCGCAGGTCGGTGATAGCGTTTTCGACCATTTGTTTTTTGACCCCGGTGCGCCGCATAATCTCGATAGCAGGGCCGGGGTTCTCGAGCGCGGCCACAAACAAGTGTTCAACCCCAACGTAACTGTCGCCGAGTGACTCGGCAAACGTACCAGAAAACTCCAACGCTTTGGCTAGCTCTGGGGTCAAGTACAGCTGGTACGATTGTGAAACATTACTCGCCATATCAGGCATCTCAAGCGCGTCGAGCAACAGGTCAGTAAAGGCAATGATGTCGATATCGAGCCGATCAAGAATCGCTATCACCGCTGATTCGTCCTGCATCGACAATGATGTCAGCAAGTGGATTGGCGAGACATGGTTCTGACCCCGCTCGATTGCGAGTTCGTGTGCCTTGCGGATAGCTTCTTTAGCTTTGGTGGTAAAATTGTGGAAATTAGGCATAGTGGAAATGTGGATTAGTCTCATTATACGTTAGGCAGAGTCAGTGGTACGGTCAGTTGTGCAGGAAAAGGCGGTCTATAAGGTACTACGCCCCGTATCTATCTATATTGCAACAAAACAGCGTGAGAGTAAAGAAAAAGAGCCAGTCGCAAGGACCGGCTCTATATGTTTGACTACTGGACCTGAACAGCGACCACCCCTAAAGGTGGTGCGAAGTCGGCTTGGATCAACCACATCTTCATCGGTCGCCGCCCTTTGACGTATTCCGTCAAAGGTTTAATGGTCCAATAAGTTGGGGTTTTGGACTGACCGGTGGCAAAATTGACCACTGTCGCAGCTGCCAAAGCTGGGATAGCACTCCGGCCAATGTCACGAGCCTTGGCCCATACCACATTGCCGTGAGGCCCAGTGATCTGATTCAAAATCTCTCCGCGCACGTCGGCTAAAGCCAGGGCTTTTTCGTCACCCGACTGCCCCTCGTCTCGGTTTTGGTGAATTCGATGTACATTCGCTGCCACGTATTTCTCCTTGTGGTTTTGGTTCGTCTTTTTAAGAATACATGTATTTGACAATATGTCAATAATCTTGCATGGAAACTACGTGTTTTTGGAGCACTTTTGTCAGTGATTTGAGTTGATCGAGTGTTGTGTCTGGACCCAGGGTGAGGCGTAGGGTGGAGGTGGCGCGGGCGGGGTCTGTAGTGGTGGCTAGAACCACAGTGCTCGCTCCCCCGCCCGCTCCACTACACGCTGACTTGGTGCTGACGGCAAATCCATGTGTATCGAGTACCACCGCGGCGAATTCCGTGTCGAGTCCAGGGATGGAGATATTGATATTGTTGGCGACCCGGTCATCTGTGACCGCACCGTTGAGTACAGCTTGAGGTAATTCTAACTGCAGGTGCTCAATCGCCTGATCACGCACCGTTGCTACCATCTCAGCTCGCGTCTGATGATCGGCCTGAGCAGCTTGCAATGCCACCGCTGCTCCCACAATCCCAGCCACGTTCTCTGTCCCTGGGCGCAGCCCACTTTCCTGTCCACCCCCAGAGACAGAGGGGGCTAAGGTAGCCCGCCGACTGCGGATCAACATCCCTACGCCCTTAGGTCCACAGAACTTTGCGGCATCAAGCGCAACCAGGTCCGCTGCTAGCGAATCAAACTGGCAGTTCACCCACAAAGGCGCTTGGGCCGCGTCGAGGTGGAAGAAAATGTGCGTGCCGTATTTGGTTTCTGCCGCGTGGAGCACCTTGTGGATTGCTCGACTCGGCTGAATAGTCCCGATCTCACTGTTGATGAGTGCGGTTGAGAACAACACCACCGTTTCATCAAGCAGCGTCCGCAAGTGCTCGAGGTCAACTTTCCCAGTCTGTGTCACCTCTACATACCGCACCTGCGCTCCCCGCCGCGCCAACGCAGCAAATGCCTCACCAACTGAAGGATGCTCGATTTTGGTCGTAACCACTGTCATCGAGCCATACGTTCGACCCTGACCAACTAGAGCTTCGACCACACCAAAAATCGCCAGGTTGTTACCCTCGGTACCTCCACTGGTCCAAGTGATGTACTCTGGCCGGACCTGAACGGCGCGAGCGACTATCGCGCGGGCGTCCTCCACCGCCACGCGAGCTTGCTGACCTTCGGCGTGGATCGCGCTCGGATTCCCAAACCCACCCATAAGATATGGTTCCATCAATGTTCTAGCCGCTGGCAGCAGCGGTGTAGCAGCCGCCCAGTCTAGATATACCCGTTGGTCTTTCATATTGCCCTACTCTATACCATAAACCCTTCAAAAACCAAGTGTTTTCTGCTATACTCCCATCACTTTACTAGCTTTGACGACTTCGCACATGCGTGGCGTTCTATATCACATCATCAAGTATGGCCAAAAAACAAAAACCAGCAGCATCCAACATCATCAAGCGACCACCCGTGGTGGTTGTGATGGGTCATATTGACCACGGCAAGTCGACCCTGCTTGACACTATTCGCAAGAGCAACGTCGTTGACGGTGAGGTGGGCGGTATCACCCAGCATCTGAGTGCCTACGTCGTTGCGCACACTACTGGCGAAGGCGCGCTTGAGACCATCACGTTTCTCGACACCCCCGGACACTCTGCTTTCCAAAAAATGCGCCTGCGTGGCGCTGATGTGGCCGACGTCGCGATTTTGATGGTGTCAGCCGAAGACGGCGTCAAACCGCAAACCCTCGAAGCGCTCGAGTCAATCAAAACCGCCGGCATCCCCTACGTCGTGGCGATCAACAAAATCGACAAACCCGGCGCCGACCTAGCTCGGACCCAGTCCAGCCTCATCGAAAACGAAATCTACATCGAAGGCATGGGTGGCGACATCCCGTGGGTTGGTATATCAGCCAAGCAAGGCACCGGTGTCAGCGAGTTGCTTGACCTCGTGATCCTCACCGCTGACCTGGCGGAACTGGAGGGCGACACCACTGCCCCAGCCGCCGGCAAAGTCATCGAGGGACTGGCTGATCCCAAACGTGGCAACACTGCCACTCTGATCGTAACCGAAGGCACGCTCAAAACCGGTGATTTCGTAGTATCAGGTACAGCCTACTCACCCGTGCGTATCATGGAGGATTGCGAAGGCAAAACCATCCGGGAAGCGAGCCTATCGACTCCAATCCGGATTGTTGGCTTTACCGATGTTCCTATGGTTGGTGGTACGTTTGTCACCGTACCCAGCAAAAAAGCGGCCGAGGTCATGGTGACTGACGCGCACAATGCGGTACCAGTTGACCAATCAATCAACCGTCGACCGATTTTGCCGGTGGTACCGATTTTGATCAAAGCCGACGCGCTTGGAACGATTGAGGCTATCGAGCACGAACTAGAGAAATTTGAAACCGACCGGATTATCGTCAAGATAGTCGACACCGGGGTGGGTAACATCACCACCCTTGATGTCCACAATGTCGGTGCAACCCCAAACGCCATCGTGGTCGGGTTCAATGTCAAAGTCGATCGCGCAGCAGAGGATGTTGCGGAGCGTATTAACGTTGAAATCAAAACCTTTTCGATTATCTACGAGTTAGCTGACTGGCTGACGGCTGCCCTCCAAGAGCGCACTCCAACCAAAAAAGATGAGGTTATCACTGGTCTCGTCAAAATCCTCAAACACTTCAGTGTCCAAAAAAACATTCACGTTATGGGTGGTCGAGTGGACGAAGGAGTCATCAAACTCGGCCAAAAAGTCCAGATCCTGCGCCGCGACATCAAAGTCGGCATTGGGACCATCAAAAACCTGCAACAAATGAAGTCGGACGTACAGCAAGTCGATGAGGGTGAATTTGGGATGCAGCTCGATACCAAAGCCGAGATTACCGCCGGTGACTATCTCAAACCATACGACGTGGTCGTTAGCTAATCTATATGGCTGGATCAGACAAACACGTTCGTTTTGCCGGAATCATCTCAGAGCTGGCGGCTCGGTTTATTCAGTCAGAGGCCAACACCAACCCGATGATCACCGTCACGCGAGTTGACCTCAGTAAGGACTGGAAAAGTGTCATCGTATTTGTGACCACCATCCCTGATGGACGCGAGGGAGACGCAATGATTTTCCTCAAGCGTAACGCCAGCAACATGCGAAATTTCTTCAAAAAACACGGCCGTATGAAGCACATCCCCCACCTAGAATTCATGTACGACGCTGGCGAAAAACACCGCCAACACATGGATGAGTTGGTAAAAACCATTGCCAAGGAAACCAAAGCCGAGCAAGCAGCCAAGCAGACAGATAACTAGAAAAACGGCGGATTCGAGAGAATCCGCCGTTTTGTTACGGCTCATTATGACGGCACAGCTCGTCGAGTGTATACAACCCAGCGAAACTTAGACACATCTGAGCGGCTGCTAGGTGGCGATTAGCCTTGCCGATTTTATCTGGATCACCCGCAAACTCAGCGATGCCAACGCAGAGGTATAGGGCGTGCTGCAATAAAGAACTATTGGTTTGGGTAGAAAAAGAACAGCTAGGGTCGATGCGCGCTGGAGAGATTCCTTGCGCCTGTAGAATTGTGCTGTATGTCTGTGCGACGGCCAGGATTTTGTCGGGTGTCATAGTGACCTCCTTGAATTGAGACTTCGTTTCGTCTGTAGTATATCAAAAAACCAGCGGTTAATCGGCCGCTGGTTTGTCATCTGTTGATTACCTCACCTCCGTCCTACTATGCGATGTGGTCGGGTGCAGTGGGGATTGGTTTAGGATGGGGCGCAAATGACGGCAACGCTTCCCGTTGTTCAGTGCGACTTGGTCGCTCTTCAAGCAAACTCGATGCATACGCAATCACCACACAACCAAACCCGACCACCAGAACGGTCGCAAACGCTCGCCCCACGATGTCTTCGAGGTCAGGAAACCAAATGGCAATCACCCCCAGTAGCGTCATGGCGACGGTCACCATGATAAATGTATAGATGGCGGACTTTTTAATTGTGTCGTATTTCATAACTCTAGGTATCGTGTTAAAGTAGTGTTTCAATTATACACGATACTGTGTGTAATATGTCCTGGTGGCGAAGTGGTTAACGCTTCGGTTTGCAAAACCGACATGCGCGGGTTCGACTCCCGCCCAGGACTCAAGAAGCAATCGTTAGATTGTTTCTAGTTCTGGGCTTGCAGCTTACGCCAGTAAGCGTCGCAAAGAGTCGAAAAGCTTTTGCGGTAGATTCGACTGCAAGGAGAATATATCCAAAAGGTGTACTGAACCTGTAAGGTTCGACTCCCGCCCAGGACTCAAGTTATTTTCTTAAATAACGAAGAGGACTGGGAGAAGTGTGCCTGCGCACACTTCGTCGGGAGTCGAACTGCGGAACGCTGTCGAACGGAGCGCAAGCGAGTACGACAAGTGAGCCGCGTCCAGCTGCGCTGAAGAGCGTAGCGATTCATTGCGACAGTGGGACGACTCCCGCCCAGGACTCAAGTTATTTTTTAAATAACGAATGTACTTTGCTGGGATGGTGAAATTGGTAGACACGCAGCACTTAAACTGCTGTGAGGCAACTCGTGCGGGTTCAATTCCCGCTCCCAGCACAATATTGACATTGGTGGATTTGGTAAATGAAAAAGCCTGGGAGGCTTTTTCACCAGCACTTAAACTGCTGTGAGGGTGAGACAGTTTGGGAAACTGTCTCACCGTGCGGGTTCGACTCCCGCCCAGGACTAAAGTTATTTTTTAAATAACGAAGAGGACTGGGAGAAGTGTGCCTGCGCACACTTCGTCGGGAGTCGAACGGCGGAGCGCTGTCGCACGGAGCGCAAGCGAGTACGACAAGTGAGCCGCGTCCAGCTGCGCTGAAGAGCGTAGCGATTCATTGCGACAGCGGGACGATTCCCGCCCTGGGCACAATAGTAGTCTTGTCCTAAGCAGTGTTTTGTTATACACTCTGCCACACAATAGATAAACGCGCCTTTAGCTCAGTTGGTAGAGCAGCTCCCTCTTAAGGAGATGGTCCAAGGTTCAAATCCTTGAAGGCGCACCAAGGTAAAACAAAACTCTCAAACTTTCAG
>Ga0306872_100639_pt1 | contig 12788 bp, 8 predicted proteins | sample AntRauMeHopE1498_FD_190455 | JGI IMG/M metagenome (GOLD analysis project Ga0306872, IMG submission 190455) | Saline lake microbial communities from Rauer Islands, Antarctica - Metagenome Hop E1 #498 (v2) (version 2) | ecosystem: Environmental > Aquatic > Non-marine Saline and Alkaline > Saline ...
ATGTCCGACCTTTACCAATTGCTCATTAGTAAGCTGTCGTTTTTTGTAAAACAAATATGTTAGAGGTACTAACAACGCATCAAATGGCAGATACTTTAGATCGCGGATATTGTAGGTTGTTTTTACAAAATGTATGGAAGCAAGAAAGGCTTTTTCTATGCTGTCCCACTGCTCTTCAAGTTTATAGATATCAGTCTCTTCAAGAATGTTCTTTGTTCGCGACTGGCGATAGTTGAGAATGACTGATGCTGCCTGTAAAATGGTTTCCTCACGAATATTTTCTAATTCTGGTGATTTTTCATAGAATTCATTCAGCCTTTCTCGTAAATCAAAACCTTCACCCCAGCAGCGAGCAACCATTTTTGCAACAACTGTCAGTTTCTTACCAGTCTCGTTTATTAGTGTAAACATGTGAACTACCTGCTTTACACCCTCTTCTTTGGTGTCTTCATCTGCTGAAGGGTTATCCATAACGTTAATTACAGAAAAACGATAGGTTGTAAAACGACTCTGCAAATTAGCTAATATGTCTTGAAAGTTATCTGGATACTCTTTAGTTAAATGCCTATATTCAGCCATCGTTTCAACAAAAAGATGTTTTACTGATATGCGCAAGTCTTTAACATCTTTTTGTTGGAGTTCAGCAGCATCAGTTACATCTTTTACATGGTCAACAACAAATTTTTTAGCCCTTAAGTCAAATAAGAATCGGTAGTGCTCCTCATCAATTGAAGCTCCTTTTACAGCAGCAAATAAAGACGTGATTCGCTGTTGTCCATCGAGCACATAAGCGATCTCACTTCCTTCTCGTAAATCTTCATTCTTAAATTCTATGTCTCCAATATTACGTGGCTTGGGTAACTTACGGGCTGTTTTCCAGAATATAAAACTGCCGATTGGATAGCCTCGGTAGATACTGTCTAGTAGTAGCCGAATGTTGGCTGGTTTCCATACGAAATGTCTCTGAAATGGTGGCACCTGAATTCGGCACTTTTCAACACTTGAAATAAGATCTTGAAAATCGATATCTCCCGGCTTGATCTGCATCAAAACTTCTGGTTCCTCTGACTCAGGTAGGACATCATCAACAGCTGAGTTGTTTGAAGCTTCAAGTTTCCATTTATCATACTCTTTGTCTAAAAACGTCATTAACTCTAAAGGTTCCATTATTTCAAATCCTTGTGCTTTTTCAGTAAGTGTCCACACGCGCCGTTTCTTTTCAATCCATCCTGCTTTAACAAATGCAATAGACATGAATCTAAAGTGTGTTCGCCAGCGCTGGCTACCAGTTTTATTTAGACTCTTTTCATATTTTGATAGTTTAAGCCTGCTCTCAAGCTCTAAAATGAGTTCATTGGAAGAAAGTTGTCCACCTTTATCTTTCAATATAAGAAGCGACGTTTTTAAATACTCCCCCGTTCTTTCTCTTGTAATTTGCGCAGCCATAATTAATTATATTTTATCGGTTTGATAATTATTCCGGTAGTTGTCTGTGTTTGCTCAGGAAGTAATGATGATCGAATTTTTCCTTTAGTTATCATGAAAAGATGCTTGAGCTCTCGGGCTCTAGACATTCTATCTGGCGGCGCAACTGCGTTAATGCGTTTTTGGTTGTTAGATAAAGTCTTGGCTAGCTCTATCACAGCGGATAGATCTGTATCAGCAGTGATAATCAAGGCAGAATCGAATTTATTTTGCAAAGTGTCAGCTATTAAGTGTGCTCCGATATTAACATCAGTTTCTTTTTCTTCATGCGTAGAAAACGATTGTCCGCACTGGGCTTTACAGTGAATTTTTTTTGCCTTGAACCTACCCATGATGACTTGCACACCCATTGCTTCGTTGGCTGCTACATAGTCCCGGTGTCGTTTGTAGGCATCTGGTCTCCAGGTAGCGTAAGCTGAAAAGTACTTGACCTCGTTTAGTGTCTGATGTGGGTTTAGGAGCGCAGTCGAGAGTTTGTGTAAATCAACCCATTTCAGGGTATCGTCACCCAGGTCATCAATAGCGTGGTACAAATTAAAGCCATCGATATAAACATTCACTCGGTATTTTTGTGACATTTCAGACACTAGTATAGCAGAAACGAAAGTTGCCCGGCAAAAGCCGGGCAACCTATCTAACAGGACGAACCTGCTAGGTGGACACATTTACTATACGGTTGTTTTAACTTTCGGTCAAGCAATTATCCCCAGTTAGGTTTGTCAAATAATTATTGTATTAAATCAACAAAATGAATTAACTACGGAATCCCGGTCTCCGTAGCCATGAATCAATCTATCGAGAAAACGTTCATCACACCTAAACTCTTATAGCAACAAAATATTGACTGTCACTACTCCAACTCGGCGAATTTAGCCGTCATGGTGGTGTTGCCTCTAGTGAGTTTTTTGATGGTGAGATCGCCGGCTTTATTGTTGGCGTGCCTGAGGTTGTCGCCTGATGATAGCAGCGCTTCTTTAGTTTTCTGCAGGTGATCGATGGTTTTGTCGATTTCTTCGATGGCAGTTTTAAACTTTCGACTGGCCAAGTCAAAGTTCTTGGCAAATCCAGTTTTGAACATGTCTAGGTTTTCCTCAAACTTGGTAATATCGACGTTTTGATTGCGCATCTGTTGCAACTCAGCCTTGTACGTCAGTGCGCCCATCGCTGCATTGCGCAGTAGGGTTATCATCGGGATAAAAAATTGCGGTCGGATGACGTACATTTTGGGATACTTGTGCGACATGTCTACGATGCCAGTGTTATACCACTCATTGTCAGCCTCGAGAAGTGACACGAGCACCGCGTATTCACAACCCTTGTCTGTCCGGTCCTTGTCTAGTTTTTGCAGGAAATCCTCGTTCTTTTTCTTGGTGGCGGTAGCATCTAGTTCGTTTTTCATTTCAAACATGATCGAGGTGATCTCGTTTCCGTCGCTGTCACTTTCTTTGTAAATATAGTCACCCTTATTCCCGCCAGCCGCGTCGTTATCTTTTTCAAAATACGCATTTTGGAACCCGGTGGCGCGCAGGCGGTTGAATTCAGTCTCGCAGTGTTGCTCGAGAGTCTCGCCGACCATTTTGGTGCTTAGTTTCAGCTTCATGTCTTTCAATCGCTCAATCGCTTCATCTTTTAGTTTGATTTCAGTTTCATAGCGTTCTTTCATCGACGTCGCCAGCAGCTGATTCTCGTGTTCTTTGCTTTGCAAACTAGCACTTAGTCTGTCCCGTTCCTTTTCAATGGCGTGCACGGCATTGGTCACTGATAATTGTTTTTGTATCTCGGCATTTTGGAGGGTGGACTTCAGTTCCGCCAACTCCCCGTCACGCGCAGACAATACCTTCTGTAATTCAGCTTCCCGACTCGCTAGGTCTGACTGTAGTTTAGCCTTTAGGTTAGCTTCCGCTAGGGCAACCGCACTGGCTTTGTCTGTAGCGTAGCGTTTATCTCGCTCAGCCAATTCAGTCGCAAACTCTTCATCTCGGACTTGTTTGAGGATGTCGGCGTACCCGGCCTCGTCCATATCAAAGGCAGTTTTACAATTAGGACAGACAATTTTATTCATAGGGTTTAATTAGGGTTGGTAGTATGCGAAATTTTGCAAAGTGGATGCATTTTACCACGAGCGCTTAAAACCACTAATCCCACAGAATGACCGTGATTCTGCGGGATTAGGGTTAATACATTAGCTATAAATACCCTGCTTTATCTCTGTATAACATTGATAGACACTATACATAAAAGAAAGACTTAATGCTCTTACTTTGGCTGTGGCGTTCTAACATCTAATTATTCACATTCAGAAAACCTCGCAACAAGCGCATTCGCTCATCTATGTGCGGAGTGTCCAGCTCGATAGATGTTATATTCTGGGCTAAGAGTTGCCTCAGATACAGAGAGACTGAAAATACATCTATTTCAGAAAATGTTTCCGAGATTGCTTGAGTTTTAATTCTAAAATAGGGGTTCATATGGGAAATGTCGTTTGTCATAAGCATCCACAGAATTAACATTGGTCGCACTGCATAAGATTCAAATCCTTGTGGCGCCTGCATTGGAAGCAGTACTTTGGTTAATCCGGTTGGATGCTCCCTTTCTGGTGTAAAATCAGCCAGTATTTTATTTAAGTTATACTCAGCCACTTCTTTCTGCAGCTCGGGTGAAGCATCCAGCGGTACTGTCCTACCTCCAAGCGAAGCGCCAGCCCAATTTTTAATTTCGCACTGGTACAAAATTTTCTTGTCATGATCGGCAATCCAGCGATCAAGCCACTTCCCTCTCCTTCCTCCTTGAGTTAATTTGTCTGTAAGGATTTCAACCTCATTAGAACTGTAGTACTTAAAAACTGCTGCATTCAAATCTTCTCCAATCAGACCAATAATACTGGAAGCGTGTCCACGGTTACTGGTTAAGATTTCACTACCACCTTTTGCTTGGGTATCAGGGTCATCGAGGAATTGTAGAAGTTTTGGTATGTTGAAAATCATATAATCGGCAGCAGTATAGCAGAAACGAAAGTTGCCAGACAAAAGCCAGGCAACTTATTTAACAGGACGAACCTGTAAATGGACTTCTGTAATGCGCTGAGGTTTCACTTTCATTTAAATGGTTATTTGCAACCAGCTTATACTTACCACTCAAATACTTCCACTAAGTTACTAATCGCTGCTTTGATTCTGTCAGCCACCTTCTTAGTATTCATCAGACTTGGTCGCTCGGGTAGTTTGTCTAGTACCTCCTCACTAGTTGGTAGTCGGTTGGTATACAGATACTCACCAATTAAGTCTTCAATTTCTGTGGGGCTAATTTTCTCGTCTTCAGATAGCAGCCGGAGTGTCTCAGCTCGCTCACTAGCCCAGAAGGTAGCGAAGGCTGCTTCTACCTCCTCGCTCTTACTTACCTTTGGTAGATGTTCCTCGATAAACTTCCGTACAAAGTCCTTCTTCTTGCGTAGGCTCACGTCACGGTCGAACACCTTGAGGATTTCATCAGTCTTCTTGGCTCTAGCGGCGTCAGAGGTTACGTTCTTAAGTCCAGCAATCAATTGGATAATGTAGTCAAAGTTTACCAAGTCTCGAACAGTAAGCTCCAACTCAAAGTCGATTTGGTCTAAGATTGATTCTTTGTTGTCTTCTCCACCTATGCCAATATTACCGTGAATATCCAGATACTTACTTTGGTAGTCATAAAACTCTTGTTCAGTAATACCCAAGTCATCAAATGAGAATTCAGCAAAGGTTTCCAGCGAAGACTTTACCCGCAGCAAATCACGAAACGCAGTCACAAAGTTGGCTTTTTCTTGCTCACCTTCGAGATTATCTACATCAGCTACCGTTGGCACTGCTTCTCGGATTTCCTCTAGCTTGGCCTCGAATTCTTTCTTTTGTTCTTCATATGGTTTCTTGAATACCACTTCCTTGGCACCTTCGTCCCCGTAGAGAGCGAGAGCTTTGTCAGTCGCTTCCTTGAGGTTACGGAACGACACGATGTTCCCGTGAGGTTTGTCTGAATTAAGCAGTCGGTTGGTACGAGAATAGGCTTGAATCAAACCATGGTAGCGGAGGTTCTTGTCGACATAGAGCGTATTGAGTCTAGCGGCATCAAACCCAGTTAGGAACATGTTGACCACCAGCACCATATCTACCTGTTTGTTCTTGATTCGTTTCTGCAGGTCTTTGTAGTAGTCGTAGAACTTGTCGGTACTAAAATTAGTGTCATACAGAGCGTTGTAGTCCTTGATACAGTTTTCAAGGAAGTCACGTGAGTGTTGATTCACTTCCGCTCCTTCAGTATCAAGCGGGTCAGCGTCTAGGTCAGCATTTTCATCACTGGCTTCGTTGGCGTGATAGGTAAAGATTGTTGCGACTTTGATACTGTCTCCGCCTTTCTGTTTGAATAGCGTGTAGTATCGCTTCAAGACATCAATACTAGGCACTGCAAACAAAGCGTTGAACTTGCCGTTCTTTGTCTTTCGTTTCCAGTCTTGCAGCACGTAGTCGGTGATTTTCTCTAGCCGCTCTTGGCTTTCTAGGACCTCTTTGCTATTGATTCCCTCAACCATAGCGTCAGCAAAAATTTCCGCATCCAGCACATCGGGTTCTTTCTGCTTATACTTCCCGACATATTCCACCGAGAATCCCAGCACGTTGTTGTCTGAAATAGCGTTGGTGATGATGTACTTGTGTAGACAGTCATCGAATACGTCTTTGGTAGTTACTTTCCCCACATGATTCTCGGCAAAGATAGGTGTCCCAGTGAATCCAAACAACTGGGCTCGACTGAAGAAATTCTTAATGTGGGCGTGAGTCAAACCAAACTGACTACGGTGACACTCGTCAAAAATAATCACCACTTTTTCGTCCTTGAGGTACTCAAACTGCTTCAGGTATGACTCTCGACTAATGGCAATGTCTAGCTTTTGAATGGTAGTAACAATCAGCTTCCGATTTGGGTCACCAAGTTGCTTCACTAGTGCACTAGTATTGTTCGTACCATCAACCGAACCATCAGAGAACGAGTTAAAGTCCTCGGTAGTTTTGATGTCCAAGTCTTTACGGTCCACCACAAACAGCACCTTCTTGATGTCAGGGTTGCGGGACAATATCTGGCTAGTCTTAAAGGCTGTCAGAGTCTTCCCAGCACCTGTTGTGTGCCAGATGTAGCCATTCTTGTCAGAGTCGCTTACACGGCGTTCTAGAGCCTTTACAGCATAGTATTGGTACGGTCGCAGGACCATCGGAATCTTCTCGGATTCAGCCAAAACGATGTGTTCAGCAATCATTTCCGAGATGGCACACTTCTCTAGAAATAGGTCGGTAAAGTCTTCGAGTTGGGTGATTTTCTTGTTGTCTACATCAGTCCAGAAGAACGTTTGCTCAAAAGTTTGCTTAGGGTTGTTCGAGAAATACTTGGTGTTGACTCCGTTAGAGATAACAAAAATCTGCACGTACTCAAACAGTGTGCCCGTGAAGGAGTGTTTGTGATACCGCTGGATTTGGTTAAATGCCTCCTTCATCTCGATACCTCGGCGTTTGAGTTCTACCTGCACCAATGGCAGTCCGTTAATCAGTAGCGTGACATCGTAGCGATTCTCGTATTTACCGACCTGGGTAATCTGCTGGGTCACTTGGTATTCATTCTTGCACCACTGGTCCATGTTGAAGAACTGGATGAAAGCCGTCGTTTCATCATCTCGGCTGAATGAAAATCGGTCACGAAGTGTTTTGGCTTTCTGGAAGCGGTCGCCCTTCATAAGGTGATTCATAATCCGAGCCCATTCACCATCAGAGAAAACCGTATCGTTGAACTTCTCCAACTGGGACCGTAGGTTACTTTCTGGTGTGTTGGTTTCGTCGATGATGACAGGGGTAAAGCCTAAGCGATTCAACCGCTCTATCATTGATTTCTCTAGCTGTGCTTCTGATTGGTGGGTCATGTCGGTAACTGTGCTTATTTATTTTTAACTGAGCTAAATGTTAGAAAAGCTATATTTTTATGGCTCAAATCAACTTTGCTTACTGCGGCCTGAACTTTTCTTAAAGGTGTACATAGCGTGTAAGTCTCTAATTTTGTCAGTATTTCTTTCTAATACATTTTGTCCGCAGAGACTGTTGAGATACCCACGCACAGCGTTGTCTGTAATTTGTAGCTCTTCAGTGAGTTGCGCAAGTGTGGCATGGTTATTTTCAAACATGTACACAACAATTTTCTTTTGAGATTCATTCCAATTAACCCAACTCATTTCAATCAGTTTCATTACACGGTCTGAAATTGCATTATTGTGACCAGAAACTTTGTTTCGTAATGAAAGCTTTACTGTGTTGTTGGTCACGCTGTACTCTGGTTCAGACAACATCGATTTAGCCATCGAGCTATAAATACGCGGAACCCCTTCGTTCAGCTCACGGACATACCCAAACTCAGACAGTACTCGAGCAATTCGTGGATTTCGTGCGTAACGTTCGGTTCTTATATTTTCAATAGTTACCTGTGCTGGCAGTGGTCCACTGTTACTTATTTCTAATCGGTCATCAAAATGTTTTACATATACACAATTACCTTGAACATTGTACGAACGGTGACACAACGCATTGACGACACCTTCAAACCAAGCGTCTTCGGGGTACTCTGAAATCTTTACAAATTTACCAATTTCGATGTCTAAGTAATAGTAATCGCGCAGTGATGCGTAAATGAATTCTTTAAGTGCTTCTATCTGGGTTGGAATATTTCCCAAAAACTCTTCATCTTTAATTACATTATGGTCTTGCCCACCGAGTGCTTCGATGCCGTTAAAACGTACGTAACGCACTTTGGCATTTGTTATATAACCATCTGGGTCAGCTGCGAACAAAAGGACACCAGAGTTAGTTATAAGTACACCATCATCAGTCTGTTTTGCTAACTTACGAGCAACAAGTAGTTCTTGATAGGTGCCTTCGTAACGTAGATGGTTTTTGTACCACTCTACCGTATCAATATCGATTGATTCCCAGTCGAATTCGGGTCTTATTTCCTCTTCGTACTTTCGTATTTCTTTGTCGTATTCTAGTACTCTAACCTGTTCTCTCGAAAGAGGTCCTTTATTTTGGTCGGCTATTCGTACATACACATCCTCGTTGTCGCTACGGCAAAACATTCTTTCGGCGTCAATCGCAATGTGATATATAAAAATAAGTTCACCTGTTGGTAGTGTTATTTCTTCAAGCTGAACGTTCGCTGGTGGCGCTATCAAATCATTACAAATCAGACGATACCTGTTGAGTACTTTTTCATCTAGTTCTTGTAAATCTGTAATAACACCGTCGTCGGCTATACCTAATACAAGCACTCCACCACCTGCATTGAGCATACCAATAATTTCGTTTGCAATCTTTGCAGGAGCTATCTGTTGCTCGTATAAACCTTTGCGTTCTAGGTACTGATTTTCAGTGTGATATTGCAAGTAATTCAGCGTAAGTGATGAATCAATTGCTGATACGTATTCATTTTCCATAATTCTATAGTAACATTATACAAACATTTTCTGCATTAGACCCTTCTTCCATTCTTCTACCTTGGTGATTTCCTCGCCTTTAGCAGTGATGGTGTGGTCCAAAGCAGTTAGGAAGTCAGCGATTTTTTTCTGCTCCATTTTAGTCGGTAACGAAATTGGAATCTTTGCTATTTCTTTACTTGATACCTCAAGAAAAGTTGAACCGTTCGCTTTTTTAATCAGCTCATTTTTGTGATGCTGTAACCAAAAGTATAGAAAATAATTATGATTGTGTTCATTGACAATCAAGGATTGAAATCCCTGATTAGTTGCGGCTTCAGCTTCAAGAATAGCAACGTCACCTATGGTCGCTCTTGTAGTCAGCAAAATCGTTCCTATTGGTAGAACTTTTGCAGACGAATTATTTAGGCCAGCGGTGGTAATGGTTCGCAAACTTGCACTAGGTTTACCAGTCTTTATTTCTGTTGGTGTGTACCAGCTAATTTTCCCTCCCCAGTAAGTAGAGATTGTAGTATCAGGAGTTCCACCTCCAACAATCTGGGATGTTTGACCTAGCTTTTTCTCCTCCCAGTCTGGGAAACTTTTACCTGCCTCATCCTTAAACCTTACCTGTCCAGAAAACAGCTTTTGCATCATGCCTTGCTTGTAGGATTGTAGGGCGGTTTTTTGGCCACGGAGATTGTCGAGCCACGCATCCACGGACCCAAGGAAGTCAGCAATTTTTTGTTGTTCTGTAATGTTTGGATATGATATTTTCGCTAACTGAACGGTCTCTGACTTTAAGTTTTTGACTGCCGAGCCAGCAGCTAGAGATAGAAATTTCTTTTTAGTGGCATCAGACTGAAGTAATATATAAAGAAAAGAATTTATTACTTTTTCCTGCTTTTCATTACGTAAGGCAAGCCATCCGTCATGAATACAGCCGTATATGTTCACTATGTATGGTCGTCCAAAACTCATTGAATTTGATAAGATAAAATCACCTGGAAATACCTCCCTTGAATTTTTGACCCCTTCTGGTTTTATTTTTTCAGCTGTCTTTGTGACAAATCTATCTCCATTTTTTAAGTCTCCAATTTTTATCCAAGGCACGCCATCTGATGACGACGTAATATAATTCTGAATTGGTCTAGGGGAACCACCTCTTTCAACTTTGACTATTGAGCCAATTTTATTTTCACTCCACCCACCACTAAAACCAGAAAACCGTAATTCTGGGACCAGTGGCTTTTGTTTGGTGGTGGTATGCATACTTAAAATGGCTTGGTTATCCCTAGTTCTTTGCAGAATCCAGCTATCTTGGTCTGTAACTCACTTTCGCCTGCGACTAGTTCCTGTATGTCTTTGGCTACGGCATCAATATCCACCTCTGCCTCGGCTTCGAACGTATCAACGTAGCGTGGAATGTTGAGGTTGTAGTCGTTTTCTTGTATCTCGGCCAGGGTTGCACGGTGCGAGAACTTGTCTATCACTTCTCGCTTTTGGTAGGTGGCGAAAATCTTGGCTACATTGTCGTCAGTCAAGTGGTTTTGATTGCCGACTTTTATGAATTCTTTGGAGCCGTCGATGAACAAAATATCGTCATCATCCTTGCGGCACTTTTTGAACACCATGATAGTAGCTGGGATACCAGTGCCGTAGAAAATGTTGGACGGTAGGCCAATGACTGCATCGAGGTAGTTTTGCTTCTCGATGATGTACTGACGGATTGTTCCTTCTGCACCAGAGCGAAACAGTGCCCCGTGTGGCAACACTACCGCCATCGTGCCGTTGTCGGCCAAATGGTGAAGCATGTGGGTTACGAAAGCATAATCTGCCGCACTTTTTGGAGCCATGCGACCATATTGACTGAAGCGGTCGTCAGCGGCTAGGACTGGGTCAGTGTCTCCCTTCCATTTCACCGCAAAAGGTGGGTTAGCCACAATAGCTTCCGCTTGCAGGTCTTCGTGCTGGTCGTCTTTGAGCGTGTCACCTTGGCGGATGTCAAAACGGTCAAACCGCACATCGTGCAGAATCATGTTCATCCGTCCGAGGTTGTAGGTGGTAGGGTTTAATTCTTGTCCGTAGTAATGCTTGATAGTGGCGTAGTCAGATAGACGCAATAGTAGCGAACCAGAACCACAGGTTGGGTCGTAGGCCGAACGTAAGGTCTTTTTACCGTTGGTCACAATCATAGCGAGTAGGCGTGATACTTGAGCAGGCGTATAAAACTCACCGCCTTTCTTGCCCGCACCAGCTGCAAATTCTCCAATTAAATACTCGTAGGCGTCACCCAGCAGGTCGCTTTTGCTGTCGGCTAGTTTGAAGTCGATGCCGTCGAGGTGCGAAAGTACTTCTATAATGGTGTCGTTCTTGTCTTTTTCACTACGTCCGAGCTTGCTTGAGGATAGGTCTACATCATCAAACAGGCCTTTGAAGTCGTCTTCACTGGCGGTACCCATGGCGGTGCGTTCGATGGTGTCGAGCACTCGGACTAAGTCTTCTAGGATGAAGGTTGAGTCAGCTTTGGTTTCTCCATTACCCTTGGCGACAATATATGAAAATAGCTCTTGGGGACCGAGAAAGAATCCTAGATGTTCCAGAGCCAGGTCTTTGATAGTGGCTAGTTGCTCTTTGCCTTCTTTGCTAGCGGGGTTGATGTCTGTGTATTCAAAGTCATCTGAAGCCAGTAGTTTATCGTTGACGTATAGCTCTAGTTTTTCGGAGAGGTATTTGTAGAAGATGAACCCAAGGATGTACACTTTGTACTCGTCGGCGTTCATGCGACCACGAAGCGTGTTGGCCACCGCCCATAATTGCTTTTCTAAGTTACGCTTTTGTTCATCTGACATGGCTCAAGAATAGCATTTTGCATGGTGATTTACTATTTTACCTTTGTATGGTGTTTTGGGGCAATAGTTGTCTAGCCTCAGCGTATTTACATACCTACGGAGGCACATACCTACCGAGACCTCTGTAAGTAATAACAAACAAAGAAACGGAAGCCTGGTGAGGCTTCCGTTAGGTTCAGTGTCGCGGTTGTGCCAAAGCACATTGCAGTTCAGCGACTGACTGCATAAAGGCATCATCTTGACCAATCAGAACACGGTGGTCAGTCCCTTCAATGATAAGCCCACCAGTACTCACCCAGTACAGCGACGAATCATCGGTCATGCTGAGTATATATAGAAGTGGCTCACCTTGCATATTCCAAAGCAGTGCCAAATCATACTCGGGGTCAAAGTCAGCCGTGACTTCGTGGTCGTTGGCTTCATCAGGAATGCAAGCACATACCCGTGCAGTGCGCGTACTTTGCCCGCCAAGTGCCTGATTCATCAAAGCCCTCAACAACAAACCCAACATCCATACTCAACGATACGCCACTGGCAGCCAAGTGTTCTATTAGAGTCATGTACAATCTCCTTTTTGTACTGGTTGCTGTTATTAGATTGCCCTATGATGGCGTTTTTGACAAGTGTAAATCTCACTAAGTTTACCCACAGGCATCAGTCTCAGCTTAGAATGATTATAGCAACAGCATTTTGAATTATTTAGTGTAACTTAGAAGCTACAAACTCCTTGACTTCTCGAGCTATTTTAAACACCTCGTTTACATCTTTTATAGTATATTTCTTTAGCTTCTTCTGAGTAGCTAGGTGTTGCTCATTGCGCAAATTTCTAACTTTTGTAAGCTTTTTGTGAATTTCTGGAGTTATGTCACCCTTTGCCTTGAGGAAATCGCACATCTGTCCAAGGTTGAGCTTTTGTATACCCAGTTTACTGGCAATGTATTTGTAATGTCCAGCCACCACTTTATGGGTTGGGCTGATTG
>Ga0306872_100646_pt1 | contig 12684 bp, 14 predicted proteins | sample AntRauMeHopE1498_FD_190455 | JGI IMG/M metagenome (GOLD analysis project Ga0306872, IMG submission 190455) | Saline lake microbial communities from Rauer Islands, Antarctica - Metagenome Hop E1 #498 (v2) (version 2) | ecosystem: Environmental > Aquatic > Non-marine Saline and Alkaline > Saline ...
GACGTCGCTGAGGTCAATGTCATCGTCGAATTCGGGTTCGTTGAACACCTCGCCGGTCGTGGTGTCAATCACGCGGCACCTCCTTGAATGGAGGCGAGGTAGGGCTGGTGGCGGCCAAGAGCCTGGATTGCTCGGATGCCGGAAACCTCCAGCACGTGTGCGACGGGCGCCCGGTTGAGCCAGTCGATAATCCAACTGCTTCGTAAACGGTGAAGCTGAGGGGTTGGCCTGTCGCGGCGTATCGTGATTTTGTTGATTGCTTCTCGGCGATTGGCTCGGGCGGTCGGTGAGATGAGCCAGTCGTCCCGGTCGGTTGCACGGTTCAACGCGTAGTGAACTCCGGCCTCCCACGACTGCTCGATGGGCGTTCGGCGCGTGTTGGCCCCGCGAATGGTGATGAAGCTTGCGTTAGGGGCCAAGGTGATGTCGCCAACGCGGGTGAGGAGCAGCTCTGCGGTGGTGAGGCCCGCACCACGGCATAGCCCGAGTGCGGCGTGGGCGTTGATGCGTTGCAGTTCGGTGCGTTGAGCTTTTGCCCAACTCCACATCCACGGCGTTTCTGAGGGGTGGTAGGGGGAGGCGAGTGCTTGGGCGTACTTCACCCGTGTTGCCGGGCGGGGCGTGTTGAAGGAGGAAGAGGCCATGCGGCCAAGTGCTCGCGCCGCGCGGCTTTGCGCTGCGGCACTGTGGGTGTGAAGTTGCGTGGTGATGTAACGGTCGATGACGGATTGGCGAAGAATCGCCTGCGTGGTGAGCGGCAGACCGCTGATGTGCGTTGCCCAGAGGGCAAAGTGGGTCAGGAAGCTCAGGTACTCTCTGGCGATGTACGAGGTGGGTGGGGCCGCGCTGGTCACCGTCGTGCGGGTGAACTCGGCTATCGGCTGCCACAGGTGCGGGGCGAGTCGGGGGCGGTATCGGGTGATGATGGCAGTTATCTCAAGGCTAAAAAAATTGTCCATACGGAGCTAAATGCGGCGAAACGCCGTCGGCCGAAATATCAGGCGATACATGTTTCTGCAGCGCTGTTTGGCCGTGGTCTCCGCGAAGTGCCCTCGCGGAGCTTTCTGGTGAGGGCGTATCGGCGTAGGGCATGAATCGGTCGAGGGCTGCGAGAGATTTCATACCGGCAGCTGCCACAAGAATTACGGCGGGGGTTCCAGCGTTCAAGTGGTGCACGAGCCATGTGGTGCGCATTCGTCTCGCCTGCAGTTGCACGCGCCCTCGGGAGCGGGAGATGAAGTCGGTGATGAGATTGGGGTTGTCGGTCGACCGGCCCCCGCGAAACAGGTTGGTCGCAGCGGTGGCGTTGCCTGCAAACGCGAGGTGGGCTTCCCAACTGGCAAGAACAACAACACTCCGCGCACGGGCGCCGCGGATGCGAACCTCCGTCTCTCGCAGTCCCACGCGCACGTCATCAATGTGGACGGTGATGATTTCTCGGCCGGAGAGACCGGCGCCCAAGCCGAGCGCGAGGAGTGCGTTGGCGTTTCGTCGCCGGTCGGGGTTTGACTGCGCTGCAGCCCAACTGCGAAGCTCGATAACTTCGCTCGCCAAGTACGGCGCCGTCGGGTCACTGTTGCCAAGCGGCCGGAGTGCTCGGGTGGCGGTGGCCGTGGTGGCGGTGGCGGGGCTGGTTCGGAGTGCTTCGCCCATGCGCAGCAGGCGGGAGCGGATGGTGTTCTTTCCGGCCGAGGATCGGTAGTTGGGCATCCCAATGGCAACGAACCTGTCAATTGAGCCGAGGCTGAAGACTACGTCGCGGTCAAGATTCATGCCGGCGGTTTGCCACGCCCACAAACACAACGGGGTAGCTGCCGCATACAACTCACGTTCGGTGTAGGCGGTCTTTGGCGCAGCTTTCGTTACAGCTGCGGTGACGAACGCTCCGATGGCATGCCAGTAGGCGGCGGCGATCCGAGGCCGATATTGAGGCGGTTGAGTACCCTGGCCGGTCACGGTTGTCCCCGACGTAGCGCTCCTGGAGGTGGCGCTGGTGACGGCGCCGCAGGCGCCCAGGGTGGCGCAGCGAAACCGTGGAACGGGCGGGTGGTGTTCTTGTCCTGGCGGAGCATGCGAATCGTGCCCGTTGCCCATCGGTTGATGCTGACTAGGTCTGTTTCGGTGAGGAGGTGCTTCCAGGAGGCGGGGCGCACGTAGTGCAAGCGTGGCTGCAGTTCTGTGGGGAAGATGTGGTGCATGAAGTGCCCGACCTCGTCGTCTGCCCACAGCACTTCCACGTTCTGGTCGGCGCGCAGCACATGGCTGACTGTCAACGCCTTCCAGTGGCTTACGGCGCGCGTGCTTGACGGAAACGCATGCCGATCGGGGGTCACTCCGGGTGGAAGCTCAGCCACATCGATGCGGTCCGCCGGAATACCCAGTTGGGCCTGCAGCTGGCGCAGTTGCGGAATGTTTGTGAGCCAAGCGCTCAGCCACTTGATTTCGAGTTCGGCGGGCAGCTGCCGGAGGGCAGCGACAACTCTGGGCCGGAAGTAAGACACCACCGGGGTGTCGCGCTGCGGCAGGAGTATCTCGATTGGCGCTTCTCGGGAGAGGACTGGCAGCGCTTCGGGTTGACGAGTCTCCAATGCCGCCATCCACAACTCCACCGCGGTGGCGGCTGGGCGAATGATGGTCCAGTCGACGTCGAGGAACAGCAACCGCCGGCAACTCAAACCCTGTGGCGAACTGTTGGCCGTCATCGGCTTGACTCTTGGAACGGGTGAACTTCGTCGGTGCCGGGGCGGAACGGCTCCCAAATGTCGAAGTCGGCCGGCAGGCCGTCGAAGAAGAACGACTCATAGTCAGAGTCCTCCAGTAGGCACAAACTGACAAGGTGGCGCCAATCGTCGTCAAGGGCCACGTCGTGACGGTCGTTCAGACGTTCGGCCTGATCCAGGATCAGGTGCAGCATCATCTCCTCAGCAGTGCAGGCCGGCGGCACCCAACAGACGGTGATCTTCCAGGTCATCGTCATGAGTGTGGACATGAGCCGGTGGGCAAAGTCGAGTCGGTCTGTGATGGTCGGGCTGGTGGGGAAGCGGCGAATGACTTCGAGTTCGGCGGTCGTGGTGGTGATGGGGTGTGCGGACAGTGTGCGGATGTCGTCGAAGAGCATGGCAATGAGATCCAACGCACCCTCACGCAACAGGGCCTGGGTGAGGGCTGCCTGCTGGGCGACACTTTCGTCTTTCAGACGGTCCTCTTCCCCGTCGCCGTCCCACACGAAGTTGATGACGGTGTGGCGGTCGCGGCGGCTGAGAATCGACGTAATGTACTCAGCGCCTTGCAGGGGAATATCGTGCATCTTGCCCACGGTGGATCCTTTCCGTTTGAGGGTTCACCCAAACCGGGTGTGACTCATTACTAGGACTACAGGGCCCTGCGGCGTTCCCGCGGCCCCATACGAGAGCCGACCCGAGCCGCTCGCCGTTCGACGTAAGCAAAACCTTGAACCTGGTCGGCAGGCATGCGGGCGGCCCGCATGCGGCAACGTTGACGGGTGGCCCAGTCAGCGATGCTTCGTTCCGCTGGGTCGTCGCTGCGGTAACGGGGTGCGCGTTTGTGGTGGGTGAGGAACTCGTCGTACTCGATGAGCCGCCTCTCCCACTGCTCGTCCAGGGGCGCCCAGGAGAAACCAGGCAAGGCGAGAAGTCGTTGCTTCTCGTACGTGCACAGCTCGCCTCGTGCAAACCGGACTCGCTGATAGCTGAGAAAGTCTGCAAGCCGAGCCTCGGGGAGGTCCAGTGCGTGCGGCGGCTTTCGACGATTCACCGGCAGGCTTCCGGTGGTGTCGCAGAAGCCCTCGACAAGGTTGATGGACCGCACCCACTGGAGCGGGCGCGCGTAACCGCCGCGGTCGGAATCTTCGGCCAGGTCGACCATGTGCAGGGAGGTGTCGTCGTCTTCGGACAGGGGGAGATCGGAGCCTGCCAGCGCCCGGTATGCGGCGTGGAGGCGAAGGGTGGTATCGCGCATGTTGCCTTCCCGGCACCACGCGGTGTGGTGCCAGAATGCCTATGCGCGGCAAAGAGGCTTTTTCAGCCCAAAGCCCGATATAGGGGTCGCGAAACGAGGGGGACTGCTGAGGTTTTGGGCGTCTCGGTGCCCTATTCACCCGCGGGGGCAGCGCGGAGGGCTTCGCCGTCCACAAGGTGACAGCGCGAAAAGGGCCGCAGCGCGTCGCGCCATATCTAGCGCGGGCGAACATACCGGGAACAAATTTCGCCGGCCCCTGAAAGGGCTCACGCTCTCCGAGATCTCGGCAACAGGTGCGTGTCAGCTGCTGGAGTTCTCACGCCAGATGACGGCCAGCGGAGCACGTTCGGCCGCTTCTGCGAGGGGCGTACTAACTGGCGAACCGGGTTTGGCTCGACCTACGGCGCGTGGGAGTGTCCAGACTAAATTCGCTTCTAGCGCTTCTTTTCCGAAAGCCTCACGGGCGATCGAGGGGCTCGTCTTGGAGGCGTTGTACCGCACTGGCCCACACCCAAAGCTTGTGGGTGCGGCCTGCTGCGTCGACGACCTCGATGTGAATCGCCCTGGGTTTCGTTCCGTCTGATCCTTTTGGAGGATGGAACTATGACTAACCCCTACCCGGCCGAGTTTCGTGAGCGTGCCCTGCGCATGCTGGCCGAGGCACGACCTGATCACCAATCTGATTTCGCTGCCGCTAGCCATGTCGGCGGTCGGCTCGGAGTCAATCCCGAGACATTGCGGCTGTGGAAGAAGCGTGCCGATATCGACCCCGGCCGAAAGCTGGGAACGACCTCCGAGGCGCAGGCCGAGATCAAGCGGTTGAAGAAACAGATCGCCGAGCTAGAGAAAGCGAACGTGATCCTCCGGTCAGCGAGCGTATTTTTCGCCACCGAGCTCGGCCGAACCTCATCGAAATGATCACCTTCATCGACGTGATGAAGGATCGCTTCGGGGTCGAGCTCGTCTGCCGCACCATGCGAGCAGCTGAGGTGGGATTCGTCACAGCCCGCGGATACCGCGCGGCGAAAAGCCGTCCGCCGTCCGCGAGAACGCTGTCAGATCAGCTGCTCAGCGGCGAGATAGTGCGGCTGCACGCCGAGAATTACGGCGTCTACGGGGTGCGGAAAATGCATCGACTACTCAGACGGCAGGGTTGGGAGATCGGCCGGGATCAGACCGGGCGGATCATGCGCTCCCTGGGCTTGCGGGGTGTGAAGCGCTCGAAACGAGTGTTCACCACAAAGTCCGACCCGGCCAGGCGGCGCCCCACGGACCTCGTGCAGCGACACTTCCGCGCCGACGCACCACGACGACTGTGGGTCGTTGACGTGACCTACGTGCGCACCTGGCAAGGCTTCGCCTACGTCGCTTTCGTCACCGACGTGTTCTCACGCCGCATCGTCGGCTGGAACGTCGCAGCGACGCTGAAAGCCGACATTCTGCCGCTGCAAGCACTGGACATGGCCGCCTTCGACGCCGGCGGCGACCTCACCGGTCTGACCCACCACTCCGACCACGGGTCGAACTACATGGCTTTGGTTTATACGGACCGGATCGCGGAGCTCGGCGCCATTCCCTCAACAGGCGCTGTCGGTGATTCCTACGATAACGCCATGGCGGAGGCGATCAACGCGCTCTATAAGACCGAGCTAATCCGAGCTCGAGGGCCGTGGCGCACCGTCGAGCAAGTCGAACTCGCCACCCTGGAATGGGTGTGGTGGTTCAACAACCAACGCCTACATTCCGAGCTCGACTACCGCACCCCGACCGAAGCCGAACACGACTACTACGCTGATCCCGAATCACTCTTGAGAGCGGCTGCTTTCCAAGAGAAAACCTAGGAACGAAACCCAGGGCGATTCAGAGTTCTATACCCAGTGGCCCGAGATCGAGCGGGAAGTCAACGCCTATTTGGAGTTTGATCCCGACATCTTCCGCGGGAAGACAATGCTGCTTCCCTGCGACGATCCAGATTGGAGCAACTTCACGAAGTTCTTTGCCCTGAACTTCAAGACCCTGGGGCTGAAGAAACTGATCTCCACGAGCTACGCACCGAACAGCAACGTCGCAGTGAGCAACTTTTCCCCAACGCTGTTCGAGCTCGAAAGCCCGGACTACGACGAGACGAAGTCTGCGGAGCGCGGACGACTGTTCACGCTTGAGGGCCGGGATGCTAACGGCGATGGCGTCATCAATATTGAAGACCTCCAGTGGGAGTACCTCCACGGTGATGGAGACTTCCGAAGCGCTGAGGTTACGGCTCTTCGTGACGAGGCAGACTTCGTGATCACGAATCCGCCATTCAGCCTGTTTAAGGAGTTCATCCCTTGGTTGGCGGCAGGCGGGGTGCGATTTTCGGTGATCGGAAACATGAACGCGATCACATACAAAGAGGTATTCGTTCTCATTCGAGCGAATCAGCTTTGGCTCGGGCCAACAATCAACAGTGGCGACCGAGAGTTTCGAGTCCCAGAGAACTACCCGCTGACGGCTGTGGGGCAGCGCGTTGACGAAGCTGGGCAGAAGTTCGTGCGTGTCAAAGGAGTTCGCTGGTTCACAAACATCGAGCACGGTCGACGTCACGAGCCATTGCAGCTAATGACGATGGCCGACAACCTCAAGTTCAGCAACAACAAGGTGATCCAGAGCATCGGCTACCCGGAATATGTGAACTTCGGTGCGATTGACGTACCCGCAGCTCTCACGACACCGAGCGATTACGACGGAATCATGGGGGTGCCGATCACGTTTCTAGACAAATACAACCCTGACCAGTTTGAGATTATCGGCAACAGTGACGACATGGATATGACACGTGAGATTGGCGTACGCCCGCTAGGTCGTGACTTCATCCAGGCCTATCGAGGGCGGGGCGGCACAGGGCACTACAGCCCTGGAATGCGGATGCTCGGCGTGATGGAACCTGAGCCCCGCACTGTTTACAAGCGCATTCTCATACGCCGGAAGGACGCCTAATGGAAACCGACCTGCATCATTTCACCATCGGGGACGTCACTACAGGCTTCGTTTATAACGAGTTCGAGGGCAAGGGGCTCTACGGCTTGAGCGGCACGCTTGTCATCCAGCCCGAGTACCAGCGCAACTACATCTACGGTGACGGCAAGAAGGACGTCGCCGTGATCGAATCGCTTCTCAAGGGCTACCCCCTTGGGTTGATTTACTTCAATAGGGCGAACGACCGGTTCGAAGTGCTCGACGGGCAGCAGCGGATCACCAGCGTCGGCAGGTTCGTGACAGGCAAGTTCGCGATCAAGCAGGACGGCAAAGAGCAGACGTTCTCGTCGCTTCCTGTTGATGACCAGGAGAAGATCCTCAAGAGCACTTTGCTCGTGTACGTGTGCAAGGGCACCGAGCGCCAGATCAAGGATTGGTTCAAGACCATCAACATCGCGGGCGTGCCGCTCAACTCGCAGGAGTTGCTGAACGCGGTGTACTCGGGTGAGTTCGTGACGGCCGCGAAGGCCGAGTTCTCAAACTCAGGCAATGCCCTCCAACAGAAGTGGGCCAGATACGTCAAGGGCGACCCGAAGCGTCAAGAGGTGCTCGGAGTCGCGCTCGATTGGATCAGCTCGTCCACGAGCAAGGCTATCGACGCGTACATGGCCGATCACCGACACGATGCGTCGATCGCCGAGCTCAAGAGTTACTTTACCTCGGTGATCGACTGGGTTGGCAGTGTCTTTACGCGTCCGCCTGACACTCAAATGCGCGGCCTCGAATGGGGCGCGCTGTACGAGAAGTACAAGGGCACGGCGTACAACCCTGTTGTTGTCGATGCTCGTGTCGAGGAACTTCGTGGCGACCCTGCTGTGCACGTCTACAAGGGCATCTATGAATACGTGCTCGGCGGTGAAAAGGAGCCGCAGCTACTTGATGTTCGCCTGTTCGATGACAAGACTAAGCAGCTCGCTTACAAGCGCCAGACCACGGGCGCTGAAGCTGCCGGCATCTCGAACTGCCCGCTCTGCGCCGTCGGTTCCAATGCGAACAAGACGAAGACGTGGCCGCTGAGCGAGATGGATGCTGACCACGTCGCCGCCTGGTCCAAAGGCGGCTCGACCGACGCGGCGAACTGCGAGATGCTCTGCGTCACGCACAACCGCGCCAAGGGCAACCGCTAAGTTGAGTTGAGTGGCGAAGCCGTATGAGCCTGGGTGATCGGATCCGAGATGAGCGGGTCAAGCGCGGCTGGTCGCAAGCGATGCTCGCGGAGAGGTCGGGTGTCTCACGCACGACGATCGCACGAGTCGAGCTTGGGAACAATGTCTCGACGGCGTCCCTATCGAAGATTGCGGCGGCGCTTGACTTGTCCATCGAGCTCAGTGAGCGTGTTTTCTAGTGGGCGTGATATCAAGCCCGTTGGTTCGGAATCTTATACTCGGAGAAAAGCAGTCTGATCACGAGGAGGTGGAAGATGCTCCCTGCGCTCGACGTGCGGTCAGGCTTACTGCCACTCGGCCGATATGCGGCGACCCTCGATGAGATCAAAATTAGCTACGTGGACAATCCTCGTTTCAGTGCCTCGACAACGCGCTCTGAGATTTGGGAACACTTCGTGTCGGCTACGGCTGGTATTCGCTCGGTCGTCCCCGTGGTCTGCGTCTGGGTCGGTGGCAGCTTCCTTACGGAGAAACTGGATCCCGATGACATCGATCTCGTGTATTGGTGCGAGGACAAGCTGGTAGATCGCGTGACCGATCCCCAGGACATGCTGTTGCTACAACTTTTTGCCACGAATCGCCTACGAGCCGATCTTAAGCTTCGTGTCGACACACGCTACTGCAAGTGGCACCTTTACCCCGAGGCCGATCGTGGGACGACAGTGGAGCACCAGTCCTACGCCCTCGTCCGCGGATTCTGGGATGACTTCTGGATGCGGAAACGCACGGGCGAGAAGAACGACCCGCCCCAGATCGGCGATGCGCTGCCCAAGCGAGGCTATTTTGAGCTCGAGCTGGACGGTTTCGATGTCAGTTGATTGGGAACAGTACAAGAAGGGGCTTCAAGGCATCCCTGATTGGATGGATGCCGATGATCTTGCGCGCCTCAGTATCGAGAGCTTCCGTGCAGAACGCAGTCCTTTGCGCAGAGATGCGTCGTCCGGCGCTCTGCGCCTGACTGGTGCCGGGATCGAAGGTCACTCAGGCGCAATCGACGGAATTGCTGAGGCGCTTCGCAATTTCCAAAGGTTGATCCTTGCGACCGGTCTTTCCTCAGTTGGGCACACTTCGTTGCGCGGTCAGCCACCGGCGGAAGTGGTAACGAAGACTCGACTGAATCTCAATGGCTCCCCCCTGCCCGGAAGTCTGGTGCTCCAGATAATGCCTGCCATGTCCCCCTCCGACGAGATCACACCAGATGGGCAAGGTGAGTTCTTCAACGATCACCAGACCCAGCTCGTAGACACTGCGATGAAGGACGCGTTAGGACTCCTTGAAGAAGGCCGGCAGGTCGGGGCCGACGCAGACGCAACCGCCTTTCTGTCAGCCGTGGCAGCGCGCGGCCCCCGAGTGGCATCCACGCTTCGTGACTTTTCGCTCAGTCTGGTGAAGTTCGAGTTTGAGCCGGACCTTTCTTGGACTCAGCCGCGGCAGCCACGGGTCCGTACGCGCCTGAAGATTGCCGAGCTCGCCCACATCGGCGAGCTAATCGCTTCACGAAAGCTCGAACGGGAGCCCACGACAGTTCGTGGTGTATTGCGCACCGTAAGCGAGATATCTGCTTGGCAAGTCGAGCTCGATGGCAAAGAGATTGTCAAAATCGACGCCAAGTTGATCCCCACATCCGACACCGCCACGCTCCGCACGGGCATGGTTGTATCGGTAGATGTCTCAGTGACTGAAGAGTTTGGGCCCGCAGACGAGGCACGACAGAAATACACCGCCACGTCATTTACGGTTTTGGGCGCGGAACAGCGCTGATGACCTTCCACGAACGCGAGGATGAGAACCCCGAATCCTCAGGCTCCGGGTTCTGCCGTTGCTCGATGATCTACCGGGCGCCGTAGCGTCGAGTTGCGTCGACCACGTCGATAGCCCATGTGTCGGCGAACTCTCTTGCCGACTGTGACCCTCGGCACGAACTGACGCGAAGACTGTGCACCGTGAGGCTGCGGCATGGACGTTGACGAGCCTGAGTGACCCCAGCAGGTCGAGCTTATGGCCCTCGTATCAACCCCCGACTTAGCGAGCACGAGCAGCGTCGCGAGCTCGGGCGCTGTGCTCTCATACGTGACGGGTGCGAGGCGCACGTCGTCGATAATGACCGCGACCACCACGTCGCTGGTGCGCCACGTGGAGGGCGTGCGGATGATCGTCTCGCGCGTATGCCGAGACGTCGCGACACTCGACGTGTAGCGAGAACACTGTGCCTGAATTGTGGTCAACGACATCAGCGCGGACGCAGCCGTAAAGGCAGCCGCCGACCTGCCAGAGTTGAGGCTCAGCTTGCTGGCGGCGTCGTACGGGTGAGGTCTTCATCAAATTCGGGACGCCTGACCGTCGCCCCGGTGTGGAGAAAGCCAGGCATCTCTTTATTCTCGAGCCGATAACCGCCGATATGACAGACCGAAATCGCTCTGACAGCAGAAAAAGCAAGCGGAGTGAACTCGGGGTGGGTCGCGATGAGAGGGTATTGGGCCGCACGACCCCTCCCCGGCCGGAACAGAGACCGAACGCCTTGGTCCTCCGACATCCTCGGCGGCTAGCACGACGATCTTCAATGTCGAACGTATGTTCTATTCTTGCTCAATGGGAACCAACCGTCGCTACGCACACCGCGTCGACGAACAAAACGCTCACCGAGCGCAGCAGGTCTCATCCGCACCCCGCCCCGTTGGGCTGAGCCCGGTCGAGGTCGATCTGGCAGCCTCTCCCGCGCGCACAGCCCCGGCACCGATTCCCATCCGCGCGTGGGTGCAGTTCTCGCCAGCGCCAGCACAACTGAACGGTGTTGCGTTGGAGTGGAATGAGGACGCCGTACACATCGAGGTCGTTGACGCCGCCGGCCGCACCCACAAACTTTGGGTGTGGGCCAGCGCCGTACAACGCCTCCAAGACCAGCCCCCCGATCGCCCGTGAGGCTCTCGGAAAAGAAGCGCTACAAGCAAATTCAGTCTGGACACTCCCACGCGCCGTAGATCAAGCCGAACCCAGTTTGCCAGTTGGTATGTCTCTTGCAGGATCGGCCGAACGTGCTCCGCCTGCCGTCATCTGGTGTGAGAACTCCAGCAACTGGCACGCTCCTGTTCCCGAAATCTTCGAGAGCGTGAGCCCCTTCAGGAGCCGGCGAAATTGGTTCCCGGCAGGTTCGCCCGCGCCAGATATGGCGCGACGCGCTGCGGCCCTCTTTGCGATGTCACCTTGTCGACGGCGAAGCCTTCCGCGCTGCCGTCGCGGGTGAACAGGTCACCGAGACGCCCAAAACTTCAGCAGTCCCCCTCGTTTCGCGACCCCTAAATCGGGCTTCAGACTAAAAAAGTCGCTTTGCCGCGCATAGGCATTCTGGCACCACACCGCGTGGTGCCGGGAAGGCAACATGCGCGACACCACCCTTCGCCTCCACGCCGCATACCGGGCGCTGGCAGGCTCCGACCTCCCCCTGTCCGAAGACGACGACACCTCCCTGCACATGGTCGACCTGGCCGAACATTCCGGCCGCGACGATCACGCGCGCCCGCTCAGATGGCTGCGATCCATCGACCTCGTTGAAGGCTTCTGTGACACCACCGGAAGCCTGCCGGTGAACCGTCGAAAGCCGCCGCACTCACTCGACCTTACTGAGGCTCGGCTTGCAGACTTTCTCAACTACCAGCGAATCCGGTTTGCACGAGGCGAGCTGAGCACCTACGAAAAGCAACGCCTCCTGGCCCTGCCTGGTTTCTCCTGGGCGCCCCTGGACGAGCAGTGGGAGAAGCGGCTCATCGAGTACGACGAGTTCCTCACCCACCACAAACGCGCACCCCGATACCGCAGCGACGACCCAGCAGAACGAAGCATCGCCGACTGGGCCACCCGTCAACGCTGCCGCATGCGGGCCGCCCGCATGCCTGCCGACCAGGTTCAAGGTTTTGCTTACGTCGAACGCCGAGCGGCTCGGGTCGGCTCCCGTATGGGGCCGCGGGAACGCCGCACGGGCCTGTAGCCGTAGTAATGAGTCACACCCGGTTTGGGTGAACCCTCAAACGGAAAGGATCCACCGTGGGCAAGATGCACGACATTCCCCTGCACGGCGCTGAGTACATTACTTCAATCCTCAGTCGCCGCGACCGCCATACCGTCATCAACTTCGTGTGGGACGGCGACGGGGAAGAGGACCGCCTGAAAGACGAAAGTGTCGCCCGGCAGGCAGCCCTCACGCAGGCCCTGTTGCGTGAGGGTGCGTTGGATCTCATTGCCATGCTCTTCGACGACATCCGCACACTGTCAGCCCACCCCATCACCACCACTACCGACGAACTAGAAGTCATCCGCCGCTTCCCCACCAGCCCAACAATCACAGACCGACTCGACTTCGCCCACCGGCTCATGGCCACACTCATGACGATGACCTGGAAGATCACCGTCTGTTGGGTGCCGCCGGCCTGCACTGCTGAGGAGATGATGCTGCACCTGATCCTGGATCAGGCCGAACTTCTGGACGACCGTCACGACGTGGGCCTTGACGACGACTGGCGCCACCTTGTCA
>Ga0306872_100648_pt1 | contig 12600 bp, 33 predicted proteins | sample AntRauMeHopE1498_FD_190455 | JGI IMG/M metagenome (GOLD analysis project Ga0306872, IMG submission 190455) | Saline lake microbial communities from Rauer Islands, Antarctica - Metagenome Hop E1 #498 (v2) (version 2) | ecosystem: Environmental > Aquatic > Non-marine Saline and Alkaline > Saline ...
TGTGAGCGGGTCGGATGGCAAGTCAGGGATTACACGATGGAGTCGATCCGAAAACTGTTATGACTTATTTTGAAGAAATTGCCAATCAAGCGGAAACAGTGCATGTAAAGACAAGAAGTGTGCGACGTAATCATGACACTTTACTTCCCCTCTTTGGGAATAGGATGATAGCACTAGTGAAAATAGAAATTATCGATACTTCAATTCATGACATGAGAGATAAAATTCTTGTTTACTGTTTTTAAGGAATTGGCAGTCACGTTGATTATCGAGTAGTCTAAAATACCATTTGACACATACCGTCATCACGTATAGTATCAATTTACAAGGAGACAAGCATGATCAAATGGTTAAAGTCACTAGTTGAGTTTGAAAAAGCGCCGATGAAATATAGTATCTCATTATTTGGACGTGAGATTGCACAATCTCAGACGCGGGAATCGGCAGAGAATTTTGTAGAAGATGATATGGATAAAACATCCATATATCGCGAACATTATCAGATTGTCAAAAGATGTACCGGAGACGGAAATTGAATATCATTGACTGGATTAAATCACTCTTCCAAAACCCTGTAGTGGCTCACCCAATTGATGGGTATGCGGTATTTGCTAGGGGAAGATGTATTACATGTCTTCCATCAAAGACAGCAGCGGAAGAATTCATTCGAAATCAATTCCAAGAGGTCGATGCCAAAACGGCCCTTATAAATCTAACTGCCGGAGGTAAATATCGATCCACTCAGGATGGAAGATGGAAGGCGTTTAGAAGCAACTTGAAGATTGTGAAATTCGAAGGACCAGTATGAAAAAGAATACAAACCAGTAGTGGGCAATCGAGTTAACATCTGTACATAAAAAATATACTCACATTGCTGAAAAGGAAGAACAACAATCACTTACTTTCAACAACTCACGCAGTCTACACAATGCTTACGCACCTCAATCGTAAAAGAGCATGTTCCGTGGTCTCGCGATTGTGGACAATACGTCCACGACCAGTTATCGTTACCTGTTGTCCAACAGGTTTATAGACAAATCCTAATCAACGTTTAAACATCAAACATGAATTGAGTTGACGACTGATTGATGGTGATGTAGATTAGAAAAAATATAGATTTAAGAGGGACATATGAACATCATAGAAAAAATCAAAATGTACGACATTCCTGTTGTGAGATCTCACGGTAGGTATACTTCTGCAGAGGCATTGCTCGAGTTTACTCGTCCTCTTGAGGGCGTCGAGGGGTTTGTCGTAGACTTTGACGGTCATAAGGTGAAGGTCAAGGCTGATCAGTATGTCACACTTCATAGGGTGAAGGACCAGATTCGAACCGAACGTCACATTCTTGAGATCATCATTAATGAAAAACTCGATGATGTTCTCCCTATCCTAGACGCAACAGATCGAGTGACTGTTGAAGAATACCAACAGCGTTTTAACGTAGGGTTCGACACAGTTGTGAGTCGAATTGAAGGGCTTGTGTTGCTTGCGCGCGCCCTCCATAATGGCGACAAGAAGGAAGTTGCCATGAAATTTGTGCCAAATCTTATCTACAAAGAGGATTCGAGTTTCATATTTCGTGTACTTAATGGTAAAGAATTGCGCCCACATGTCATCGAGCACATTCGCAAAAGCGTAGGCAATACTGCACGATACGACGCTCTTCTCAAATGGCTACAAATGTAGTAGATTGCGTTGACTTGTTAAAGACACGGTGCTATTGTTAACAGAAGAGGGCAATTTTGCAATTATACATGCTCATTACAAAAAGGACTGAAAACATGACTTTTATTAAATTTACATCCATTGACAAGTTTGCTGATGCGTGGAAAATGATGCAGCGACAAGAAATTGGTCAACTCCAATACCGCTCCAAAATAAAGCTACACGGTACAAATGCTGGAGTTCGTATTGTAGGCGGTCAGCCATTTTATCAAAAGCGTACTGCAGACGTCACTCCACTTGCGGACAATGCAGGGTTCGCATCATTTGCATATACCGTAGACTGGAAGATTGACGAAGATGTTATCATCTACGGTGAGTGGGCCGGAAAAGGTGTTCAAAAATCTGATGCTGTTTCTTCGATTCCTGTCAAGACGCTCTTTGTTTTTGCAGTGAAAAAAGATGAATACATGATCACTGAGCCAGCCGCAATTCGTGAGTATGTACCATACCACCCACAGATTGTGATTCTACCATGGTTCGACGAACCAACGACGCTAGACATCAATAACGTCAGCAGTGCAAAAGCACTTTCAGAACGTCTCAATGTAGACGTGGAACAGATTGGCTCAGAAGACCCATTCATCAAAGAGCATTTTGGAATCTCAGGTGTTGGTGAAGGCCTTGTCGTCTCGCCATATTCAGAAACTGGCTCTGTCCCACTTTGGCTTTACAATACATACACATTCAAGGTCAAATCTGATGCCCACCTTGTACAGAAAACTAAAGGAATCAACTCTTCAATCTACATTGAAATTCCTGGTTCTGTCAGAGAATTCTGTGATCAATTCGTCACGGACAACCGATGTGAACAAATGGTTCAAGAACACCTTGAAGGCTCCTATACTATGAGAGGGATGGGAACATTTCTTAAAACAATCAACGCTGATATTCTAAAAGAAAGCAGAAACGAATTTGCTGAACTTGGTGTAGAGTGGAAAATGGTTGCAAAGGAAATTAACAAGCGTGCTGTGAAATGGTTCAAATCTAAAAATACAGTTTGACAAATAACGATATTGTGACAGGAGACAACCATGAACATTTTCATCTGGATTAAATCACTCTTCCAAAACCCTGTAGTAGCTCAACCAATTGATGAGTATGTGGTATTTGCCAAAGGACATTGCGTCGGACATTTCCCATCAAAGACAGCAGCGGAAGAATTCATTCGAAATCAATTCCAAGAGGTCGATGCCAACGCGGCCCGTATAAATCTAACTCCTGGCGGCAAATGTCGATCCACTCAGGATGGAAGATGGAAGGCGTTTAGAAGCAATCTGAAGATTGTCAAACAGGAGACGTCAAGATGAAAAAAGAGTTCAACCCAGTAGTGGGTGGTCGAGCCAGCATCTGCACATGGGAAATAGAATTTTATTTTCTGGATAAACAGCAAGTTCAATCATTCATCAAACTTCTAATCAAAGACGAAATTGATTTTTCGTTTGAATATGAAAAAGTTCTTGATCAAGCTGACGAACGGCACTACATTACAGTAACTGGCTGCTGGGCGGCAAACATGGTTCGGGTTGCTCAGATGGCAGAAGAAGTTGACTATGTTGGATAACCAAAAAAAGGAATATAAACATGAACAATGATGCAAACCAGCTGGCCAGAGATATTTATCTGCAGGCTGTTGGCACTGTGGGTGGCCTAGGTGATTTTACCCAGGAGGAAAGAATACAAATGCTTCGAGAGGTTGCTACCATATGCATTGATGCAGCTGATGTGTTTTACGAAACAATTAGTGATTGTGAACCATGAAAAAAATCTGGTATAATTGGCCAAGAAATTATGGCACACACAATCTGAAAGCATGGCACGAAATTGTTAGAATCATAGTGTTTCTTCCTCTGGTAACTATAACATTCACCCCATTCTACTTTTCAGTGTGTTTGATGGTAGGCAGTGACGAAGCTGAACGAATTAGAAAAGACGTGTGGTGACATGATCAAAACAATAAATGGACTAAAACGAAATCACGTAGTTGAAGATGTCAACAATAGTACATCTGGGTTCTGGCCTGCTAGAATCTGGCGAATATTAGACAGCGAGCATGTGATCACAATTTGCACAGGCCTTCATGTAAAAAAGATGCACGTCTCTGAATTGAGAAAGTCAGAGTATACCGGTCGGTGGATGAGCAATCGCAGCATCCGCGAAAAGACACACTTTCTGGGGATGACTAGACTGAGAGGATTAATTAAAGGCGCTCGGCATTATAATCCCGAACTGATCCCAGAAGAATGAAATTGGAGTAACAATGATATGAACAGCAGAGTTTATGAAGATCAGGATGGTTTGGAAATTACCACCAAAGATCGAGTAATAGAATTTCTGAAATTTGACGGAGGAAAAACAATTCTTGATGTGGTGATTCATGACAAGAAACTGCAAAATCCCGTAGTGGTGTGTCTAACATCAGATGAAGCAACCCAATTGAAAAACTGGCTAAATGATCAGGGATTCTAAATTAGATAGACAGTTGACACCCCAGTCGATCTGTTGTAGTTTAATTGTATAGAAGGAGACACACAATGAAGAAATACTACGACGCACTGCTTGAACTAATGGCTGAGAGCCTTCTATTCACATTCATTAGTGCAGGTATCTTTGCGTTTTTTGGTGTTTTGTACTTGGTTTTAGTAGTCATGACTTATGGAATTGCATTGTTGTTTTTAATTGTACCAATGTGTTTCTTAATCAAACGACGAGCGGATACCAACGAAGCAGCCCAATTGAAAAACTGGCTAAATGAGCAGGGATTCTAAATTAGATAGACAGTTGACACTGAAGTCATTCTGTTGTAGTTTGATTGCATAGAGGAGATACAGGCAATGAATGTACAGAAGGCACAGTATATGATCTCATATGTTCACGAAAACGATCACAAAGAGAACAAGACCAGATTTGTCCAATTCTCATGTGATACTGTCCCAAATTGGGCAAGCGACATCCAACCATATTATGAAGGTGAGAATGACAAATGAGTAACATTGCACAATGGATTGAAACCCTAGCGGAAGGTGAAAAAGTTCAGGCTGTATGTATTGGGACGCACTGCCAAGATAAATGGGGATGGGGTGATGATCAGGAACCATTTAATTCAGCACCAATTGGTGTTGTCCTCTCATGGGACCAAGCCCGTCCATTTTTGGAGTATGAGTTCGATAGTGGATATGGCGGCGCGGACTGTCATCCTGTCGTAGCATGGACCACATCCAAAATCATAACAATCAGCGAGTACAACGGGAGCACTCGCGCCATATCTGCACCTCGGCATCCAATCGACTTTGTCCCAACCTTTAATTGATAGATAGGAAATCACAATGACACGAGAATTTGTAGTCCACTTTGCTGAAACCATGTTTATGTTGATGTCAGGTGTTCCATTGCATGCCAGTCCTTGGATATTGTTCTGGATCTTTGGATGGGCAATACTAGTAACGCTATCAATTGCGGTTGCATCGGTCGTAATCTCGAGATATTCGCCAAAACTTTTGGTCAGTCTGTTCACATGTATCGGCATGTCTATTGTTTTTGCTGCCTGCCTTTCAATCCTTTTAATAGTAATGGCAGTCCCAGCAGCCCAACAGCAAATGATGAAAGAGTGTAAGACAGTCACTGTGGATGTGACTGTGGGAGAAATCACCACTCAAATAAATGCACAGCAATGTCGTTTTAAGCCCAACTACTATGAGGATTTTGGTGAATGGCAACTACAGGAGATTAGAAAATAATGCACATGAAACATAAAGATTTTCTGGGCCAAGAACTCAAACTCGGCGATTCAGTTGTCATTATGCTACCCAATTACCGTGAACTTACAAGAAGCGTAGTTGTTCAGTTTACCCCACAACAGGTGAGAGTTGAATATCAATACCAAGGATATACTCGCACGTATCTATGTCGGCCTTGTGATGTTGTTTTATTGTTGACATGCCAGTCAATCTGTTATAGTTTGATTGTATAGAAGGAGATACAGGCAATGAACGTTCTGAATATCACAGCACTTGAATATGCAACAGAAAAACACACTGGTCAGACAAGATCAGACGGGAGCGAATACATTGCGCATCCATGTCGTGTGGCTGACACTATTATGGACTACGCCCCTGATAATTTCACTATGTTTAATGCGGCTCTGCTACATGACACGTTGGAAGATACAGATGCAACATATGATGAAATTCTGGAATTGTTTGGTAAATCTGTTGCTGATCTTGTGCTTGAGCTTACAAGCGATCCAGTGGAAATTAAGCAAGTTGGCAAGACTGCATACCTCATTATGAAAATGTGTAACATGTCAGATGATGCACTCACTGTGAAACTTGCTGATCGGCTGGATAACGTACAGGATCTCAAGACTGCAAAGAGCGAAGCATGGCGTGCAAAATACAAGAAATCAAGTCTAGAGATCATGACTGCTCTTGTCGCGCATCGCAGCATAAGTCCCTTCCAGTCCCAACTGATCACTGAAATTTTAACACTCATCAAATAGGAGATGTACTAATGTACGAAACAAGTGTTGACCTAGGACTCGTCATTGGAATAGTAGGTGCTGCTGTAGTGTGTACGGTTATGTTTGCACTCTTCACTACCCCGAATTCAGAGTGGCGAGCAAATGCCATCGAACGTGGCTATGGCCTGTATTGTTCATCGACTGGTGACTTTGCATGGAAAGACGAGTGTGACGTAAAATGACTTGGAAATTGTTCCTTGATGACATCAGGTTCCCTGCTGATGTCAGATATGATTATGGTCCCTACCGAGATATTGTAATCTGTCGTAGTATGGACGATGCGGTGTGGTGTGTTGAACAATATGGGCTCCCGCAATTCATCAGCTTTGACCATGATTTGGCAGACGTTCATTATGAACAGTGCGATGGGGAAAAAACAGGGTTTACATTTGCCAAGTGGTTGTGTGACTATGTCATGGACAACGATCTTCAAATTCCCGAGGATTTTGGTTTTCTTGTACATTCCATGAATCCTGTAGGCGCAGAAAACATCCGTTGTTATATGAATAACCTCTTAAAGCACTGGAAACACAATGGATAAATTCTTGTTCAAACCAAGATTCAATTTGATATTCGCTCGATGCTTGTTTGATCTTTTGACAATCTGCGCAGCCACTTGGTTTTATTCCACAGCGGTTTTACCATTGCCCATCATCTTTATTTCACAAATATTAATAATCTACCTCACATGCGAAATCACATATAACTTAAAGGAAACTGACAAATGAAAATTCGACTTACTCACCTTGGTATTGTTGCAGGTATGGCAATGCTGATCATGGCCTCAACATGCGAACCAGCTGCCAATGTTGCATCCCGTAACATTTCCACAGCGGCAGATAACTTTGAAGTTCCCCGTCGGATTTCAGTCATTAACGGCATCACAGACAATGTGTCCATGGTGATGGAAGGGTTCTGTTCTCTGGATAACAGCAATACTCCTGGCCGCATGGGAATCACATGCAAAACAGGCAACAACCAATACATCAAGAACTTCCTTGACAAATCAGATAATACTTATGTGTTGACTGAACAGTTGGGTTCTGTAAATGTGTCCGAATTTCACTATCGTGTAGTGTTCCGCCCACAGTCACTTATCCCAGATATTGATTTTCAGGGAAGTACTGATGAGCTCTTGGACAATAAAAACACTGATGGTTAATTGATATCAATTGTTGACGTTCCGGTTGAGCGGTGTTATAAAGAATACAACAAAGGATAACATTATGAACATCAAAGAACTAATTGAACAATTGAGCACCATGGACCCAGAAATGCAGGTGATGATGCAAAAAGATGCAGAAGGCACTGGTTATTCTCCATTGAGCGGATGTGAACCATCTAGAATCTACGATGCTAAGTGGATAGCACAAGGCCCTGATATGGACCAAGAAGAGTGGGAAGAAATTCTCAAAATGCCACACGCCTGTGTATTGTTTCCAGTTAATTAATATGAAAGCCTATGCAGTATACAAAACGTGGTGGCTTTCATGTCAAACAAGATTCAACGCAGACGATGGATCTGATGTTCTGTCAGATAGTGAGCAGTTTGCGCGGCATATTAATGAGATGACACAATTTGAAATGATGGAAATAATGGAAAGTTGGGCAGATGATTAACTACATTAAACAAATTATTAGAAACGTCAAAGTCAAATATTTGCGACGTCGCTTCTTAACCGACCAACAACTGGCATATTTCATCTTGGACGAAGGAAAAGTCGTAAGAGTACATATCAAATACACTCTTCATGATGGGTGTGATTATACCACGATCTGTCTAGTGGCCGGATATTGGTGGGCAGAATGGGAAGAAGTCTATACTACTTCAGAAGAGGCAGCAGATGCGTTCATTAAAAGATATCATCTGCCCAAGACCAAAGACATTTACAGCGGTATTACTGGTGTATATTTTCCTGCAACATCAGTCAACACATACAAGATTTGGATTACAAAATGACAAAAGTAGTACACGAACATGTACAGGATGGATGGGACAACATTAATATCCAGATATATCCCACTGGCATCTGTAAGTCTATCAAAGGCGGCCCTCACGAAGATAGGGAATATTTGCAGGTGAGGGTAAAACTTTTTGGTATTCCACTGTGGTGTAGATGGGTTAACAAAGATTATGTCAAGTATTACGATGAAGTTAAAGAAACAATTTACAAATGTGAGTGCAATGATGCAGATGTATAGGACTAAGGCAGTGGGATATGGTGACAGTGGAGCCAGCCTAACCCCATTTACTACAAACGATCTCGCCCTAGTGAAATCAGAAATTGAAGATTTGCTGCTGTCTGATCATTCTGTTGAGCTGTACACGGTATCATCAGACGGCGTTGAAACGCTGGTACTATACATCACATTCAATACAGGTTCATATTGAACTGACAGTATGACAGTCTCACAAAAGGAAAACAGCATGACTAAATCGCTCGGAATGATGCTCAATGACACAATTAACGAATTGGAAAGTGCGCGGATTAAAATGCAGAACATTGCTGATATTGAAAATCTTCGTATTGAAAAGGAGAATAAAAAATCTCTTGTGGATAACATACGGCACACCATCATACGTGACATCGAGTCTGGTGAAGTGCCTGTTATCAAAGTGACCGAACGGAATGACGCATCATGGATCAGGAGAGCTTTTGATGCTGGTGATATTGCTGATATGGTACCGCATCAGCATGTTTGGTACACATTTGTCAACTGGGCAACGAATAACGATCTGATCATTGACGTTACCTATCATTACCAAAATGATAGAAAACACGCTACCCAGGTAACAGTTGCCCCAAAGATTGAGATGTGGGGATGAATGACATGTGCGATTGTGTATCTGAATTTTCAATTGAGCCACATGGCGAAAACCAAGTGCTCTATTTTGGTAGATGTCCCCACAAACATGGATACAATTTGACTACATTGTCCGAGCCTGCGTTCAATTGTGATTTTGGTCATTTACAGTATCTCCTCAACCTTGGCATTGCCCAACACAAAAGGAAATAATACAAAATGATGAAAATGTATATTGCCATATTGGATGAATTTCCTGATCACATGACACCCACTCTTGTGGCTCACTCTGTACTATCTGCACATGACAAATTCTCAGTGAGGCATATGTTTAACGGTCATTCTGGATATGATTATCCCGAATACATGGACTGGTTTGAAAATTCATTCAAGAAAGTCACTGTGCGAGTCAACCAAAAAGAGTTTGACAAAATTGCTGCATTGCCAAATGTTCATTTGGGACAAGAGAACACCACACTGGAAGGTAGAAAAGCCTGTGCTGTGGTTTGTCCCATGCCAAATGAAAACTTGCCCAACGTATTGAAATATGCTAAACTGTGGAAACCCAAACATAATTGAAGAACACTTGTTAAGTAATCTTCAATTATGGAGTGATTGTTTAGAGAACCCTTCATATCATTCATTGGAAGTGGGCTTTAGGCACAATCCAGTCTCCAAAGACGGAATACAATGATCAAGTGGAAAACTTAAAGGGAGTGGAAACTTATCAATCGAAAGTTCTTAAATAACCAAGTATATGTAATTGCATATGCATTTTAATAAAGGAAAATACAATGGAAGCCGACATAACAATAACAGACCAAGCAGGACGAAAAGTATTTAGTGTTGATACTGGCGATTTGCCTGTTGACCAAGCGCAACTGTATCTCGAGGAATTTAAGAAAAAGTATTGCCAATCTTAACGACAAGGCAGTACACCTTTCAGTGTACTGCCTACAAAGAGAACAATATCTGGGTAATAAGGACTATTTGAAATGAATATTTGGTACGACTTGAAATCAGACCCACCCGCTGGCAACGAATATGCGGTAATTGTTGATGACAAATGATGTTGGAAGATTAAACCAAGAAATAAAGATTGCACTTGATCAATACATCAAAACTAGCGATGTGTCACACATGGTCAGAATGCTTGAATTAACAAAAGAACGTGCGAAGTCGTTGAAATCTCGAGACTTTGAGACTTTCCGTGCAGACAACATTGTACGGTTTGATAAGGGAACAAGATGATACATGTGATAAGACATGCAGTGGAAAAGACAACCTACAAAGAGGGCTTTTAAGTGAATAAAGTCACAATTGAATATGAAGAATCAGAATTTCTTGGCAGTATGTTCACGGATGCCATCGTCGCTTGTATTCAACGTAAGATGGAATATATGGTCAAACTCGATCGAGAAAAAGACACAGTGTCTGAATCAGAAGTGTTGATGAATCTTTCCATGATTGATTTCTATGATAAGAAGATAACAGCTTATACTAAAATGCGGGAGTCAATGACATGGTGAACATTTGGCGCGATTTAAAAACAGATCCACCCACTGGCAACGAATATGCGGTAATCATTTTCCCTTGCAAAAGCGATTGTGGTGTGCTATACACAATTAGTAATCCCCATTATGCCCGAGGTGAAAACGCACTCAAAGCAGGGTACACACATTGGTGCCTGTTTACATTGGCCAGTAACCACGATGAATGGGAAAAATGGCAAGACGATCTACCGCCCACCACAGGCGAAGATATCCAACGCGCCATGGCGCAATTGAAAGACTTAGGAGACGATGAATGAATACTTTTGAAAAATTAAAAGCAGAAACAATGGTTCTCCGAAAGGCTCGAGATCCACTTGCCTCCATTATGCAGTTTCACATTGCGGAAATCTCAAAACTTGGCAAAGCTGAAAACCGAGACCCATCAGAAGAACAATCAGTTCAGTACCTCAAGAAAACTGTACAACGCCTCAAGGAAGATGAATTCTCTAATGAGTCTGAGTTTGTACTCCTGGAGAAAATTCTACCAGAATTGGCAACGGCCGAAGACATCAGAGTGTTCCTTTTCAATCTAACTGAATCTGGTGTTGACATTTCCAATAAGGGCATTGTCATGAAATCCATCAAGCAAGAATTTGGCGCATTGGTGGACATGAAGATGGTGAGTGGTATGCTCGCATGATTGAATCTGAAGAAATGTACACTCGGTTGAGCAATATGACTGAGCAGGAACGGATTGATATTCTCGACCCCATCTGTTATGCGGTTTCTGGAAAAATTAAAGCGTTTGGTGAAGATGGGCCTGAGGTTATTGCCAATCGAATCTTAGCACTTGCTGTATTGGATCTTTACCGAGAATGGCAAATAGAAATTTATAGTAGAGAGTAGAAATACAAATGACTGACAAAGAAAACAAAATGAAATTCACTGTGGATATCGGTGAACCCTATACAGAAACAGAGACCTATATGTTCACTGATTCTTATCCCCAATGGTTGGAAAATCTCGATCACATCGCCGCGATGTTTGAACATTTTAAAGTGTTAACGAGCGGGGACATTGTTGAACAATTTAAAAACGCCAAGGGATTTATGACTGGCCCAGTTGCAATGATTGATGGTAAAATTCTTGAAGCTAAAACTCGGCGGTTCAACAGCATTGATGATATCAAAGAACACATTGACATTGAAAATATTTACGTGTACATGATAGAGGACAAATCCGGTAGAAGAATAAAAGAATCACATCAACCTGAAGTCACTGAAATGTTAATCTCGGGAAAATTAGGGGTTCCTATTGAGGGGTTGCCAGATGAAATGTATGAAGATGTAATTGAATACACTATTCGGTACAGTGATGCTTGAACCAATGAACTATTATTTTGTAGTGAAGAACATAGGAGATGAAAACGTTGGAATATTTACAACAATAGAACAAGCCATTGAAAAACTAGACAGCATGGGCACACGGAACCATGATTTCAGAATACAGCTAATCGAACGACCAGATGAGGCACACCAAAAAACCGTAGGCGAATTAACGGATATTATTACAGATTTAGGGGCACAAATTGACAGACTTCGAGAAGATGTTGACAGTGTCCGAACAAACCAATCAGATGACTGGAGACGATGAATATTATCAATCAGTAAAGGTGCAACCTCCCTCCTGTTTACACATTGTGGATAGTGGCCCAAATGCCTGATGAATAATAATGATAAGTAATTGACACAATCAGGAAATTACAATGAAACAAACCATAGTATGGACTAAGCCTGGATGCCCTTCGTGCGTTCAGGCTAAATCATTTTTAATGAGCAAAAACATCCCCTTTCAAGAACGAGTCATTGGTACAGAATGGACTCGAGAACAATTATTTGATCAATTGCCAAATGCCAGATCAGTCCCACAGATATTCATGTATGGGGAATATGTGGGCGGCTGGAATGAATTACAGCAATATGCAGATGATCATGGTATGTTCAACGGTGGTGACAGTTTGACATAAATAGTTGCTAAAGGATGCCATTATGAAAATTT
>Ga0306872_100649_pt1 | contig 12573 bp, 10 predicted proteins | sample AntRauMeHopE1498_FD_190455 | JGI IMG/M metagenome (GOLD analysis project Ga0306872, IMG submission 190455) | Saline lake microbial communities from Rauer Islands, Antarctica - Metagenome Hop E1 #498 (v2) (version 2) | ecosystem: Environmental > Aquatic > Non-marine Saline and Alkaline > Saline ...
CGGGCTACCTGGTACAGACAATGAAATAAAAGTCAGAGGTGTCGGTGAAGTTGCCTTCACTGCGACTGAATTTATTGATTCTGGTGCAATTGTCTCTGACGTGACCAACGCCTCTGACGTTGCAGTGTTTATCACTGGTCAGCAGAACCAAGATACTGGAACTGGCAATTACAATGACGGTCTTTTCACCGCACGCTGGAATAATATAACGACTCGGCCGGAGTTTCAGCGCGGAGATGCAGACTCTAGTGCGGACCTTGGATACGCAGTAGTAGAATTCACTGGAGCAAACTGGAAAGTACAAAGAATTGAGCATACCTATACAACCTCCGGGATAGTAGAAACTGAACCAATGAATGCCGTTGGTTCTATCTTTCGGTCATTTGTACACGCACAAAAACGGGTTGGAGAAGGACTCAATGGGATTGATGAAGGAGGACACTTAGTCTTTATTTCCAGTATCGGTGCGGTTTCATTTCAATTGCGTGGCTCTGCAAATACGCCTTCGGATCATGTATCAATAGCTTGGGTAATAGAAAACACGCAAACCGGAACCGGAGCTATGACAACCTATCAATCGTCTGGAGCATTTAATAATGCTGACCCAGAGCCGGCTAGCTACAGTGTTCCGATTGGAGGTACAGTCAATCTTTCTAACGCCAGTATCTTTGGTAATAACACCACAGATGGTACTGGAACTACGTATCCACGATTACATACCGGATTCACTATTTTATCAACCACAACCTATCAAGTTTTTCGTAGCGATACCAATAACGATATGGACTTTAGAGTTGAAGTAATTGTGTGGCCAGTAGCCGAGACGTCCATCAGACAAAATTACTACCGCTTTTACGTGGATAACGATGCCTTAGACCCGACAGACCCGTGGCCACTAGGAGCAAATGATTTGGGAGAAAATACGTCAATTACAGGGAGTGATGATCCGCTTGGTGAAGGCGAGCGGGTACGACTGCGCATGTCCTTACTCATAAATAACGCCACGTTGCCACAAAGTACGACGGCATTCAAATTACAATATGGACTGCAGGCAGGCACCTGTAGCGCAGTGTCTGTATGGACCGATGTCGGAGCGCCAGGCAGCGGAACCATCTGGCGGGGAAGTGACGGAACACCAATTGATGGAACGGCTCTAGCTACTAGTAGCCCAGCAGCTGGAACATTAAACCTCTCGGTATCTGACGTAGCCGGAACCTATGAAGAAGCAAATACTACAGCCGTTAACCCTTATCTGGTCGATATCGGCCAAGACGTCGAGTATGATTGGTTGCTTGAACACAACGGAGCCGCTCAACGATCTGACTACTGTTTCCGAATGGTATACGCAGACGACTCAGAATTAAATAGCTATATTCACTACCCAACCCTGCGCACCACTGGCTACACCCCTATTATCTGGGATTGGCGCTGGTACAACGACGAATCTAATGAGACACCCTCATCGCCTTTGGCTGCCGAAAATGTGGCGCCGGTAGACGTAGGTAATCAAGAAATAATAAAATTACGCGTCATAGCTTCGGAAGTAGAAAACTCGGTTGGTCAAGATGTTAAGTTCGCCCTACAATATTCGCAATATGCAGATTTCTCCGATGGCGGTACCTTCCTTGAGAGTATAAATGCTTGTACTGCTACGTCCACCTGGTGCTACGCAGATGGCGCAGGGGTAGATAACGCAGTCATTCAATCCAGTGTGATAACAAAAACCGATACTTGTGTAGCGGGAGTAGGAATCGGTTGCGGTACCCACAATGAAGTTGCTGCTACCACCAGCACCTTCACCCATGCAGCTAGTGCTAATACCGAATTTGAGTTCACCCTTCGGCAAGCAGCCGCTAGGGTAAATGGGGTGTATTACTTTAGATTGTATGATGTGACCATCGACCAACCATTAGTCGCAAGTTCTTCACTGCCTTCGCTGGTGACTGAAGGAGCTCAGTTAGTGGCAACCATTAGTGGCGTGACCGTCGGGACTGAAGTGGCAGGTATAACAGCCGATGTTACAACAACAGCTGCCTCTATTGGCTTTGGTTCTCTCCCGGTCAATGCGTCCTTTGAAGCGGTTCAGCGCTTATCGATTAGTACTAATGCCACGCAAGGGTATCAATTGCTTATGTACGCAACCCAGCAACTAACCAATAGCTATGGAGAAATCATTCCTGCTATTACTTCGAGCAATGCTATACCAGCTGGATGGAGTAGTGTGTGTACTAGTCTGGTAACAGGATGCTTTGGGTACCATACTACAGATGCAACGTTACTCAGTGGAAACAGAAGTAGGTTTGGCCCGATTGATTCTTACGCGGCTGTTTCAACCGAACCGGCTGAAATTATGTTCAGTTCCATTCCGGCCAACGATACACAGGATATTGTCTATCGAATTTTGGTGTCCGAGATGCAATCAGCCGGAGAATATCAAACCAGCATTGTCTACATAGCAATCCCAACCTTCTAAATGGTATGATAATGCCTATGAGAACCACAGCCAGTACATTTACACAGCTTCTCTTTTTGGCGATCCTAATTCTGTCACCAGTTTTTGTCAGCGCTTCAGAAATAAATATCCGACCATTTTTAATTGATGAAACGCTGGCTCCAAGAGACTCAGTGCAGAAATTAGTAACACTCACCAATGACTACGACTTCAGAAAAGCAGTACTCTATGCAACGGTAAACGAAATTACGGTCGATAGTACTGGGGAAATCAAAGAATTCACCTCACCAGCGATGGTGGACCGGACCACCTCTGTTACTAGCTGGATCGAGATTAGTCGCGGAAGGATAGAAATACCAGCCGGAGAGGTGCGAGAAATACCCATGTTAATCAAGGTACATCCTTTTGCCCAGCCGGGCGAGTATCACGTTTTTGTCGGCTTTGTCCAAGCACCTAATAGACCTAAAGCTGAAGCTATAGCTCTAGTGGGTGATGCAAAGGGAGTGATTGTCAAAGTAACCGTCGCAGATCAGCGGGTTGATGGATTACGAATTAGTAGTTTTCTTATTGATAGATTTGTTACGGGAGAAAACCGACGCTCGATTGAGATAGCTGTAGAAAACACCGGTGACATGGTGTCTTCGCCGATGGGAGAAATCATCTTTTACGATTCCCGTGGAGTAGAAAAAACATCTATACCAATAAACGCACAAGGAGTGTCGGTAGCTCCTGGAGAAACGCTTACGTTGCGCAGCGCTGTCCCGCTTTCTAATGACCTGGGAAGATACAAAGCCAACGTATCGTTGCGTTATGGTGACAACCAGGCAGCTGCTCTTTTTGATACTACTATGTTCTACTTAATGCCGTTACACACGCTACTGTTAGTGTTTGCGGTGATATTGGTAATAACATTATTCGTGGCCCTTCTAATCAGGCGCTCATTTACCGCAGATCAAGACGATGATGACCACGACTATGATGAGGTGGCAATGTATGTGCGAGACGGGCACGAACCAAATCCATATGACCATGATATTGATCTCAAAAATAAATAATTTATTATTGCTACTGACTTTTGCGTTATTGGCAGTTTTGCCAGTGACTGCATGGGCCCAGGCGTCACTGTCTTTGAGTGTATCTCCAACGCTATTTGAAATGACAGCTAGTCCTGGGCAGGAGTGGGAAAGTGTTATCCGGGTAATAAATTCTAATCCTTATGACATCAAGGTGTTTGCCGACGCGGTAAATTTTGCGCCTCAGGGTGAGAGTGGTCAGAGCAGGTTTCTACCGATTATAGCGGGAGAAGCTGCCGGACAAACGCTGGCAGAATGGATAAAGGTACAAGAAGGAGACCTTATTATCCCAGCTGAACAAACTCTGGAAGTACCATTTACGATAACTGTACCCGAAGATGCACCTCCTGGCGGTCACTTTGCGGCGGTACTCATTGGTACAAAATCGTTAACCAATACCCCAGAAGCGTTGCAACTAGAGACATCGCAAGTAGTGACGTCTTTAGTATTCTTGCGTGTTACTGGCGACGTCGTAGAAAGTGGTTCTATCCGCGAATTTAGAAGCACTAAGCGCATTGCTGAAACACCAAAAATGGATTTTGAATTACGATTTGAAAATAAAGGTAACGTGCACGTTCTTCCGCAAGGAGAGATCAAAATTTTTAATATGTGGGGGCAAGAACGCGGAGTGATTCCAGTCAATCGACAGACATTGTTCGGCAATGTGTTACCAGAACAAATTCGAAAATACTCGTTCACGTGGACGGGAGATTGGTCGGTGGCTGACATGGGGCGCTACACCGCAGTGGCAACCCTAGCCTACGGAGTAGATCAACGCCAGTTCGACGATAGCGAAACATCATTCTGGGTCATCCCTTGGAAAATAGCAGGTATCATTCTTCTGGTATTATTTGGTTTTATTTCGCTGGTGACTTGGGCCATAAAACTTTATATTAGAAAAATGCTCGCTATGGCTGGGGTGGATGCATCTATATCCGGTGCTGCTGGGTATCCAGACCGAGTTATGCATAGACCAGTTTCGGTAGTAGCCCCAATCGGAGCGGGTATTCTCGACTTGCGTAATAGGTTCAATACTTCGGACACATTATCTCAAAAAATTTCTAGTGCTCTTAGTTTCTTGGTTACCTACAAAATATTCTTTGGTATGATTACTGTCGGCCTATTCTTTTTGGGTACAGTTGTCTGGTACGTGCAAAATGCATCAGTGGAGAAGCGTGGTTACGAAATCATCATCGATAATAATGGTCAAGGAGTGACTTTGTCGTCAGAACAAGTCGAATACGATTTGATGCGTGAAAATAGCTCTCCAGGACTAGAAGTCGTTGACCTAAAGCCAATACCTCCTTTGAGACTGGTGAACCAAAGTGGTATCAATGGTCTAGCTGCAGCACTACGGTTGCAATTAGAAGGTTTTGGTTACGAAATATCAACGCTGACCAACGAATTTGGCGTAGCGGAGGAGAACACGGTCATTGTGTATCACCCTGATTTCCAAGACGAAGCGTTTGAATTGAATGAAATAATCGGTGATACGCTACTGTCCTCGTACTTAGAAGCCTCTTTGGATGCACCAATTACTATTTATGTCGGCCAAAATTACCAAAATGCGGTACAATAGTAGGACTTACTCGTAACCAACATATTATATGAGTCAAAAAACTATCATCCTAATCATCGTCCTATTTGCCATCCTGGTGGTCGGCATGTTCGTATACGCCTTCTTAAAGCAAAGTGAAATAGAGTCGCAAATAATAACCACTCCAGAATCTCAAATGCCAGCTGATGCGGTGTTGTATCCAAATATTACCCGAGTAGATGCTAAGCATTTTATTAATGGCGATGTACATACGTTGGCCGGAGAAATAAACCTCCCCACACCATGTGACCTGCTACAGGCACAAGCAGTCGCTACCGAATCCGTACCGACGGAAGTCACGGTTGCGTTTACAGTCATCAATAATGCAGATATGTGTGCGCAAGTTGTCACTGCGCAGAGATTCAAAGTAGAGACATCGGCCACTTCAGATGCAACGTTCTTAGCGACATTTATGGGTCGAGATATCATTCTGAACCTTATCCCGGCTGCAGAAGGTGAAACACCTGACGATTTTGAACTATTTATAAAGGGTTAGAGTTGTGGATGTGCCCAAAGAAAACACCAAAACACTCCTTTCTCTTCTGGCCATATTATTGATGGCGGGGTTAGCGACGTGGTATGTCACTAACCAGCGCAGCGTCGTCGTCGACGATGCAAGTCCAGCGGCAGTATCCCTAGGAGTGAACTCGACCAGTACACGTTACACAGACTTAGCCGGGAACGGAGTCAATCTAACTCAGTATTTGGGGAGGGTAATCGTGGTGAACTCTTGGGCAAGTTGGAGTCCTGCGTCTGTTGCCGAGTTGCAGCTGTTGAACAAGCTGTCGCTACAATACAGCGCTGACCAAGTGCAGTTTTTAGCTATCAACAGATCTGAACCCGTGGGTACAGCCAAGAGTTTCCTAGCTGCCTTTGGGATAGGTGACACAGTGACATTAGTGCTAGACGAACCTGACTATTATTATCAGTCGATTGGCGGTTTTAATATGCCCGAGACATTGGTGTATGACACTAAAGGAAACGTTATCAGACACTTCAGAGGCCCATTGTCTGAGTCAGCAGTACGTCTTGCTATCGATACTAATTTAGTTGACAATACTCCATAAGTATTGCATTAGATAAAATATGTGTTAGACTGCCGGTAGTCCTCCAAAGACTTTTGCGCCTAGGTCCATTATATAAATGGAGTTTCTCAGTCGAAGAGAAATTTCCTAGCGCAACGCAATAATTATGCGAAAGTCAATTGGTTTCATTATCGTTCTTTTAGTACTATCAAAAGTTTTTTCATCCGCGTTTGGTGCACTTGATGACGCAGCTCGTGAGTCATTCAAGACAATCGAAATTGCCGCCATCGTATCGCAATCGCAATTGAAAGAACTTCAATAAATTATAGGACCCGCTATTATGCAGGGTCCTTTTTATATATCGCGGTGTAGTGTTGTATACTATATATTATGAAAATAAGTCGAGTGGTTGAATATGCGTTCTTCTTTGGCCTGCTTTTACTTGCTGGCTACATGGTGTGGCTCATTATGGCACCGTTTGTGGCTGCCTTGGCTTTATCGGTGATTATCGTAATCATCGCTCATCCCGCTTACGTGCGTATCAAAAGACGCATGCCACGACAAAATAACACACTCGCAGCGCTAGTATCGACAATCATGTTAGTGACAGTGGTGATTATTCCTTTGGTGCTAATGTCGTCTCTGGTAGTAAGGGAGCTCGTTTCTTTTTATGAAGATTTCTCAGTGGGAGAAATAGGTATCCAGGGTCACATCACCGCCATCGAGACGAGAATACAATCACTGCTGCCTGAATTCGAACTTGACCTAAATAATCAACTCAAAGCCACAGCCGAGTGGTTTACTGGTAACATTGGCGCCATTTTTGCTGGTACACTGTCTACCTTATTCGCTTTTTTGATATCCATCATAGGTTCCTTTTATTTCTTTAGAGACGGTCGGGAGTTTTTGCAGGTGATCATCAAAGCTAGTCCATTGCCAGACCATGAGGATAAAATAATTCTAAACCGTCTCGCGCGAGCAGTACGCGCAGTGGCCACCGGTACCGTGTTAGTCGCACTCATTCAAGGTTCTTTGGTAGCCATTGGTTTTACCATATTTGGCATCGACAGAGCTATTTTGTTTGGCTCTATCGCCGCACTAGGAGCCCTTATTCCTGGTATCGGTACCACTATTATTACAGCACCAGCTATCATTTATTTATTCGCTACTGGTGATTTGGTAAATGCAGTTGGTTTGCTCATTTGGTCTATGCTTATCGTTGGTTTGATAGACAATTTTATCGGCCCGTATCTCATTAGTAGGGGGAATAACCTGCACCCATTTATTATTTTGATCTCAGTGCTGGGAGGTATTTCATTGATGGGGCCAATTGGATTCATCGTCGGACCCGTCACCGTCACCTTATTTGTGGTGTTATTAGAAATATACAGTCAACACGTAGCTCAAGAAAAACCTGTTAAAAATGTAAGCGAAATCTATGATTAGTAAAAATCAAATAGAATCAATTCTAAAACTTAACGGGGTAGAACCGAGTTCGCCTGATGATTTGATTCGTTCTGTGCTAATGAGTGCGCGATACGATGACGACGAAATAGACACCGCCTTGTTGGTGTTACGACAAAACATAAAGACCAACCAGACGAGATTAGATGGTTTACATAAAGTATTTCGTACAGACCAAGCCTTACGGCCTGACGAAATATCGCACCTGCTGGGGGTTGAATTTGACTTTACCGAAAGTATGGTGCCTCAATCACATGAGCGAAAATTAACCAGAACAAATTACATAACGATCGTAGTGCTTTCAATGGTCACTGCAACTTCTGTCGTAATGATATACATGTACTTACAAAAAATTGGTATATTTCACCACAGCATTGTCTGGTAGAAAAAATCATGTCAAACCTCTCCAGAGTACTCACAGCGGTAGGTTTAGTTTGTGTATCTTCGCTACTCGTTTCAGGATCATTTTTATTCTCAATTCCAGACTCACAACATGGAGACATGCTGCAAAAAGCACCAACCGATACACAAGTACGAAAAGAACCACCGAGACCCTCATCTTTACTGGCCACTACTGAAGCACCAAACACCATCATTTTTGTGGGGGACGTATTATTGGGCCGTCATGTGGAGTCCTTAATGGACGTCCATGGCAAGAATTACCCGTTTGCTGGATTGCAATTTTCTCAGTTTTCTCAAAACCCCTTTGTGGTTGGTAATTTTGAGGCGGCTATACCAGTAGTCCATACCCAAACCGAAAATTTCAACATGAGTTTCTCGGTAGCTGCGGCCAATATACCAGCCATGACAACTGCCGGTTTCACACATTTATCGCTTGCCAATAATCATAGCCTTGATTTCGGAGCTGCAGCGTTTGTTAATACAGGTGAAGTTCTGGGAATAAACAAACTCTCTTCATTTGGTCATCCGACAATGTTAACAAGCGACTCGGTAGAAATACTATCTTTGGCTGGTATAGACGTAGCGCTGATTGGTCTACATACACTTTTTAATTCACCCACAGCACAAGAAATAGAACAGGTATTGCAATACGCCCAGGAAAGTAGTGATTACCAGGTGGTATACGTGCACTGGGGAGAAGAGTACAAGACCAGTAGTAATGCTTCTGAGCAGTTTTTGGCTCAGCAGTTGGTGGAAGCTGGGGCGGATTTAATTATTGGCCATCATCCACATGTAGTGCAGGAAGTAGGTTATATCCAAGGAGTCCCGGTATTTTACTCGTTGGGTAACTATATTTTTGATCAATATTTTTCCTCAGGAGTGCAGACTGGTCTCTTGTTACAACTAGATTTCGCCACGTATCCCAAGATACAACTAATTCCGGTCCAAAGTCACTCTACTTTGTCACAGCCAGCAATGCTAACTGAGGATGCGCACGCAGCTTTTTTGGACACTTTAAGTAGCAACAGTCACCTTGATTTGAGAGAATACATCAAGCAAGGCATTATTCCGTTGCGCAAACAGGTTGCAACTTCATCAGAAATAGCTATTATGATGAAATAAGAACTGATATGTTTAATAAATTTGAAATAATAGGAGGAGGAATCAGTGTTGCAGCAATGGCCTTGGCTATTTATTTGGTACAAATACAGACTACTGTATTTAGTCCCAATACGACCGGACAAGCAGCTACAGTTGCACAAGCAAGACCATCAAGCATTATAATCGTGGATGATTCTGTAGATATAACGCAAGCAAGAACCAATGCGTATCTAGAAGCATCTGATAATCGAGGTAACATCAATCGTATGGTAATTGACGACATCAAAATAGGAACCGGGGAAGCTGTAAAAGAAGGAGATACGGTAGCTGTGCATTACATCGGTACACTACAAAACGGTACTGAGTTTGATAACTCACACAAGCGAGGTGCACCAATCGACTTCACGGTCGGTAAAGGCATGGTGATCCAAGGCTGGGAAGAAGGTATCATGGGGATGCAAGTAGGTGGCCAAAGAGTCCTAGTTATCCCACCAGAAATGGCTTACGGTCAAGATGGTATTGGACCGATTCCACCAAATTCGACATTAGTGTTTTCGCTAGAGCTCGTCGCGATCAAATAAGGTACACACAATAAGCACCCAATCATAACACCAGCCATTCCGGCTGGTGTTATGATTAGACGCAAACAATCATGACAAAACCTCCAGTTACATTCGAAATAGAAAAACGCCAAACCGGTACACTAGGTAGAGCCGGTGTCATTCATACACCACACGGTGACATTCAAACACCGGCTTTTGTTGTCGTTGGTACAAAAGGCACAGTCAAAAGTCTCAAGCCAGAAGACATGCGTGATTACGTCGGCAATCAAGTCGCTCTGGCAAATACCTATCACTTATTTCTGCAACCAGGGGATGACGTAGTCAAAGAGGCTGGTGGTCTACACAAGTTTTCTAATTGGGACATGCCGACCATAACCGACAGTGGCGGATTTCAGGTGTTTTCACTGGGAGCGGCTTTTGGTAAAGGAGTGACAAAGTTTGCCCAAGGAGAAGCAACCGAATCGATAGAAAAAGCTGGCCTGAACGTCTATTCAAAGAAATTTGCCGAAGATCACGGTCGACTGTGCGTTATTGATGAGGAAGGAGTCACCTTCACTTCTCACATTGACGGTTCGATGCACCGCTTTACGGCGGAGCGCTCAATCGATATTCAGCACAATATTGGCGCTGATATTATTGTGGCTTTCGATGAATGTACTAGTCCGACGGCCGACAAACAATACCAAAAAGAGGCTATGGAACGTACCCATCGTTGGGCTAAGCGTAGTATCATGGCACATAAACAAAACTACGAAGCTCTCAAGAAGCAGGGTTTATATGGAGTTGTACAAGGTGGTCGACACCTCGATTTGCGGGCCGAAAGTGCCAAAGCACTCAGCGCCATGGATTTTGATGGCTTTGGCATTGGCGGAAGTTTCAGTAAAGAGGATCTCGGAGCGGCGTTGCGTACCGTCAACGAAATCTTGCCCGAAGACAAACCCCGTCACCTGCTAGGTATTGGTGAACCATCAGACATTGTCGAAGGAGTAGCACTGGGCTGTGACACCTTTGATTGTGTTGCACCAACCCGTATCGCTAGAACAGGAACAATTTACGAACGTACCAACGATGGCCACAAACGAACTAATCTATTAAATACTAAATATCAAAGAGACTTCGGAAAGCCTGACGAGTCGTGTGATTGTTATGTGTGCACTAACTACACCAAAGCTTATTTGGCACACCTCTTCAGATCACAAGAAATGTTAGGAGCCCATCTAGCATCGCTCCACAACTTATACTTTATCGTTAATTTTACCAAGCGGCTTCGAGAGAGCATATTGATGGGATAACCATTGACATAATTAAATATTCTGCCAATATCTATGTAGATGAGTTAACCAACGGAGGTGGTAAATGAATTCTTTATTAGAGTTTATTAGAGCGATCATTTCTGATCGTAGTGGGAGGTCTCAAATTACACGAGGAATAATTGCAAAGTTAGTAGCAGATTACTTTGGGAGCAATTCGGCAGCGTTTTCGCTCATAATGGATGCCTGTGATGAGTCTAGGGATACACACAAGCAAAAGAAAAGAAAAAACGGTGATCGAGTTATTGATCATGAACGAAGTATTTTTTTAATAGCTTTTGTATACCTTTCTTTTAGAAACGTCGACGTGCTAGTGGCTATTTTTTTACACGATATGCACGAAGATTATCCAAAGGAGTGGCCAATGCGGAGGATTAGAAAGACTTATAACTCTGGAGTCTCTACTATAGTACAGGCTGTATCAAAGCCTGAGCGAGGAGATTTAGGCACTGTTGCCTACGACTTAGAGGTCATTGAACGAGTCATTGCGGGTGGTAAATGGGCAATAATACTTAAATGTATTGATCGTTTACATAATATGCTTACCCTGTACGGAGATCGTGACAAAATTACCTGGAAAGTTGCACAAACAAAGTTACACGTCATACCGATGGCAAAAAAAGCCGATTGTCTCGTTGATGAAATAACTCAAGCAATGGAGGAACAGATTAAGTTACATAATATCACCGAGGTAGAATTGTTGGCCAGTCAAACGTAGTTGTTTGCTGGCTTTTTTTATTAGGCACGACGAGGTATAGTGTGGTAGTGAAATTCGAAATCTCGACAGATAAAACTCCGGCCGGGGATCAGCCAGCCGCAATTAAAGCCCTGGTCCATGGTATTAAATCTGGCAATCAAGCGCAGACGCTGTTGGGCGTGACTGGCTCTGGAAAGACCTTTACCGCTGCCAATGTCATTCAACAAATCCAAAAACCGACGCTAGTGATTGCACACAATAAAACATTGGCCGCGCAGCTAGCCCAAGAATATAGCGATTTTTTTCCAAACAACGCCGTGCACTACTTCGTGTCGTACTATGATTACTATCAGCCTGAGGCGTATATGCCAACCTCTGACACCTATATCGAAAAAGAATCACAGGTCAATGAAGAAATCGACCGGTTGCGCCACGCTTCTACACAAGCCCTACTGACCAGAGAAGATGTCATCATTGTAGCCTCCGTGTCTTGTATTTATGGTCTGGGGTCACCAAAGGAATACGAGAAACGCCACTTGAAGTTTGCTAAGGGATACGAAACCACCCGGACTGATATTCTGCGCACTCTGATTGGGATGTATTTTGAGCGTACTAACGCTGACCTCAGCCCAGCTCAATTTCGAGCAGTCGGGAATACAGTGGAAATAATGCCAACCAACGAACGAGTTATCTACCGTCTAAGTTTTGCGGGTAATAAAATTTCTCTAATCACTAAGATAGATGCTATTACTAGGGCAATCATCTCTGAACCAGAAGTTTTTTTCTTGTTCCCAGCCAAGCACTTTGTTACACCTGAAGATGTGCGTAAGGTAGCAGCGTCTGACATCAAAGCGGAGCTAGATGCCCAACTAAAGAAATTCAAGAAAGA
>Ga0306872_100650_pt1 | contig 12569 bp, 9 predicted proteins | sample AntRauMeHopE1498_FD_190455 | JGI IMG/M metagenome (GOLD analysis project Ga0306872, IMG submission 190455) | Saline lake microbial communities from Rauer Islands, Antarctica - Metagenome Hop E1 #498 (v2) (version 2) | ecosystem: Environmental > Aquatic > Non-marine Saline and Alkaline > Saline ...
AAGGATTGGAAGATTTGATTGTCGACCACGAAATCACCGACGCACCCAACGCTCAACCGTTGCAGACAAATCAAGGTGCCATTAATTTTGACGCGATGACCTTCGCCTACGACTCTCAAACTGTGTTCGACAACCTCAACCTCATTATCGAATCTGGGCAGAGGGTGGGACTTGTTGGGCCGTCTGGCGCAGGGAAGTCGACGTTGGTTTCGTTGCTCTTGCGACAGCATGATTTGACTGGCGGTGCGATTTTGATCGATGGGCAGAACATAGCACAGGTAACCCAAGACTCACTGCGGCAAAATATTGCGCTGGTACCGCAGGAACCGATGTTGTTCCATCGCAGTATTCGCGAAAACATCATGTATGGCAAACCTGACGCTACCCACGATGAAATGGTGCAGGCAGCCGAACGCGCCCAGGCTCGTGAGTTTATCGAATCACTACCCGAAGGCTACGACACTTTGGTGGGTGAGCGCGGAGTGAAGTTGTCTGGTGGGCAAAAGCAGCGGGTGGCGATTGCGCACGCAATGCTCAAAGAAGCCCCAATTCTGGTGCTTGATGAGGCGACAAGTGCGCTTGATAGTGAAAGTGAAGTGGCGATTCAAAAGGCGCTAGAGGAGCTGATGGTAGGGAAAACGGTGATTGCGGTAGCGCACCGCCTGTCGACCTTGCGCAAGATGGATCGGATTCTGGTGGTCGACAACGGAAAAATTGTTGAGGACGGTACACATGACGAGCTGGTACAAGCCGGTGGCTTGTACGCCAAGCTGTGGGCACACCAGGCAGGTGGGTTTTTGCAGGAATAAACGAAACTGTTGGACATCGGATGTCCAACAGTTTGTTTGCTTGCTGCTTCGCGTCACGAATCACTAAGTATATTTTTTCGCATTCGCTCGAAATCTACTAAGTGTTCTCGACCCCGACTCGCATAGTTCGTCGTCCCTCCTCACATCGCTCCGTCTTGGCTCAACGCACGTGTCTAAAGCAGTTTAGACACTAAAGGCTCCCTTGCGGGAGCCTTTACGCTGAGCCACCTGTCAGATTCGAACTGACGACCTACTCATTACAAGTGAGTTGCTCTACCATCTGAGCTAAGGTGGCTTGGGTACTTTATTTTCAACTTTGACCAAAGTAAACGTTTGATTCAACTCACTTGTGACAAGTGGTTCGAAAGTCTCCCAGACTTTCTCACCTCTACCATCAAAGCTAAGGTGGATTATTTCTGGTACGCGCCATTATGACAAATATAAGGATTATTGCAACCTTGTTGACCGAATATGTGCGCTTTGGGCTTTATTTTCCCCTAAATACAGGCTATACTCGAGGCTACACATGAGCGACGACTCCCATTTATTACCATATGCTAGACGGGCAGACTTTAAGGTCGCCCGCGCCAACGAACTAACTGGCCGCGACCGGCGGTTGTATCGCTTGTTAGAGATTGTGCCTGGGGTGGCGGCCTGGGGTACCCTACTTGGGATTATTTGGGCATCGATCTACGCGTCGTTTTTTGCAGCGTACTTTATTATCGCTTTTGCGATTTACTGGGTACTCAAGACAATTTTTCTCTCGTACCACGTGCGCTACAACTGGAAACGCTTACGTCACCATATGGAGCTTGATTGGAGTCAGCTGCTGCAGCGCTATGAATATGACAAGTATCGCCACTTGGTTATATTTCCATTTTATGAAGAACCACTTGAAGTGCTCGAAGGGGCGATGGAAGGTTTGATTAAGGCTCACTACGATCCACAAAAAATAATTGTGGTACTAGCGGCAGAGGGACGGGTGGGGCAGTCAGCTGTCGACAAAACTGTGGCGATTACTGCCAAGTATGCCGCACAGTTTGGTGAGTTTGTGGTGTCTGTTCATCCGGCTGACACCGTGGGCGAAATTGCAGGTAAAGGTTCGAACGTACACTACGCGTTGCACGCCGTACACAAACAGATTATTGCGCCACAACAGATTCCACACAAGAACATTCTAGTGTCTATTTTTGACGTCGATACAGTTATTTATCCCGACTATTTTAACTGTCTGATCTGGCACTTTATGACGGCCAAGAATCCGTACAAGAGTGCGTTTCAACCAGTGCCGCTGTTCACCAATAACCTGTGGGAAGCGTCAGCAGTGTCGCGCGTGATGGCGATGAGTAGTACATTTTGGCAGATGATTATGCAAGAGCGACCCGACAAAGCGGCGACCTTTTCTTCTCACTCGGTGAGTTATCAGGCTTTATATGAGATTGGGTATGGTCAGGCCAATGTGGTGAGTGAGGACTCACGTATCTATTGGAACTTGTTACTCGCAAACGATGGTTACTTTGACGTCGTGTCACTTTCGTATCCAATCGCCATGGACGCGACCACTGCGACATCGGCCTGGGGTACGATCAAGAATATTTATAAACAACATCGCCGCTGGACGTACGGGGTGGAGAACTGGTGCTACTTGGTGTATCACTTCACTAAGCACAAAAGTATCCCATTGCGTCGCCGATGGTCTATTGCACTACAACAAGGGGAGGGGTACTGGTCACTGGTGACTAACCCGATCATGTTGTTTATTCTTGGTTGGACGCCGATCTTTTTAGGGTCGCGCGAATTTCACGAAACGGTCTTGTCGTACGAGTTGCCAATCATGGTACGCAACTTGTTGACGGTGGCGATGGTTGGTTTGGTATTCTCTTCAATTGTGTCGCTATCGCTGACACCCCCACGACCAGAGGGGCAAAGTCGGTTCAAGTACATAGTGATGGCGCTGCAGTGGATTATGGTTCCAATTACTATGATTGTGTTTAGCGCTATCCCAGGTCTGGACGCACAAACACGACTGATGCTGGGGAGATATATGGGATTTTGGGTGACGCCCAAGCGGGTACAATAGGTAAATATAAATTTGTAATACTGTATGCCACAAGAACCACAAATCACAGGAATGTCCTCTCGCCGTCGAACGGTATTTTTTTGGGGGTTGGTTTTAGTTTTTTTGTTTGCCCTACCCACCATGATTTTTTATACAACTGGGTATCGTCTAACGTTCGAAGGGGACGCTCAAACTATGGTTGTGACCACTGGTGGTGTATATATTTCAACGCAAAGCACCGACGTAGATGTATACCTGGACGAAGAACAGATCGAGCGTCCGCGATTGTTTCGTAATGCGTACTACATTCAAAATATAGATGAAGGTGTGAGGCGAGTGGTGGTGCAAGGATCGGGGATTCAGACGTGGGTGAAGGAGCTTGCGGTAGAGTCACGCATCGTGACCGAGGCGGCAGCGTTTAACTTACCGACCGTGCCACGTTTACGACCGGTGACAGAATTCCAAACAGTCACAGGTGCAGCGGTGTATTTTTCAAGTTCAACACCAGCGACACTGTTTTCAGATGCTACATCTACATCCGAATTCATTGTCTCACCTACCAGTTCGACGGTCGGCTATGTAGAGAATCCAGAGTACGAGTTTGTCACTAGTTTGTTTGGCACCAGTACTGCTACAACTACGTCTATCTTTGCTGACTTTATTCGTGACATGGATCGCTTTCGGTTTATGGCTCCAGGGGAAGAGGTGGCCACGACCTCGACCACAACTCCAACAATCATCGAGCAAAATGAAATTCGTTTAGTTAATCGCGAACTAGAACTGTATGCTGTCTGGCAAGGGCAGTCACAAGACATTCCTTATTATTTTTGTGTAGCTAGTTCGACTCTGGCTAGTACTAGCGCGCAGTACGGACAACATGTAGCCGACGCTGTGTTTGCGCAACTGGGAACTACGACCGCTACGTCAACTCTGGTGCTGGTAGATGATAGAACCTGTCGGACAGAGATCAAGCTAGACCGACTACGTCAGGATGTATACCTGTTTGATTTCTTTCCAGGATCTTCTGATCTAGTTTTACTACAACTTGAAAGCGGATTGTATGTAACCGAGATCGACGACCGCGCCTGGCAAAATTCCCAGTTGTTGTACCCTGGAAGTGACTTTAGAACGATTATTGAAAACGGGTTGATTTATGTTGAACTACATGACCAGTATTTCGAGGTTATCACCCAAATTGAACCAAATTAAACCTAGTGTTAGACTGCCAGTGTATGAAAACAACCCCCGGACACCAACACCCATTAACGCAAATGATTGACGAAATCAATCACATTTTTGCTGAGATTGGTTTTACGTTTGCCGAAGGCCCAGAGGCTGAAACAGAACATTATAACTTTGATCAGCTGAACGTCCCCAAGGACCATCCGTCGCGGGACATGCAAGATACCTTTTGGTTCAAAGACAAAGACGTGTCAGAACCGTCTGTACTGCGGACTCACACCAGTCCGGTTCAGGCACGCTTCCTGGAATCACATGGCGCGCCGTGCAAAATTATCGTGCCGGGAAAAGTATTTCGCAACGAGACAACTGATGCGACGCACGAGGCGCAGTTTTATCAGTTAGAAGGATTGCACGTTGGAGAGGGAATCCACCTTGGCCATCTCAAGGGAACACTTGAACATTTTTTCTCCAAGTTTTTTAGCGGCAAGACCGAAGTGCGATTTCGTCCCAGCTTCTTCCCGTTCGTGGAGCCTGGGGTAGAGGTAGACATGCGACTGTTGGAGGGTGACAGTAAGTTGGCCGGCAAGTGGATTGAAGTGATGGGGGCAGGTATGGTGCACCCAAATGTCCTTAGGGATGCGGGTGTTGATTCGGAAAAGTTTTCCGGTTATGCCTTTGGGATGGGGATTGATCGGCTAGGGGTCATGAAGTATGGCATTGAAGATGTGCGTGATTTATACACTGGTGATCTGAGGTTCGTTAATCAGTTTTAATTATTTTTATATATGATTGTAAATTACAACTGGTTGAAAGAATACGTGGGGACAGCTTTGCCTGAGCCAGCGCAGGTTGACCGCCTGTTGACCGAACACGCGTTTGAAATCGAAGAGGTTACAGAAGTCAAGGTGAATGCCGAAGGCAGAGAGGGTGCCCTGGGGCAAGCTGGTGAAACTGTGATTGATGTCGACGTGTTACCAAACCGATCATCAGACTGTTTGTGTCACCGTGGGATCGCGCGAGAGCTGGCGACTATTTTAGATGTGCAGCTAGAGAAAGATCCGCTTGCGGACGAACCATCACTCACACAGACTGACAAAATCACAGTGAACATTGCCGATACCAATGCTTGTCCGCGGTTTACTTCTTCACTCCTCACTGGAATTGAAGTAAAAGAATCACCGGACTGGCTCAAAACTCGCCTAGAGTCACTCGGGCAACGTTCGATCAACAACGTTGTCGATGCAACCAACTACGTCATGTACGCTATGGGGCAGCCGTTGCACGCGTATGATGCTGATCTGTTTCCGCAGGTAGACGGCACGTGGCAATTTGGTGTGCGCTATGGGAATGAAGGCGAAGTGGTAGAGATTCTTCCCGAGGGCGGAAGCGATGAACCACGCCGGGTTGAGTGTGTTGGAACAGAACTACTAATCGTCGACGAGTCATCAAACACGCCGATTGGGTTGGCTGGAGTAAAAGGTGGTAATTACGCTGGCGTGCATGCTGGTACCACCAACATCATCATCGAGGCAGCGCACTTTCATCCGACTATTACTCGCAAAACTGCGCGGCGACTAGGGATCGTGATTGACGCTAGTAAGCGGTTTGAAAACGAGTGTTCGCGAGAACTGCCACCGTACGGACAGTTCGAGATCATCGAATTGATCAAACAAATCGCTGGCGGGGAATACGAAGGAACGCTCGATGTGTATCCAGAAAAGCAAACAGCAACCGCGGTTGATGTGCGCGTGTCCAAGGTGAACGCACTGTTGGGTCTAGAATTAACACTAGAAGAAATCAAAAGTATTATTGTTCGGACTGGAAGTGAAGTGGTTGACAAGATGAATGCCGAAGGCAGAGAGGGTGCCCTGGGGCAGAAGGATGCTGAAACACTTACTTGTACTGGACCATGGGAACGAACTGACTTGCTGATCGAGGAAGACTTTATCGAAGAAGTTGGGCGGTTGTATGGATTGCTGAACATCGTGTCTGTCACTCCTGACGCGGACATGGCTGCGGCCGTAAATGTCCGACAGTATTACTCTGAACAAGTTAGACAAACACTACTGGCAGCCGGATTCAGCGAAGTCATTACTTCGTCATTCCAAAAGAAGGACAAGATTCAGTTACGCAACGCCCTGGCGAGTGACAAGAGTTATGTCCGCAGCACACTAGCGAAAAACATGCACCAGGTGCTCGATGCAAACTTTTCACATACTGACTTGCTCGGAATCCGCAGTGTGCAAGCGTTTGAAATTGGGACAGTGTTTAGCAAGGTGAATGCCGAAGGCAGAGAGGGTGCCCTGGGGTGTAAGACTGAAACTGGTGTCGGAGAGCATCTGTCGCTCGCAATCGGCGTGAGACAGAAAGGGAATGGATACACCCCCAAAGATGACGCACCACTACAGGCAGCGATTGCTGATCTTCAGGATTCACTCGGAGTTGATCTAGAATTCACTATAGAAAAAGGGGTAGCAGAAATTGACCTGTCAGCCGTAGTAGCGACCCTACCAGTTCCAGATGCATATACACCAATGGTTGAACGGACCGCGGCAACCTACACGCCAACTTCGTCGTACCCAGCAATGGCTCGCGATATTGCGTTGTGGGTGTCAGAAGGAACGAGTGCAGGCGAAGTAATAAACGCACTGCGGACACCAGCCGGTGACCTGTGCGTTCGGATTGACCTGTTCGACGAATTCACCAAAGACGGCAGAACAAGTTTTGCTTTCCGACTAGTATTTCAGTCACAAAGCAAAACCCTCACCGACGCAGAGGTCGGTGAGGTTATGGACGCGGTAAACGCGACGGTTGAAGAGCAGGGTTGGGAAGTGCGTTAAGCAATAATGTGACCATTTTTCAACATAGCACAAGTCTAACCCAACAGTTGTAAGGTTTCGGAGAAATTGGTAAATAGTGTTATAATAGCTGCATTATTTAACTTATTACTATTCTGTATGGCTACCAAGAAACCCGCTCCCAAAAAAGATAAAGGATATGACGCGTCGTCTATTTCGGTCCTGGAGGGACTCGACCCGGTGCGAAAGCGACCTGGGATGTATATCGGGACTACTGGTCTGGACGGTCTGCATCACTTGATCACAGAAGTATTCGACAACTCGCGTGATGAGGCGATGGGTGGGTTTGCAGACCGAGTGGAAATCACCTTGCTGCCCGACAACTACGTTCGAGTGGTGGACAATGGTCGTGGGATCCCGGTTGATAAGCACAAACAGTCTGGTCTGTCTGCGCTTGAGACTATCCTGACTATCTTGCATGCCGGAGGAAAGTTTGGTGGAGAAGATTCTGGATACAAAGTATCTGGTGGTCTACATGGTGTGGGTGTTTCGGTGGTTAACGCGCTGTCTACGCACGTGGTGGCAGAAATCCACCGTGACGGTGGATCGTTTATGCAGGAGTTCAACATTGGAGTTGCTAAGGCCAAAGTGAAGAAACTGGGTCCCAGCAAAGAAACTGGAACTGCTATTACGTTCCAGGCTGACCCCAGTATTTTCCCCGAGATCAAATACGACTACAAAAAAACCGTTAACCACTTGCGTCAACAAGCGTACTTGGTAAAAGCTATGCGAGTTACGGTGATTGACGCTCGAGAGATTGACAAGGTGAACGCCGAAGGCAGAGAGGGTGCCCTGGGGCAAGAAATCACCGGTAAGAAATATCAATGGCAAGGTAAGCGGTATTTAGCTGATGAACATTTACCAGTCCCACACGAAACGTTTTACTTTGAGGGTGGACTACGATCACTAGTTGCGTTCAACAACTCATACCAAAAACCCGTCCACAAAAACATTTTCTACGTTGAGAAAAACGACGTTAGTCCTGAGGTGATGGCGGTCGAGGTTGCGCTGCAGTATGTGGACGATATCAGTCCGCGTATCACTGCCTTTGCAAACAACATCTACAACCCGGAGCATGGTACGCACATCACAGGGTTCAAAACTGCGCTGACTCGAACCCTCAACAATTATGCTAAAAAGAACAACTTCTTTTCAGTGAAAGACAAAGACGCTGGGTTTACCGGAGACGATGTGCTGGAAGGTATCACTGCGGTAGTATCAGTCAAAATGCCTGAAATCCAGTTTGAAGGGCAGACTAAGGCTAAACTAGGGTCAGTCGAGGCTCGCGGCGCGGTTGAAAGTGTCTTTTCAGAAGCTTTCTCGACGTTCTTGGAGGAGAACCCGGACGATGCCAAGGCGATGATTAATAAGGTGATATTGGCCGTAAAAGCTCGTAAGGCCGCCAAAGCCGCCAAAGATTCCGTCCTACGAAAGGGTGCACTGGAGGGCATGTCGCTACCAGGCAAGCTGGCCGACTGCCAGAGTAAACGAGCCGAGGATAGTGAGCTGTTTATTGTAGAGGGAGACTCGGCTGGTGGTAGTGCCAAAATGGGTCGAGACCGAAAGACGCAAGCCATCCTTCCACTACGAGGTAAAATCCTCAACGTTGAGCGAGCCCGCATTGACAAGATGCTTGCCAGTGAACAGATTAAGAACCTGGTGATTGCGCTTGGAACCGCGATTGGTGATGTGTTTGATGTGTCTAAGTTGCGCTATCACAAGATCATCATCGCGACTGATGCGGACGTCGACGGCGCACACATTCGAACGCTGTTGCTCACGTTGTTTTTCCGCTACTTCCGACCGTTGATCGATGAGGGGTACGTCTACATCGCAATGCCTCCACTGTACAAACTAACCAAAGGACGAGAGATCAAATACGCCTACACAGAGAATGAAAAACACGAAATTATTCTGGCTTGGGGTGGAGAAGATGTCAGTGATGTCAGTGATGTTGTGGACGAAGAAAGTTCCAACGAGGAAGATGATTCAGTCGAGGCCAAAAAAGGCCCAAAGATTAATCAGCAGCGGTACAAGGGGCTGGGGGAAATGAATGCAGATGAGCTGGGGGAGACAACTATGAACATCAACAACCGGATTCTTAAACAAGTAACTATTGATGATGCCTTAGCGGCTGACAAAGTATTTGACATTTTGATGGGAACTGACGTCCCGAGTCGCAAAAGTTTTATTCAAAACAATGCAAAGACTGCAAACTTGGACATCTAAGACACGTGTTCCAGGAATCGGCGGCAGGCTAAAGCCGCCGATTCGGAACTAAATGGAGAATAGTCGCTTACGCTCGTTTCTTCATTTAAAAACAATGCAAAGACTGCTAACCTCGATATTTAGTACAGACACAAAAGCCTACGACCAAGTCGTAGGCTTTTGCCTGATTGTGCTGCTAGCGACCCAGCGTGACTCGCTGCGAGAATGAGTCATTGGCGCTGTTGCGGTCGGTTGACTCTGCAACGACTACTCGAAATGTGTGCTGGGTATCACCGCCAGCTTGGAATCCGACAGTCAATACAGCGCGTTCATTTGGTTTTAGTGGAATTTGTTCTGGTGACTCATACGTACTACCATTGGGCATAGTTACACTAAATGTCCAGTCGCCTGATGTTTTGGTGCCAAAGTTATGAATAGCAAATTGGATAGCTCCACCTTCAGATCGGCTGGCTGTCCCTGGTACAAATCGGTTGCTAATTACATCCCCCATAGCAATGTATGAAGCTGCTAGGTCGGTAAATCCGTTGGGGTCTGAGGTTGGAATAGCATACACAAACTCTTGGACAAACGTTGGTGTAGCAGGCACGGTCGGTGTCGTCTCTGCTGCTGGTGGGGTAGGGTTAACAGCTGTCGTTGTATCATCTGACTCAACTACCACATCTGAGCTGGGGGTGCTGCCGATGTCAGCATTCACAATAGTTACGATGTCTAACCCCATCGCTCGAGGCGTCACGTCACCAGTAGCCAAAAAGCCAACTTGGTAGGTTACATCTGTAAAGCGGTTTTGTTCCGCTTCAATTGCTAGGGTTAGCTCGTCAACATCACCAACGTTATAATTTGTATCACATGAGAGTTGTCGTTCGATGGTGCCTTGGATTTGGGTGATGGCAACGCCGTCAATACAATCATACGTAAACACATACGAACCACGTTTATTTTTCTGATCCCAGTTAACAGTGATAGGCTCACCGGTGTTTGTGATTGAGGTATTGCTAGTAATCAGGATCGGCTCCAGGTCGATATCGTCGACCATTGTTTCAGAGGCCTGATTCACTCCTTCCGCTAATGACGCCAGTGAAGAAAAGGCAGTCGGGAATACTTGAACTAGTTGAATAGACATCCAGGCTAGTAACAGTACGGTAGCGATAAAGCCTGCGATAGCCAGGCTACTCAAGATTGAGCTTTTTTTCTGGGGTGATACGTGATTATTTATTTCCATAGTTCCCACATGATAGCATGAATCACATAAATGTCAACACGTATGGTGAAGTGGTAGCTCCTTGTATTGACAACACTAGCAAATAGTGCTATTGTGTCGTGACGTATGCAAGTATCAAACATCATTTCAGCTATTTGGGCTAATCGACTAAACTTTTTTGGTGCCTTTTTTATTGTCTTCACAGTGCTATACACGGTACTGTATGTTGTTGATTGGCTGCCTGAAACACCAGCTACAGAGTCAGCTGTCACAGCAGTAGCAGAGTCAGAGATTGTCGATCCGGCAGTGGTTGAAACTAATACAATCACAAAAACAACTGCAAAAGAAATGGTTGAGTCACAAGTCACGATAGCTGATCAGCCCATCAGTGTGTATATCGAGCGTCTGGATAAAACTATTGACGTACTCAATCCAGCCTCACAGACCATTGCTGACCTTGACCAGGCACTGCTATCGGGAGTGGTGCGTCACCCAAACTCAGCGACACCTAATACAGATGGGACTGTACTGATCCTAGGGCACTCCAGCTATCTACCCAATGTGTTTAACCGTAACTTTCAGGCTTTTAATGGTATTCAGAATCTGGAATGGGGAGACACCATCACGCTAACTTCAGACACACACGTGTACACGTACCGAGTAGAACGAGTGTACGAGGCACGCGCGAGTGAGGTGACTGTTCCAATTAAGGGAGACGAAAAGCTGCTAACACTGGCCACTTGCGATAGTTTTGGCAGTACAGACGATCGACACATAGTCGAGGCCAAACAAATAAGCGTGGAAAAGCTGTAAAATAAGGGTTATTTCACACACAGAGCAGAACACTAAAGAAAGCACTTGACAAGAGTGCTTTCTTTTGCTATGATGTTGGCAGTTAAGGAAGGGAATAAGTCCCGACCTGCAAATCTAGATCTTTGACGGATAGTCCGTTCAGATCATTTACAATTTCACACAACAAAATGGAGGTGCGCTATGCGTATCGTTTCTTCTATCTTCTTCACTATTGCAGCACTGACTCTGTCGGCCTGCAACACAACGACAATGCAGACGGCGGAAAGTTCGCCGGCTGTTACTCGAGCTCAAGGCTCGGTCAATGTTGGCTACATCGCCGTTGCAGCTGGCTTCGATATTGAAGCCAGGATCGGACATATGCCATCTTCGGCTCAGATTGTCTGGCTGCACCAAAACTACGCTCAGCTCGAGCGTCAGGGTGCAGTGGCGACGGGTGCTCGCATTGAAATTGTTGCTTATGGCAACAACAACAGTGAGGTCATCTGGTCTGACGTGACTACCTCGACCGGACAGCGACGGGCTCAAATGCCCAAAGCTGTCATGGCCGCTACCGACGTTATCTGTGCTCGGGTGACCGGGTATCGCATCGTCAACGTCGAGAACGTTCAGCTCTCGCGCGATGGCAACTCCACGTCGTGGTGCCAATATGAGTTCGCTGAATACGTCAATGCGCCCTGGATGCAGGGTGCTAGTGGTGGCTACGGCTTCCCGCTGATTCTAGAAGAAATCCGATAGTCAACCCGAAAGGATAACGTCATGTCAATGATGACTCGAAGATCGTGCATGGTTGGGTTGGCATCATTGATGCTGACCCCCAACTCTGCCATTGCTAATGGTCAGCGGTACACACACCCCAACGGGGTGTGGGACGCAAGCCAAGGCGTGTTTGATTGGCGTCGAATCGGAGTGGATGTGTACGGCAATCAGCCATTGCGTATCGCTTTGGGTTTGCTCAACATCCCGCGCACCAACCAGGCAGCTATCCTGCGTGCAATTGAAGTTCGGCCTGGTGTGTGGACCACCCCCAATCAAGGGGTATCCACCATCAGGCGCGGACATCAGTACGCAGCGATGGTTTCTGGCGGTGTCACAAGTTCTCGTGCTTGGGCAGTGCCTAACGTCAGACCGTTTCCTGATCGGAGCTGGTCTTCGGTCGCGGTTGATGTGTGGGTGGTGTACATCAACGGACAGCGCTATGTGTTTGGTCGCCCTCATGGGTGTTCCAACTGGCTGATCTTGCCAGGCACCAACGCGCCGTTCTATTGCCCTCCACCTTGTTGTGGGTAAAAGTTTGCGAGAGAGTATTTAGGTATTCTCTCGCAACTTCTAATATTCTTTCGTACTGGTGTAGGTGAGAATATTAAGAGGTTAATTCAATTATTTATGTTTACAGAAAGTATCAAGCTCAACGTACTACTTAT
>Ga0306872_100652_pt1 | contig 12500 bp, 9 predicted proteins | sample AntRauMeHopE1498_FD_190455 | JGI IMG/M metagenome (GOLD analysis project Ga0306872, IMG submission 190455) | Saline lake microbial communities from Rauer Islands, Antarctica - Metagenome Hop E1 #498 (v2) (version 2) | ecosystem: Environmental > Aquatic > Non-marine Saline and Alkaline > Saline ...
GAATCCGGCAAGAAGTATTGCTGTACCTATGAAGTGAAGGGGTTCTCTCCAATCAAAAACAAAGAGTCCGACTTCGGGCGCGATCTGGAAAAAATGATGGAGGGTTAATATGTTGGTAGGCGACATTCTTCAAGACGCTAAATCATCTAAGGGCTACGGCTCTTGCGAGAGCGTTGCGCTATATGCGGCGATCACTGATTCTGTGAGGATGCTTGCCAACAGGGTACGCGAGTGGGACTGGACACTAGCTAGTGCCAAATTCCGAGCATTCGATGGGTATCTTGTACTTCCACGCGAAGTCGAAACTCCGATTGCGGCTAACGTCAATGGTGTGGCAGCATGGCCGCGAGACAGATGGTTCGTGCATCATATCAATGGTCCGGGCTGTTATAGCGGTGAGTCCAATAAATACTGGACAGAAGTTGACACGGTCAGCACCTTTAAACAAATGCCTTGGGAGGGATCCTTAACGGTAGTCCCTGAAGACATAAGTGACGTAGGAAAGGCCATGCTGATCTACGGATATGACTGGGAAGACCGTGAATTACAGCACAAAGACGAAGATGGTAATTGGGTAAAGGGGATGAGCCTCATTATGAGCCAAGATTCACCATCTTCTTTCCCTATTCCAACCCTTGTAAAGTCGATTACAAAAGTCATAAAGGACGAGACAAACGGCGAGGTAAGTTTATGGGCGTATGATATAAGTCCATTAGCACGTCCTATTGAGAAGATCGGATTATACTATCCAGATGAAATAGAGCCGACATACCGCCGTTTAAAATTCCCGAAAGATTCGGAAGTTATGCTGACGTACCGACGTAAGAGCACGAACTATACGAATGCGAAAGATTGGATTCCCTTTGAGAGCAAGACGGCCCTTCTTTTGGCGCTCAAGTCTATCCGATTTATGTACGATGGCGATTTAGCCCGTGCGCAAGTATTCGAGGATAAAGCAGTTGATCTTCTTCGCAATGAGGAGATGAGTAAAAAAGTCCGCACAAGTGTCGGTCCTCAAGTCAGAAACTATTCGTCTCACAACAATGAGCGGTTAAGAGGGGGGTATGGCTATGGCTGTTGAGGGGATGGGCGACATTGGTTTCTTTGGGGTGAACTCAGGATTAGACTCTGAGAGTATATCACCTGGGGTTTTGCAACGCGCTGAGAACGTAATTACGCGAGGCAATAACGTGCGCACACGGCCAGGATATAAAAGCATCTATAATGCGCCTAATGGTCATCCTCAAGGCATTACATTATTTACTCCTAGTGGAGGCAAACCTCATCTTGTTTTCGCATGTCTAGGAGATGTTTTCATCAGTTCTTTTCCGTTTAGAGAATATCGTCAGCTTGCAAATATAAAGTTCAGCGAGAACTCGGCTCGGGTAGTATTCCAAGAGTGCGAGCAAAGCACTTCATACGATGAAAAAGGAGAGTTTTTCTTTCTAAGTCAGCCCAAACGTATGCTTATTATGCAAGATGGGAATACGAGAGCGGCATTTTGGGATGGAAGTGAATCTCGCCATTTGAATCCTGAGGTTTCGACAAAAGAAACAACTTTACCTAATCGTGATGAGACTCCGCCGGGGTTATGGATGGCGTGGGTGAGTGATAGACTTATAGTGTTTCGTGATAACTTAGGATTTGCATCTGACATTGGCAATCCGTTGAAGTTTACAGAGACTCAGTATCTTTCAGAAGCCCGTGCATTTACCTTTCCTGATAAAGTAACTGGAGCGGTTCAGCCGTATGCTAATTTACCATTGATCGTGTTTACTACTAACTCACTGACAAGGTTGCGTGTTGATATACGCGAACGCAGTTCATGGGTAGGCACACGTGACTTCCAGCAAACAGATTACAATATAGGGTGTGTTAGCGGCAGGTCAATCGTAAGATCATTCGGTCAAGTCTGGTGGTACTCTGAATACGGCATTACTAATTTCAATGCTGCGCTTCAGTTAAACAATGATTCGCGCTTTCAATACTTGGATAACGAAATGGCTTATTCCAAGCAAAGGTTGTCACCATTGAGTGAACATGCATGTGCAACATCATGGGAGAATTACATTCTCATGAGCGTACCATTTGAGGATTTGTGGAATAAGCACACTTGGGTACTGGACCAGATGCAAGATCCCAGTGGGCGAGCGGCATGGAATGGATGGTGGACAGGTGTGCGCCCTGTACAGTGGGCCACAGGCGATGTCAATGGCGTGCAGAGAGCATTTTGTTTATCCCGTGACCATGATGGCATCAATCGAGTGTGGGAGGCTTTTACTGAGATCCCAGGAGATAATGGTTATCCGATTACTAGCTATATCGAAACGCGCACTTACAACAATCAATCCAAAGTCAATAAGCAGTATCTGCATTCTAAGTTATTCTTAAATGAGATGAGCGGAGAGATTGACTTAGGCGTATTCGTAGGAGCAACGCGAGGGCCATACAATCATTTGGTTGGATTGAGAATGCACGCAAAAGCTGGATCAATTGGTGAATTAATTCCAGAGAATGTTTCAGATTATAAGCCACAAACACGTGTTATAAACACTCAATCATTTTTCAAGGATAGCTGCGAATCATGTATTGAAAGCACATTGCCTGACAACATAGATGTTGGATTCCAGCATTATGTTACATGGACTGGTGATCTTGGTATCAACGGGATACAATTATTCTTCGATGCAACAGTAAGCCATAATCAATTTGAGCCAGATTGTAAGCCAGATGAAGATGGCGAAAACGCAATAAACATGGCGGGGTGTGAAGATGTTTAAGACAGAATTAACATCAGAAGCTCCGAACGAAGTTGTTACGGTAACAGCCGAAAGCATTATTAGTCAGAAAGCTGCGGATAGATTAGCTGAACTAGCATTGGCAGTGCGATTAGATCCGCTTGCATTCACAGTCACGGGAAGCAACCATCCTGCGTTTAAGAAATGAGACTAACCCCAAACAATCCAAGAGAATTTGGCCTGAATTATATTTCTCAGTGGCAGGATAAGGTATTTATATTTCCTGAAATTGTGGGGTATGACTGGATATTGCCGGGTTATCCTTATTCAGGGGCAGATGCGCGTATAGCTGACCTCTTAAGCGATATATTTCCAAGTAATGCTCTTTTTACGTTTGATAATAATATGTTTGTCACCATCGACGGAAAACTAATATTAGTAAAAGAAAGCTAGAAATTTCATGAACAAAATCATTTTAGACGTACAAGCTGGGGTTCTACCCGTAAGAGTCGGCCCGATTAACCGTCAGCAATATGCAGAAGATATTGCGAGCAGGTTAATTGTTAAATTTCCGGCAGATGGTAGTACGTTTGGAATTGGAAGTGTTGTACCAACTAGCAACGAAGGTCCATACTTTGAGAGCATTTCCCCTGATGACATAAATGGAATAGGTCAGAATAATGGTTATCAATTGCTTTCATGGTCTAGTTCGTCTGGATCATATAATCCATTAATTCTATCTCAACAGCAGTTAAAGTATTCTTTATCCATAACTGAACCTGACCATACAAAGTATTTGTTATGGTTTCAGGTGGATGCTGACAATAAGCTTGAAGGAATATTTACATGGAACCGTTTGAATTCTGAATGGGAAAATGTTATTGCTACCGATTACTTTGAGTCATTCGGTGATGATGGCAAGGGTCAGGTTGCGTGGGGCAATGTAACGCTCAAGCCAAACTACATTCAAACTGGGGTTAGTTCTGGTGATTCTGGAATAAATATTGTACCAGAATTCGATTATCAAAGAATCTGGCACACTGGAATAAGTGGCGAGATTATTTATAACCCAGTATTCGGCGGGTGGCAAACGGTAGGTGGCGTAGCTGGCGATCTAAAGTTCGTAACTGCGGATAACCTTGGCTCTCCCGGAGATTTCAATGCAGGATTATTCGTCACTGCATTAGGACGCAATCCGGGATGGGCTGAAGCGTGGGATGAAAAGGGAAGAGTTATTGTGGCGGCAGATAATACGGAACCTTGGAGCAGCTTAACAAGTGCGGTGAAGCAATCTGGTAGCTTGTTCGGTCAAGCATCTGTTAAGCTAACAGGACAACAATCTGGTTTACCAGAACACAATCACGAAATTTATGGCTCATTTAACACGGGAACCTTTACCGAAGGAGACGGTTTTCTTAAGAATAGCCATGTAGCAATAGGTGGTGAAGTTACTGACAATAATAGTTTCGGGAGAGTAAATGCAAATGGTACTCCATTAATATTATGGGAAGGTAACATTGATGCTGTTTCAGATCATAATAATATTCAACCATCCATTGCGCGGTTCTTACTGAGAAAATTATAATGACTAATCCTTTCCTTCAGGCGAAAAGCGTATTTGATGATGTACCCATTGATTTCTGGAAACAAGTTCGGACGTTTTTAGAATATGGATATGTATTATGCGATCCTGAACTCTACTTCTGCTTAGCTTATCCAGTTGATTCAGATGCCGATGTAAATACGTGGGAAGTTGGAAGCGGCAATTATGTTGATGCGTGGTACATCCATTTGGTTGGCGGGAGGAATCTAATAACTGGGTATCGCCAATTACTAGATATGCATGACTTACCAAAAGTATGCTTCTTCAGGTGGAAGAATGGCAAGCAGGGAAGGCTAAGAGTTTACGATAAAAATAAATTTATAACAATGCTTGAAAGGCAAAAAGATGGGTAAAAAAGCACCAAAAATTACACCTAAGACAGTAGACCTGGACGAGCTTGCTCGCTTAACTGAGTCTCAGGCTGAGCGCAATATCGCCCGTTCTATTCAGCTCGAAGAACAGTATTCTCCCGATACTGCTGAATTTAGGCGGCAGTCAATGTCCGATCTAATTAACCGACCGACCAACTCAGCTGAGATTGAAGCTATTAGGAATCAGCTATTTGCCGATTTCCAGTCTCCTGATATGCAGCTTGATATGCCGGAGTTAGAAAGGAGCCAATTATTTGACCAAGCTGCCGAGAAAGTCTTGTCAGATTTAGGTTTAGGCGGTGAGCTAGACACTGAGACACGCAACCTTGTGATGCGTGAATCGGCACAGCGCGGCGGTGATTCAGGCTTTTTAGGTAGCGTAGTAGGGCGCGACATTGGCGCTAGGGACTTGGGGTTAAGCTCAATGAATATCCGCAATCAAAGGATAGGACAAGCATTGAACGTGGGCCAGATGCAGCAAGCTAATAATGCTCAACAGCAAGGACTGAAGTTTAGTCTCAACCAAGCAAATGCAGCATTAAAGCAACAAGGAGCGGATAATCGTATGGCTATGGGAGGATTCTTTGAAACTTTAGGACAGCAAGACTTGCAAAATCGTATCGGTCTTGCGCAATTTGGCCAGAACATGCAAATGCCTATTGCTGGTCTTGATCCCGGCCAATTGGCAAGCGCGATGATTGGAGATACAAATATGATGAACCAAGTTAATTCATCTAATGCTGGTAATGCTGCTGCTGCTAGCCAGGGTAATGCGCAAACAGCTCTTGGAGTAGCTGGTCTTGTAGTTGGGTTAGCTTAGATAAAACATATAAAACAGATGAAAGAAAAAATAGATAAGTCAAAAGAAGTAATATTATCAGGTATGCGTGGAGCCGGATACCCTGTTCTTGCGTGGAGTGGAGGCAAGGATTCAATGGCATTAATTTATTTAATGTGGGAGATGGGATTAAGAATGCCTGTCATGTTCTTCCGGGAACAGTGGCAACCGTGGAAGTATAAGTTTCAGGATATGATTATCCGCGAGCTAGGACTAGAGGTTTACACGTGGCATCCAGCTATGAGTAAGTTTCAGCAAACTGATGATGAGTTTGAAGTGCAAAACTTGTACAAATTCGGTTTGAATGAAGTTTCTCAAGTTACTTGTCCAACTGGAATAACTCCAATGGAAGATGGTAAACCTTGGGCTTGCGGTATAGACATCTACTCTCGCCCAAAGAACGAAATGTTAAAGGTAAATTGGGATACGATGTTTATTGGACATAAGGGATGTGATACCGATATAATACTAGGAGGAGATATTGGTACTAGAATTGATATACGTGTGTTTCCAGTAGGGGCAAACTCCGTATTCCCATTGAAGGACTGGACACATGAAGATATATGGCAGTACATTACTGATAATGACATTCCATTTGATTCGGATAGGTACGAATGCGTTGATGGAGTATGGGGAGAAAAGAAAGACCGATCATACAATTGCGATTATGTTCATGCGTGTATGGCGTGCATAGATAAGCGTGGTCCTAAAGTTGTTTACTGCCCGAAGTACAACCAAGATATTGAAAACATAAGCGACCGCGTTGAGTGGGCAGAAAAACTAAAACTTAGTTACATGGAAGACTGATATGGCATTACAATCAAGAGGATTTTCACTAAGCACATTGCCTACCGCTCCGGTATTGAATTACAATCCGAGGCCGTTGGATTTTAGCGCACTAGAAAGAGGCATTGAAAATTTAGCTCAATCATATAGAGAAAGATCAAACGATAGAATGCTGGGACTTGCATCGCAATACGCAGCCACTAATGATCCAGAAGAACAGCAATCCATCCTTGATCAAGCTGGAGGTAATAAATCTTTTATGGATAGTATATTCGGCGGCGAAGTCAATCCATCTATAATCAAAGGAATGGGTGACAAGATGCGGCAGGAGGCAGCACTGGAGGCATTGCAAGCGGAGATGATGAAATTAAATGTTGGAGAATTAACCAATAAGAGAAACACATTTGATGCCGATCAGTTAGCAGATTTCCTAGAGAGAAAAGAAGTTCCTGCTGGAATGGACATAGAAGATTACTTAGGATTGACCCCTGCGCAGATGAAACTTTTGCCACAAGCTGAAGGTATTATTAGAAAACGACAGGAGGGAAATAAGCAAAAGTTGGTTGAATCACAGCTAGGAGAATTGACACTTACTAATGCTCAACAAGAAGCGCTACTGATTGAAGCTACACAAGCTGCGCTGGCAGGAGAAGACTTGTCTATATACCCAGAGGGAATTCAGGCTGCGGCGGGACTTGCTGCGCGTAAACAAGTAATTGAAATGGAGTCTTCTGAACGAAGAAATAGCGACTCCTTCGAGCAGATTATAGATCATAACGGAAACCCAACTGAATTATTTAAATTACCAGGATCAGGACAAGTTTTTCTCAGAGACGAAGCAGGACAGTTTCAACCTTTTCCGCCGCCTAAGCCAACAGATCTATCGCAAATGTCAATGGAAGCAATTATTAAAACTGGTGCTAGACTTGGTATATACACTCAAGATCACCTGAATGAAGACAGAACAATTAACATGTCGTCTTTTTTAGAGGCTTTTAACAAAGCACAGGAAAATGATTCATCCTCATGGGAGCAAAAGCTTCAAGAAATATTTAATCCTGGTGGAAATAAGTTAACAACTCCAGCAACAAACCTTGTCACGCCGAATCTAGGAGTAAAAAAAGTCACGCCTAAAATAGAGAGAGTTGAATTTTAATTAAATCACATGGCTGAAATATATCTAATCGAAGCTCCTGATCGTAAGTTTGAAATAACCTCTGAAAAGGAACGGACACCAGAGGAGCTGGCTGACTGGCTGCGCAAAAACTACAAACAGAATCGCCCGGTTACAAAGGAAGAAGTTAAGAATGCGTCACTTCCTTCTGGCATTACATTGGATGTGACAGATGGCGATGAAGTAAATACGTTCATTACTTCGCGTAAAATGGGTTTAGTACCTGCTGGAAATTTAGGTCAGGGATTTGAGTTAATCAAAAGGCTTCTAGAGGATCAGAAAATAGACGATGAGCAGGCGAAGACGCTGCGAGATTCATGGACGGATTCATTCTCTGAGATGCTTGATGTCGGAAGTGAAGATAGGTTTAAGCGCAATGCATTAGCAGGATTTCAGCGAAGCGGTTTAGGTTCATTTAGAACCAGAGCAAGACTTGAAGGCGGCATATTGCAATCTATTATGCCTCGTACGGATCCGGGCTTAATAGGAGATGCTGCAACTGACCTATCTGAGAAACAGTTAGAAAAACTACGCAATAACTCTGATAAAGTTTTCGATGGAGCACTAAAAGAACTTCGTGATATTGCAGCTATTAATACTTTACCTGATCGCGAAGGAGTCCTTGGAAAGGTAGCTGACTTTGGATCAATGGTGGCCGGCGGCGTACTATCTCCTGAAAATCTTATCACGGTAAACCCTGCTGCCGGAGCTGCTAAGAGTTTACTAGCTCGTATTGGCCAGCGTGCTTTATATGGAGCGGCAGAAAACTTAGCGGCAGAAGCAGTAATTCAACCGGCTGTTCAGCAAGCTAGAGATTTGCGCGGTGAAGACCCTACATGGAAAGATGTAGCTGCTGATTTTGCGATGAGTGCGGCTGGGGGAGCGGCACTTCGTAATGCGTTCGGTGCATTCGGAGATGTCTGGAGAAAGTTTAAAGTCGATCCTACGTCTAATAAGTTTCAGTTAGCAGTCGTAGAAAACATAAGCCAAGGAGATGCGCCAATTGATGCAATGGCAAAAGCTGCTGATACAACTCCCGAGACCCTTTTGCTTGAATTGGACAGGAGTAAAGACCCTTTACGCAGTAGTAGTGATATTGTTTTTGAAAGACTAAATAAGTTAAAGACTCAGGTTGACGTAGATATGGAGCGTGCCAATGAGATTTCAGCAGGTCAGCGTAGAACTGGCGATGTAATTTTAGACGGTCAGCCAAATCAAGTAACACCAGATGTAATTGAAAAGTTTAATGATTTCAAGAATGGTCTAGTCCCTCAACCGGAAGGATTCACTGGCAGAGAATATTTGCGTAATTTGCGCCCGTTAGAAGAAGTTCCTTCACAACCTTCTTCGATTTTAATTCCTCAGCGCCAAACGCCTACTGGAGAAATAATTCCCCCAAGATATGTACCAGCTATATCTCGTGAACCTATCAGTATATTCAATGAAGAACTCGTTGAACAAGCTGTAAGATTGCGCAATAGGAAGGGCAGTAGGGAGGCAATGATAGCGGCTATTGATGACATGGACTACAAGTCCATTCAAGATAGTCTTATTCGCCAAGATCCTGCATCTCTTGATTTGCTACGTGCTGATTTGCGTGCGCTTGAATTAGCATCAGGGGATGCCCCGGCAGTAGGCCAAAGTACGGCCCTGACAGTAGTACCAGGGGAGGCCCCGGCAGTAGGACCGGGTTCATCTATTTCTCCTGCTATAGAATCTGCGCAAAGAATTGAAAGTATTCCGAGCAGAGAAAATCCATTACGCATCAGTCCATTAGAAGTCCGAGATATAGCAGAAGCGCCAAGGAAACTACCACCAGATCCAATAGAAGAAGTAAATGCTGAGCTTGTTTCTGAAGGCATCGAGCCTATTCGAGTTGATGCATATAGAGGTGAGGTCACACTAGAATCTACCAAACCTATTCTTGATGAAGCTTTGTTGCAGTACAATGCTACTCCGAAAGGAAAAAAGCTACCTGCTACCAGCACTATAGATCTTCTTAATGTTGCTACAAAGAAATTCTTGCGCGATTTCGGCTTAACCGCTGCACAGGTTGATAAGCTAAAGACGACATCATTACCACAGAATTACGAACAAGCTGCGAAAAACTTATCAAAGACTAAGCTGCGTGAGTCTATCGCTAATTTGAAGTATCAGATAAAAGATGTCGAAAAACGCTTTGGAGGTGCATCTACGGTAAAACAAACACTTGAGTTACAATCTAAGTTTGATGAATTACAAATTGCTAAGTATGCATACGAGTCTGAGTTGACGGCTAGACCGAAAGGTAAAAGCGTAAAGCGCCTTTCATTTTATGATCCCGATGGCGATGAAGACATAATAACCGAGTTGATTAATTTTGGCAGACCAATACAATATGAAGATGAGTGGGAACTTTCAGGACTTCCACGCGCATTAAGGCATTTATTCAAAAAGGGAAAAGCTAGTGATACTATATATGAAGATTTTGACGCGGTAACAAGCGAACAACTTAAATTAGCAGGAACTGCTTCAGATCAGGTTATTTATCTTGTCGAAAAGGCATCTCAAGCATGGGATACAAGAAAGCAAATGGCTAGTAAATTAGTAATTGATGAACGCGAGTCGAAAGACTTAGCTCGCATCTTTCTAAATGAAGGTCGCTTAAAATCTGAAAAGACTGATACACCTATTGATAAATCTTTGCTTAAAGAAGATGATATAATTCTATCCAATGGATCGTTCTTCTCTATTTATAGTAAGGAAGGCGATGATATAATAATAAAAGGAGAAGGAAGCACATATCCTGTTTATAATTACCCTATCTACTCTGATCGTGGAATAGTAATTACATCCGGCGAGGACGCTGCTGAAACTGTTTTACGAGCAGTCAATGAAGGTAAAGGATTCAAAAAGGAAACGCTGGATCAATCCGGCATGAAAAAGCCTGAAGGGTATGTCATAACAGGAAAGGATGAATCTGCTATAGTAATCCCGAAAGATATGACTCCACTGCTTTCAGGCAGTAATATGATGGATCCGCAAACATCTTCCATTTTGGCTCAATCTGAGCTTGATGCTCGCATGGATATGGAAGCTCGGGGATCGGCGGAAACTGCCAGATCAGTTGAAGATCCATCATCATTTCAATTAGAACGATTATCGGAATCTGATATGCTTGCAGAAGGAGATCAGATTCGTTTAAGACAGAAAATAGAAGAATCAAAGCAGAAGATTAAAGACCTTCAGGAACAAGGACTAATTGGCGATTCGTCAGATGTCGGACAAGGAGTGCTATTTAAAGCAAACGAAGACTTATTTAGCGGCATTTCGCAGGAATCGGGAAACGCTAAGCCTAAGCCTAAGCTTGAAGAATGGGCAGATAATGTTATCCGCGACAATCAATCTAATATTTCGGTTAATCCATTCCTAGATCCTAGTCTTATCACAGCTTATGCAGTGAAGGGCATGGCAGTGGCCGGGCGAGCTGGAATGAAGTTCACAGAATGGTCTCGTGAAATGGTCAAGAGGTTCGGCCCTTGGATTCAGAACAATACCCGAGAGATTTGGGAACGAATGGTCAAGTTCAAGAACAACTTAAAGGAAGGACTTGTCTGGTACAGATACTCATATCTTGAGCCTATTAAGGATATTCCAGGCGTTAAAAATCTTGAGGATATAATCAACCTTTCTGAACCCCGCGCAGCTGGCCGACTCCGTGAGTTTTCAGCTTTCATACTGCCAACAATTCGCAATTCAATTATTGCAGGTAAGAAGCAGCTAAAGATGAAGGAAGAAACCTTCCGTAGACTATCACATAACTATGCTAAAGCTGTTCACTCAATTAATTTGAATAGGATTCATGGTGATGGAGCTAGTGGATTAACCACAAAAGAAGCACAGTCAATCATTGATGGATATACACCCATTCAAGTGGCTGCATTTAAGGGATATACTGATCAAATAGTAGAATTAAATAAACAGATATTAGAAATCGCACGCGATAGTGGGATAATTTCTAATGATGATTATCTAAAGTTTAAAACTATCTATCCTAATTACGTTCCGTTTAATCGTGTGATGGATGGCGTTGAAAAGACTGATATTGAAAATCTTATTAGTGACGGACCACAACCTATAGCAAGTGGATTATATCGCTTCGTAGGAAGTGAAAAAGAAATTGCTGATATACTTGATTCGAGTCTAAACAACTTTGAAAAGATGATTAAGCGATCTGAAGAAAACATAATGCGATATGCATTACTTCAGCACTGGAGGAATAATAAAGATGCGTATGGAGGTATAGGTTCTTTTGAAGAAACTAAGCCAAAGATTATTGGTACAAAAAAAATTATCAAGAATGGCAAGGAAGTAAAAGTTCCTAAATATCAAGATGTACCAGATGACGCCATTCAGTTATTTGAAAATGGTAAGCGCGTATGGTTTCGTGTTAAAGATAAGGATATGAGGGATGCAATTCTTTCAAGTCCTTTCAGCGCCGTCGATCCTTCGTATATTAATATGTTCCTTAGTGCTATGCGACTGGCAAATGCAACTAGATCTGCCGCATTAACAACTTTAACTCCTGCATTTGCACCTGCTAATCACGTACGAGATACGAATCAAACATGGCTTAATCTAAATCGAATGATGGGAGACGTATCCCCAGCGCTAGTAAGCCTAACGGCTGAAAACACAAAAAGCATGGCAACTATTGCACGTGTTGAGTTTGCTACTATGGGTGATACTCTTGGCGGAGAACAGTTGCGAAAATTGATAGGTAAGTCTATTGAAAAGACAGTAAGCGCAGATGACATTATATTATATCGCCAGTTCATGACCGATGGCGGTTCATCAGGTGGGCGTGGAACCTACGCTCTGAAAGAAATAGAGCATTATCTTGAGCTTATCCAAAATGGTATGAGCAAGAAAATTGTAGTAGGAGAAGCAATGAGCATGTTAAGAACATACAATATGATCTTTGAAGATGCTAACCGATTCTCAACATACA
>Ga0306872_100653_pt1 | contig 12496 bp, 8 predicted proteins | sample AntRauMeHopE1498_FD_190455 | JGI IMG/M metagenome (GOLD analysis project Ga0306872, IMG submission 190455) | Saline lake microbial communities from Rauer Islands, Antarctica - Metagenome Hop E1 #498 (v2) (version 2) | ecosystem: Environmental > Aquatic > Non-marine Saline and Alkaline > Saline ...
GTCGATGTCAGCAGCCTTCAGCGGGGCAAGATACTGCTCGGCCACGGCAAACAGTTCAGGGCCGCTGGTGATGCCAGCCTCGACGAACTCAACAAACCTCGGCGCCGCAGCCATCGTCAGAGCGATGTCTGGGTCGGCGATGAACGCCTCGGCGTAGGCACCCGAACGGATGGTGCCCTCCGTACCAATCACCCCGATGCGCTTAGTGCGCGTTCGACGCACGGCCTGGCGTACGGCCGGCGCAATAACCTCGACCACGGGAATGCCGTGGCCCTGCTCAAAGCGCTCACGGGCATCCCGAAACATGGCAGCACTGGCTGTGTTGCAGGCGATGACCAGCAGCTTCACGCCCTGTTCGACGAGCTCATCAAGAACCGTCAACGCGTGCTGACGCACCTCGGCAATGGGTAGCGGGCCGTAGGGTCCGTTTGCCGTGTCGCCGACGTAGAGCAGTTGCTCACGAGGCAACTGGTCGATGATTGCGCGGGCCACGGTGAGACCACCGATACCTGAGTCGAAAACTCCGATCGGCGCGTTGCTCACGAGGCCAAGTCTAGAGCGAGCCGCGAGCGCGCTCTTGTTCCACAACCTGCTCGCGGTCGACCAAGCGCCTCAAGCCGGCGAGCGGCTGCGCCATGCGGTGATTACCGCGGATGCTCGGCTCAACCCGATCAAGAAACGCCCAGTAGCCCGCCGTAAACGGGCACGCGTCAGGGCCCAACCGCACCTTCGGGTTGAAGCGGCACGAGCCGCAAAAATTACTCATCCGGTCGATGTACGCGCCGCCACTGGAATACGGCTTCGTCGCCACCACTCCCCCGTCAGCCCACTGGCTCATACCGATCACGTTGGCAGGCATCACCCAGGGCGTACCGTCAACGAAGGCGCCCTGAAACCACGCGGTCAGCTCAGCCGGGTCGTAGCCACGCTGCAGAGCGGCATTGCCCAACACCATCAGGCGCGGAATGTGGTGCGCCCACCCCGTGTCACCCACCCCGTCGAGGGTGTGCGAGAGGCACAGCGCATCGGTTCCCGAACCATCGAGCGCCCACCAGTGCGCGGGCAGAGGCGTGTGAGCATCAAGCGCGTTCGAGCGCCGCGTGTAATCCTCACCAAGGTGCCAGTACAAGTGCCACACCCAGTCACGCCAGCCGATGAGCTGACGCACGATGCCCTCAACACTGTTCAGCGGCGCCCGGCCGGCCTCATACTCGGCGACGACCCGCTCCACAATCTCAAGCGGATTCAACAGTCCCAGATTCATCGGCACACTCAGACGGGAGTGGCCCATGGTGTCATCGCCGAGCATCATGGCGTCTTCGAACGGACCGAAGTCACTCAGGCGCGTCTCAACAAAGTCGTCGAGCGCGGCGAGCGCTTCGGCGCGGGTCACCGCGAAACGTCGTGGACCATCGCGGCCCAAAAAGCGCACACCCTCAGCCTCCAGGCGGTCAAGATCTGCGCGCACCTGAACGTCAATGTCATCTTCGACCGGCTGCCACGGCGCCGGCAAACCCAGGTTTGCGGCCCGTTTCGGCGGCGCCTGCCGATTGTCGGCATCGAAGCTGAACTGGCCGCCCGCCGGAGACGCGGCTCCGCCAGCGCCAGCACCATCGCGCGTCATCAAAATGCCCGTGCGCTCGCGCACCGCACGGTAAAAGCGATCCATCACCAGCTGATTTTTGGTGCGACCGTCAACCCACTCAGCAAAATCAGCCTCACTGGTGACAAAACCACGCGAGGGCAAAATGCTCGCCTGCAACTCGCGCACCAGTTGCCGCGCAGCCCACGACGGCGGGTCGATGACTTCGAGCTGCTGACCGGTGAGTCCAGCATCCTGAAGCGCAGTCTGAAAGCTCGACGACTGCACGAGCGTGGCACGGTCGCCCAGCTCGCGCGCACGATGCCGCAACGCGCTGAGATGCAGGTGGGCCTTCAACCGATGGGTCGGCTCAACGGCGAAAACCTGAGTGTTCTCAATCAGAACGATGGGGCCGCCGTCATCAAACTCTGGGCCCAACTGTTCGCCGGTAAGCCAGCGGGTGGGAGCCTGGGCGGCAGCCGGGGCAGAGGCGGGGACGGGCTGAGGCGGGGTCACGATTCGAGACTAGATTGCACGCCCGCGCGTAGGCTGACCGCGTGAGCACAGCCCTGAACACCGACCGCTACGAACTGACCATGGTTGAGGCCGCTCTGCGCTCAGGTATGGCACACCGTGACTGTGTCTTCGAAGTTTTCGCTCGGCGGTTACCCGGCGCGCGGCGCTTCGGCGTGCTCGCCGGAACGGGGCGCGTTCTCGAAGCAATAGCCGCGTTTCGGTTCGGACGCGCCGAGCTCGACTGGCTCGCCGACAAACGCGTAGTCGACGACGCAACACTCACATTTCTCGCCGACTACCGATTTGGCGGCAGCGTCGACGGCTACCGCGAGGGTGAGGTGTACTTTCCGCAGTCACCCGTACTCACCGTGCGGGGCACGTTCGCTGAAGCGGTACTGCTCGAAACTGTCGTGCTCAGCATCCTCAACTACGACTCGGCGGTAGCGACCGCGGCAGCGCGCATGGTCGTGGCCGCTGACGGGAATCCGATCATCGAAATGGGCTCGCGACGCGCCAACGAATCAGCGGCAGTAGCGGCAGCCCGCGCGGCCTACATAGCCGGCTTCAGTGCCACCTCAAACCTCGAAGCGGGGCGCCGCTGGGGCATTCCAACGTTGGGAACAGCCGCCCACTCGTTCACCCTGCTGCACAACAGCGAAGAAGACGCATTTCGCGCGCAGGTCGCCACATTCGGGCCCGAAACCACCCTGCTCGTCGACACCTACGACGTGCGCACCGCGGTCGAGACGGCCGTTCGCGTGGCAGGACCCCAGCTCGGGGGCGTGCGACTCGACTCCGGCGACCTACCCGCACTCGTCCGAGACGTGCGCGCACAGCTTGACTCACTCGGAGCCACCGGCACCCGCATCACCGTCACCAGCGACCTCGACGAGCACACTATCACCGCACTGCGGGGATCCTCCGCCGATGCGTTCGGAGTCGGAACGTCGGTCGTCACCGGTTCAGGATCACCCGCCGCCGGCTTCGTGTACAAGCTGGTCGCGCGACGCGACGCCCCCGGTGACGCTGTTGGTGTCACTGACGCGGACGGCGCGACAGCACCCGGTGTGTGGACACCCGTGGCAAAAACCTCAGCGGGCAAAACGTCGCTCGGCGGTGCGAAACGGGCTGAACGGATGCTGCGCGACGGCGTCGCCGTTGCTGAACACATCATCGTCGACGACGGTGGCGGGGGCGGAGGCGATGGTCGTGGCGAAGGCGAAGGCGAAGGCGGCGGCAGTGGCGACAGCAACGCCGGTCTCGACGGCGATCAAATACTCAACCGGACCCCTGGCGTCACCACGCGCCCGCTCTCGGTGCCACTGATGCGCGACGGACAAGCCGACGCGCAGTGGCTGAGCTCTGCGGGGGTCGCTACCGCGCGGCAGCACTGCGCGGTCGCGGTTGCTGAATTACCCGCTGCGGCACTTCGGCTGAGCCGTGGCGAGCCCGCATTACCGGTCGTCCGGCGCTAAACCGTCACCGAGCATCCGGCGCTCAATCATTGCCGGTCAGCTGGCGCGCTCATCAAGGTTGGGTGCCTGCACCCGCTGCCCCACCACAGCGCTCACTCCGTCTTGCCGCATGCTGACTCCGTAGAGGGCATCTGCGATCTCCATGGTGCGCTTTTGGTGGGTGATGACGATCAGCTGCGACGTCTGACGCAGGTCGCGGAAAATTTCGAGCAAGCGGCCAAGGTTTGCGTCATCAAGGGCTGCCTCAACCTCATCCATGATGTAAAACGGGCTCGGCCGCGCTTTGAAAATGGCAATCAGCAGGGCGACCGCCGCAAGTGATCGCTCGCCACCGCTCAGCAGGCTCAGTCGTTCGATTTTTTTGCCGGCCGGCCTGACCGTGACCTCGATGCCAGTGGTGAGCATATTCTCGGGGTCGGTGAGGAGCAGGCTGCCTGTGCCACCCGGAAAGAGCACCGGAAATACGGTGTCAAACGCCGCCTGCGTGTCAGCGAAAGCTGCGGCGAAGATGTTCTGCATCGTCGCGTCAACCTCGTCGATGATCGTCAGCAGGTCGCGGCGCGTGCTCGCCAGGTCGGTGAGCTGTTCTGTCAAAAACTTGTGGCGTTGCTCGAGCGCGGCGAACTCTTCAAGCGCGAGCGGATTCACTCGGCCCAGTTGGCCGAGTTTGCGCTCAGCCCGCGCCAGTCGAGCCTGCTGCCGGGCCCGGTCGAACGGTTGACCCGCCGGTTGTGTTCGCAACTCAGGCTGAGCGGCTGAAGGTGCACGTTCATCTGCCACATCGGTCACCTCAGCCTGAGTTACGAACGGGCGGGCCTCGGCCTCGGGGTCGGGGTCGACGCGGGCTGCCGCCTCGGCGGCGGTCGCATCGGCCATGGCGCGCGCAGCCGAGGTGAGGGCGTCGTCGTCAGGCACGAGCACGCTCGGGCCGTACTCTGCTACGAGCACCACTTCGACAAGGCCGAGCTCATTGCCGGCACGTTCGAGCAACTGTGAGAGATGCAGTTTCTTCTCGTAGATCTGCAATTCGAGCCCGTGCACACCCTCAGTGATAGAGGCCAACCGCTCGCGCAAGGCAGACTCGGTGCCGCGCAGCTCTATGAGTTCATCATTCTGGGTGGACCGTTCACTCTCACGCTGGGCAAGCTCAACGCGTGCCTCGGCTACCGATCGATCGATCGCGCCCTGAACAGCTGGCAGCGCGGCCGCCACCGCCGTGGCACGTTGCACCTGGTGCTGGCGAAGGACAGTTCGGCGGGCCGCGGCATCAGCAGCCGTCTTCTCGGCAATACGGCGCTTGTCGAGCTGCTCGGCAGCGTCAGCGGCCGCGCGCACTCGTTCACGCACCGTCTCTAACTCGATTCGACGCTCAAGTTCAGCCGCGCGTGCGATCTCGAGCTCACCAAGAACAGAGTCGCGGGCACTCGCGTCGAGCAGGGGTCGAGGCTCGGCGGCAAACTGCTCGTGTGCGGCCCGTGCGAGTTCGACCGACGATTCGGCGTCGCGCACCGACTGGTGGGCAGATTCCACTCCGGCGGCGAGTCGAGCGGCCTCTGCTTCGGCGGCCTCCGCCTGCGCTCGAGCGCGAGAAACCAGTTCACTGCGGGCGGCACGTCGGGCATCTTGATCCCGCACCGCGGCGAGGGCCTCGGTGGCGGCCTGTTTCGCGGCGGCCAGTGCGACACGGGTGTCGTCCAGCGCTCCCCGGGCACGCTCAATGCCCGTGGAGACGTCGGTGAGAGCCGCCGAAGCTGTGTCACGCTCGGCTGCCAATTCGAGGCGCGAACGGCCCGCGCCAGAGCCTCCGCGCAATACTGAGCGCGCAACGACGTCACCCTGGCGAGTGACGATGCTGACCGAGTCGATATTGACCGAGACGATGCTGGCCGAGTCGATGCTGGTCGAACCGTCACTGACCGAAGCGTCACCGGTCGAACCGGCGCTCAATCTTCGGCCCATTGCCTGTTTTTCAACCGCGGGCCACGCGCGACGAGCGGCTACCAAATCGTCGGCGATATAAGTGCGGGCCAACAGGGCTAGCACGCCCGGCGGCGCCGTGACGACGTCAGTGGCAGCCGTGAGCCCAGCGACCTGTGGCAGCGATGCGGATGCGCGCCCGCTGAACTCGGCAAGGACCACGTCAACTCGACCAGCGTCGGCGGCCTGGGCACGTTCCAAAGCGATGATCCCGGCGGCAAGATTCTCGGCCAGGGGTGCGTCGGCGAGTGTGCCCAGCGCGGCCGCAATGGCGGCTTCGTAACCCGCGCTCACGCGCACGTGGCCGCTCACCCGCCCGCGAATACCGGGGCTGCCGATCAGCCCGGTTGCACCATCGCCCGAGTCGACCGCCTGGGAGAGGGCGCTGACTCGGGCTGCAAGCGCGTCACGTTCGCGCTCCAGCGCGTGCAGGGCATCACGGTCGACGTCGATGCGGGTGCTGAGTTGGGCCGCTCGAATGTCGGCTTCGGCGAGCTCGGCGTCTAACGCGCCTAGGTCGTCGCTGCCTGTGTCGGCGTCGAGGGTCGGCAGCGCCGCCAACTCGGCGCGTGTCGCCTCTTGTCGAAGTACCGACTCTTCGAGCGCCGTTTGCTGGCGAAGCAGTTCGCCCCGTGCTGCGGTAAGTGTTGAGCGCGCCACATCGGCTCGCCCGGCCAGGCCTGCCAACTGCAGGTCGTGCTGTGAGATCAGTGCGCTCTGCGATGCGATCTCGTCGTCGAGCGCATCGAGCGTCGCGCGAGCCGTGGCCGTGCGGGCAGCGACCTCGCCGACGAGCCGTTCGGCGGCGGCAACGCCGTCGCGCAGCAACGCTGCGTCAGCACGCGCCTCATCAACGTGGCCCTGGGTGATCGACGATGACATGCCAGGCAGTTCAGCTTGCTGGCTGAGCATGGTCAGCTTTTGTTGGGTGAGGCTTGAGAGGCTGCGCACGCGCTCTTGCACCTGCTCGAGTTCGAAGGCGAGGCGGCGCGCGTCATCAACCGCATCACCCACCTGCTGCGCTTCGATGCGCTGCAATCGCAACCGGGTTTGGTCGAGCTGGCTGTGTACGACGATGCGTTCACTGGTGCGTTCGCTTTCGCTGCGGGCGTGGTCGGCGAGGGCTGCGCGCAGGGCGACAACCTCGTCGGCGAGAAGTCGCGCCCGGGCATCCCGAGCGATAGCGGCAATCGTCTGTGCCTCACGCGCGATCTCTGCTTGACGGCCGAGCGGCGTCAACTGGCGCCGGATCTCACCGGCCAAGTCACTCAAGCGGGTCAGGTTGGCCTGCATCGCCTCAAGCTTGCGCACTGTTTTGTCTTTGCGGCGGCGGTGCTTCAGAATTCCGGCGGCCTCTTCGATGAATCCGCGACGATCTTCGGGGCTGGCGTGCAACACGGCGTCGAGCTGACCTTGCCCGACGATGACGTGCATTTCGCGGCCCAGCCCTGAATCGCTGAGCAGCTCTTGCACGTCGAGCAGACGACAGGCGGAGCCGTTGATGGCGTACTCACTGCCGCCGTTACGAAACAGGGTGCGCGAGATGGTGACCTCGGTGTATTCGATGGGCAGAGCACCATCGGCGTTGTCGATCGTCAGCAGAACTTCGGCCCGGCCGAGAGGCCCGCGCGTTGTGGTGCCGGCGAAAATGACGTCTTCCATCTTGCCGCCGCGCAACGTCTTGGCACCCTGCTCGCCCATGACCCACGCCAGGGCGTCAACGACGTTCGACTTACCCGAGCCGTTCGGGCCCACAATGCAGGTGACACCCGGCTCGAACTGAAAAGTGGTCGGCTGCGCGAACGACTTGAAGCCCTTGATCGTCAGGCTCTTCAGGTGCACGCACTACTCCGTTCACGGCTGGTCGAGAGAGACCGTCACGGGGCGCGAAACGGTCAGGGCTACCGTATCGCCTCACACACCGCTGGTCGGGCGGAAACGCTCGCTGTCTGGCCCCGCGACAACGCTCACCCCTACCGGATGCGGATGCGCTGGCAGTGCGGGCAGAAGTGTGAGCCGCGGTTCATGAATTGCTCGCGCACGATGAGCCGACCGCATCGGCTGCACGGCGTACCGTGCTGGCCGTACGCGCGCAGCGAGTGCGAAAAGTAGCCCGAAGCGCCGTTGACGTTGACGTACTGGGCGTCAAAGCTGGTGCCGCCCTCAGCGAGTGCGCGCTGCAGTACGAGTCGCACTTCAGCGAGCAGGGAGCGTGCGCGTCGCGCTGACAGCGTTTCGGTCGGCTGGTCGTAGTGCACACGGGCCGCCCACAGTGCCTCATCGGCGTAGATATTGCCGATTCCGCTGATGAGGGTCTGGTCGAGCATTGCGCGCTTGATAGTGGTGCGTTTGGCGGCAAGCCTGCGGAGAAATGCGCGCTCATCGAAGGCTGGGTCGAGTGGGTCGCGCGCAATGTGCGCCACCTGACTGGGGATGCTCGCCAGCGGCAACCCGAACCCGGCCGCCACGCCGTCGCGCGTCGGCAGCATCGCATCCACCGCCATCGAGCCGAAGATGCGCTGATCGACAAAGTCGAGACGCAGTGAACCGTGCACCGGATGCGTAAGTGCGAACCTGATGCGCGTGAGTGGCGCGGCCTCGGCCTGTGCGTCACGCAGCAGCACTTGCCCGCTCATTCCGAGGTGGGCTACGAGGGCTTCGGCGGGGTCATTGCTCGCATTTTCGATGGGAAGCCACAGAAACTTGCCGCGCCGTACTGCGCCGCGCAGTCGGGCGCCGGTTAGTCGTTCGATGAAGTCTTCTGCGGGGCCGCTGTGGCGCTTGAGTGAACGCTCATCGAGCACGTCAACGGCATCGATGGTGGCGCCGGAGACGGCGGGTGCTAGGCCGTGGCGCACCACTTCAACTTCAGGAAGCTCGGGCACGTGAGGTCAGCGCCGCGATTGCAACACTGAGCAGGCATCCTGAGCGGCAGCCATTTCAGCCTGTTTTTTGCTCGTGCCTTCACCCTTGGCCACGGCGTCGCCGTCGATCAGAACGGTGGCGGTGAAAACCTTGGAGTGGTCGGGGCCGCTGTCGATGATGTCGTAGGTCGGCGCGGTCAGCCCCAGATGTGCGGCGAGCTCTTGCAGCGACGTTTTCGGGTCCATCGAGGCATCAAAGCGCTGCGGGTCAGCCAGAAGTGGTGCGATGAGGCGCAGCACGAGCGCGGTTGCCGCCTCGCCGCCTTCGGCGAGGTACACGGCCCCGATAAGGGCCTCAACCGTGTCAGCCAGAATCGACGACTTTTCGCGACCGCCGGTGAGCTCTTCACCCCTGCCAAGTTTCAAAAACTCGCCCAGACCGATTGAGCGAGCCACTTCAGCTAGTGCCACCGACGAGACGAGTGACGCGCGCCGTTTTGCCAGGTCGCCCTCCGCTAGCAACGGGTACGACTTGTAGAGCATGACCGTCACGGCTTGCCCCAAAATCGAGTCGCCGAGAAACTCCAGGCGCTCGTTGGTGGCAACACCACCGTTTTCGTACGCCCACGAGCGGTGGGTGAGGGCAAGCTCGAGCATCTCGGGGTCAATTATTACCCCGAGGGCCCGCGTGAGCCCTCGGCTCAAATGTCGGCGACCTTGCGGCCCTTGTACTCCATGTACAGGGGGGTGCCGGCCGAGTCTTCGACTACCTTGGCGCGGTGCGGAAGGCTGTAGACAACTTTGCCGTTCTCCATCGTCTTCACCAGGGTCGGCGCAGTGGCCTTCCACTGTGAACGACGTGAAGCAGTGTTCGAACGCGACATCTTCCGCTTGGGAACAGCCATGGTGAATCTTCTCTCTGTCAGACCGGCGCACATCATGCCGGTGAGGTAGGTGGTGGGATGCTGCGTGAGCGCGGAGCTCGTGGGGTTACGTACCGTCGGTTTCGCTGACGAAACCGTCGAGGGCCGCCCACCGAGGGTCAAGGACCTCGCGGGGCTCTCGCGGGCCGGTTTCTGCGAGACGATCACCGGTCTCAGGATCGAGTCCGGGGCAATCTTCGCGGCATACCGGCTGAAACGGGAGTGACAGCACCACGGCGTCTCGAACCACTGGTTCACAATCCACGTGATCATCGTGAACCTGGTACTCGAAAGCGTCGTCACGAGAATACGCGAAAAGCTCTTGGAATTCGACTTCAACCGGCAAGACCACCGGGTCGAGGCATCGCACGCACTCTGCCGAGGCGGTCGTGCGTACGTCGCCGGTGACCAGAATGCCGTCGTGCAGGCCCTCTAGCCGCAAATCAAGGCCGAGTTCAGTGCCGGCAACGACCACGGCAGCGGCTGCACCCAATTGCTCGGGCAGAGGGAAGACGAGAGATTTCTCACGCATCTCACCGGGGCGATGTACAAGGTCGCGCACGTTCGCGCGGTAGGGGTTCGTAGCGGTAGGCATAACGCCCCATCTTAGCCAGAAGCAGCCGCGGGCATCCCTCGCCCGATCGCGGGAGGTGCCCGCGGCCGCTCCTACGGTAAACGTCTAACTCTGCGCAACCACCGTGAAGGCTTCGTCGTACGCGCGAAGGGCCGTGGCAACCTGCTCGGGCGTCACGATGCACGGGGGCACGACGTGAATGCGGTTGTCGGCGGCAAACGGCAGCACCTTGCGGGCCATCAGTTCAGCTTTGAGCCGAGTGATCACGTCGGCGGCGACCGGCGCACGGGTAGCCCGGTCGGTGACCAGGTCGAGTGCCCAAAACACGCCGAGGCCGCGCACGTCGCCGATCATGGGGTGCTTTTCTGCGAGCGCCCGCAGGCCGGGGCCGAGGTGCTGCTCGCCGATCATTTTGGCGTTCTCGACGATGCCCTCATCGGTCATGGCGTCGATCGAGGCCACAATCGAGGCTGCGGCGAGTGGATGCCCGCTGTACGTCAATCCGCCCGGAAACACTCTCTCGTCGAAAGCCGCGGCGATGCTCGGGCTGATGACCACTCCACCCACGGGTACGTACCCAGAGTTGACGCCCTTCGCGAAGGCGATCAGGTCGGGGGCTACCCCCGTGGGGTTGACCTGGTCGCCCTGCCAGGCGAACCACTCGCCGGTTCGGCCGAACCCGGCCATGACCTCGTCGGCGATCCACAGAATGCCGTAGCGGTCTGCAATCTCGCGCACACCGGCGAGGTAACCCGCGGGCGGGGTGAGAACTCCCGCGGTGCCCGGCACCGACTCGAGCAGGATGGCCGCAATGGTGCCAGGGCCCTGTGCCTGAATGGTGCGCTCCAGGTGCTGCAGAGCCCGCTCGCACTCTTGGGCTTCGCCGTCAGAGTAGAACTCGCTACGGTAGGCAAACGGTCCAAAGAAGTGCACGTGTCCGTAGGAGTACTCGTTGGGCATGCGACGCCAGTCACCGGTGGCCGCAATCGATGCGCCCGTGTTGCCGTGGTAACTGCGGTACGTCGATAAAATCTTGTGCCGGTGGGTTGTCAACCGCGCCATGCGAATCGCGTTCTCGACAGCATCTGCACCACCGTTGGTGAAGAAGACTTTGGCGAAACCGGGGCCGGCTTTTTCTACGATGCGTTTCGCCGCCTCGCCGCGGGCAAGGTTGGCGTGTGAGGGCGCGACGGTGGCAAGCTCTGCAACCTGGTGCTGAATTGCGGCAACAACTTTCGGATGCGAGTGGCCAATGTTGGTGTTAACCAACTGGCTGGAGAAATCGAGGTAGGTGTCGCCGTTGTAGGTGTACACGTCGCACCCCGACGCGCCCGCCACCACGAAGGGTTTGAGTGCACCCTGGGCGCTCCACGAGTGAAACACGTACTCGCGGTCAAGGTCATAGGCCCGCACGCCATCGGCGGGGTCGAAAACAGGGGCAGTGGAGTGTGACCGGTTCAGTGTGTCGGTCATGGTTATCAGTCCTTGATTGGCAGGAATGGGAATATCGCTATTATCACCGGTCGGAGCCGATATTTTGCTCACGCAACAGGAAAGCAATTTTCTCGCGGAATGGAAAGAATCCACGGGCGGCGTGCGGCCAGGCCTGAGAATCCCACGGGCGAAGTAGGCGCGAAACCGAAACACCCTCGCCAGCGAGGTCAGCGGCGAGCCGATCGAGGCTGTCGCGCACCGGGCCGACCGGCGCGTATGGCGTGACGATTGAGGTGACACTGTGGGCCTGAAGCCACGGCAGGATGGCGGATGCAGTCAGCGTGTCGAGTGCGTGAACCGGTGCCCCGTAGTGAACGCCGGCCCGCTCGCGGCCGTCGGTGAGTGCGTCCGCCGTGAAGCCCGCCACCAGCGGTGCCACGAGGTCCGGTGAGTTCAGGGGCGAACGCGGCTGACCCCCGCGAGCACTCGCGACGGCAACCACCTCAACTGACGCCGCGCTGAGTGCACCCTCAAAGCTTTCGGCGTGCAGGTCGTCGTCGTGCACGAGCAGTGCGGCCCGGCCAGCAGGCACGCGCTGCGCCTGTGGGGCACCCAGCGGAGCAGGCATTGGCGCATCATCCTCAAGCGCGATCGCCTGCGTCGCAAGCCCCCGAGGTCGAAACCGACCCTCCGTAGCGAAGTCGATATTTTGGGCCGTGGCCAGGTAGGTCTTACCGACGGTCTGCAGGCCGGCTACCCACCGCCACGAGAGTGTGTTCGACGCGGGATCACCGTCGAGCAGATGGCGCATAAAAAAGTCGGCGCCAAGTTGCCAGGGCAGGTGCAGCGTGAAGATCCAAATGCTCGCAAACCACATGCGCGCGTGGTTGTGCAGGTAGCCAAAGTCAACAAGTTCTTGCGCCCAATCGTCGAAGCCGTCGATGCCGGTCCGACCGGCCATCGCCGTCTCGTAGGTCGTGCGCTGGGTGGCCGTCAGAGCCTCAAAAGCCGGCTCGATGCCCGCACAGTATCGGCTCCAGACGCTCGGGCGCTGCTCAAGCCAACCCTTCCAATAGGTGCGCCAGTACACCTCTTGCACAAACTTCGTAGCCGCCTGAAGCGAATGCCGCTGCAGCGCTGTTTCGACGACC
>Ga0306872_100655_pt1 | contig 12486 bp, 10 predicted proteins | sample AntRauMeHopE1498_FD_190455 | JGI IMG/M metagenome (GOLD analysis project Ga0306872, IMG submission 190455) | Saline lake microbial communities from Rauer Islands, Antarctica - Metagenome Hop E1 #498 (v2) (version 2) | ecosystem: Environmental > Aquatic > Non-marine Saline and Alkaline > Saline ...
AACCACCTCGCCCCAGTGTAAGCGACGACGCGAAGAGCGCCAACCTGAGGGGGCGTCGCCGCGCAGGGTTTTCCTCGCCGGCTTTTCTTCGCCGGCTTTTCGTCTCCGGCTTTTCGTCTCCGGCTTTTCGTCTCCGGCTCGCCTGCGTCTCCGAATCCGCTCACCATCCGCGCGACCCCCGTAGAATTACGGGCGTGACCGTCGACTCCGCCCGAATCTCACGCCGCATTGCGGCCATCAACGAATCAGCCACACTGAAGGTAGACGCGAAAGCCAAAGCTCTCAAGGCTGCCGGGCGCCCCATCATCAGCTACGCGGCCGGCGAACCCGATTTCGCCACTCCCGAACACATTGTCGAAGCGGCGGTGCTCGCCGCCCGCGACCCAAAAAATCACCGCTACACGCCAGCCGCCGGGCTACCCGAACTACGCGAAGCCGTGGCCGAAAAGACCCGCCGCGACTCGGGCTTCGATGCTAGCCCGGCCAACGTCGTCATCACCAACGGCGGTAAGCATGCTGTGTTCCAAGCCATCGCGACCATAGTCGGCGACGGGGACGAAGTGCTACTGCCCTCGCCGTACTGGACCACCTACCCCGAGGTGGTCCGCCTCGCCGGCGGCGTGCCGATTGACGTGTTTGCCGGCGTGGAACAAAACTACATGGTCACCGTCGAACAACTTGAGGCTGCTCGCACGCCGCGCACGAAAGCCCTGTTCTTCGTGAGCCCGTCAAACCCGACCGGTTCGGTCTACAGCCCCGAGCAAACCCGCGCGATTGGTGAATGGGCGCTGAGTCACGGCATTTGGGTGATCAGCGACGAGATTTACCAGGCGCTCACCTACGACGGCGTGCGCGCGGTGTCGATTCTCGAAGCAGTGCCCGAACTCGCTGACACCTGCATTCTGGTCAACGGTGTCGCAAAAACCTACGCCATGACGGGGTGGCGCCTCGGCTGGATGGTCAGCCCCCTCGACGTGACCGCCGCCGCCGCGAACCTGCAGTCGCACCTCTCGAGCAACGTCGCCAACATTTCGCAGCGGGCCGCGATTGCCGCCCTCACGGGGCCACAGGATGCCGTGGCGACCATGCGCGCCGCTTTCGACCGGCGGCGGCAAGTGGCGGTGGCCGAACTCAACCGCATCCCCGGCATGATGACCCCCACCCCAACCGGTGCGTTTTACGTGTACCCCGATGTGTCAGGGCTGCTCAACCGCGAGTGGAAAGGCCGAACGCCGACGACCTCGCTCGAACTGGCCGACCTCATGCTTGAGCACGCTGATGTGGCGGCCGTGCCCGGTGAAGCGTTCGGGCCCAGCGGATACCTGCGCTTCAGCTACGCGCTGGGCGACGCCGATCTGCTGGAGGGCATCCAGCGCCTGCAGCATCTCTTCGGCACCACTGTCCAGCGGTAGCTCGCGCGGCGCCCCGTGTTGCGCCCCGCGCTGCGCGGGCAACTCGCACCGAATCAGGCACCACATACCGGTTCAGTCACCCACAGCGCCCCCAAAGCCACACCGCCCTGGTAATTCACACTGCATCGGACTCAACACACTGAAGTTGCAGTGTGAAATGTCCGAAGTAGTGTGAATTCGGAGGGCGGCGCCTGCAGAACACGGCGCGGCACGGCACGGCACGGCAGCACGGCAGGCAGCACGGCACGGCACGGCAGGGCGCCTCGCGGACGGGCCTGCCTACGACTGCGCGGCTTCGTAGGCTGCGCGCACCTCAGCCGGAATACGGCCGCGGTCGCCAACCGTACGCCCCTGCTGCTGTGCCCACTCGCGAATGGCGGCAGTGTCGCTGCCGCCCGAGGAACGCTTGCGTGCAGTACCGGCACCACTGCGGCGCCCGAGCGAGCGGGAGTGTGCGATAAACGGCTTCAGGGCGTCCCGCAGCGCCTGCTGGTTAGCGCGGCCGAGGTCTATCTCGTAACTCACGCCGTCGACGGCGAATGTCACGGTGCCGCCCTCACCGGCGGCAATTACGGCGCCATCAAGATCATCAACAAGTTGAGTAGTAATACGCTTCATCGAAATTCTCCTCGATATTTAACAGTGTTGAAGTATTTTATCGGGCCTACATTTTATCGCCCACGTGTTATTCACACCCGTACTTAGGGCCACCCGGGCACTGCGCAATTCGATCCCCGGGATTAATAATGGCGAAGCAGCGTAGAACGAAGCAAACGGCCGCCGGGCAATCCAAGAAAAGCAGACAAAACGCGGGGCAAGAAAGGGGCGGTCTCAAGGAGCCAACGCAACACCTTCATTCGGAGGTTGTCATGACGGTTTCTTGGAACGATCGGTGCATCGCTTATTCAATGCTTCTCGAGGGCGCTTCTGCGAAGGAGACCGCGAGGCTGTTCTGCGTGAATACGGGAGCGGTCGTGGAATGGGCCAGGCTTGCGGGCATGGTGATCCGAATGGGAGCCCGGGGCGGCATCGAGCCTGTCAATAGTTCAACGTCAACCCCGGAGCCCCAACGCGCATACCGCCGTTTGACGCACGAGGACCGTGTCTTCATCGAGATGGCGATTAACAGCATGCCCGCCTGGTCGATGCGGGCGATCGGCCGGCATCTTGGTGTCGCCGCGTCGACGGTTTCGCGGGAGCTTGCACGTCATCGGGTCGAAACCGGGCGAGGTCGCGGTGCGTTACGGGAGTCGAAATACCATGCCGGGGTCGCGCATCACCACACCATGCGCTCGCGTGTGAGAACACGGCCTGGCAAACTTGACTGGCACGAGCTGCGGTCGCTCGTTGTCTTGAGCTTGAACGAGAAGCACTCTCCGCAGCAGGTCGCGGGGAGGCAGCGGATGATGTTCCCCGATCGGCCGGAGTTGTGGGTGTCACACGAAACGATCTATCAAGCCCTCTATGTCCAGGGTCGGGGATCGTTGCGTCACGAGCTGACTGTGGCCAAGGCGTTGCGTTCAGGTCGCTCTCGCAGAACGCCCGCCTCACGATTGCCATCCCGCGACGTCCGACCGTGGTTGGCAGGTTCCCGGATCACGGACCGGCCCGCTTCCGCCGTTGATCGTGCTGTCCCTGGGCATTGGGAAGGTGACCTCGTCGTTGGGTCCGAAAACTCTGGGATCGTCACGCTCATCGAAAGGAACACACGCTTTGCCTTGATAGGACGGCTCCCCGGCGCCCGTGACTCGGCCACCGTGATCGACGTCATCCGGCACCAGATCACGCAACTCCCGGAACAGCTCCGGCGAACTTTAACCTGGGATCAAGGGCAGGAGATGGCCAGACACAAAGAGTTCACGATCGCGACCGGATGCCCCGTGTTCTTTTGCGATCCCCATTCGCCGTGGCAGCGCGGCTCGAACGAGAATTTGAACGGCCTTATCCGCGACTACTACCCGAAGGGCACCAACTTCAACAACGTCGCCGACGACGAGATCGAGGCGATGGTCGACCAGCTCAACGACCGCCCTCGGAAGACTCTCGGATTCCATACTCCTCGTGAGAAACTGAATGAACTCATCAGCAGTGTTGCGTTGGCTCCTTGAGACCGCCAGGCGTAAGCCTGGGGTGTGCATGCCCTGCCAAACCGTGAGTCGGCCGAGCGCAAGTTGTCTGCGAGGCATGCAACGGCCAGAGTGGAATCATGACTGAATTCGACACCGTGATCGAGGTTCGCGACCTGCGAAAGACGTACGGCGCGATGGTCGCCGTCGACGGAGTCAGTTTCGACATTCACCGCGGAGAAACCTTCGCACTGCTGGGGCCGAACGGGGCTGGCAAGTCGACGACGATTGAGATTCTGGAGGGATATCGGCGCCGCTCCAGCGGGGAGGTGCGCGTGTTGGGGGTCGACCCTGGCCGTGGTGGTCTCGACTGGAAAGCCCGGCTCGGCATCGTCTTGCAGTCGAGCGGCGAAAGTGGCAACGTGACCGTCGGTGAACAGTTGCGTCATTTCGCTGCACTCTACCCAAACCCCCGTTCGGTCGACGAGGTCATCGCCGCGGTCGGCCTGGAAAGCAAGGCGGGCGTGCTGATCCGTAAACTTTCTGGAGGGCAACGTCGTCGAGTTGATGTTGCTGTGGGCATCATCGGCGCCCCCGAGCTGTTGTTTCTTGACGAGCCCACGACCGGCTTCGATCCAGAGGCGCGCCGCAACTTTTGGCAGCTGATCCGCACCCTGCAGAGTGAGGGCACCACCATTTTGTTGACCACGCACTACCTCGACGAAGCGGCCCAACTGGGCGATCGCGCGGGCGTCATCGTGGGCGGCCGCATGGTTGACCTGGCTCCGATTGACGAGATCGGCGGTCGTGAGTCGCGTGTTCCCCTCGTCACCTGGCTGGAGAATGGCGAGCGCCGCGAACAACGCACCGATGCGCCGGCGACCGTGGTCGCCGAACTCGTCGCTCGATTGGGCGGTGAACCCGTATCACTCGAGGTGATTCGGCCCAGTCTTGAAGATGTGTACCTCGACCTGGTGGGTCATGAGCATGCGGCGGGCATCGCCGCTGACAGCTTGAACGACACGGTGGCACGATGAGCGCGCACACAACATCAGCGTCCCCCCGGACCGCCGGCTTGACCGAGAACGGTTCGGTGCGAGCACTGCGCTTGGGTGTCCTTCGCATCGGCTATGAAGTGCGAGCCTATTTTCGGCAGGGCGACACGGTCTTTTTCACCTTTCTGTTTCCCGTGGTGATGCTGACCATTTTCTCGGTCTCATTCAGTGAGGGCAATTTCGGTGTGACGGCGGATGGCCGCGAAATCACTGCAGCATGGTTTTTCTTGCCCGCCATGCTGGCGGCGGGTGTTCTGCTGAGCGGCCTGCAGAATCTGGCCATTGATATCGCAATGGAAAAAAGTGACGGCACTCTGAAGCGTCTGGCGGGTTCACCCTTACCCGTTGTCAGCTATTTCATCGGCAAGATCGGGCAATCGTTTGTCACGGGCCTGATGCAGGCGCTGATTTTACTGACTTTGGGCTTTACGGTTTTTCAAGTTCCGCTGCCTGAGGATGCGAGCCGCTGGTCGACGTTTGCGTGGGTTTTTGCGCTGGGGGTAATTACCTCAGCGATTTTGGGTATCGCTTTGAGCGCTGTACCCCGCTCGGGCAAAAGCGCCAACGCGGTCGTGATTCCGATCACCCTCATTTTGCAGTTCATCTCCGGCGTGTACCTGCGGTTCAGCGACCTGCCCGATTGGTTGCAGGGCTTCGCCAGCGTGTTTCCGCTGAAGTGGATGGCGCAGGGAATGCGCAGCGTCTTCCTTCCCGATGAGCTCGTGGTTTTGGAGCAAAACGAGAGCTGGGATCTGCCGGGCATCGCCCTCGTGTTGGTCATCTGGCTCATTGCCGGGCTCATCGTGACCAGGCTGACTTTTCGCTGGATTCGCTCAGACGGCTAAGCAGACTCACCTCGCAGGCTTCCCGAGCAAACCGCATGAGCAAACTGCGTAAGCAGGCTGCCTTGGCGAAAGCGAATATCAACCCAAGATCTTTACAGCGCGATGCCCACAAAGACCGGCTCGGGGTGCAGGGTGACGCCGAACTGACTCATCACGCGAATCTGTATGTAGCGCGCGAGTTCTGCGATGTCGGCTGCGCTCGCGTGGCCGCTGGCGTTCGTCAGGGCGAGCGTGTGCTTTTGCGAGACGGATGCTCCCGAGCCCGGCAGTGCGAAACCGCGGGTGATGCCCGCATGCTCGATAAGCCAGGCAGCGCTGAGTTTGACCGTGCCGTCGACTGGTTCCGGCGGCACCGCTGGTTCATGCCCGAGTGGCACGGTGAGTGACGCGGCCAGTGACACAGCCAGGGCGGGCTCATCAGCTTCCTGAGGCCACCGGGGCGCCTCGGCCGGCAGCCCGCGTGCAAAGGATTCGCTGACGATGGGGTTGGTGAAAAATGAGCCCGCACTGACCGAGTACGGGTCATCGGCATCGAGCACCATTCCTTTGCTCGCGCGCAGTGCAAGCACGGCGGCGCGTACTCCGGCAAGCGGCGCGCGCTCGCCCACGGCGATGCCCAGCGAGTCGGCCAGTTGGGCGTAGGCGATGGGGCGACTGACAGCATCGTCCATGCGCTCGAGTGCGAAGTCCACGCTGAGCACGATCGCTCGCCAGCCCTGCTTGATGGCACTCGTGCGGTAGCCGAGCCCCAGTTCAGGTGCGGGCACGGTGCGCTGTTCACCGCTGTCGACGTCGAGCACCTCGAGGCTGACGAGGCTTTCGCCCAGCTCTTGCCCGTAGGCGCCGATGTTTTGAATGGGCGCAGCACCGGTCGAACCGGGAATGCCGCTCAGCGCTTCCATGCCGCCCCAACCGTTGTGCACGGTGTGCTCGACAAGGGCATCCCACGACTCACCGGCCTGCACCCGCAGGCGCACGGGGCGTGGCGAGCCAGAAACGTCGGGCAATCGTTCAATGCCTGAGGTGGCGACACGCACCACCACGCCTTCGACACCATCGTCGCCGATCAACACGTTTGAGCCACCACCGAGAACGAACCACGGCTCACCGTGGGCTTCTGCGTCGAGCACAGCGCCGACCAGTTCGTTGACTGTGCTGGCCTCGACGTACCGCTCGGCAGGGCCGCCGACGCGCAGGGTTGTGAGCTGAGCAAGCAGCATGAGATCAGTGGAACATGGCGACGCGCACCTGCGCCTTGCCGAGAACGGTTTGGTCGCGGCAGGTTGCAGTGAGGTCAATACGCGCACCCGCGTCATCGATCGCACCCACCGTGGCGGTCACCATGACGACGGCGCCGAGCTCAGCATCGACCAGAACGGGTCGCGTGAAACGCACCTGAAAGTCGGTGACCCAGCCGCGAGAATCCAGCCAGTCGGCGACCGGTTGTACTGCAAAGCCCATGGTGAGCATGCCGTGGGCGAGAACGCCGGCGAGCCCCACCTGGTGGGCGACGTCATCGCGATAGTGAATGGGGTTGAAGTCGCCGCTTGCCCCGGCGTATCGCACGAGGCTGTCACGCGTCAGCGGAAAGGCGCGCTCAGCCACCACCTGACCCACTTCGATGCCGTCGAGCAGACTCATGACTCGTCTCCTCTGATCACGAGCGTTGACGTGCAGGTCACGACATGCTCACCTCGGGCGTCGGTCATGGCCGATTCGCTCGTCACCATGCTGTTGCCGCCGAGGGTTTTGATGCTGGTGACCCGCAGGGTGGCTGTCAGTTCATCACCGGCGACGATGGGCCGCGCGTAGCTGAACCGTTGGTCGCCGTGCACCACCCGACTGAAGTCGATGCCAGAATCGGGCTCTGCCAGCAACTGCTGGAGCGTAGCTTCGGCAAGCACGATCGGAAACGTGGGTGGGGCGACCACGTCGGCGAATCCCGCCGCGCGGGCCGACGCCGGGTCGTGATGCAGGGGTGAGGTGGCGAACACGGCGCGGGCAAACTCCCGCACCTTCTCGCGCCCCACCAGGTAGGGGGCGGTGGGGGTAAAAACGCGCTCGCTCAACTCGGGGTTCACAGGCACCCCCTCACTCTACGCGCGCACCCGCGAGGGGTGGATGCCCGGGCGGGTTAGAAAAGGGTGGCGCCGAGCAGACGATCGAATATCGAGCGACCCAGCGCACGCTCGGCAGCGTGGCCTCGCGCTTCGCCGCGAACGAGCAGCTCTAGGCCGCGAGTGGCTGCGACGGCCCGTAAAACCAACTCATCGCGTTCGGTGGGGGTGCGGCCGTAGCCGTGCAGAAAGGCGGCACGCAGCCACGGCTCATCCCGCCACGGACCGTAGTCAAGCCAGAGCAGGTCAACGATGCGCGGTTCAAATTCGAGCTCGGCAAAGTCGATAAAGCGCACGTGGCCGCCCGGATCAACGATCCAGTGTCGTGGGGTCAGACCCCGATGGGCCGGCACATGGTCGAGCGGACCAAGATCGAGCGCAGCGGCCACGTGTTGCCGCGCCAAGTGGCGCTCGTGGGCGAGCCGCTCGGCGCGAGCATCGCCACCATCACTGCCGCTGCCGCTGCCAAGGTCACTGCGAAGGCCACTACCCCACAGCTCGTCGGCCGCGCGGCTCCAGTGCTCGAACTGGGCGGCGATGAGTGGCCCGAATCTCGAGTGGCGTCGAGCAGGCTCCGCGTCGTGCAGTCGGCGAACCAGTTCGCCCGCCCGCATGTGAATGTCAGGATCTACCTCGTGCGGCGTGCCTGCGGCCGCCTCGCCGAGCAGTCGCGACAGCGTGAGCAGTCGCAGGCTGGGCTCACTGAGCACAATGCGCGGCACATCGCTGCCCAAAGCTGTGGCGTATTGCTGCAGGGCTTCAGATTCGCGGCGGTGGGGTGCAGCATCCCGATGCCACTTGACGACTGCCTGCTCACCTCCACGCGTGACGATATGAAGAACGCGAGACAACCGGTGTGCGCCCCAGTGTTCGGTCACTACGTCGACGGGGCCGAGGGTGTGGTGCACACGATCGAGCACCTCAGCGTCGCTGGCGATGCGCATGTGCGCGTCAGCATTGCGAGCGTTGACGGTGAGGCTCATGAGGTCACTCCTATGCGAAACCCCGGCGCGCCATCGTTGGCGTTCCGGGGTTTCGACTGACGTGATGGTCAGGCGGCTACTGGCAGCTTTCGCACTGCAGCATGTCCATCGGGTCGACGGGCACGTCGTAGCCGCCGATGGTCTCGTTGTCGTTGTCCATGATGGACCCCCTCTACTGATGATTAGTGCCGGATGATGTGGTGAAGTTTTCTGACCCGCAAGCCAGGTTCACCACTATATACCGGTAATGACAGTCATGTCATTCCCCTAGATGTAGTGGTTGGGGCGTGTTGGGCCAAAAGTGGCGGCGAGCTTCCAGCCGCTCCGGAGGAGCGCGGCGTAGCCTGAACACCTCAAACCAAGCGATGAAGGTCACGATGCGGCTCTGGCCAGGTTTCACCCCCGTTGATGCGGCGCCCGTCGCTCCGCCCGTCGACCTCGACCACCAAATTGAAGAGGGCATGATCGTTGCGCGATCGGCTGTACAGCAGTCGACGAAAAACGGCATCATCGTGTCGATCATGCGCGATGGTGAACTGTGGAGCGATCACGCCGCAGAAGAGGTCGCGCAGGCCGCCATCGGGGCGCTTGCACGTGAACTGCACGAAACAGCCGAGCGGCTCGAGAGCGAGAGTCAGCGCGCTGCCCCGAGTGAGCGTGAGGAGCGCCGGGCTCGGTCTCGCGGCGATCGAGCGCGCACGGCACACCGTCGTGCAGAAACTCGACGCTTATCGATGCGCAGTGCCACGCTGCGTGGTGTCGCCGACGCGTTGGAGGTCATCCGACGCAACGACGTCGAGGTGGCGCGCCTTGTGGCACGCGCTCGCGACGATACGTTGCGCGAACTACTGCAGGCTCGGCTCATTCCGCGGGCCTCACCCGTGGTTCTGACGGCGGAGCAGCAGCGCACCGCTATGGAGGGTGTCGTTGCAGACCTCGACCTACTGCTTCTCGAACGCTCGGGCCACTGAGCTACGCCAGCGTTCGCGGCGCAAGCCCCAGCCAGCCATCTCGAAAACGGTGGCGAGGGGGGCGGGACTCGAACCCCGCGAACGCGAACCAGCGTTCGCGGCGCAAGCCCCAGCCAGCCATCTCGAAAACGGTAGCGGGGGCGGGACTCGAACCCGCGACAACACGATTATGAGCCGTGTGCTCTAACCACCTGAGCTACCCCGCCGGGCAAGGACCCCCAACTAGCCGATGGGAGTACCAGGGCCCCGAGTCAGGATTGAACTGACGACCCCTTCCTTACCATGGAAGTGCTCTACCACTGAGCTATCGGGGCGTGACCACAGCCGCGTACGGCGTTTGGCACCACAGAAGATTAGCACTTGAGTACACAGCGTTTGCACTCCGTCTGCCCCTCCAGCCTCGCCGTGCAGGGCATGGAACCGATTCCACGAGTGGCGCTGGGGTGTCGTAGGGTGGCCCAATGTCGAACGAGCCCACCGCAGCGCTGACCCGAGTAGCCATCGATCACTCCCGCCCGTCATCACCCGGTGCCGAATGGTGGCGTTCTGCCGTGATTTATCAAATCTATCCGCGGTCGTTTGCCGATGCGTCGGGTGACGGAATCGGCGACTTGGCGGGTATCACGCAGCGCCTGCCCGCGCTCAGCGACTTGGGCGTCGACGCAGTCTGGTTGTCGCCGTTTTTTCGCTCACCGCAGCGCGATGCCGGCTATGACGTGAGCGACTACTGCGACGTCGACCCCATCTTTGGCTCACTGGCTGACTTCGACGAGTTGCGCAACCGTGCCCACGGCTTGGGTCTAAGAGTCATTGTTGATCTCGTTCCCAATCACTGCTCAAGTGACCATGTGTGGTTTCAGCAGGCACTCGCCGCAGGGCCGGGTTCGCTCGAACGCGACCGCTTTATGTTTCGCGAGGGCCGGGGTGAGCATGGCGAGTTGCCCCCGAATAATTGGCAGTCAATCTTTGGTGGCAACGCCTGGACCCGCATCACCGAGGCTGATGGCACCGCCGGCTCGTGGTACTTACACCTCTTTGACACGTCGCAACCTGACTTCAACTGGAAAAATCCGTGGGTGTGGGAACAGTTTCGGCTGATTTTGCGCTTTTGGCTTGACCGTGGGGTGGACGGGTTTCGGGTTGATGTTGCGCACGGTTTGATGAAGATGGAGGGGCTGCCCGACGTTCGAGAGGTGGACGATGCTGCGGGCCTCGCTGACGCTCTCTCCTCCACCGACGAGGTGCCCTACTGGGGGCAACCCGAGGTGCATGAGGTCTACCGCGACTGGCACACGCTGCTCGCCGAGTATGGGGGCGACCGCGTGCTGTGCGCTGAAGCCTGGGTTGAGCCGCTGGCTAAGGCCGCCCTGTGGGTGCGGTCAGACGAAATGCATCAGGCCTTCAACTTCAGCTACCTCGGCACGCCGTGGCAGGCCGATCGCCTGCGCGCCGTCATCGACGAGTCTCTCGCGGCGTTCACCGCTGTGGGGGCGCCTAGCACCTGGGTGCTGTCTAATCATGATGTGGTTCGCCACACGAGTCGTTACGGTTTGGCTACTTACGCCGCGGCGCCAGCCACCGGTATTGGCCCGACGTCGGTCGACAAGCCTGACGACGTGCTTGGCCTGAAGCGGGGCCGTGCTGCCACCGCGCTCATGGTGAGCCTGCCGGGCAGCGCCTATCTGTACCAGGGTGAAGAGTTAGGCCTTCCGGAGGTCATCGAGCTCGACGATCACGTGCGCGAAGACCCCACTTTTCATCGCACCAATGGCGAAGTGTATGGCCGTGACGGATGCCGAGTACCGATTCCGTGGGAGACCGCTGCCCCGGCCTACGGGTTCAGCAGTTCAGGCGAGAGCTGGTTGCCGCAGCCCAGCGCTTTTGCTCGGTTCGCCCGTGATACTCAGCAGGGAGATTCGGGCTCGACACTGGAGATGTATCGTGCGGCGCTGCGGTTGCGCGCTGCGCACGGCTTGGGTGTGGGCGAGCTGGTCTGGCTCGACGGCTATGACAACGATGTGGTTGCGCTGCGCAACGGTTCCGTCACAGTGGTTGCGAACCTGGGCGCGGCGTCGGTGCCGCTTCCCAGCGGCGATGTGGTGCTGGCGAGCGGGCCACTGGATGCTGGCACTCTGCCCGCTGACACCACGGTGTGGCTCGTCGGCTAAACGAATTAGCCGGCGTTTGTCGTCAGCCAGGGGAAAGGGTCGATGGGTACGCCGTCGATGCGAATCTCGAGGTGCAGGTGCGGGCCTGTGGAGAGCCCGGTGTTGCCGACAGCACCCACAACATCACCCGCCACGACGGCTGAACCCACCTGAAACATTGAGCTGTTGTCGACCATGTGCGCGTAGAGCGAGATGACCCTTTGCCCGTTGATGATGTGCTCGATCTCGACCCTGTACCCGTAGGCGTTTGACCATCCGACTGCGCTGACAGTACCGTCTGCGACCGATCCAATGGCGGCGCCGACACCGGGGGCGAAATCAAGCCCGCGATGGTTTGCTGGACAGCCACGGCACGGTGCGAGGCGGGAACCAAACCCTGACGTGATGGGCGCGGCGAACGCGAAGGGCCAGCGGATCGCACCCACTCCCGACGTTGAGTACGAGTAGTTGTTGCTGCCGTAGCGAACGCGCAACATTTCTGCGTACGAGGTCACACTCCAGTCGTCGCGAACCGCTGCAGTGGCCGTGAGTACATCGGCAGCGTCAGCCTCAATGACCTGGTCTTCGAGCTCGACCACCTCGAGTGCGTCGACAGGAACCGACGATAATGCCACTGCTGAGGGAGGAAGCTTGGGGTCGAAAAGCGCGTTGGCCGGAACAGAAGTGCCGACCAGTAGCGCCGCGGCTGCGAGCATGACGACGGGCGGAAAGGACTTTTTCGCAACACGTCGAGCGAGCGGAACTCGCGTGGCTAGGAGAGTTCGTGCGGGGGCCAGCGTCGGCGCAGTGGCCGTGCTGTGTACTGGCGTACTGATGGGCGCTGACGTCGTGGTGGGTGCTGCGGCAGCCCGAGTCATCCCGCGCTTGGG